>Ga0184639_10000104_pt1 | contig 27905 bp, 26 predicted proteins | sample PLM31_170_b2_FD_133155 | JGI IMG/M metagenome (GOLD analysis project Ga0184639, IMG submission 133155) | Groundwater sediment microbial communities from an aquifer in East River, Colorado, USA - PLM3-1_170_b2 | ecosystem: Environmental > Terrestrial > Soil > Riparian zone | place: USA: East...
ACGATGAGCGGCGTGGTCAACGGGACGCGTCGTAGCGCTGCGCGAGCCGCTCCGGCGAGGTCCCGAGGAGATAGCGCAGGCGCAGCCACCACATCAGCGCGATCGTCCGCAGCACCCCGCGCGACTCCCAGCGCCGGCCCGACGTCGTCACGCGCTCCGCGAGGCACAGCGGCTGCGAGAGGCCGCCGAGCGCGCGCGCGAGCGCGACGTCCTCCATCAGCGGGATCGGCGGGAATCCGCCCGCTCGCAGGAACGCCTCGCGCCAGGCGAAGATCGCCTGGTCGCCGGTCGCGACGCCGGTCATCCGGGACCGCGTGTTCATCAGCCTGGCAACCACGGGGAGCAGCGGATGGCGGCCGGCGATGTGCACGTCGAAGCGACCCCACAGGAGCCGAGTGGTGGCGAGGCCTTCCAGCACCGTCCGGTCGGCGTCCGGCGGGAGCAAGGTGTCGGCGTGGAGAAAGAGCACGATGTCGCCGCGGGCCTCGGCGGCGCCGGCGTTCATCTGGCTCGCCCGGCCCCGGGGAGCGGCGATCACCCGGTCCGCGAGCGGCCGGGCGAGCTCCGGCGTGCCGTCCTCGCTGCCGCCGTCGACCACGATCACGTCGTGGCCGCGGCCGCGCAAGGGCTGCAGGACCGCGAGCGTGGCGGCGATGCCCGTCGCTTCGTTCAACGTCGGGATGATGATCGAAATCTGCGCCACGGCCTCGGCTCGCAGTCGGTCAGCGCTTCGCGTCGTTCAGGGTCCAGTCGTACTCGAGGAAGCCGATCGACGCCTTGCCGTCCGCGAGGAGCTTCTGGTCGCCCGGCGCGTCGGCGAGCAGCTTCGCGTAGCGCGCGAAGTACTGCTCGCGCGACTGGACGGGCGGCGCCTCGCCGGTGAAGCCGCGATACCCGCTCTGCCAGTCCTCCTTGAACCAGTCAAAGATTTTCGAGACCTCGAGCGCGCGCTTCTCGGCGCTGAACCAGTTACGGGTGCGATCGGACAGGAACCGGCGCGCCTGCTCCTCGAGCTGCGCGTCGAGCCGCCCGGCGACGTAGGCCTCCTCGCGCAGCATCGGGCAGCCGATCGACCCGCAGTTCACCGCGAAATGCACGCGCGGCTCGTCGTACACGCCCTTGACCCGCAGGGTCTCGTGCTCGATGCGGTCGAGAGTCCCGTCTTTGCCGAGCAGCGTGAAGAACCGGTCCTTGAACGGGTTGCCGAAGATCTTCCCGAAATCCCAGATCGACTTGATGTCGGGATAGCGGGTGAGGATCTTCTCGATCGTGAACGCGTTGTAGGCGTTGATCAGGAACGCCATCTGCTGCGGCTTCGACCAGCCGTTGAACTCGGCCTCGGTGACCTTCGACAGGCCGTCGAGGTAGGCCTTGAGCTGCGCGCGGTCCTTGGCGAGCTCGGCATAGCGCACCTGCGACGCTTTCCCGCCCTCGATCACGACGACGTGCTTCTTGAGGAGCACCGTCCAGGCGGCATGCGAGTGGTCGAACTGGGCGACCGCAGCTCCGAGCGGAGCCGCGACGAGGACGAGCGCGGCGAGCAGTCTCCTCATGCGTGCCTCCGGGCCGCCGGCGGCGCGGCTTCGACCGGGGTCGGGGTCTCGGGCGCCGAGCCGCCGCCCCGCATCCAGGCGTGGTAGCGCTCGACCCACCGCAGCACCCCCTGCGGCGCGTGCGCGCGCTTCCAGTTGCCGGCAGCGTACTTGTTCGCCTCGACGAGCGTCGGGTAGATGTGGATGGTCCCGAGGATCTTGTTCAGGCCGATCCCGTTCTTCATCGCGGTGATGTACTCGATGATCAGCTCGCCCGCGTGCTCGCCGGCGATCGTGACCCCGAGGATCCGGTCCTTGCCCGGAACGGTCAGTACCTTGACGACCCCTTCGGCCTCGCCGTCGGCGATCGCCCGATCGAGGTCGTCGAGGCCGTAGGTCGTGACCTCGTAGGCGATGCCCTTCTCCTTCGCCTCGAGCTCGTTCAGCCCCACGCGCGCCACCTCGGGCTCGGTGAAGGTGGCCCATGGGATGACCGAGTAGTCGACCTTGTACTTCCTGAAGCGGCCGAACAGCGCGTTCACCGCACAGTACCAGGCCATGTGGGCCGCGGTGTGGGTGAACTGGTACGGCCCCGCCACGTCGCCGCAGGCGTAGATGTTCGGGTAGACGGTCTGCAGGTACTCGTTCACCTCGATGGTGCGTTGCTTCGTGACCGGGATGCCGAGCGCCTCCAGCCCGTAGCCCGTCGTCCGTGCGAGGCGGCCCACGGCGCAGAGCAGCGCGTCGAACGGGATCTCCACGTCCTTTCCGTCGTGCTCGGCGACCATGATCTTCTCGCCGTTCACGACCTTGAAGGCCTTCGCCTTGGTGTTGACGCGCACGTCGATGCCTTCCCCGCGGAAGCGCTTCGCGACCATCTCGGAGATCTCGGGATCCTCGCGGATCAGGATCCGCGGCAGCATCTCGACCTGCGTCACCTTCGAGCCGAACCGGGCGAAGCACTGGGTGAGCTCGGCGCCGATCGGCCCGCCGCCCAGCACGATCAGGCGCCGCGGCAGCTCCCGCAGCTCCCAGATCGTGTCCGAAGTGACGTAGCCGACGTCCTCGATCCCTGGGATCGGGGGCACGAACGGCGCGGCGCCGGCCGCGATGACGATCGCCCGGGTGGTGAGCGTCTGCACGGCGCCGTCGTTGCGCCTCACTTCCACGCTCCACGGCGAGGTGATCTTCGCGACGCCCTCGATCACGTCCACGCCGAGACCGGCATAACGCTCGACCGAGTCGTGCGGCTCCACCGTCTTGATCACGCGGTGGACGCGGTCCATCACGTCCTTGAACTCGAACTCGACCGAGGCCCGCTTGATCCCCCATTCGCGCGCGCGCTTGACGTGCGAGAGGAACTTCGCCGAGCGGATCAGCGCCTTCGACGGCACGCAGCCGAAGTTGAGGCAGTCGCCGCCCATCTTGTGCTTCTCCACCAGCGTGACCTTGGCCTTGACCGCGGCGCCGATGTAGGCCGAGACGAGCCCGCCGGAGCCGGCGCCGATCACCACCAGGTTGCGGTCGAACTTCGCCGGCTTCGGCCACTTCGCGTACACCTTCCGGGCCTTGAGCCAGTCGACGATCTTCTTCGCGATGAGCGGGAAGATCCCGAGCAGGACGAACGAGCCGATCAGCCCCGGAGACACGAGCCCGGAGAGCGAATCGATCTTGGCGATCTGGGTCCCGGCGTTCACGTAGACGATCGTGCCGGCGAGCATCCCGAGCTGGCTCACCCAGTAGAAGGTGCGCGTCTTCATGGGCGTCAGGCCCATGACGAGGTTGATCACGAAGAACGGGAAGGCCGGGACGAGGCGCAGCGCGAAGAGGTAGAACGCGCCCTCCTTCTCCACCCCGCGGTTGATCGCCGCGAGCTTGTCGCCGAACTTCCGCTGGATCGCGTCGCGGAGCAGGAACCGGCTCGCGAGGAAGGCGAGCGTCGCGCCGATCGCCGACGCGAAGGACACGAGGAGCGTGCCCCACAGGAGGCCGAAGATCGCGCCCCCGACGATGGTCATGATCGCCGCGCCGGGCAGCGAGAGCCCGGTGACCGCGACGTAGATCGCGAAATAGATCGCCGCGGTCCGCAGCGGATGCGCCTGGAAGTACGCGTCGATCGCCGCCTGCCGCGCTTTGAAGGCGTCGAGCGCGAAGTAATCCTTGAGATCGAAGACGAAGAACGCGGCGACCAGCGCGGCGATCGCGACCAGCAGGACGATCCGGCCTTTGGTCATGCGGCTCCCCAACCGGCGACGGGCGTTGGTCGCTGCGGACGGCCCGGGCCGGCCACGCCCCGCACCGCCTGCTGGGGCTCGTAGCCGGGGCCCTCCGTGATCCGCCGCCGGTACGAGACGGCGGCCGGCGAATCGGGCGGCCAAACCGCATCGAAGTGCGCGAGCCAGCGCGCCTGGTCGTAGCGCACCGCGAGCGCCTCGACGAACAACGGCCCGAGCCACTCGCCGTACAGGGCCTCCGGGCGGGGATGGATCGAGATGCGGGTGACCAGGCCGAAGGGCGCGCCGCGGAAGTTCGGCATCCCGGCGGCGCCGTTGTTGGCGATCACGCAGTGTCCGTGCGCCGTCGCCAGCACCTGCAGCACCGGGAGGCAGGTGTGGCTGCACGCGAAGACCCGGACGCCCGCCGCGTCGAACGCCGCCGCGGCGGCGCCGACGTCCTGGCGCAGCCGCTCCTGCGAGAACCCCCAGCCCGAGAGCGACCACGCGTCGCCGTGCACGATCGCGACGCGCGTGCCGCCGACGCTCGCCACCGCGTGCATCGGCAGCCCTCCGAGCCGCGCGCGCAGCTCGGGGAACGCCCGCGCCGTCTCGCGCAGCCGCGCTTCGATGGCGTTCGAGCGCGCGACCTCCGCGTCGCCCACCCACTCCGGGTAGGCGCAACCGCAGCCCGCGTCGTCGTCGTCGGCCGCGAGCTCGGTCTCGACGTTGCCGCGCAGCGCGACGTGCTCGAGCACGCGCGCGTTGAGCCCGGCGAACCCTTCCGGGTCGGCGTCGAACCAGTTGAAGTCGCCGTTGAAGACCAGCCTGGGCGGCGCGGGCTCGGCCGCCGCCAGCGCGAGGATTGCGTCGAGCGCGAACGGGTTGCCGTACAGCCCGCCGATCACATAGAGCGTCTCCGCCTCGATCTCGGCCGGCCGGCGGAAGACGCCCGGCGAATAGCGGTACGCGAGCGGGCAGTTCCGCCCCGGGGCGTCGGCGTTCATCGTTCCACGCACCGCCGTCAGCCGAGCGCCCCGCCGCAGCTCGAGCCCTGCCCCGCGGTGCAGCCGAAGCAGTGGTCGGCGACGACGATCGGGCGCCCCTCGAGGTCCCGGCCGATCAGGTCGGCGAGCTTCGGGCGCGGCTTCGCGCCGAAGCGCGCCGGCAGCTCCAGCATCTGGTTGAAGTCGCAGTCGTACACGTAGCCCTGCCAGTCGACCGAGAGCAGCGTCCGGCACATCACCTGCTCGAGGTTCTCGTCGTGGTGGCTGTCGCGCAGGAGCTTCATGTACGAGTTGAATTGCCCCTTCGAGATCAGCGTCGAGCCGAAGCGCTGGATCGGCATGTTCGCGAGCGTGTAGAGCCGGTTGAACTCGATGCCGTACTCGCGCCGCAGGTGCGAGCGGTAAGCGTCCTCGAGCGCGCCCTGCGGCGGCGGCAGGGTCGGGCCCTGCGGGTTGTACACGAGGCTGAGCGCAAGCCCGGTGTCGGCCCGGCCGTAGCCGAGCGCGTTCAGCTTCTTCAGCGCGACGATGCTCGCCGAGAACACCCCCTTGCCGCGCTGGCGGTCGACGTTGTCCTCGAGATAGCACGGCAGCGACGCGATCACCTCCACCCGGTGCGCGGCGAGGAACTCGGCGAGATCCTCGTGGCCGGGCTCGTTCAGGATCGTGAGGTTGCACCGGTCGATCACGTGCACGCCGAGCACCCGGGCCGCCGCGACGAGCGACCGGAAGTGCGGGTTCAGCTCTGGCGCGCCGCCGGTGACGTCGAGCGTCTTGACGGCCGAAGCGCGCAGGAACGCGAGCACGGCGTCGACCACGTCGCGTCCCATCTCCTCGGTCCGGTTGGGACCGGCGTTGACGTGGCAGTGCACGCACGTCTGGTTGCACCGGTAACCGACGTTCACCTGCAGCGTTTCGAGGCGCTTGCGCGCAATCGCCGGGAACTCGCTCGAGCGGAGGAGAGGCAGAGTTGCGTGCACCTGGGTTGTTCCTTCGGGTCGGAGGTCAGCGGATCGGGGCGAAGAACGCGCGGGTCGGCATCGGCAGGCGCAGCTCGTAACATAACAGGATGGCCAGGCAGCGACCGGGACTGCGGAGTACGCCCATTTTCACGAACTTGCGCGAGCCGGTGACCACTTCGGCCGGGACGAGCGTTGGTCGGGCGAGCCGCGCCAGCCTTTCAGTGAAGATCACGTCTTCGAGGTGCCCGACGTCGGCCCGTGGCTCGCGCGCGATCGCTGCCTGCCCCGACGCGGCGTGCAGGGCGAGCCGCTCCGCCGCCTCGAGGAGGGTCGCGGCGCGCGCGAGCTCGCGGGCCCGGCTGCGGACGTGCGGCGTCATCGCGGGGGTTGCTCCCAGGGGAAGTCTACGGCCACTGCCGCGGTTCGGATGCGTCGCCGGAGCCGCGCCTTTGCACCCGAACGGGGCGCGCCCTCGTAGACGTAAGGAGGGCGGCCCTACGGTGACTGAGGGGTGCACCTGCCGCGGCGCGCGCCTCGGCTCGCGCCGGCCGGCGGGCCCGCGCGTCCGGGCGTAGGCTCGCCGCGCACCCCAAACCGGAACTCACCGGGAGGCGACTCATGGCGACGAAGAAGACCATCAATCTCGCGCTCCAGGGCGGCGGCTCGCATGGGGCTTTCGCTTGGGGCGTCCTCGACCGCCTGCTCGAGGACGAGCGGATCGGGATCGAGGGCGTCGTCGGGACGAGCGCCGGCGCGATGAACGCCGCGGTGCTCGCCTACGGCCTGTCGCTCGGCGGCAACGCCGGGGCGCGGGAGCGGCTCCGCGAGTTCTGGACCAGGGTCGGCCAGGTCGCGGCCGGTTCGCCCTTGCAGCCCTCGTGGCTCGACCGCGCGACCAGCCCCGGCAGCATGGATCAGTCGCCGATGTGGCACTGGTTCGACGCGATGACGCGGTTCCTCTCGCCCTACCAGTTCAACCCGCTCAACCACCACCCGCTGCGCGACGTGCTGCTGGAGGTCGTCGACTTCGAGCGCCTGCGGCGGGAATCGACGGTGAAGCTCTTCACCTGCGCCGCGAACGTGCTCACCGGGCGCATCCGCGTGTTCGAGTGCCGCGAGATGTGCATCGAGGCGGTGCTCGCGTCCGCCTGCCTGCCGTTCATGTTCCAGGCGGTCGAGGTGGCGGGCGAGCACTACTGGGACGGCGGCTACATGGGGAACCCGCCGATCTTCCCGCTCATCTACAACTGCGCCTCGCCCGACGTCGTCCTGATCATGGTCAACCCGATCGTGATCGACGAGGTGCCCAGGACCGCGCAGGCGATCTTCGACCGGATCAACACCCTGTCGTTCAACTCGTCGCTGATGCGCGAGATGCGGGCGATCAGCTTCGTGACGAAGCTCGTCGACTCGGGGTTCACCGACGGCGGCCGGCTGAAGCGGATGTTCATCCACTGCATCGACGCCGAGGACGAGATGCGCAAGCTCGGCGTGTCGTCGAAGGTGAACGCCCAGTGGGACTTCCTGATGTATCTCCACCGGCTCGGGCGCGACCGCGGCGAAGCGTTCCTCGAGGCGCACTACGACCAGCTCGGGGCCGAGTCGTCGCTCGACGTTGCGGAGCGGTTCCTGTGACGGCGATCGGCGCGCGCCAGTCGGTGGCCGAGCTCCCGGGCGCGAGCCCGGCGGCCGCCACGCGGTTGCCCGCGCGGGTCGTCCGCGCGATCGAGGCGCAGCGCGAACGCAGCGAGATCCTCACGAGCTGGGTCCAGGCGCTGCTCGTCGCCGTGCTCGCGACGCTCTACATCGTCGCCCCGAAGACCTCGCCCGCGGACGCGATCATCGTGCTCGTGCCCTGGGCGCTCGGCGTCTACGCCGCATTCACGGCGGTACGCCTGAGGCTCGCCTACGCAAGGCGACTCACCGCCGGGATGCGGCTCGCGTCCGTGGTCGTGGACATGACGCTCCTCATGGTCACGATCTGGAGCTTCCACATCGAGTACGGCCAGCCGGCGGCCTTCTACCTCAAGGCGCCGACGTTCGCCTACGTCTTCATCTTCATCGCGCTGCGGACCCTGTCGTTCTCGCCGAGCTATGTCCTCGTCGCCGGCGCCGCTGCGGCCGTGGGCTGGCTCGCGCTCCTCGGCTACGCGCTCGCCGAGCCCGGCGGAATGGGTCTCGTGACGCGCGACTACGTGGCCTACATGACCTCCGCGCGGATCCTGATCGGCGGCGAGATCGACAAGATCGTCTCGATCCTGCTCACGACCGGCCTGCTCGCGGTGGCCGTGGCGCACGCGCGCGAGCTGCTCGAGCGCGCGGTCGCCGAGCAGGCCGCGACGACCCAGCTCGCGCGGTTCTTCTCCCCCGAGATCGCCGAGCACCTGATCGCGGCCGACGAGCTCGCCCGGCCCGGCGAGGGCGAGAGCCGCGAGGCGGCGGCGATGTTCATCGATCTGCGCGGTTTCACGACGCTCGCGGCGACGCTCGCGCCGAAAGCCCTGATCGCGCTCCTCGGCGAGTACCAGCGGGTCGCCGTGCCGATCATCCAGCGCCACCGGGGCTCGATCACGACCTACCTCGGCGACGGGATCATGGTCACCTTCGGCGCCACGCGGCCGAGCGAGACCTACGCGGCGGACGCGCTCCGGTGCACCGAGGCGCTGCTCGATGCGCTCGCGGACTGGAGCGGCGATCGCACGTCCCGGGGCTCGCCGGCGCCGGGCGTGGGCATCGGCGTCGAGGTCGGCACGGTGACTTGCGGCGCGATCGGCGAGGAAGGCCGCCTCGAGTACGCGGTGATCGGCGATCCGGTGAACCGGGCGGCGAAGCTCCAGAACCACACCAAGACGGAGGGCGTGCGGGCGGTCACGACGGTCGCGGCGCGCGACCGCGCCGCCGCGCAGGGCTACGCGCCCCGGCGGCCGCAGGGCGTCCGCCCGCGACGCGAGGTCGCGGGCGTCGCCGACCCGGTCGACGTCGTCGTGCTCGGCTGACGGCGTTGCATCCGCTGCGGCGTCGCCGGCGTATCAGCGCTCGACGGTGCTCCCTCTGCCGTCGTCCCGCTCGCTCTCCCCCCGCGAGCGGCTCGCGCCCCGCGTTCCCGCGGGGCTTTTTTTCGTGCCGGGGGCAAGGCTGGAGGGCGGAAATCGCGTGCTATATTTGCGCCCCCGTTCGGAACGCCTGGCCGTCCTGGGACATGGGACATCGCCTCTCGAAGATCACCACCCGCACCGGCGACGCCGGGGAAACCGGTCTCGGCGACGGCTCGCGCGTGTCGAAGGCGAGCGCGCGCATCGCCGCGCTCGGCGAGGTCGACGAGCTCAACTCCGCGATCGGCGTGCTGCTCGCGGAGGAGCTGCCCGCCGCGATCCGCGACGCGCTCCTCGGCGTGCAGCACGACCTGTTCGATCTGGGCGGCGAGGTGTCGATCCCCGGCCACACGATGGTGACCGAGGCCCAGGTCGGCGAGCTCGAGCGCCTCCTCGAAAGCTTCAACCGCAACCTCCCGCCGCTCAAGGAGTTCATCCTGCCCGGCGGCACGCGCGCGGCCGCGGCCGCGCACCTCGCGCGGACGGTGTGCCGCCGCGCCGAGCGCGCGCTCGTCGCGCTCGCGCGCGAGGACCGGGTCTCGGACGCCGCGCGAATCTACCTCAACCGCCTCTCCGACCTGCTGTTCGTCCTCGGCCGGGCGCTGAACCGCGCCGGCGGGGGCACCGACGTGCTGTGGCAGCGCAAGCCGGTGAAGGGCAAGCGGTGACGGGGAACGGGTAGCGCCAGCGTCAAATGCGTCACGGAACCGTCGCGCCTCGCCCATCCCCGGGCACCCATCGCCCGTAGCATGGATCCGGCCCAGAACAAGCTGCTCCAGGACCTGCTCGCGGCGTGCGCGCGCAAGGACCAGGGGGCATTCGCCCGGCTGTACCAGGCGACGGCCCCGAAACTGTTCGGCGTCGCGGTCCGTATATTGAAGCGGGAGGACTGGGCGGAGGAGGTGGTTCAGGACTGCTTCGTGAGCGTGTGGAACCACGCCGGGACCTACTCGGCGGGGCTGTCGGCACCGATGACCTGGATGACCAGCATCGTGCGCAACCGCTGCCTCGACTGGCTGCGCCGTCCCAACCTGGAGGTGGTGCTGGTGGCCGCGGACGACGACGCGGAGGACCCGATCGAGGGGATGGCCTTCGACGGGCCCGGGCCCCTCGACCAGCTGGCTTCGTCGGCCGACGCAAAGGCGCTCGCCGACTGCCTCCGCCGGCTGGAAGCGAAGCAACGGCAGGCGATCATGCTGGCGTTCTACGACGGGCTCTCGCACTCGGAGCTCGCGAGCCACATGCGCCAGCCGCTCGGTACGGTGAAGACGTGGGTGCGGCGCGGACTCGAGCGCCTGAAGGGCTGTTTAGGTTCGATGTAAGAGGATGAAATACCGCGATAAACCGGAGCTGCAGGACCGGCTGGCCGGGGAGTACGTGCTGGGCACGCTCCGCGGCCGCGCCCGTTCGCGCTTCCAGACCTGGCTGCGCGATGACGCGCGGCTCCGGCGCGCTGTCGCCGAATGGGAAGCCCGGCTCGCGCCGATGGCCGCGGGCGTCGCCGAGGTCGCGCCGCCGCGGCGGGTGTGGCAGGCCATCCAGGCGCGGATCGCCGCGAGCGCCGGGCGGCAGGCGTCGGGCGTCTGGGAGAGCCTCGCGTTCTGGCGCGGCTGGGGCCTCATCGCCACCGGCTGCGCCGCGGCGCTCCTCGGCGCGCTCGCGCTGCAGCAGCCGCAGGTCGTCGAGGTGCCGAAGATCGTCGAGGTGCCGCCGAAGGGGATGCAGGCCTCCTATGTTGCGATCCTCCATGCGACCCGGGACGGGCAAAAACTGGTGTTCGTCGCCTATGCCGGCCGCCATTCCGACGAGCTGTGGGTAAAAAATGTCGCGCTCGGCGACGCGCCGCCGGAGCACGGCTACGAGCTGTGGGGCCTCCCGGCCAAGGCCGGCGAACCGCCCAGGTCGCTCGGCATGCTGCCCAAGATCGACAAGGGCACGATCAAGCTCGCGGCGGTCGCCGACCAGTCCCTGAAGGACTTTCCGGCGCTCGCGATCAGCATCGAGCCGGCCAGCGGCTCGAAGACCGGCCTGCCGACGGGCCCGGTCGTTGCCAAGGGTGACTGCCTGAAGTTTTGGTAGGCGGAAGCGGGGTTTCGTCGAGCTCAACTGCTTGAGCTCGACGCCGCGTGAGCCGGCTCGGGCCTGCAGGCCGAGCCGTGGGCCGCGTGCCGTGCCGTTCGTCGCCCGTTTCCGGCCGGCTGTCCCCGCCCGCGCCCGAAAGCGGAACGAGTTCCGCGCCGCGCGCGGGCTATGCCACTAGCATGTCCGGACGACGCCGCTGTCGGCTTCAGAACGCCGGCCGCCGCGCCAGACACCTGCATGGACCCCGGCTCCCCCGCCCTTCTCGCCGCCGCCGCGCTCGGCCTGTTCGCGGCGTTCACGCCGGTGGCCTTCTGGCTCGCGCGCCGGCACACCGCGTCGCCCTCCGGCAACCCGCAGGCCGCGGCGCGGAAGCGCCTGCGCCGCACCCGGCAGCTCGGCTGGGCCTACGACGAGACGGCGGTGGGGGATACCGTGTTCACGGTCCGCGGCGAGGACGCCGGAGTGAAGTGGAAGATCCGCTACCGCGCCGACCCGGACCAGCCCGAGGCCCGCCCGACGCTCAGCTGGGCGACCCGCAGCGTGCAGGGCTCGGCGACCGAGCTCAGGGTGATCGGGCGTGCGCGGTACGAGCGCTGCAAGGCGCTCGTCGAGCCGGTGATCGAGAACCTCTCGAGCCTCATCCTCAGCCCGCGGGAGATCGCCCTTGCCCAGGCGCGGGCCGAGTTCGTCGAGCGCACGCTGCCGGCCGAGGTCGGAAGCGCGCGGTTTCGCGAGCGCTTCGTCGTCCTCGCCCGGAACCACCGCCTCGCCCGGGCGCTCGTCGACGACGCGTTCGAGGCGCTCGTCATGGACTGGGGGCGCGTCACCCCGCCGCCCGAGGACGTGGTGTCCATCTGGGTCGACTGGCAGGGCCTGCGCATCGACGTCGACGCCGCCTGGACCGGGATGCGCGAGATCGAGCACCTCGCCGCGCTCGGCCTCGCGCTCGTCAGCGGCCATCGCCGGCATGCCGCCGCGCCCGGCGTCACGCGCTGGATGGAGACGCAGCCGGGCAACGTCGCCTGAGGGCACGAAACTCCCCGGGGGCTCCCCGCCCCCGCGGCCGATTCCCGCCTTTCTTCACGACCTCAACCACGGCGCGCGACGCTTCCCGGAAGCGCCCCAGTAAGATTGCGCGGTGCAAAAGCTCCGCAACTGGGCGCGCCGGCTGCAGGCCGAGACGCTCGCGCTCTGGTTCGCGGCGCGCGATGACCGGACGCCCTGGTATGCCAAGCTCTTCGTCGCCGCGGTCGTCGCCTACGCGCTCTCGCCGATCGACCTCATCCCCGACTTCGTCCCGGTGCTGGGCTATCTCGACGACCTCATCCTGATCCCGCTCGGCGTCGCCCTCGCGCTGCGGATGATCCCCGCCGACGTGATGGCGGCGGCGCGCGAGCGGGCACGGATGGCGCTCGCGGATCCGCGCCCGCGCAGCCGCGTCGCCGCCGCGGTCATCGTGGCGCTCTGGATCGCCGCCGCGGCGCTCGCAGCGTTCGTCGCCTGGCGCGCGGCGCGGTGATCGGGATGGGGCCCCGGCGGTTCGTTCTGGCGTTGGCGCTGCTGGGGCTCGGCGCGGCGGCGGCGGTCGCGCTGCACACCGGCTACCGCGTGGCGCAGATCGGCACCGGCCTCGCCGCCAAGACCGTCTGCTCGGGGGTGTTCCTGTCCGGCCGGACGCCCGAGTCGGTGCAGGCCGAGGATCTCGGCGCGTACCGCTCGCGGCCCCTCGACCTCGTGGAGCTCCACGTGGATCGCGGCGCGGGCGTCGTGACCGGCCGGCTCCTCGGCATCGCCGAGCGCCAGGCCGTATACCGGGAGGGGTTCGGCTGCACCCTGGCGATCGGAACGAGCGTCGCGGGGCTGAAGGCGGCGGCGCCGAAGCTCCTGCCGATCGCGCGCGGCGACGGCGTGTGGCCGGAGGGCGAGCAGGTCGCGTTCGCGCCGCGCGCCGCGCTCGAGCAGGCGCTCGACGAAGCGTTCGCCGAGCCCGGCGCCGAGCCCCCGAAGCGCACGCGGGCGGTCGTCGTCGTCCACCGCGGCCGCATCGTTGCCGAGCGGTATGCCCAGGGCTTCGGGCCGGACACGCCGCTGCCCGGCTGGTCGATGTCGAAGAGCGTGGTCGGCGCGCTCGCCGGGACGCTCGTCGGGCTCGGGCTGTGGCGGTTGGACGCACCCGTGCCGCTCGCCGCGTGGCGCGTGCCCGGCGACCCGCGCGCCGCGATCACGCTCGACCAGCTGCTCGCCATGTCGAGCGGGCTCGAGTTCGAGGAGGCCTACCGTTCGCCGCTCTCCGACGTGAACCTGATGCTGTGGGCCGGGGGCGACGCCGGCGGCTACGCCGCCGCGAAGCGCCTCGCGCACCCGCCCGGCGCGCACTGGCAGTACGCGAGCGGGACGACCAACGTCCTCGCCGCGGCGATGCGCGAGACGCTCGGCAGCGCGTACGCCGGCTATCCGCGCCGCGCGCTGTTCGAGCCTCTCGGCATGTCGAGCGCCGTGATCGAGCCCGACGCGTCGGGAACGTTCGTCGGCTCCTCGCTGATGCTCGCGACCGCGCGCGACTGGGCGCGGTTCGGGCTGCTGTTCGCGAACGACGGCCTCTGGAAGGGGACGCGCGTGCTGCCGGAGGGCTGGGTCCGCTACTCCGCCACGCCGGCGGCGGCCGCGCCGGCGCGCAACTACGGCGCGCACTGGTGGCTGAAGCTCGCGCGCCCGCCGGGTGCGCGGCCGGCCGAGCTGCCTCCGGACACCCTCCACGCCGCGGGCCACGGCGGCCAGTACGTCAGCGTCGTGCCGTCGCGCGCGCTGGTCGTCGTGCGCCTCGGCCATGCGATCGACGAGGGGGCGTGGGACCAGGAAGCGTTCGTCGCCCGTATCATCCCGGCCGTGGGGAACGCGGAGCGCAAGCCCGCGCCTGGACCGTGAGGTTTGACCCGGCGCTCTCCGACAGGCGGTTGAAAATGCGAATCTTTTCCTGCGCCCGGCCGAGGAGTAGACTTACGCTCCCTATGACGGGCGACCCGCCTGCCGCGACCTGGAGCTAGCCGGGTCCGGCGTGAAGAAGCGGACGCCCCTGGGTAGGAGCGCGGAGTGAAGCCAACTGATATCGGCAACCCCGATTACTTTCACAAAGTCGTCGATTGTCAGTGGGCCTGCCCGGCCCACACCCCCGTCCCCGAATACATCCGGTTGATCGCCGCGGGCCGCTACGGCGATGCGTACATGGTCAACTGGGAGTCGAACGTCTTTCCCGGGATCCTCGGCCGCACCTGCGACCGGCCCTGCGAGCCCGCGTGTCGCCGCAGCCGGGTCGAGGACGGCCAGTCGAAGGAACCGGTCGCGATCTGCCGGCTGAAGCGCGTCGCGGCCGACTACAAGGAAGACATCCGCGACCGGCTGCCGAAGCCCGCCACCCAGACGAACGGCAAGCGGGTCGCCTGCATCGGCGCCGGCCCCGCTTCCCTCACCGTCGCGCGCGATCTCGCGCCGCTCGGGTATGAGGTCGTCGTCTACGACGGCGACGCGCGCGCGGGCGGCATGATCCGCAGCCAGATTCCGAAGTTCCGGCTCCCCGAGGAGATCATCGACGAGGAGGTCGGCTACATCCTCGACCTCGGCGTCGAGTTCCGCGGCGGCGCCTACGTGAACTCGCTCAAGCGGCTGCTCGCCGAGAAATACGACGCGGTGTTCGTCGGCTGCGGCGCACCGCGCGGGCGCGACCTCGACATCCCGGGCCGCAAGGAAGCGGCGGCGAACATCCGCATCGGCATCGACTGGCTCTCGAGCGTGTCGTTCGGCCACACGACGAAGATCGGCAAGCGCGTGATCGTGCTCGGCGGCGGCAACACCGCGATGGACTGCTGCCGGTCGTCGAAGCGCCTCGGCGGGGACGACGTCAAGGTGATCGTCCGCTCCGGCTTCGAGGAGATGAAGGCGAGCCCGTGGGAGAAGGAAGACGCGATCCACGAGGGCATCCCGATCCTCAACTTCCTCGTGCCCAAGGCCTTCACGCACGACCAGGGGAAGCTCACCGGCGTCACCTTCGAGAAGGTGCAGGCGGTCTACGACGCGAAGGGCCGCCGGCAGCTCCTCCCGACCGGCGAGCCCGACCAGCATTTCGAATGCGACGACGTGCTGGTCGCGGTCGGCCAGGAGAATGCGTTCCCCTGGATCGAGCGCGACATCGGCCTCGAGTTCGACAAGAACGGGATGCCCAAGCTCGACCCGGTGACGCTCCAGTCCACGCTCCCGCACGTGTTCTTCGGCGGCGACTCCGCGCTCGGGCCGAAGAACATCATCTGGGCGGTCGCGCACGGCCACGACGCCGCGATCTCGATCGACCGGCTCCTGAACGGCGAGGACGTCAGGAAGCGCCCGCCGCCGATGGTGAACCTCATGTCGCAGAAGATGGGGATCCACGAGTGGAGCTACGACAACGACATCACGCTCGACCAGCGCTTCAAGGTGCCGTGGCGCGACGTCAACCAGACGCTCAAGAACATCAAGGTCGAGGTCGAGCTCGGCTTCGACTTGAAGACCGCGTTCAAGGAGGCACAACGCTGCCTCAATTGCGATGTCCAAACCGTATTCACCACCAGGCTCTGCATCGAGTGCGACGCGTGCGTGGACATCTGCCCGATGGACTGCATCACCTTCACCGCCAGCGGCGAGGAGGAGGCACTGCGCGGGCGGCTCATGGCGCCGGCGACGAACCTGACCCAGGATCTCTATGTCTCCGACGCGCTCAAGACCGGCCGGGTGATGGTCAAGGACGAGGACGTCTGCCTCCACTGCGGGCTGTGCGCCGAGCGCTGCCCGACCGGCGCGTGGGACATGCAGAAGTTCCTCCTCGACATGACCAATGCCGGGCCGGCGTGCCGCGACCCGCGGAAGCCGAAGCTCAAGGTGGCCTGAGATGAAGCCGATCGAAGCGGTCAACGACTTCGTCGTCAAGTTCGCCAACGTCAACGGCTCGGGCTCGGCGTCGGCGAACATGCTGTTCGCGAAGGCGATCCTGCGCATGGGCGTGCCGGTGAGCCCGCGCAACATCTTCCCGTCGAACATCCAGGGGCTGCCGACCTGGTACGAGGTGCGGGTCTCCGAGAGCGGCCATCTCGGCCGCCGCGGCGGGGTCGACCTGATGGTCGCGATGAACCCGCAGACCTGGAAGGAGGACCTCGCCGAGATCGAGCCGGGCGGGTACCTCTTCTACGACTCGACCAAGCCGCTTCCGAAGTCGAAGTTCCGGGACGACGTCAACGTGATCGGGATGCCGCTCACCGCGATCTGCAACGACACCTACACCGACCCGCGCCAGCGGCAGCTCTTCAAGAACATCATCTACGTCGGCGCGCTGTCGGCGCTGCTCGACATCGATCCCGGCGTGATCGCGGAGCTGATCGGCGAGCAGTACAAGGGGAAAGAGGCGCTGCTCAAGCCGAACGTGCACGCGCTGCAGCTCGGCCGCGCTTACGCGCTCGCCAAGCTCGCGTGCCCGATCGGGCTGCGCGTGAAGCGCGCGAACGCGGTCGGCGACAAGGTCTTCATCGACGGCAACAACGCCGCGGCGCTCGGGTGTGTGTACGGCGGCGCGACGGTGGCGGCGTGGTACCCGATCACGCCGTCGTCGTCGATGGCGGAAGCGTTCCAGCGGCACTGCAAGCGGTTCCGCCACGATCCGGAGTCGAACAAGGCGCGCTACGCGATCATCCAGGCCGAGGACGAGCTCGCCTCGATCGGCATCGTGATCGGCGCGGCGTGGAACGGCTCGCGGGCGTTCACGTGCACCTCGGGCCCCGGCATCTCGCTGATGCAGGAGTTCATCGGGCTCGCGTACTTCGCCGAGATTCCGGCGGTGCTGTTCGACGTCCAGCGCGGCGGGCCGTCGACCGGGATGCCGACGCGCACGCAGCAGTCCGACCTCCTCGCCTGCGCGTACGCCTCGCACGGCGACACGAAGCATCCGCTGCTGTTCCCCGAGGACCCGAAGGAGTCGTTCGAGTTCGCCGCGCTGTCGTTCGACCTCGCCGACCGGCTGCAGACGCCGGTGTTCGTGATGCTCGACCTCGACATCGGGATGAACGAGCGGCTGGCGTCTCCGCTCACCTGGGACGACTCGCGCCGGTACGACCGCGGGAAAGTGATGACCCGGGAGGAGCTCGAGGCGGGCAAGGAGTTCGGCCGCTATCTCGACGTGGACGGCGACGGCGTCCCGTACCGGACCTTGCCCGGAACTCACCCGAGCCGCGGCGCGTACTTCACCCGCGGGACGACGAAGGACCGGTATGCGAAGTACAGCGAGGCCGGGCCGGACTACATCGACAACATGGAGCGGCTCCTGAAGAAGTTCGAGACCGCGAAGGCGCTGCTCCCGCAGCCGATGCTCACCCCGGCGAAGTACCCGGCGCGCTTCGGCGCGATCTACTACGGCTCCACCGGCCCGGCGATGCAGGAGGCGCTCGAGACGCTCGCCGAGCGAGGCATCTACGTGAACGCGCTGCGCGTGCGGGGGTTCCCGTTCCAGGACGAGGTCGCGGAGTTCGTCCGCTCGCACACGAAGGTGTTCGTGGTGGAGCAGAACCGCGACGCGCAGCTGAAGACTTTGCTCGTCAACGACGCCGGCGTGAACCCGGCGAGCCTGATCCCGATCCTGCACTACGACGGCACTCCGATCACCGCGCGCTTCATCACTGAGGCGGTCGCGGAGCGGGTGCGTCGGTTGAACGTGCAGCCGCTGCGGAAGGCAGCCCAATGACTTATCTCGCCAAACCGAAGCTCCATCATCCGACGCTCCCGAAGAACAAGCTCGGGTTCACGCGGCGCGACTACGAGGGTGCGATCTCGACGCTGTGCGCCGGGTGCGGGCACGACTCGATCTCGGCGGCGATCATCCAGGCGTGCTTCGAGCTGGAGATCGAGCCGCACCGGGTGGCGAAGCTGTCCGGGATCGGGTGCTCGTCGAAGACGCCGACGTATTTTTTGGGCAGCTCGCACGGGTTCAACAGCGTGCACGGGCGGATGCCGTCGGTGGTGACCGGGGCGAACCTGGCGAACCGGGAGTTGATCTACCTGGGGGTTTCGGGGGACGGCGATTCGGCGTCGATCGGGCTGGGGCAGTTCGCGCACTGCATGCGGCGCGGCGTGAACATGCTCTACATCGTCGAGAACAACGGGGTGTACGGGTTGACGAAGGGGCAGTTCTCCGCCACCGCCGATCGCGGCTCGAAGAGCAAGAAGGGCGTCGCGAACACCGATGCGTCGATCGACATGGTGATGCTCGCGCTGCAACTCGGCGCAACCTACGTCGCCCGCGGGTTCTCGGGGGACAAGGGGCAGCTCGTGCCGTTGATCAAGGCGGCGATCGAACATCGGGGGGCGGCGTTCATCGACGTGATCTCGCCGTGCGTGGCGTTCAACAACCACCCCGGGTCGACGAAGAGCTACGACTACGTCCGGGAGCACAACGAGGCGGTGAACTTCCTCGACTTCATGCCGCCGCGGGCGCCGATCACGACGGAGTACGAGCCCGGTTCAGTGCAGGCGGTGATGATGCACGACGGCTCGACGCTCGTGCTGCGGAAGCTCCACGCCGACTACGATCCGCACGACCGCATCGCGGCGATGAACCACCTCGCCGAGCACCAGGCGAAGGGGCAGGTGGTGACGGGGCTGCTGTACGTCGAGCGCGAGCCCGAAGACCTGCACGCGAACCTCAACACGGTGGATGCGCCGCTCAACAAGCTCGGGGAGCGGGAGCTTTGCCCGGGCGCCGCGACGCTCGAGAAGTTCAACGCGTCGCTGCGGTAGTCGAGAAGCTAGATCGAAGAAACGCCCGGCGATGCCGGGCGTTTTTGTTTTCGCGAGCACTCGTCTCGTGCCCAACATTGGCAGAGTCCCATCGCTACCGATCTGTCACGGTTGGGCATTGAATTCAGAGAACTTTTGGCGTCTTCATTGAGTTGTTGACAGTATCACAATGTTGTAGTACTTCTTACGTCACCTTGACCGGCTTCCAGGCCCTCGTGCTCAGTCTGCCGACACGGAATTCCACGACCCGCATGCGCGTTTGGCGCGCGCTGAAGGACGCTGGGTGCGGGGTGTTGCGCGACGGCGTCTATGTGCTTCCCGCCGACTCTGCGCGCGCGGCGGCGCTGGCGGAAATGGAGTCCGAAATCCGCTCAGCGGGCGGTTTTGCCATGACCGTAGGCCTGCAGCTCAAAACCTCCACCCAGCTCGACCATGTCCGGAAGTTGTTTGACCGCAGCACCGAGTACGGCGCATTGATCCAGAAGGTCAACGCCTTGAAAACCGCCCTGCCGCGCCTCGGCCATCGCAAATCGCAAACGGCCGTGCGACGCCTGCAGCGCTCGTTCGGTGGCCTTGCGGAAATGGATTTCTTCCCCGGCCACGCCAAGCTGCAGACCGCGGAGGCGATCTCGGGCCTCGAGCGGCGCTGTCAGCAGCTGTTTTCGAAAGGCGAGCCGCATCCCTCGGGGAAACGGCTGCGCCGGGTGAGCCCATCGAGGTACCGCAGGCGGGTATGGGCAACTCGCAAGAATCCGTGGGTGGACCGGCTGGCGAGCGCCTGGCTGATCAAGCGGTTCATCGACCGCGACGCGAGATTCGTATGGATCGACCGCCCGCGCGACCGCCCGACGGGCGCAGTCGGGTTCGATTTCGACGGCGCCGAGTTCACGCATTCCGGGAGCCGCGTGACCTACGAGGCGCTCCTCGCGACGTTCGGGCTGGATGATGACCAGGCGCTGGTCTCGATCGGCGCCGCGGTCCACTTCCTCGACGTCGGTGGGGTCCCGATCGCCGACGCTAAGGGCCTGGAAATCGTGCTCATCGGAATCAAGGAAAAAGCCCACGACGACGATGAGCTGCTTTCCGAGGCGATCCGAATCCTGGATCTCTTCTATTCGGCGTATCGACAAACCAAGGAATCGGAGCGCATGGCGTCGATCACTTGATGTGAACTAGCGTCGGGCCCAGCGCAGTCGCCCGGCAACCCAAGGCATTTCGCCCAAGTACTGCATCAGCCCCGCTTGTCGGGGAGAGGTGGCGAAATGCTGTCTTATTTGAAAGTCGTTTCTTCCGGATTTTCCAGATCGCAACGCATCGTCGTGGTGTTCGCAGCCGCGATGCTCGCTGCCTGCGACGGCGACCCGCTGGGCGCCCGCGCATCGCCCCAAGAGGACCAGCTGCAAGTCCTGCGCATTCGGGAGGACCCGGAGCGCAACCGCCTGTGGTTACTCGACCACGACGCAGTTTCGCTCTACCACAACAGGAGCGGCAAGCTGCTGCAGCGCATCGTGCTGCCGGGCTGGACCTTTTTTGGGAAGCAGTTCGGCTGCCCGCCCGACCTGGCGCTTGATCCTTCCGGCGCGGTATTCGTTACGAGCAACGTGCTGCCGGTGCTATGGCGCATCGATCCGGTGCAGTTCGAGGTAACGCTGTTCGACATCGAGCGCGACGCGGACCAGGACAAGGACATGGGGTTCACCGGACTCGCGTTCGCCGCAGACGGAACTCTCATCGCGGCAAATGCGATCCACGGCACTCTCTGGCAGATCGATCTGCGTGCCTCGAGCGCCCGGAAGGTGGCGTCATATGCGCCTGTGCGCGGCTCGTGCGAACCCCCTATTCCCTACTCGTTCTGACTGACGGGCGAGCCCGGCAAGGCCTTGGACTCGGTTCCCTTGCCTTGCCGGCAACCGCCCCCACCTATCGCCGGACGTCCCGGAAGGTCCCGGGGACGGCCGACTTCTCCCCAGGAACGCATCCCGTAATGGTCCGACTGTTTGGCTTCGTCTTCCTGTTACACGCGTACATCGGCTGGCGCCTCCTTCCCGAGATGCCGTTCGACGCGTTCGCGATTATCTCCGCCGGACACGCCAGGCGTCGCCGCGCCGGCGCTCACGCCGGTCGAGGGCGATTTTTCGTCGTACCTCGAGGCGCGGCGCCGCGCCCGCGGTGCAGCGCCCGACGGCGGATTGAGCACGCCGTCCGCCGAGGACGAACGGGAGCGCCATAACCGCAGCGTCGCCGCCAACCTCGGATTGGATCGCACGCCGACCTTTGGCACCGATCGCACCGGCGGCGGCATCTTCCGGATCGAACGGATGGGCTACGACGCCGCCGAGTTCTACTTCTTCGGCTGGAACACGGATATCCGCCGCAACTCGCGGCAGTTGATCGAGGTCCGGAAAGGCAACAACCCCGACATCCGTATTGCGGTCGTCCGCAGGATGATCGCGATCATCCGCGACCGGGAGCCTGGAGACTTCGTCTGGGTGTCGCATCGGCTGGGCCGCAACGTCAACCTGTCCGCTCGCCCGAGCGACAATGCGGGGCTCGAGGATTTCATGATGCAGGAGTTCTTCGGCGATCCACGCTAGCGCGGACTACGAGGTCCCCTGGTCCTCTACCGCAAGCCGGACGCCCAAGCGCTGCTGATATCCGCGATCTCGTTCAGGACGTCGCTGTCCGATCTCCCGGAGCTCTTGAGGACGTGGAAGCTGTGATCGGCGCCTTCCAGCCAGTGCATGGTCCACTGGCCGGTGAGGCGGTCGACCACCCGCTCCATCAGGTCGCGGCGGCAAAGCGCGTCGCGGGTCCCGTTCAAGCAGAGGACGGGGACCTTAATCTCCGCGAGATGCGCGTCGCGGAGCTTGTCCGGCTGGCCGGCCGGATGGAGGGGGTAAGCGAAGAGCAGGAGGCCGTCGCAAGGGAATTGGTCGGCGGCTAGCATCGACGCCGCCCGTCCACCCATCGAGCGTCCACCGAGGATCAGTTTCTCTGCCGCCACCTGCTCGCGCGCGTGGGACACCACCGCGGCGATGCACTCCTTGAGGCGGGGCATCGGGTCTGGACGGTTTGTGCCCTTCTCCCGGTAGAGGAAGTTGAAGCGAACGACGTGAAATCCGCGCCGGCGCAGGTGCTCGGTGACGGCGAGCATGCCGCGATCGGCCATGTGGCCGCCCGCGCCGTGGGCACAGACGAAGAGTGCGCCTGTCGGGGAGGTCAGGGCGGGCTCGAAGATCGCGGAGGTCTCTTCGCCGTCGCCGACCTTGACCCGCCACGCTGCGTCGGCGCTCTTGGCGCGCGACGCCACTATTCCGGCAAGCCCGCCGCCCGCAACCCGGCCAGGTAGCGCTTCATGTCCTCGGGCCGTCGCAGAGGGTAGCGGGAGGCGAACGTGGAGATGCGGAAGCTCCGATCGAGCGCCAGGAGGTTCCGGGCCGTCGCTTTGGCCTCGGCGGTGCGTCCGGCGTGCGAGAGGCAGGCCGTCAACGTGCGGTGGTGGCTCGCCGCGAACCGCGGGTTCTGGCGCAGCGCCTTCTCCAGCCAGCCGATCGCTCGGTCGTATCGGCCGCCGAGGAACTCCGCGAGCCCGGCGACGCCCCAGGAGAAGAAATTGAGCGGGTCGAACGGGCTCAGCCGCCCCGCGGTCTCGAGCCGCGCGAGCGCCTCATCGGGCAGCCCGAGATAACAGTAGGTGGCGGCACTCAACCCCCAGGCGAAGGCCGAGTTCTCGTTGAGCCGCAGCGAGCGCTCGAAGATGTCGGCGGCGACCTCGGGCTGTCGCTGCAACAGCGCTTCGACGTGCGCCGCGACGGCGAGCACGAAGGCGTCCGTCGGATCGAGCGCCATCGCCCGCTGGGCGGCGAGCTCCGCCATCGCCGTATCGCGCGCCGGGTTCTGCGACCGCGCCTCGTTGATGCACAGGATGTACCACCAGGCCTTGTACGCGTACGCCCGGGCGGAGGCGGAGTCCAACTCGACGGCGCGATCGAGATACGCGCCGGCTTTGCTGAAATCGTGCTCGTCGAAGGTGTAGAGCAGCGACGATGCGCGCAGCACGCAGTCGTAGGCGTCGAATCGCTCCGCCGGCTTGCTTCCGAGGCGCGCGATCTCCGCCTCCAACAGGCGCGGCTCGGCCGTCGCCACGATGCTGGACGCGATGCGCTCCTGGAGTCCGAACAGGTCGTCGTGGGTGCCTTCGTACCTCTCGGCCCAGATCGTCCGGTCCTGGCTGGCATCGACGAGGTTCGCGGAGATCCTGAGCTTGTGGGCCCGCCGCCGGACGGTCCCGTCGAGGATGTAACCGACGCCGAGCTCCGCGGCGATGTGCCTCGCGTCGGTATGCCGGTCGCGGTACCGCAGCGTCGAGTGCCGCGCGACGACGCACAGCGACCGGCTGCGCGTGAACCCGTCGATGATGTTCTCGGTGATGCCTTCGGCAAGGCGTCCGTCGCCTGGAGTGCCGCCGAGACTCCTGAACGGCAGGACCGCGAGCGAGGGCCTGTTCCAGTTGAGCTCCGGCCTGGTCCGGCGCGCCTCGTCGGCGCACGCTCCGACTTCTGCCGCCCCGGGTGCGGCGGTGGCGGCCGGATCCTCTCCCGGGGTCTGACTGCCGCGCGACGCCGGTCGGCGGGTCAGTGCGATGAGATTCAGCTCCGGCGCCCGCAATCCGATGTCGCCGACCAGTCGATACCCTCGGCCGCGGACGGTCCCGATGAAGCGGGGCGTCTTGGGGTCGTCGTGCAGGATCCGGCGCAGCTCCGCGATGAACTGCTTGACCTGGCCCTCCTCCACGTACGTATCGGGCCACACCGCCTCGAGGAGCGCCTGCTTCGTCACGAGCCGGCCGCGGTGCTCGACGAGGTAACGCAGCACCTCGAAGGCCTTGGGGGTCAGAGCGATCTGCTGATCGCCCCACCAGAGACACTCGTTCCCAAGATCGAGGCGCAGCGCCGAGATGCTCGCCGCGACGTTCGATACGACCCTCTCCATACCCGCAGCCCCCGGCCACCCCCGGCACCAAATTACCACAGAAATACCACCGTAAGACCACGACCATTGCACATCCCAAGTGCTCGAATTTGGGCCGAGCCAACCGCTCGTTCCTGGGTTGACCGCCTCGGAGACCACTCGCCACCAAGGAGACGATCATGACGCTGCGCCACAAAGACCGGTCCGCTTCATCCAGGCAGGAAGTTCGAGCGAGCAGCCGACTCGCCGTTCGGGCGCCCGAAGCCACCACTCGCGACGCGGGCAAGGTTCAGGTCGGCGGCTACATCAAAAAGCTGCCGGTCAGCCCGCCCGACGCGGCCACTCGCGACGCCGGCAAGGTTCAGGTCGGCGGCTACATCAAGAAACTGCCGGTCAGCCCGCCCGACGCGGCCACTCGCGACGCCGGCAAGGTTCAGGTCGGCGGCTATATCAAGAGGCTGCCGACGGCATGACGCCAGCCCGGCCGATCCCCATCGAGCCGAAGGGGGCAGGCGCAGGGAGCAGCTCGGCGCATCCGGGCTGCTCCTGTCCGCCGCGTGCTCCGAGCGGTCCGGCGACGCCATGAGAACGCAACCCGTGCTCGCGCGCGAGGAGACGACCGCCCCAGAGGAGGAGGGCATCGTCACGTTCCACCGGATGATCCCGCAGTGTCGCCCGCCGCAGCGCGCCGACCGCTCGGCGATGGGAACGCTGCCCACGCGCGCTTTCCGTTACTGCGAAGCGGTGACGACGGCCTCCGCCTTCGGCTGGTACCTCTTTCCGCCGCTCGACTTCACGGTCCAGTGGGACGGGACGAACGTGCTGTGGACCTACGAAGGCGCGGCCTCGTGGTTCCCGCTGACCGCGGCCCAGTTCCCGGGCTTTGCGGACTACTTCGACCGGATCGCCCCACCGGAGATGAAGGGGTTCTCCCCGCCGTTCCTGAGCGCCCTGCCCGAGCCCGGCGTGATTCAGATCTGGACCGGTCACGTCGCCACGACCAAGCCGGGCTGGAGCCTTCTCGTACGGCCGCCGGCCAACCTTCCTCGCAGCCAGAGCTACGAGCTGTTCGAGGGGATCATCGAGACCGACCGGTGGTTCGGTCCGCTGTTCACCAACCTCAGGCTGACGCGGACCGAGTTTCCCATCAGCTTCGGCAGGGAGCTCCCGCTCCTCCAGGTGCAGCCGATTCACCGCTCGCTCTATTCGGAGGACGTCCTCGGCAAGTTCTCCCTCGTTGAGGACCTCGCGGACTTCGCGCCAGAGGACTGGGACCGCTATCGGGCGACGGTGGTCAAGCCCAACGTCGATCCGGACCGGAAGCCGGGGACCTATGCGGTCGCGACCCGGAAGCGGCGCGACGGTGCCCACGGCCCGCCCGCGGCCCCGGAGTCCGGCGCGTGAGCGTGGCGATCCGGCAGGCGGCGGGGGCGACCGGCGGATCGCTCGCCGCGGGCGTTGCGCGGCCCAGAGGACGCCGCGGTGCCGGTCGTGATCTGGGCCGCTTATCCGGCGGTGACGCGCCTCGGCGTCACCCGGACGCTCGCGCCGGAAGATCTGTTCGCCCTGCGGTTCGGGATCAGCGCACTGCTGTTCGTTCCGTACCTGGCATGGCGCGCCGCGGCGCTGCAGCGCGACGCCTGGGTCAAAGGGATCGGTCTCGCGTTGTGCCAGGGCACGCTTGCGGGACTCGTCATCGCCGGTCTGGAATGGGCCCCGGCCAGCCACGCTTCCGCGTTGATCCAGGGCGTCATTCCCGCATGGCTGCTGATCGCCGGCGCAGTGTTTCTCGGCCGGCGTTTCCGGCGCCGCAGTGCCTGGGGCGTGACGCTCATCGCGGCGGGGGTCACCGCGCTCGTGGCCAGCAGCAGCACGGCTCTCGACGGGCAGATTCTCCGCGGCGACGTCTTCTTCCTCCTCGCGTCGCTGCTGGCCTGCGGATACATCCTGCAGACGCGCCACTTCCGTCTTCCTCCCACCGCCGCGGCCGCCTTCGTGGCCGTGTATTCCGCGATCGGATTCCTGCCGTGGTACGTCCTGTCCTCCGGCAATCCGTTCGCGCACGCTCCCGCGTCCGAGCTGATCTTGCAGACGCTCTACCAGGGCGTGCTCATCGGTTTCGTGTCGTTCATCGCCCTGAATCGTGCGATCGCCGCCCTCGGCTGCACGAAAACGAGCGCTTTCATCTCCGCCGTGCCGGTCCTGACCGCGATCATCGCGATCCCGGTGCTCGGCGAGCAGCCGCCGCTCGTCGACTGCGCCGCGCTCGTCCTGATCACGCTCGGCGTCGGGCTCGCGTCCCGCGCGTCGCAGAAGGAGGCGCCGTCCCTCGCCCCATGACCCGTCATGCCGCGGAGCTCGAGCGCGAGCTGCGCCTCGCGCTGACGAGACGGGAGGTGCAGGTGCACTTCCAGCCTCAGGTCGCGCTCGCGAGCGGGCGCATCGTGGGCGTCGAAGCGCTCGTGCGCTGGCCGCACCGCGACCGGGGGTGGATCTCGCCCGCCCAGTTCATCCCGGTCGCAGAAGACTCGAATCTTATCCACCCGCTCGGCGAGTTCGTGCTCGCCCAAGGCTGCCGCCAGATCCGGGCGTGGGAGCGCGCGGGCCTGCCGGCGCTCCGCGTCGCGATCAACGTCTCGGCGCGGCAGTTCGGGAGCGCCGGATTCGTGAGGTCCGTCGCGGGAGCCCTGCGCGTCGCCGCGCTCGATCCCGGCCGCGTGCAGCTCGAACTCACCCAGGGTGTGCTCCTGGAGAGTCCGGATCGGGGGATCGCCGTCCTGAAGCAGCTGAAGGCCATCGGCGTGAAGATCGCGATCGACGACTTCGGCGCCGACCGCCCGAGCCTGACCGAGCTCCGGCGGCTGCCCATCGACTGTCTGAAGATCGACCGACCGTTCGTGCAGCGGATCGCCGAGGAGGGCCAGGACGCGGCGATCGCGCTGGGCGTCATCTCGCTCGCCCAGGGCCTCGCCCTCAACGTGATCGCCGAGGGGGTGGAAACGCTCGAGCAACTGGAGGTCCTGCTGTCGCAGGGTTGCGACGAGGGCCAGGGGAAGCTGTTCTGCGAACCTCTCCCGGCTGACGCGCTCGGGCCGCTCCTCGCCTCGGGCCATGTCTCGGTGGCACGGGAGGTGTCTTAGTGCGATCGCCGCGAACACTGCCTCGCGTTCCCGGGAGCCCCGCGAGAGCCTTGAACGCTCCGCTTCTCGAGACCCTTGCCAAGCCGCCGCTGGCCGTGGAGATCCTCAAAGGCTCACGCCAGCGTCGGCAGGAGCTCATCCGGAAGATCGAGGCTGCTCGCAAGTCCCGCGTCCTGACCTACATGTGCAGCGACCGGCCGGGGCTTTCCACCCACCTTGGCGAGGACGCCGTCCGACCCATGTACGACGTGGTGCGCCGGCTCGGCGTGGTCGATCGACTGGACCTCTTCCTCTACAGCCGGGGCGGCTCGGTTGAAGTGCCGTGGCGGATCGTGAGCATGCTCCGCGAGCACTGCAAGCGGCTCGGTGCGCTCATTCCGTTCCGGGCCCATAGCGCCGCCACCCTGATCGCGATGGGGTGCGACGAGATCGTGATGGGACCGAAAGCGGAGCTGGGCCCGATCGACCCGGTTCTCCCGAGACGGGCAACCCAGGACGGCACGGCCTCGACGGAGGAGGACATCCTCGTCGAGGACGTGATGTCCTACGTCGCGTTCCTGAAGGACCAGGCGGGGCTCGCCGGCGAAGGCCTGCTGGCGGACCAGATGCGCATCCTCTCCGAGCGGCTTTCCCCGTGGACGCTGGGCAAGATCTATCGCTTGCACTCCCACATCCGCCAGGTGGCCGCAAAGATGCTGACGGCGCACGCCAACCCCCTCGACCAGCAGGCGATCAGTCGGATCGTGGACACGCTGGCCGAGCGAGGCTACTCGCACAGTTATGCGATCACGCGGAACGAGGCGAAGGCGCTCGGGCTGCCGCTCCAGGCCGCCGAGCCGGGCGTCGAGGCAGCGATGTGGGGCCTACTCGAGGAATACGAGCGGATGCTCGAGATGAGACGACCCATCGATGCGGACGCGATGCTCGGGAAGGGTCTGGACGAGGCGGAGACGACTCAGATGGCGGCCGTCATAGAGGCGACGGAGATGACTTGGGCTTACCGCGGGGTGTTGAGGGTGCGGCGGATTCGACAGACTCCGCAGCAGCTGAACATCAACATGAAACTCGGCGTCACGCTGCCCCATGGACTTCCCCAGGAT
>Ga0184639_10000105_pt1 | contig 27821 bp, 24 predicted proteins | sample PLM31_170_b2_FD_133155 | JGI IMG/M metagenome (GOLD analysis project Ga0184639, IMG submission 133155) | Groundwater sediment microbial communities from an aquifer in East River, Colorado, USA - PLM3-1_170_b2 | ecosystem: Environmental > Terrestrial > Soil > Riparian zone | place: USA: East...
CTCGGCCTGCTCCTTGCGCAAGCCCGCGTAGTCGATGATGTCCATCGCCTTCTTGAGCGCGGCGTGGTAGTTGCCGCTGTCGTACTCCCAGCCGAGCACCGACTTGTAGGGGAACTGCTCCGGCTTGATGAAGTTCTTCATGCGCAGCTCGGCGGGGTCCATCGCGAGCTTCTGCGCGAGCGCGTCGGTGGCCCGCTCGATCGCGTGCACCGCCTCGGTGACGCGGAAGGAGCAGCGATAGGCGACACCGCCTGGCGGCTTGTTCGTGTAGGCCGCATCGACCTCGCAGAAGGCGTGCTTCAGGTCGTAGGACCCGGTGCAGATCGAGAAGAGTCCCGCCGGAAACTTCGACGGGTTCGCCGACGCGTTCGCATAGCCGTGATCGGCCACGGTCTTGATCCGTAGCGCGGTCATGGTCCCGTCCTTCTTCGCGCCCAGCTCCACCTTCATGTGGTAGTCGCGCGCGAAGGAGTCCGCCTGCAGGTTCTCCATCCGGTCCTCGATCCACTTGATCGGCTTGCCGATCACGACCGACGCAGCGACCGCGATCACGTAGCCCGGATACACCGGCACCTTGCCGCCGAACCCGCCGCCGATGTCGGGCGAGATGATGCGGATCCGTTCCTCCGACAGGCCGACGTGGCCGGCGACGAGCGCGAACACCGTGCGCACCGCGTGCGGCGCCTGCGTGGTCATGTACACCGTGAGCTTGCCCTGGGCGGCATCGAAGTCGGCGATGCAGCCGCAGGTCTCCATCGACGCGACGTGGATGCGCGGGAGGTAGATGTTCTCGCTCACCACCACTTCCGCCGCCGCGATCGCCTTGTCGGCGTCGGCGCGGTTGCCCGCCTCCCAGTGGAACGCGAGGTTGTTCTTCTGGTCCTTCTTGTCGGTGCGCAGCACCGGCGCACCGGGCGCAAGCGACTTGAAAGGGTCGATCAACGGTGGGAGCGCCTCGTACTCGACGTCCACCGCGTCGGCGCCGTCGGCCGCAATGTATCGCTCGGTGGCGATCACCGCCGCCACTTCCTGCGCCTGGTACATCACCCGGTCGGTGGGGAGCACCATCTGGGTGTCGGACGAGATGGTGGGCATCCAGTGCAGGTTGTACTTGGCGAGCACCTCGCCGGTGATCACCGCCAGGACGCCCGGGATCTTCATGGCGCGGTCGGTGTTGATCGACTTGATCTTCGCGTGCGCGTGGGGGCTGCGCACGATGTCCATGTACAGCATCCCGGGGAGCTGGATGTCGTCGACGTAGCGGCCCTGCCCGCGGATGAAGCGCGGATCTTCCTTGCGCTTCATCGAATGGCCCATGCCGCAGATCTTGGCGTCGGTCTTGGGAGTCGTCATGGCGAGGCTCCTAGCGCATCTTCTCGGCCGCGTACTGGACGGCCTTGACGATGTTGACGTAGCCGGTGCAGCGGCAGAGATTCCCCGAGATCGCCTCGCGGATCTCCTGCTCGCTCGGGCTCTTGTTTCGCTCCAGCAGCGCGACGCTCGTCATCATCATCCCCGGCGTGCAGTAGCCGCACTGCAGGCCGTGCTTCTCGGTGAAGCCCTCCTGGACGGGATGGAGCTTGCCGGCCTGCTCGAGGCCCTCGACGGTCCGGAGCTTGCAGCCGTCGGCCTGCACGGCGAGCACGGTGCACGACTTCACCGGCTCGCCGTCGAGGTGCACGGTACAGGCCCCGCAGTGCGACGTGTCGCAGCCGATGTGGGTGCCGGTCAGCCGGAGGTTCTCGCGGATGAAGTGCACGAGCAGCAGGCGGGACTCGACCTCCGCCTCGTGGGCGGCCCCGTTCACGGTGAGTTTGATGCGGTGCTTGGCCATGGTCAGCGACCTCCCGCGCGCGCGACGGCTTTGCGCAAGGCGCGCCCCACGAGGACGCGCGCCATTTCCTGCTTGTACTCGACCGACCCGCGCCGATCGGCGCTCGGCGAGCTCTTCGCCGCGGCCAGCCGCGACGCTTCGGCGACCACCTTGTCGTCGAGCGCCTTACCGGCGAGATACTTCGCAGCATCGGCGGCCTCGATCGGCGTTGCACCGGCGTTGGTGAGCGCGATGCCGGCGCGCTCGATGCCGCCTTTCGCGTCGAGCGTGACCTGCACCGCCGCGGCCGCGACCGCGAAGTCGCCGACCTTGCGCTTCAGCTTGAGATACGCCCCGCCGCTGCGGGGCGGCGGGATCGGGACGTGGACTTCCGCGAGGATCTCGTCCGGCGCAAGCGCGGTGCTGTAGATCCCCTTGTAGAACTGGCTCACGGGGATGGTGCGCTCGCCCTTCGGGCCGCGCACGACCAGGGTGGCGCCGAGCGTGATCATCGTCGCCGGCAGATCGTTGCCCGGGTCACCGTTCGCGAGGTTTCCGCCCACCGTCGCCCGGTTCCGCACCAGCGGATCGGCGATCAGCACGACGGCGTCCCGGAGGATCGGGTACTTGGCCGCGATGAGCTCCGAGCGCTCCAGCGCCGCCTGTCGCGTGCCGCCGCCGATCTTGAGCATCCCGCCCTCTTCCTTGATGTACTCGAGCCCCGGGATGCGCCCGATATCCACCAGGTGCGCGACCGCGCCGAGGCGCAGCTTCAAGATCGGAAGCAGGCTCATGCCGCCGGAGAGGACCTTGGCGCCGTCGCCGTAGCGCGCGAGCAGCGCCACGGCCTCGTCGAGCGTCCCCGGCCGGTGGTAATCGAAAGGCGCAGGAATCATGGGTTCCTCCTTAGCTCGGGGTGGAGAACGTTACTCTCAATTCACGAAGCGCAGCAACCGCTCCAGCGACTCCAGATTGTGCGCCGCTGCGACGTGATCGACGTACGGCAGCGCAGCACGCATGCCGGCCGCGGTCGGCTCGTAACGCGCATCGCCCATGAGGGGATTCAGCCAGACGATCGTGCCCGCGCGGTCGCGCAGCGCCCGCATTGCGCCGACGAGCAGCTCCGTGTCGCCGAGGTCCAAGCCGTCGCTCACGATCACGACCGTCGTGTCGCGGCGGACGAGGCTCGCATGGAGGGCGACGAACTCGGCCAGACATTCGCCGATCCGCGTTCCGCCCGACCAGTCGGGCACGTCGGCCGCCAGCCATTCGAGGGACCGGAGGATCTTCGCCGGCGCGACGTCGCGGGTCACACGGGTGAGCAACGTATTGAAAGCGAAGATCTCCACCCGCCGGATGACGCGCCGCAGCGCGAACGCGAAGGCGAGATGGAACCGGGTATAGGGGTCCATGGAGCCGCTCGTGTCGTAGAGCAGCACGACGCGCGGCTCCTCGAGCGCGCGTGTCCGGCGGGCGAGGCGGGCGAGATCGCCTGCGGTTCCAAGGGCATGCCGGAAGCTGCGGCGCAGGTCCACGATCCCTTGGCCGCGCGTGGGGACGAGGCGCCGGCTGCGCCTCGCGGCGAGCCTGAGGGCGAGGCGCGCCAGCAGCCGTTCCATGGCGGCAAGCTCGCTCTCCGAGATCTGGTCGAAGGGCTTGCGGCGCAGGAGCTGCGCGGCGCTGTATCCCGGCTCGTCGCCCGTGGGCCGCTCCGGCTCGGGCGCCTCCAGGCGCACGCGCTCCCCATCCCAACGCCACTGCAGCGGGCCGCGAGGCTCGCGCGGGTACGTCGGGGGCGGGATCGGCACTTCGAGCGCCGCGGCGCCGCCCCAGTGCTCGTCGAACAGGCGATCGAAGGTCGCCCAGGCCGCGCGCGGGATCTTGAACGCGATGCGCAGCCCGCGATGCACCTCGGCACGGTCCAGCAGGTCGACGAGGGTCAGCGCGCTCGCGGCGTCGATCTCGTCGCTCAAGCCCACCCCGATGCCGCGCTCGCGCATGGCGCCGGCGAATCTCGCGAGATGCTCCGCGATTCCGCGCGAGGCGCTCGCGCGCACGTCACTCCTGGCCGGATGCATGGGCCACGAGCTCCGCGACCGCTTCCTCGCCCGTCATCCTCACGTCGTGCTCGTCCTTGAGCAGGCAGCCGAGCGTGACGCGCACCACTTCGCCGTCGAGCCGGTCCTGGTGCAACCGCATCAGCGCCTGCGCCCAGTCGATCGACTCCGCGACGCCGGGGAGCTTGCGCAGGTCGCGCTTGCGCAGCTCGCGCACGAAACGCGCGATCGCGCGGGCGAGGTGCTCGCTCAGGCCGGGCACCTTGCCATGGAGGATGCGCAGCTCCTTGTCCAGGCTCGGATGCTCGATGTACAGATACAGGCAGCGCCGCCGCAGCGCGTCGCCGATCTCCCGGGTCCGGTTCGAGGTGAGTACGACGTACGGGACGTGCTCCGCCTTGATCGTCCCGAGCTCGGGAACCGTGACCTGGAAGTCGGACAGCACCTCGAGCAGGAACGCCTCGAACCCGTCATCCGCCCGGTCGACCTCGTCGATCAGGAGCACCGGCGGTCCGTCGCGGCGCGTGATCGCCTGAAGCAGCGGGCGCTCGAGCAGGTATTCGCGCCCGAAGATGAGCTCCTCGAGCGCCTTCGGATCGTGCGTTTCCCGCTCCGCGATCCGCAGCCGCAGGAGCTGGCGCTGGTAGTTCCACTCGTAGAGGGCGGTGTTGGCGTCGAGCCCCTCGTAGCACTGCAGCCGGATCAGCTCCGTCCCCAGCACCCGCGCGATCGTCTTCGCGAGCTCGGTCTTGCCGACGCCGGCCTCGCCCTCGACGAGCAAGGGCTTCCGCATCTCCTTCGCGAGGTACACGGCGGTGGCGATCGCGGGCTCGGCGACGTAGCCGTCGCGCTCCATCGCCGCCTGCAATGCGCGGATCTCTTCGTTCACGTGCTATGGGCCGGCGCCGGGTAGCGCGCAGGATCGGCGAGGAACTTCGTGCGGCAGCCGGCGCAGCAGAAGTAGTATGTGCGGCCCTTCACCTCCGCGGAGTGACGGGCGCCGGCGATCGCGACGGTCATTCCACAGACCGGGTCGATCGCCTCGCGCGGTGCGCCCGCGGACGGCGGAGCAGTGCCTGCCGCCGGAGGCGGTAGGTGCGACCCGGGAGCGGGCGATGGCGCGGCGGATTTTTCCGCGGGCCCCCGGCGCGCCTCCGCGGTCGCATCCCCGCTAAGCGGGGCCCCTGCTCCGCGCTCCGGCGCGCCGGCCGGCGGCGATTCTCTCGGCTCCGGCGCGGCCCGAGCAGAGCGCCGCCGCCGCTCAACGATCTGGGCCATGACGCTGAGCGCGATCTCCTCGGGAGTTCGCGCGCCGATGTCGAGCCCTGCGGGCGCCACGATCCCGTCCAGCACGCTGCGCGGGACGCCGCGTGCGGCGAGCGCTTCGCGCAGCTCCGCGAACCGCTTCCGGCTGGCGATCACACCGAGATAGGCGGGCTTGAGCGGAGCCACCGCTTCGATCGCGTCAAGATCCCGCTCGTCCATCGTCGCGACGAGCACGCAGGCGCCCTGCGGGACCGCATCCGGCGAGACCTCCGGGATCACGCGCGTCGCCTCGGGGAAGTCCGCGCCGTCGGCCTCGGGATCGACGACATCGACGCGGTAACCCATGGCGTGGGCGATGCGCACCAGGGTGCGCGCAGCAGGCGTGGTGCCGAACACCACCACGCGCGGAACGGGCAGCACGGGCTCGACGTACAGATCCACGGTACCTCCACTCTTGCAGGTCATCGGGAGCGCGACGAGGCCGGGACGCTGCTCGGTCGCCGGATCGGGCGAGAGACTGAGCAGCCGGGGCTCCCCGTCGGCGATGGCGCGCAGCGACTCGCGCAGCAGCGTCGAGCGCGTGCAGCCGCCGCCCACCCAGCCGTGCACCTCGCCGCTTCCAGTCACCAAGGCGGTGTCGCCGACGCGCGCGGAGCTCGGCGGTTCGCGTCGCACTACGGTAACGAGGGCGAACCCCTCGCCGCGCGCGGCCAGTCGGGAGGCGAGCTCCAGCAGCTCGGGTCGCATGGTCAGCCCGCTGCCAGTTGCGCCTTGACCCGCTCGTAGTCGCCGGGCACGTCCAGGTCGGCGAGCGCGGCGGCGGGCCATGAGACGGTCGTCACCTGATCCGGATGGCGCCGCCGCAGGCGCTTGCCGCATCCTTTGCCCTCGGGGCCCGCGAGCTCGGCGAAGAGCGATCGGTCGAACAGAGTCGGCGGTGCCTGGACGCCGTCGTACTCCGACAGGATCAACGAGGCATCGCCGGTGCGATACCGTTCGACCAGCGTTGCGATCATCTCCGCGCTCACGAACGGCATGTCGGCGAGCAGCACGACGCCGGCGCCGACGTCAGGAGGCAACGCCGCGATCCCGGCGCACACCGAGCTGTTCATCCCTTCGGCGTATCGGGGATTCACGACGAACTGGCAGGGCAGCGAGACGAGCGCGGCGCGGACCGCGTCGGCCTCGTGGCCCAGGACGACGACGACCGGATCGAGCCCGGCTCGCAGCGTGCTCCGGACGGCGCGCCGCACGACCGGTTCCCCGCCCAGGTCGAACAGCAGCTTGTTGCGCCCCATGCGGCTCGACGAACCCGCCGCGAGGACGACGCCCGCGACCGGCCCGGACCGATCAGGCCCCATCGGATTCTCCCCGTCGGTCGTCGAACACCCCGCCCTCCTCGTGACGCCTCAGAGCGAAGCTAAGCACATTTCTGGAAGTTCAGGTCGTCAGCGCTTGCGCAGCGCCTTCCGCCACGGCTTCCAGTAGTAGTTCGGCCAGCCCTTGCTCACACCCCGGTAGTCGTGATCGGGAACGTTCACGTGCACGAGGTCGATGCGCGTCGAGGATCGGCCCTTCGGCGTGAGCGTGAGCACGAGCGTGGAGTCGAGGTCGCGCTTCTTCCAGCCGCTCGAGCGCCACGACTGCACGATCAGGCGTCCCGGCACGGTGTAGAGGATCGTTCCAGCGAGCATGCCGTCGAACGCACGGAAGGGTGAGCCAGGGCGCTTGCCGACCTTCGCCTTGGTCCCGGTGATGCGCCGGTGTTCGCGGGGGCTCAAGTACATGTCGTAGAGGCGCCGCGCGGACGCGGGCAGGGTGACGGTCTGCTTGATGAGCTTGGGCATGGGACTGTCCTTAGGTTGCTCCTGCGGTGCCTTGGCCGGTCGGTCGGCAATATGAGCCGAGCGTCATGTGGGAATAGAAGTGAGGAGGTACGCGTTAACCTCGTTTTTGCTCGTGAGCACTCTTTGTCGAGAGCGTTTACAGCTTCAGTCGTCGGCGCGAGCGCGGGGAATCGCAATGCTTTGATTTTGGCGCCTTGTCACCTCGCGGCACGCTTCTTGCAAATCAGTCGGCTGTTTCCGCCGCTTGCGCAGGCTCCGGCGATGGGCGCCGGGCTGCTGGTTCACTCAATAAATACACGACCAGGAGACATGCCATGATGCGTTCATCCTTCGTTTCCCTGCTGTTCGCCGCGACGATGCTGGTCGCCGCCCCGGCGAGTCACGCGGTGTTGCTCCATTTCTCGGCGCATATGGATGGCCCGAGCGAGTCCCCCCCAAACGCATCAACAGGTACGGGCTTCGCGACGGTCGACTTCGATACTGTCGCCCAAACCATGACTGTGCATGCCGACTTCTCCGGCTTGCTTGCGGGCACGAGCGCTGCGCACATCCACTGTTGCGTGGATCCGGACGCCACGCCTCCTACCGCTGCCGTAGCCACGACGACGCCGAGCTTTGTCGGTTTCCCGCTCGGTGTGACGAGCGGAGTATTCGACGCGATTCTGGACCTGACCGATGCCACGTCGTTCCGCGCCGGCTTTATCACTGACAACGGCGGTACGGTCGCGGGTGCCGAGGCAGCGTTGATCGCCGGCCTGCTCGCCGGGGACGCGTACTTCAACATCCACACCTCTCAGTTTACGGGAGGCGAGATCCGCGGCTTCCTGATTCCGGAGCCCGGGATCCTTGGGCTCCTCGGATTGGGGCTCGCCGCAGCATTCGTGGCGACGCGCCGCAGGCGCAGCTGAGCGCTGCACTCACCGGAGCAGACCCCGCTTCGGCGGGGTTTCTTGCTCTGGAGCAAAGCGTTAGCTGGCCTGGAACCCGGCGGCCTTGTGGCTGCCGTCGCAGAACGGCTTGTTCTTCGACTGCCCGCAGCGACAGAGCCACGTCTGCGCGCCGCGCCACCGCTCGCGTCCGTTGCCAGCGACGATCGTCAGGTTGCCCGTCACCTGGAGCGGTCCGTTCTTGAGCGGCTTGATCGCGAGCTTCCCGCCTTCCGTCTGTGGCCCGTCGCCCCGCTCACCGACGGCGCCGGAGTCCTTGAAGCCCGCGGCCTCGTGGCTGTTGTCGCAGAAGGGCTTGTTCTTCGACTGGCCGCAGCGGCAGAGCGCGGCACGGAAGCGCACGCCGGGCATGTCGGCCGGCGCGCCTTCGATCGCGAGCTCGCCGCGCGCGAAGAGCGGACCGTTGTACGTGACGTTGATCGTGTTGCGCGCCGCCGGCGCCTCGACCGTCCGCCCGTCCTTCACCTCGTGGACGAGCGCGCCGCTCGGACATCGCTCGCAGACCTCGACGACTTCGGCGACCGTGGTGACATCCGGCTGGCACCACGGCTGGCGCTTGGGCACGAAGAGGTCGCCCTTCGCCCGCGTGCATTCACTGATGTGGATGCAGAGCCGCTGGTCCCAGGTGACTTCGACTTCCTTGCCGGGGTAGCGATAGAGGGGTGACTTGCTCATGGCGGCGCTCCGGGTTTGGGTCTCCGAGGTTCACTGGTGCAGGTGCTCCTCAGCATAGACCGACGGCGCGCTCAGATGATCGAGAAGCTGCTCAGTGTTCCGGATCCTCGTCTTCCATCGCCCAGCGGAGGGGGCCGGGAAACCGGGTGCAGCTGCCTGGCTAGCCTTGGCGAACGTGCGGGAAGAAGGTGTGATACACGACGAGGACCGCGCTCGCGCCGACAAGGGTCACGATGAGGCCGAAGACGTCGAGCCCGGTCGCCTCCGACGACGCGAGGGCGCCGAAGAGCCAGCCGGCGACGACCGCGCCGGCGATGCCGAGACCGAGATCCCGGACGAGACCCTCGCCCGACCTGATGACGAGCTTGCTGGCGAGGAAGCCCGCAACCAGCCCGACGATGATCCACGTCTCAATTGACATTGCGATCTCCTGGTTTCAAAGCGCTCGGCGCCGAGGGGCGTTCCGAGTCCATTCGATTGATCATGCGTACTGTACGACGCAGCCGAGAACGTACGCGGACAAGTCCTCCGCCGAAATCTCCGCGCTATGCTCGATCCCCTTCTCCAACCAGCGGACCGTGCAGGAGCGCCGCGGCGTGGAATGCGGCCCGATGCGGCATGCGCCGGCCGGAACGCGCCGCTGTGCACCCGCTCCGGTGACAACGACCATCGCTCCCGACGTGTACGCAAGCCGGAATCCCATTCCCCACTCTACCGATTCACCGAGCCTCATTGGGCGGCCACCAGGACGACGACCGGGCGCCACACGAAGCTCGTCACGGCTGCCCCCAGGTGCTCTTTCGCCTCAACACACAGACGTGTCCGCGCCTCCGGGGCCGTAGCGCCCGAGGCCTCGATATCGGGTCCGCTCGCTTGAGCTTTCGCCACCGACCGCAGTGCGCGATCGAGCGGGCCCTCCCTCAGCAGGTACGTCTTGGCGTGGGCGACGTAGCGACCGCGTTCGTCGCGAGAGACCGTGCCAGTGAGCACGTAGAGTCCGGCGGTGCCGGTAATTCGTTCGACCACGCGCATGACGAACCCCAGGGGCGGGACGTTGGCCCGGGGTCGCTAATCGGGGGCGTGGGAGGTGGGAACTGCTAGCGCCTCTATCGAGAACCACTATACGCCGTTGGCAGCCGACGGCGGGCTTCTTTCCCCCCACGTCGCCCAGAATTCCTCGCCGCGACGGATAACGCGAAAGCGCAGAACGGTGTTCGGGTCCGCCCCGCGCACTGTGGATGCCTTGTCCTCGGGTAGCTTGCCTTTGAGGCGTTCACCATAGACGAGCAATCCCTCAGCTGCGCCATGAGCCAGGGCGAGGCGGCAATGCTCAAGCCGCTCCTTGCCGCCCGGCTTGTCTGACCAGGGGCGCGACCCTTTCACGTTCGGGGCCCAAAGAAGGTAGCTGCACGTGCCGTCGGAAGTCTGGACGTCATCGGCCCAGATCGTCATGATCACAGCGCCATCGGAACGCCGAACGCCGCCCCAGCTCCAGCTCGGGTTGCGAAGGATCACCCCTCGGGTTTCGAGCGCCTTGCTTCGCGAGACCAGGTGCCTGTCGTCGGGTAACCGCGTGCGCCCGGCGCGATGCCCGAGAGCTCTCTTCGGTCGCTGAGACAGCACTTCATCGCACAACGCCAGGACGTCTACTTTGCCAAGTGCGTCTGCGTTGGCGCGTAGCTGTCTGACTTCCGCGGTGGTCAGCGGCTCGATCCTGTCTTTGGTCCAATCCATTGCTGTTGGCGTCGAAGTGAGTTGCCGCCGCGCGGGAAGAACCGGAGTCGGCGCGCTTCCCTGATGATTTGCGCGCGGGCCGGGCCACCGACTCGCCCCGTCCGGCAAGTTTAGGTCCGAAGCCGACGGCGCTCTGTGCGGCAGCGCACATAAGGCGACGGGAATGGACCTATACTGGTCGGGAACGGGTCGCGCGCTGCGTCGGTGTGTGTGACTAGATCGAGCATGAAGCTGAATTCGCAAGACCTGGAAAAACTCACCGGCCCCACGCTGGAGCATTACAACCAGCGTGCCGGAGACTTCTGGGAAGGCACGCACGATCACGACGTCACCCAGAACATCGCGGCGCTGTTGCAATGCATCGAGGATGAGCCGCCGTTCACGATCCTCGATTTTGGCTGCGGGCCCGGGCGCGACCTCAAAGTGTTCGTCGAGCTCGGTCACGTTGCGGTGGGTCTGGAAGGCGCCGCGCGCTTCGTCGCAATGGCGCGTGCCCATAGCGGCTGCGAAGTATGGCAGCAGGACTTCCTCAAGCTCGACCTGCCGGATGACCGTTTCCATGGCGTCTTCGCCAACGCCGCGCTGTTTCATGTTCCCAGCCAGGAGTTGCCGCGCGTGCTGCTGCAACTGCACGCAACGCTGAAGCCGGGCGGCGTGCTGTTCAGCTCGAACCCGCGCGGCCATAACGAGGAAGGCTGGAACCGCGGACGCTACGGCGCGTATCACGATCTCGGGAATTGGCGCCGCTACATGTCAGCTGCGGGGTTCGTCGAGCTTACTCACTATTACCGCCCGGCCGGCCTGCCACGCGAACAGCAGCCCTGGCTGGCGAGTGTTTGGCGCAGGCGGGCATCGCCCCGACTGGGCGCCTCATAGGACGGCACCGCCCGCCCCGCCTCGCGTGCTCGCCGCTCTCGTGGACGGGACCGCCGCGAGTACCGCGGGCAGCCCACCCGACTATCCCGGGCGAGCGTGCCGGAAGAAGGTGTGATACACGACGAGGACCGCGCTCGCGCCGACGAGGGTCACGATGAGGCCGAACACGTCGCGCCCGGTCGCTTCCGACGACGTGAGGGCGCCGAAGAGCCAGCCGGCGAAGACCGCGCCGCCGATGCCAAGACCGAGGTCCCTGAGGAGACCCTCGCCCGACCTGATGACGAGCTTGCTGGCGAGGAAGCCCGCGACCAGCCCGATGATGATCCAAGTGAAAATTGACATGACGATCCCCTGTGCCCGAAGCCGTTGGCACCAAAATGAGTTGCCGCCGTGCGGGAAGAGCCGGGGTCGGCGCGCCCCCCTGATGAGTTTTGCGCGCGGGCCGGGCCATCGACTCGCCCCGTCCGGCAAGCCTAGTTCCGAAGGCGGCGGCGCGCGGTGCGGTAGCGCACATAGGGCGAGGGGAATGGACCTATACTGGTCAAATGGCTGATCCGCCCCTGGCCGTCGAGCGCCCGGTTATGTCCAACGTCCATAACCCCGCACAGAACCGTCTGCTTGCCGTCTTGCCCGCGGTCGAGCGCGAGCGCGTCTATCCCCAGCTGGAACTCGTTCCGATGCCGCTCGGCGGCGTCCTGTACGAGTCCGGCAGCCAGCTGGATCACGTCTACTTCCCTGCGACCTCCATCGTGTCCCTGCTCTACGTCATGGCGGATGGCGCGTCAGCCGAGATCGCCGTGGTGGGCAACGATGGAATGGTCGGTGTCGCCCTCTTCATGGGCGGCGAGACCACGCCGAGCCGGGCCGTCGTGCAGAGCGCCGGCTTCGCCTATCGGCTTTCGGGGCTGCTGCTGAAGGACGAATTCCGTCGCGGCGGAGCGATGCAGTACCTGTTACTGCGTTATACCCAGGCGCTGCTGACGCAGATGGCGCAGACGGCGGTCTGCAACCGGCATCACTCGCTGGATCAGCAGCTCTCCCGCTGGCTGTTGTTGAGCCTCGATCGCCTGCCCTCGAACGAGCTCACGATGACGCAGGAGCTGATCGCCAACATGCTCGGAGTGCGCCGCGAGGGCGTCACCGAGGCCGCGGGCAAGCTGCAAGCCGCGGGCGTGATTCGCTATAGCCGCGGCCGCATCACGGTGCTCGACCGGCCGGCGCTGGAGGCCCACGTTTGCGAGTGCTACGAAGTCGTCAGGAAGGAGTTCGATCGGCTGCTTCCGGACCTCGCCGCAGCACCTGCGGCATGATCAGCTAGCCACCGCCGCGTCGCCCCATTGTCCTCCGGCCCCGTGTTCTCGAGGGACCTCGTGACGCGTTCCGCCAGGACCCTTGTTGCTGCCCGGGGCCCGCGCTCTTGGGGATCGAGCCTTGCCTCGTGGTGCCCGCCAATCGCCTGACTCTCTCGATCTCGATCGTCACGGCCTCGATGTTCGTCGGGTGTTCAGCGCTTGGGCCGTGCAGCTGCAATGCCTTCTTTTCGTGCTCGAGGAGTTCATGCAACCGGCGAAGCGCCTCATTGCACGAGCGCTTGAGATCAGCGGTCTTCTCCGTTTCCTGTCGCCGCATTTCGATGTCGGCGATGATGTCGATCACTTGGTCGGTTGCCATTCGGGGCCCCTTCCTGCTCGTCCTCTTGGTGGTTCCGGAACCATTATGACCCGGCTGGGCTTTCTGACAACCAAACTGTCTGGTACTGCCCCTTGTCGAAAGCGTTTACGCCCCCATATTCCTCATATCGAGTTCGCTTTGGGTGTGTCCGCAGTATCCCCTCGCGGGTGCCGCTTCCGGTCTTCCCATCGGCGATTTGATGCCCCGCTCACTTCCGAGCGAGGCAACGCCAGACCTGGAGGACTCATGTCTACTGGCACCGTCAAGTTCTTTAATGCAACCAAAGGTTTCGGCTTCATCCGCCCCGACGACGGCTCGAAGGATGTGTTCGTCCACATCTCGGCCGTGGAACGTTCCGGGCTCGGCAGCATCAACGAGAGCCAGAAGCTCTCGTACGACCTGGAGAAGGGGAGCGACGGCAAGTCGTCGGCTGTCAATCTGAAAGCGGCCTAGCTCCTTCTGGCGGGGGCAGCCGGCGCTGCCCCCTTTTTCGCGCTCAAGGCGCGCTGCAATCGCGAGCGCCGATCAAAGCTATTTCCAGCACGACCCGATACCCACCGTCACCCTGTCATGGTGTGGTGACTTCCGGGCGGGCTCCGAGCCGCAGGAGAAAGCTCGAGCGGCTTGCCCAATAGCGGCCTATGATGGAGTGCTCCGACTCGGAGCGTTCTACCAGGCGGTACCAATCATGAGAACTACAAGACTGCTGCTGGCGCTCGCCATGGCGGGGCCGTCCAGCGCCGCGCTTGCCCGAGGTGCCACGAACGAGGCGATCTCGCTCCACTGGAATCGAGCGAGCGAGCGCATCATCCATCACGCACAGGAAAAGATTGCTTTCGAGCAAGCGGGCCTGCTGCAGATTCCCACATCCTAACGGCCCGTCGAGGAGTTCAACCAAGAACGACCTTGACCCGGTGCGCCGGCGCGCCGTCGCGCACCGAGGTGCCCTGCCCGCGGGTCGGCCGGTCCGGCACTCTCCCGCCCTCTCCTTCCCACGTTTGAATCGCCTGCGCCCCCTGCCGTGAGCGGCGCTGGCGTTCCATTCGATCGGTCTTCTCCGCAAGCCCCCAGGCAAGCGCCGAATCGACTCCCCCGAGAAGTGCTCTCGACAAGTCGCGCCTCATGTTGCTCTCCTCCGGGGTTGATCCCAGCTGCCAGCGACGCGGTGGTCTCCTTCCTCCGGAACCGCTAGCTCCTCATTGCCGGCTCGGGGAAGCTCGGCGGAGCGCCGCTAAGAGCCTTGCCGCGATACATGCCGATGTCGGACTGGTGGATCAGGTCACGGTAACTCTGCCCGTCGACGGGATACACGGCCGTGCCGATGCTTGCCGTCAGCGTAATCGTGCTGCCGTCGACGACGAAAGGCGCGACCAGATGGGCGCGGATCTTCTCGGCCACCGTAGCAGCACTTTCCTGGCGGTCGACCTCCGGCAGCATGATGACGAACTCGTCTCCGCCATAACGGCAGGCCGTGTCGGAGGCGCGTATGCAGGCGGCCAGGCGCCCCGCCACCTGCTGCAGGAGTTTGTCCCCCTAGTGAGGGCAACTCAAGTTGAGTCCAAGACCATAGAAATCTTGTGCGTTATGTACGCCAGCGCACAGAGCGTCTTGGAGGAAGCGGGGATGATAGAAATAGGTGTTTAGCTCCTCCCTGATGAACACCTGAAGTACTTGGCCCGGTAACGGCACCCCCGTACTGGGTTTTTTCTTGGACCGCAGCCCTAACTGCTTAGGGCCCGAAGCGTTGAAGCCGCTCGGGCGCTTGGCAGCCGACGCTGCGACTTGAAGAACTCCCACATGAGTGCGCTCGCGTCTGGTCCCTCGCTCGCATGGAAAGGGAACGCGCTGTCGCCACCGCTCCACGCATGCGCCAACGCCGGTACTTCGCACACGCGCAGCATCAGCTCTCTTCCGACGTAGTAGTCGTGTTGCACATGGACGGTCTTCTCACTGACGCCCTCCAGGTGCATTGGTACGCCGAATACCTTCTTCGTTCTGTTCGCTAGCGTACCGAATGGACCCCGATGCTCGTGTACGCTCTTCTTGTGCCGTCTGATGGGTTCCCCCAACCCTCCAGGAGACTCCGGTGTCATCCACGAGGCGCGCCCCCGCCACGAATGGTCTGATTGCGGCGTTGCCCCGCAAGGACCGCGAGCATCTGCTCGCGGGCTGCGAGCGAGTCGAGTTGACTTCCGCCGATGTGCTCTGCGAGCCCGGGGATCGTATCCAGCACGTTTACTTCCCCGCCGACAGTTTCATCTCGTTGCTGACGCCGCGCGACGGCTGCACGAGCCTGGAGGTGGGGCTCGTCGGTAGTGAAGGCATGCTCGGCATCACCCTCATGCTCGGTGTCGACGTTTCACCCCTGCGCGCGTTGGTCCAGGGCTCTGGCGCCGCAATGCGAATGGATGCTGCGCCGTTCCGCCGCGAGCTCGCCTATAGCGCTGCCTTGCAGCGTGAGCTGAACCGGTACCTCTACGTCTCGATCGCGCAGCTCGCGCAAACGGCTGCGTGTACGTACTTCCATGCATTGGAGGCACGCCTCGCCCGTTGGCTTCTGATGACTCACGACCGGGCCCACGCGGACGAGTTCCATTTGACCCACGAACTCCTCGCCCATATGCTCGGGGTGCGCCGGGTCGGTGTGACCAAGGCGGCAGGGGGGCTGCAGAGGCGAAAGCTGATTCGCTACCGCCGCGGCAACATCACGGTTCTTGCCCGCGGCGGCCTGGAAGCCGCCTCCTGCGGGTGCTACCAGGCCGGGCAAGACGTGTACGACCGCATCCTCGGCTAGAGCGGAGATGACCGTACTCGTGTCAGTCAAGATCAACGACGGCGTCGTCATGGCCGCGGACAGCGCCAGTTCCTTCGCCAGCGAGCGAGTAGGCCGAGGGCACACGCCCCGGAGAGACTCGACCATGTCGGCAGCCGCGCTGATACGGCTCCACAACCCCGATCACAGGATCACGTCGCGGTCGCATCAGGGAGCAGGCGATCGCATTCCCTCTTGACCACGTCGTAGCACTCGCAAGCCCGGGCCTCCAATCCCGGCCGATCCAGCACCGTGATGCGGCCACGGCTGTAGTGGATCAAGCCGACGCTCTGCAACTTCCCGGCGGCCTCCGTGACCCCTTCGCGGCGCACCCCGAGCATGTTGGCAATCAATTCTTGCGTCATGGTCAGCTCGTTCGAGGGCAGTCGATCGAGGCTGAGCAGCAGCCAGCGACAGAGCTGTTGGTCCACCGAATGATGCCGATTGCAGACCGCCGTCTGTGCCATCTGTGTCAGTAGCGCTTGGGTATAGCGCAGCAACAGATGCTGCATCGCCCCGGCGCGAGTGAACTCGCGCTTCAGCAGTTGCCCCGAAAGCCGAAACGCGAGGCCAGCGCTCTGCACGATCGCCCGGCTCGGCGTGGTTTCGCCCCCCATGAAGAGGGCAACACCGACCATCCCCTCATTGCCTACGACGGCGATCTCGGCGGACGCGCCATCCTCCATGACGTAGAGCAGGGACACGATCGCGGTCGTGGGGAAGTAGACGTAATCCAGCTGGCTGCCGGACTCGTAGACGACATCACCGAGCGCCATCGAGACCGGCTCGAGATGGGGATACAGGCGTTCGCGTTCGGCCGCTGGCAGGACGGCCAGGAGGCAGTTCGTTTCGGGAATCCGCGACGCAGGTATTGCTGACATACCCACTCCCGGTTCAACAGTGCGAGGGAAAGTCTAGCACCATCTGTACGCCAGCGTACCAAGCTCACCGGGACGCTCGTGCTGAAGAACAACTCTACGGATCAGACGTGGATGGCCGCTTTCCGGGCGCTGCGTCGACGCAGCATTTCTCGGACTTTTCGGTATGGCAAAAATGGGAAGAAAGCCAGCGATGCGCACCAACCTCAAGCTCGGCCCGTTCGTCTTCGTAGAGCTCGACGCGATCGCAGGGCGCATTGGAGATGGTCCTACGGAATGCCGCTGAGAGACAGCGTCAAGACTACGGCGAATATTCCTCGTCGTGTGTACGCGAGCGCACAGAGCGTCCCGCGGGGAGGGAGGACAATCGCAGTAACGATCAGTTTCTGTGCGCAAAGGAAGTCGCCATGAACATTACCTTGAGCCTTGCTCCCCTGGTATCGCTTCTCGCCGGTATTCTCATTCTGATCGTGCCCCGGTTGCTGAACTACATTGTCGCCGCTTACTTGATCGTCGTCGGGGTACTCGGACTGTTCGGGGACATTCGTCTGAAGTAAACCCGCCGCACGTCATCAATTCACGAAGACCCGCCAAGGCGGCGTCGCGTCGAGGTGGGAGACCGACGGTGGCGTTCTTCTTGGGGCGACGAAGTGATCGATCCTTCGGGGACCGTGGGTGCAAGCCCGGTCTTGCGACTAAGCTGTTTTCGAGGTCTCGACGTGGTGTGCAGATCGCATGCTGCGAAGCTCGGCCTTCGGTGAAGACGGCATCGGCATGAGCGTCGTTCGAAACAGCCAGACCGCAAGGACATCAACGTGCGAACGCAAGTCGATCAATCTCCGCACTTGCTGATGTGGATCGCAAGTGTCGCGGCAACTTTGCTCTGCACCGCCGGCATTGCGGCGTTCATGGCGTGGATGCCGACCGCAATTAGCAACCCCGAAGACCACGCCGCGCTCACTGAGTTATCGCCGATGCCCGCCCAGCCAGCCGGCGCGAAAGCAGATAAGGCCTCGGCGGATGTGGTGAGCGACACTCCAACCAGAACAAGGTGCGCCGAGTGCGGCGTGATTGAGTCGGTGCGGGAGATCGTCACGCGCGGTGAACATGCGGCGGAATCGACCAGAAGCTACGAAACCACCATTCGCTTTCGAGACGGGTCGAGGCGCGTATTCAACGAGGCAACCCCGCGGACGTGGCGATCGGGCACCCGGGTCATGGTCATTGATTGACGGCGCGCACTACGGGTCAAGCGGCTGAGATCTTGCGTTGGTGCGCACAGCGCACAGGGCGCACAGGTGTTCCTGCGTATCCTAGCCCCGCTCTCCTCTAGCGCGCGATCAACCCAGAACGACCCTCACGCGGTGCGCCTGCGCATCGTCGCGCAGCGAAATGCCGTGCTCGTGGGACTCAAGCCTCACCCCATCCACCTCGATGCGAGCGACGCCACGCGCAACGCCCTGCGGATTCTCCACGCTGATTTCGTAGTCGGTGCTGCCGTGCCGATAGCGCAGCCGAAAGCCGGACCAGCGCCGGGGAATGCAGGGATCGATGAACAGCGCGTCGCCGTGCCTCGTCAAACCCAGGATCCATTCCAGACCGGCCCGGTACATCCATCCGGCCGCGCCCGTGTACCAGGTCCACCCGCCGCGTCTGACGTGCGGCGGTTCCGAGTAGATGTCGGCGGCCACGACATACGGTTCGACCTTGTAGGCGTACACGCCGGCGCGGCTCGCGGCGCGGTTGACGGGATTGATCATGGCGAAGAGCTCGGTGGCCCGTTCGCCCTCCCCCAACAGCGCCTGCGCGATCACGCACCACGCCGCGGCGTGGGTGTACTGTCCGCCGTTTTCGCGTACGCCCGGCAGGTAGCCCTTGATGTACCCGGGGTCGGCCGTCGTCCTGTCGAACGGCGGCGTGAGCAGCAGGACAAGATCGTCGCCCGGCCGCACCAGGTACTCCTCGACTGCTGCCATCGCGCGCCGTGCCCGAGCCGGGTCCGCCGCCCCCGACAGCACGCTCCAGCTCTGCGCGATCGAGTCGATCCGGCACTCCGCGTTCGCCGCCGATCCGATGGCGGTGCCGTCGTCGAAGTACGCCCGCCGGTACCAGGCGCCGTCCCAGGCCTGGGTTTCCACCGCCGCCTGCAGGCTCGCGGCGTGCGCTCGCCATCGCGCGGCATGCTCCTTGGCGCCCCGCTGCTCCGCCAACTCCGCGAACCCCTGCAGCGTTTTATAGAGGAACCAGGCGAGCCACACGCTCTCGCCTTTGCCCTGATGCCCCACGCGGTTCATCCCGTCGTTCCAATCGCCCGAGCCGATGAGCGGCAGGCCGTGCGCGCCCACGGCGAGGCTGCGATCGAGCGCGCGCGCGCAATGCTCGAACAGCGTTGCCGCTTGCGGCGACACGGCTGGCTCGAAGTACGCGTCGTCCTGCCCGGGCAGGAGCACCGGGCCTTCGAGGAACGGCGCCCGCTCGTCGAGCACCGCGGCATCGCCGGTCACGGCGACGTAATGGGCCGCGGCGTGCGGCAGCCAGACGAGGTCGTCCGAGCAACGGGTGCGCACGCCCCGCCCGGTGGGCGGGTGCCACCAGTGCTGCACGTCGCCTTCCACGAACTGCCGCGCAGCCGCGCGCAGCAGATGCGCACGCGCAAGCTCGGGCAGCGTTATTGTCAACGCCATCGCGTCCTGCAGTTGATCGCGAAAGCCGTAAGCACCGCCGGCCTGATAGAAGCCCGCGCGGGCCCAGAAGCGACAGGCGAGCGTCTGATACTGCAGCCACCGGTTCAGCATCACGTCCATCGCGCGATCGGGCGTCTCGACCTGCACTCGGCCGAGGATGCGGTCCCAGTTCCCGATGACGCCCGCGAGCGCAGCATCGACGTCGATCGCGCGATAGCGCCGAACCAGCGTGCGCGCACTTTCGCGATCCGCGGCCTGTCCAAGCACGAAGACGACGCTTGCCCGCTCGCCTGGCTCGAGCTCGAGCACCGTCCGCAGCGCGCAGCAGGGATCGATTCCGACGCCGTCCCGACCGGCGAGCTCGGCCTCTCCGGCGAGCGCCGCGGGTTCTTCGAGGCTGCCGTGACGGCCCAGGAACTCGGTGCGATCGCAGGTGTAGCTCGTCTGGCGCCCCCCGAGATCGGCGAACGCGATCCGCCGGCCGAACTCGTTGTGCAGCGGGTTGTGCGCGAGCAGAGCGCCCGTCGGTGCATCCTCCTCGGTCACGATGTGGGGCGCGCTCTTTGCGCGCGTCGTGCCCAGCACCCATTCCACATAGGCCGTGATCGACAGACGGCGCGGCTGCCGCGAACGATTCTCGAGCGTCAGCCGAGAAACCTTGACCGGATCGTCCCCGCCCACGAATTGCAGCCAGTCGCTGGCGATGCCGCCGTAGTCGAGCTGAAAGCGGCTGTAGCCCTGGCCGTGTCTGGCGACATAGGTGGCATTCTCGATCCGGATCGGCGCGGCGGTCGGCGTCCAGAGCTCGCCGCTCTCTTCGTCGCGGATATAGCAGGCCTCGCCGGGCGGATCGCTCACGGGGTCGTTCGACCACGCTGTCAATTGGTTCTCGCGGCTGTTCACCGACCAGGTGTAGCCCGCCCCCGTCTCCGACACCTGAAACCCGAGCTCCGGATTGGCAACGACGTTGATCCACGGCATCGGCGTATGCTGGCGCGGGCCCTGGACGATCACGTACTCCCGGCCGTCGTCGGCGAACCCGCCCAGCCCGTTGAAGAACTCCAGCCGCGGCAGCTCGGGCGCCGGCGCATCTTCGCTACGCTCCGCCGCTTCCCGCCGCGCGGGGCTGCCCGCGGCGGGGCTGAGCCGCTGCAACCGGAGCAGCTGTTCGGCGAGGCCGCCCTGCTTGCCGATCAGGACCACGCGGGCGACCGCATGCAGGAGTTCGCGCTCCTCCCGGCTGACCAGGTCGGCGCGCAACACGAAGATGCCGCCGTGGGCGCCGTGCGGGTCCGGGCCGATCGTCGCGCGGCTCGTGCGCACCATGCCTTCCAGAAAAATCTGCAGGTCCTGCACGTAGGAGGTCGGCTTCTCGTTCAGGATGACGAGGTCGACGGCGAGGCGCTTCATCCACCAATACTCCTGCGCCCGTAACAGCTGCCAGAGGATCCCGCGATCCTCGACCGCGTCGATGCACAGCAGCACGATCGGATGATCGCCGGAGATGCGGTGCGGCCACAGCCCGGACGTGGTGAGCGTATTGCGCTTGAGCATTTCGCCTGAGGGGCGCAGCGCGGGATCGGAGAAGAGGATCCGATTGGCGAGCTCCTGGTAGAGCAGCGCGTCGCTCGCTTCGATGCCCAGGTGGTGAAGCTGCACCTGGGCCTGAGTCCAGGCGAGCGTCGAGATGCGCTCGAAAGTCGGCGCGTCGTGGAACTTGTCGGCGAGATCGATGACCGCGTCGCGCGAGGCGGCCACCATCGTCGAGAATGCGATGTGCGCCGTCGCGCCCGGGGCCACGCGGACACGTGCGCGCAGACTCAGCACCGGATCCAGCACCGGGCCGACCGTGTTCGATAGCGGATGGCCATCGACCACCGACGCCGGCGCCCGGACCGTGCGTCCTCGTCCCAGGAACCGCGCCCGGTCGGTTTCGTATTCGAGGCCACCCACGCTGTCGCGGCTGAGCGCAACGACGTGGGCTGCCCAGACGGCCCGGTCGTCGGCGAAGCGGGGGCGCCGGGTGGCGATGAGTCCCCGCACTTCCGGCACGTACTCGGTCTGCACGAAGAGATTCGAGAACGCCGGATGCGACACGTCGGTGGCGAGCTCGGTCAGCACCAGCTCCGCATACGAGGTGATCTCGATCTCCCGCGCCCGGGAGCCGTCGTTGGTGATCGACAGCCGGCGGACCTCGGCATCGTCCTCGGAGGAGACGATGACCTCGAGCACGGTCGTGATCGCGCCATCGCGCCGCGTGATCCGGGCTCGATCCTCGGCGAAGACCACCTTGTACTCATCGGGCTCGACCGCGGTGGGCTGATACGTCGCCGACCAGAGTCGGCCGTTCGCGACGTCGCGCAGGAAGAGGTACGCGCCCCGGCAATCGGCGGTCACGTCCTCGCGCCAGCGGGTGACGAAGAGCTTGCCCCATTGGCTGTAGCCCGAGCCGGCCGCCGTCAGCATCACCGCGTACTGGCCATTGGACAGGAGATGGGAGGCGGGAATCGGGGTGCGCACGGTGTCGAACTGGCGGGTGGCGGGGCGCGCCGTCTCCCTGATCGGCACGCGCGGCAGATCTTCGAGCCGCGGGCGACGGTCGGCGACCTCCCGGGGCGGCCGCTCCTGCAACAGCAGCTCCGCCGCATGGGCGAGCGGATCGTTGTGGAAGCGCCGGCGCATGATCCCCTCGTGCAGCGTGTTCGCGAGCGCCACCAACGATATGCCCTGGTGGTGCGCCATGTAGGCCCGGACCACGGCCGACTCCTGGCCTTCCGCGAGACGCGCCGGCGTGTAGTCGATGGCGTCGTATGGCCCATAGCGGCCCTGCCCGCCCTCTGCCTGGATGCGCGCGAGATTGCGCGCCGCCGCGGGGCCGTCGTACATGGCCGCCAGCGCAGTGGCATATGGGGCAACCACGAGGTCCTCGCCCAGGCCGCGCTTCAGGCCGAGGCCTGGAACACCGAAGTCGGAGTACTGATAGGTGAGCGCGCGGTCGCGCAGGTTGTAGGCGGACTCGGAGATCCCCCACGGGATGCCGTGCTCGTCGGCGTACTCGATCTGCCGGCCGACGACCAGGCGGCAGGTCTGATCGAGCAGCGTGCCGCGCGGCGTGTACATCACCAGCGACGGCATCAGATACTCGAACATCGAGCCGGACCAGGACAGCAGGGCCGCGCGCCGGTCGATCGTCGTCGACGCCCGCCCGAGACGGAACCAGTGGGACGCCGGAACGTCGCCCTTGGCCACGGCGATGAAGCTCGCGAGCCGGGCCTCCGACGCGAGGAGATCGTAGTAGCTCTCGTCGAGGGCCGAATCGTTGACGCGATAGCCGATGGCGAAGAGCTGCCGGCTCGCGTCGAAGAGGAAGCCGAAATCCATTTCCGCGACGCGGCTGCGCGCGCTCGCCGCCAGCCTGCCGAAGCGTGCCCCGAGCTCGGCACAGGCGATGCCCCAGCGCGCAACGGCCGCGGTCATTTCCGACGGGGCGCTGCGCGCGCGGAGATCCGCGAGGATCGCAGGGAGCCGCGACTCGAGTCCGACGAGACTCGCGTCGGCGAGCAGATGGCTGTCCAGCACGTCGTAGAGGAGCGCGCGGCCGGACGGCTGCTCCGAACGAGTCGCGGGCGACCGTTCCGTGGCGAACATCGCTTCCAGCGGCGCGATGTCACGGGCGCGGCTCTTGACGTTCGCGTGGAGCTCGGTCGCCCAGGTGAGCACTTCGCTGCCTGCGCGGTCCCCTCGCTCTTCCGTGAAGGTCGCCGCGATATCCAACAGGATCGCCGCCTGTCGCTCCAGCGCCTCCCAGCGCTCGACCCAATCGGAAAAGCGATCGGGTGCGGCGCCCAGCAGCGCCTCGCACTCTCCCAGGACCGCTTCGAGCTGGCTCAGGTTGACGATCAGGGTGCGGCGATCGTCGCGCATCGCGCGCACGGCCGACCGTGCCAGCCGCAAGGCATCGCGCAGGCCGTCGACCGATTCCGGCCCGAAGAGCGGCTGCTCGACCGCCTCGTCGCAGCCCTGCGCCACTGCGAGCAGATGGCCGGCCAGGTTGCCGCTGTCCACGGTCGACACGTACTTCGGGTCGAGCGGGCGCAGCTCCCGCGTCTCGTACCAATTGAAGAAATGCCCGCGGAACCGGGGCAGGTGCTGCAGCGTGTCCGACGTGGACTGGATCCGGTCGGCGAGGTCGTTGAGGCCGATCCAGCCAAAGTCACGCGCGGCGACGCACGACAGCAGATAGAGCCCGAAGTTCGTGGGCGAGCTGCGATGGGCGACGACCGGTTCCGGATCCTCCTGGAAGTTGTCCGGCGGCAGGGCGTGGTCCGCGGCCGTCACGAACGTGGTGAAGAAGAGCCAGATGCGGCGTGCCGTCGCGCGCAGCGCCGCCACGTCTTCGGCCGACAGGGGGTCCGCGGGATCCTGCCTGGGCGGCGAGCTGATGAAGCGCGCGAGGAGCGGCGCGCTCGCCCACAGCGCGAGGAGCGGCGCGGCGTAGACGAGCGCGCCGGGGTTGCGGGCGAGCACGAGCGCGCCGCCGGCGACGACGACGATGCTCGCGCTCCGCAGTGGCCGCATCGCGCTGAAGGACCGCCGGGCGACGCTCTTGGCCTGCGCCGCCGTCACCCAGACCAGCAGCCTGCGGCGCGTGACGAACAGCCGCGTCAGCGTCCGGACGATGGCATCGAGCATCAACCACGCCTGCTGCGCGAGGAAGGCGGCGGACAGGGTGGCATAGACGAGCGCGCGCATGCCCTCTTTGGCGAGCGCTCGCAGGTGGCTCGAGAGGGAGACGTCCCGGCTGCGCGGAAGCAGGACATCGAACAACGACAACGCCGGAGGAAACGCGAGGGCCCCCAGTACGAAGGCGGTCCACAGCCCCTGCGGCGCCTGCGGCTGCGACCAGCTCGCGAAGAGGAGCCCGAGGCACGCGATCGGGGACAGCGTCCGGCGCAGGTTGTCGAGCATCTTCCAGCGGTTGATCGCGGCGATGCCGCGACCGGCCCGCCCGAAGATCCAGGGCAGGAGCTGCCAGTCCCCCCGCGCCCAGCGATGCTGGCGGGAGGCCGCCACTTCCGTGTGCGAGGGAAAATCGTCGAAGAACTCGACGTCGCTGACCAAACCGCAGCGCGCAAAGATCCCCTCGAACAGGTCGTGGCTGAGCACCGTGTTCTCCGGTACGCGCCCCGCCAGGGCGTTCTCGAAGGCATCGACGTCGTAGAGTCCCTTGCCGGTGTAACTGCCCTCCCCGAAGAGATCCTGGTAGACGTCCGAAGCGGCCGCCGCGTAAGGGTCCACCCCGCTCGGCCCGGAGAACACTTGCTGGAAGATCGTGCTCTCGCGACGCGTGGGAAACGCCGCAGTCACGCGGGGCTGCAACACGCCGTAGCCGGCGACGACGCGGCGCGCTTCGGGATCCCAGACCGGGCGGTTGAGCGGGTGCGCAGCCGTCCCTACCAGCCGTCGGACCGCGCCCAAGGGCAGCTTGGTGTCCGCGTCGAGCGTGATCACGTAGCGCACGCCGGCCGGCAGCACGGGCACTTCGCCGTTGATGGCGACAAAAGTCGTGTCGGTCGCACCGCGCAGCAGGCGGTTCAGCTCGTGCAGCTTGCCGCGTTTGCGTTCCCAGCCCATCCATTTGCGTTCGCTCTGGTTCCAGATGCGTCGGCGATGGAGCTGGAAGAACCGTTGACCGCCGTCCTCTTCGGCTCGCCCGTAGCGTGCGTTGAGCGCCTCGATCCCCGCCGCCGCGTCGGCCAGCAGTTGCCCGTCGGCCGGCACGGTCTCGCTATCAGCATCGCGCCAGTCCGAGAGCAGCGCGAAGCAGACGTCGCCATCGCGGTTCGACAGGTAATGCGTTTCGAGCCGCTCGAGCTGCCCGGCGATCTCGTCGGTGCTGGTGAGCAACGTCGGGACGACGACGAAAGTCCGCAGCGACGACGGAATGCCGTCCTGGAGGCCGAGCCGCGGCCAGGACCGCGGGCCGATCTCCCCCATAACGAGACGATTCTGGAGGGCGATCGCCATTTCGGACGCCGGCACGAGGCCGAGGACGCCGAGCACGACGAGGCCGGCCCAGCCCACGTGCGCCTCGGCGCTGATGATGATCGGCAGGGCGAGGAGCGCGAGCGTGGCGAGCAGGATCGTTCCGAGATACGCGGACGTGGCGTGCGCCACGTAGCCGCGGACGAAACGTCGACGCAGGCCGATCCGGTACCCCAGCTCCCGCTCGAACGCCTCCCGGCCCCCTGCGATCAGGTAATAACCGGGATCCTCCAGTCTCCGGTCGACGGCTACGCCGCGCTCGTCCGCGTCGACCCGGATCTGCCTCGCCCGGGCGACGACGGCGTCGGCGACGTCGCTCTCCGAGCGCCGCGAGCCGCGAGCGAGATCCTCGATCGCGTGCCGGTAGCGGTCACGCGTCGCGAAATCCATCGCGACGAATCCGGGATCCTCGCGCAAGCGCGCGTCGACCGTGCTGACGTCCTCGAAGAATGCGCGCCAGTCGAACGCGGCGATCGCGCGCATGCTGGTGATCAGATTGCGGACCGTCAGGTTCGCCGCCGCCTGGCTCGCATGCTCCTCCTGCACGATCTCGTCGGTGCTGACGGCTTGCGCGGCCGGCTCGCGGTTGAGCCACTCGAGGAGCGGCGTAGCGTCCGCGGCCTGGTAGCGCAGGCGCTGCACCAGTTGAACCGCGAATGCTGGGCGCAGGCGCGTCGCGTCCAGGCTGCGGATCGCGCGTTCGATCGTCCGCCCGGGTTGCGTGCCCAAAGCGGGCAACAGCTCATCGACGAACGCGTCGGCGGCTTGCCGCCCCAGCTGCGAGCCGACGATGCGCACGCTCAAGCGGCGCAGGTTCTCGACCATGACGATGCGCAGCGAGATCGGCACCGCCCAGAGCTCGCCGATGGTGAGCGGCTGGACGCGCTGGTAGGCGCGCACGAAGCGGACGAGCCAGGCGGGGTCGAAGCGGCTATCAGTATGCGCGACGACAGCCCACGCGAGACCGTAGACCCGCGGGTAGCCGCGCAGATGCCCTTCGGCGAGCTTGGGCAGCCTCCGGTAGTAGCCCGCCGGCAGGTGCTCGCGGATGTCCCGCAACTGGTCCTCGACGATGTGGAAGTTGTCGAGGAGCCACTCGGCGGCCGGGGTGATCGCGATCTGCTCGCGCGCCGCATCGCCGATGCGCGCGTAGGCCTTGTGCAGAACCCGGCCGTTGTCGCGGACACGGGGCACGAGCGTGCGCTCGCCCGCGGGCTTCTCCGTGATGGTCTGGGCGACCGCCAGGCTCTCCGCGTGCTGCTCGAGCCGCTCGGCGCTGAAGAGCTCCGCGCGAATCGGCGCCTCGAGCTCGGTGAAATCGATGCGCAGGCGCACCCCTGCGAGTCGCCGGAAGATCTGCAATACCCTAGTCATGCAATGCCAGCCCTGTTGAGGAAGTGCCGCGCGCCACTCTCAGGCGCGGGGAAGCGCTCGGGCTGGGCGGATGGTGCAGGGGCGGACCACGCGCCTGCTCGCGGACTCGAAATTGATCCGGTCGGGGGCCCGCGTTCGCGGCGGCCGCCTCCGGCACGGCGGAATCCGCCGCGCCGGGGCCGCGACCGCGTGATTGACCTACAAAGGACTCAAGCGCCGGGATGAGACTTACTGGCCGCCGATCGACACGGTGAAGTTGGCCGTCTCTTCCTTGTACGACGAGGGGAGGTACACGAGCTCGAGGCGGATCTCCTTCAGCTTCTTCGCCTTCAGGGCCTCGGCGGGAAAGTCCACGTCCACGGACTGGGTCGCCTCCTGCCCGGGATCCAGCCGCTCGGCGCCGCCGTAGCTGGAGAACTTGAGGGTCGGTTCGATCCGCTTCTCCTCGACCTTGATCGGTTGCCCCTGGGCATCGATGAACTGGATCTTCCCGCCGACCAGGCGGACGCTTTGATCCTTGGAGCTATTGGTCAGCTTGAGCTTCCCGGTGAGCTTCGCCTGGGAGACGACCTTGCCGGAGTCCTTCTCGACCCGCTCGGTCACCTTCATCTCCGTGACCTCGCCCGTCATGATCCCGGCCTTCGCCATCACCGAGGTCGGCGTCACCGTATAGACCTTGTCCTCGATCACCACTGTCGGCCCCGACGGCGGCGGGGTGCAGCCAAGCACCATTGCCGCAACCGCCGCACTCACTGTCATCACACCTACTCGCGTCCACATGACTCTCTCCTCGCGAAGAACGCCGACAATCAGCGGTCACCGCCGTAACGTTCGCTTGCGCCGCGCGCTGTTCGTTCGGACTCGTCTCTGGTTCGCCCGGGGCTGGCCCTGTCTCGGTGCCGCCCGGCGAAAGGACCTGCCGGCGTTCGGGATTCGACCATCGCCATGCGCAGTATCCGCGCCCCCCGGCACACCCTCTGTGCGCTGGCGTACATACCGCGGAATATCGGGTCGGGCGCGACGCGAGCTACGCGATGGCACGGCCGTCATCGGCTCGTACTCCCGCCCAACCGCCGCGTGAACCGCGGCGATATAGCGCTGCCTCTCAGTCCCGCGAACCCCCGAGAAATCCAGCGCTGGCA
>Ga0184639_10000106_pt1 | contig 27814 bp, 31 predicted proteins | sample PLM31_170_b2_FD_133155 | JGI IMG/M metagenome (GOLD analysis project Ga0184639, IMG submission 133155) | Groundwater sediment microbial communities from an aquifer in East River, Colorado, USA - PLM3-1_170_b2 | ecosystem: Environmental > Terrestrial > Soil > Riparian zone | place: USA: East...
AATCACTCCAAATCCACTAGCTAAATTTTGTACAATTTTTCTTCCCCAAAGTGTAGTTAAATCATCACCAACTTCAGGTAACATTTTCTTTGCTGTAAAATAACTATCTTGCCAATTTATTATTTCCATTTTTCACATGTAAGCTAAAAAGAAGAATGCTCTAGTAGAACCAGTATTATGAAAGAATTTAGCTGAGCCAAGTCCAACTTCTTGAAATTCAATATAAGTATTTGGATTTCGTCCTTCTTCCCATTTAGTCCAAGCAGCATCTATTGTATCATAGTAGTAAGCATAAAGAAATGGAGGGTGAAAGTCACAGCGCAAAGAGGAATAGTCAAATATGGAATTTCCATTATCAGTCACCGATGCAATAGTAGTAGCAACCTTCATAAATCTTTGACTAAATAAACTTATACAATCCATCCAATCTCGTGTAATTATATCACCAGGCTCAGGTAATAACTTAAATGGAGTTTGAGCTAATTCGGTTGTTAAATATGTTCCTAGATCAGCCATAACTAATTTTTCTTATGAGACATTTTTTTCCAATAGATTGGTTTAATTTCTTGTATTAATTTTGCTATTGTGTTAATTCCAATATAAAATTTATCATATTCGTTAGCTTCTTCACTTCTAAATTCCCAAGTCTCATTTTCAAAGAGAAGTATAACTTGTTTTAATTTTCCAGATTCTTCCATAATTAAAAGAACTTATATGCTGTTCCTATATTTGTATGAATATTAAATGTTGTACCAAATCTATAACTTCCAACTCCAATTGAATCAGGTAATAGCTCATTGGTATTTAAGTCATATTTTGCTGGAGCTAAATCTTTTATATAAACTGGACTAAAATAAGTTCTTGGAATTGTATTAAATAATCCTCTTTCAAGTATCACCCAATTACCATCCGCTTCTGCTTGAGCATTTTTAATTAATATAATTTCAGTGTTTTGATTATTATTTGTCCCAATTACTATATATCTACCGTTAAAATTCCAAAACTCATCACCACTCCAAGATGATAATGGAAATCTTGTAGCAAATGCTAACAAAGTTCCAGTATTTATAGTAGCCACCGTTGGTAAACTTCCAGCTAATAAGCCATTAACAGAAAATCCAGACATCGTAGCAGTAGAAGTAGGAATAGAAGTTCCTATCCAATCACAGTTTCCTTTTCCAAATGTTCGTTCAGCATCAACACAACCAAGATTAACTTTTGAATTAGTAAAGTCTTTATCAAATTCAGTTACTTCAAATAATCTTTTTGTTATACTACCAGTTTTATGAGTAACTCGTATAATATCAGCTATCGAGTTAATCACTCCGTATAATGTGGTCGGTAAGTTAATTTTATCAACTGCTTTTTCACGATGGGTTAATGTTCTCCAGGCTACAACTTTTGCATCGTCAGTTTCATGTATCCACTTTGACTCAATAGTCCCCCATTGAGTAACCCCTTTAATCGGATTTTTAGATTTAATCTCTAAAAACTTACCATACCCATCCTTTGGTCCACCGGGAAGCTCACCCTGAAAATTATAGAACATTTTAACACCAGTTATCGCATCATCTAATGATCTAGAATATTCAAAACCATCTAGAATATTTACATTTTGAGTATAAGTGGCTTCATTTCCAGGAGATATAAGATTCTTTGGTTTAATAGAACGAACAGTAAATTTATTTTCATCATCTACAAAAAATGAGAATTGTACTTCTTCGGCTAATTGTTTAATTTCATTGAATGGTGTTGTATCATCATTAGGCTCAAGTATTTTTCCTAATTTCATTAATTCATAACCACTTAATTCTGAATCAAAATCAGAACTAAAATCATTAGGTAATTCAACTTCATAAATAATTTGTCCGAATGGACCAATTGTTTCAAGAAAACCACCCTTTCCATAAGGATAATCAATATTTGAACCAGTTAATATACTTTTAATTATAAAATTTGGATCTCCGGAAAAAGCCAATGGTTTACGAGCATAAATATAATCTCCAACTTTTATACCATCGGTTAAATCAAAAGAAATTGTCCCAAAAATACCACTTCTTAGAGTACCGGACTTAATAACATAATCGGGAATTTCAAATAATGGACTTAAAGTATTTTTAGCAGTCCCTGAAAAACTTCCAGAGTGAAATTTTATCTTTGCTCCAGATTGAATTAAATCATCTGGAATAACATTAAAATCCTCTACTTTATAAAACCCACCAATTATTTTATCTCCACTTGGTAGATTACTTAAAAATCCTGATACAAAACCAATTCCTGCTCCAATCCATCCCCCACCAACTCGTCCAAATATACCACTAGTTATACCAGAAAATAATGATTCAAGAAAATCCTTACCCTCTTTCTTTCTTGGAATCCAATGTAATGAACCATAATCATTAAACATAACCTCCGTTCCATGAACTTTAAGCACCCTTCCATATATTTCACCATTTGGAGCTAAAGAACTAATATTTTCATAATCATAAACAAATGTTCTGTATGGTAAATCTTTTAATTTATCTTGACTTTCAAGAAATAGTTTACCATCATTCCATCGAGTTCTTGTAATTACCCCACCAAATTGAGAAACATAAATTGGGAATTTATTGTCGATCAAACAGCGTAATAAAATTGGAGTATTTCTAGCTTCAAATGAAGTTGAAGAGCCATATAGTGAACCATATAAATCATTTGATTCATCAGCTAAGGTTAGCTCTAAATTTCCAGCTTCATATTCACCAGACCAATGTTTGATTGATTTTCTTACTACTCCAAAATCGATAACTCTTAAATCCCAATCTGTTGTACCATAATCTCCTCCCACCCCAGTTGAATCCCACATAATTTGGTAATGTGGGGCAAAATTCCAATCAGTAATCGTTCCATGAATTTTAGCAGTTAAAATCATAGAATCTGTAACTTTTATTTTTTCCGGAGGATATTGACGTGGATTATATTTAAAACCCTCACTTACTGCTATTGAATCAACAAATACTTTTTCATGTTTATTCGTACCATCATCAATAAGAGTAATTGAATCCGATTGAGTTCTTTTAGCTAAAGTCCCAGCAGCAATATCTCCAAGAGCACCACTATTATTATAATAAGATTCAGGAGTAACCGAAAAAAGTAAATCAATAGTAGTTCCAGTATGAAATGGAATTTCAGGAAGGAATAAAGTTCCCTCATAATTATTTACTGGGGAACTATCATGGAATCTTAAATACAAAGAATCATATTTTTCAAGTTTAATGGTTTCAAAAAAACCAGTTGCAAAACTTGTTGTACCAAGTGAAGTAATCTTAAGACGTTTATAAGTTGTTAAATCATAAAATGAGGCAGGTAATGGAGAGGGTCCACCGTAATACCAAATATTCTCTCCATGAAAAATCGAACCAAGAAATGTTCCCTCCCCACTAAATGTTCCAACAGCTATATCATAGAAAAAATCTAGTCTGTAACCCTGTGGTAATGGTGAAGTTTTATTGAAATTAACTCTTCTAATTAAAAGAGCCATATAATCTCCTAAGCTATTGAATTAGTCCAATCAACTATTAAAGTATCACCATTATTATAAGTCAAAAATGTACTACCTGTTAATAATGAACTATCAATATTATACAACGTGGTGAATAACTCTGCAACACCAGCACCAGCAGCAGTATATCCTCTTCCCATTCTGAACATATTTATCTGTTTAGTGGTAGAAAAAGAAAATGTCCCAGAATGTTTAACTACACTTAATGTCCTTGACTGAATTAAAGCACCCTTCGTTCCCGAACTCGTAGTACCTGCCCAGTCAGAATCAATAAAAGTCCCACCAGCAACCTTAAAACTTCCCCAAGCAATAGCATCGACACCAATCTCGATACTTCTTTGAATCATTGTTTGAGCTAAATTATTTAATAATGGGGTACTAACTAGATTATTTTTCCAATAAATAAGCTCTCGTATACTATTTTTAACACGATAAACTTCTATTTGACCGGTAACTTTTATTAGATTATTCATATTTTAACTAAATGATTGACTACTTCCAAATTGGGTAATACTTAGTTCAACATTCCAAAAATCCATATCTACTTCTTCAGGCTCAGATAATAAAGTAATGTAACCAGTTCCCCAAAGCTGTCCAGCCGTTGACATACTTCCTGGAGATTCAACTGTGCCTATTACAGATGTTCCAAAATATACCATTGTGATCTGTTTACTGCCTATCCATCCATGAGCCACATGTTCAAATCGTTCTTTATCTAAAGTCTTAATATCACGGAAAGTTAATCTCCAAAATTTAATTTTACCTTTATCGTATAAAAAAGTATTACCGCTTGGAGTTTCAATAATATCTCTAAATATTTTATGACCTCTTGGATTAGGAGCTTCGGGCATTGATTCGTCGGGAACAAACCAGTCAAATGCCGAACCGAGAGATTGACTCCACGTTCTAAGTCTTAATCCGTATGGCATTTTCTACTTTTTGTTTTAAATCAACCGTTAAAATAAACTTTTTCATACAATATTCCTTTTTATTTCACGATTTGCTTTATCCACTTTACGTTTAAATTCATCATAACCATAAATATCTCCAGAGAAATTCATGTTAACAATTTTATTTGTAGTTTGATTACTAATAATTGGTTTTTCTATAGTGGTGGTTTCTCTCGGAATTTCTCTAATAGCAGTTTTAGTAAAAAAGCCACCCGTCTCAGTTCCAATTGGAGAATCTAATATCGCCCCACCACTAGGAGATGGAATATTTTTTAACAAATCTAGTGGATCAAAACCACCCCCATTTTCAGTTCTCCCGGGTCGAGTTTTCTTATATTCAGCTATTTGTCTTTCAATAGCCAATCTCTGTAATCCAATTAGTAAATCTTCACCTGATAAACTTACTAAATCTTTACCAGCCTGTTTAGCTAACTCTAAAGCTCCAAACATTTCAATAGCAGCTTCTTTAGGAATAGCTTTATCCATAATTAGTAATAAATCTTCATATTGTTTTACTAATTTAGCTATGGTAGTTTGAGATTCATCGACACTAAATTGAAATATTTTCTTCATTATTTCAGCAGAGGCTAGGTCAAGAAGTTTATCTCGTATTTTATTAATTACCTCAGAAACCATATTTAATAAAATATTACCTCTTTGTTCTTCGAGTTCGTTAATTTTAGCCAGTATTTCAAGTTCCTTATTTTCAATAATTTGTATTCCTAATTTCTCGGCTCGAACTTTTTGTAAATCAAATTGTAAATCTTCAATTTGTCTATCCAATTCTGCTCTTTTTTCGCCAGTTATAAATTCAAAAGCTACATCAAATATTAATTTTCTACCAGCTTGAGTAATTGTTTCAGCGATTTCATCATTAAACTTTGACCATTCATCACGAAGTTTAATTATTTGTTTAGTAATAGCATCAGTAAAAGTTGGAGACGGTAAAGAATAAATATAATTTAATAAATTATAAATATCTCTTAATTTATTAATTTGGTCTTGACGTAATTTTAATATGTCAATTTCTTTATTTTGTTTAGCTATTCCAGTTAATTTTTCTAATTCTTGTCTAGCATGAACTATCTCTAAACCAATATTTAGAAATGATTTTACATTATCATTAAATAGTTTGTTCATTTCAGAATATTTATCTTTAATTAATCCAGACTCAATTTTAAATTGAAATAAAGTACGAATTAAATCATCAACAGAATTTCTCAAATCAATATTTTTCTCAAGAATGTTTTGATCTAATTCAGCCAATCGTTCAGTATCAGTAATTCTTAATTTTATAAGAGTAAGAATATCTTTACCAAAAGAAAGCTGTAATATCCATTTTTTAGTTATAAGTTCTAAATTTTTTAATTCCTCTTTAGATAGTTTATTTTTCTTCTCAGTTTGAGTATTAATCTCATTTAACCAAAGTTGAAGATTTTCAAAATGTTGTTCAAAATCAGTTATACCAACAGCTTCCAGTTTACTTTCCAAACCCTTTATCTTTGCTTCTCTAGCGGTTTCACCTTCTGATAATTGCTTAAATTCCTCAAGTAATTGAATAAAATCAGCAGTTAAATTCTTAACTTTTAGTCCAAACTCATCTACAGATTCTTTACCTTTTTCAAGTGTTCCAATATAATCATCTACTAATTCTTGATGAGCTTGAATCATTTGACTTACTGTTTGCGCAACATTTCCAGTAACATCAATATTTGCCATTAAAGATTTATTTAAGTTTTCTAAAAGTTTAGTTCTCTTTTCTTCGGCTGGTATGACTTTAGAAATACCACCATAATAATCCATCAGCGCAGTTTTAATAGCAATTTGATTTTTAAGATTTTCAGCAGCTTGATCCGATTTAATTCCATGCCTTTTAATATTTTCTTCCAAAACAACCAATACTTTTTTATCGAGTTCAATTTCTTCTCTTAATTCTTTTGCTCTTTCACTATGTGCTTTTGACAATCCAGCCTCTGCAACCTTTTGTGCGGTATTATAATCTCTAATGGCATCACGCTGTGCATTTTTTATAGCCAATCCTCTTAACTCTTCTGCTTTTTCTTTCTGTTTTATTTCAAGTGATTTTTGTCTAGCATCCAATTCTTGTCTCAAATAATCTATCGTTTTGAACCTAATTATACTTTCAGCAGAAGTCGAGTCATTATATTCAATATTTAATCTAATTAAGTCTCCCAAAATAATTATAAGTTCATTATACCAAACCAATGATTCTTTTATAGTTTGAGTCTGTCTTTCCAAAGCATCAATTTGTTTAGAAATATCCTGCTCATTAAGTGCGTTCATATAATCAGATTGAGCAATTTCTAGCTGCTTAAAAGCATCCCTTAACTCAAATACTTTAAATATAAATGTTGAAAATATAACTAATGGTAAAGTTATTTTTAAAGTCCCCATAAAAACTTTAAAAGCATTCCCAGCTAATTTAAGATTATAAATAAATTTAACAAATTGTCCAGCGATACCCGCCAATCCCAGAGATAATCCACCAAATATAGCCGAATAAGTAACTATATTTATAAATTGACCAAGCGTTGTTAACCATTCCTTATTAGCATTATTTATATCGGTAAATAAATTATATATAAATCTTAAATCTCTTTTTAGAGCTTCAAATAATGGTTGACCTAAAGTCTGAGAAATAAATATCCATAAATCATTAGTATTAGCCATAATACCTTGAAATGTTAAAGCTACCCTTTTTGCAGTTCCACCAAATGTGTCCTCAATTAGCCTTCTTAATGCAGTAGTCCTATCGCCATATCTAGCTACATAAGATTCAAATGCAGCAAGACTAAAACCACGAGTTGATAACAATAAAGCAGTTCTTGGAGAAAATGCTACAATTTTACCAAATCCGATTGCAACATCTTTTACATCTCTACCAATTGCAGTAGCCCAATCAGCAATAGCCATCATATTCTTTTCAATATCCACACCAAACGCTTTTACCAAAACCGATGCTTCAACTATTTCATCAACTCTAAACGGAGTAGTAATTGTAATTCTTTGTAATACCTTCCAAATTCTTTCTACTTCAGATGAAACTGGAATTAAACTTCCTAATCTGGCTCTCAATACCTCAAGTAATTGATTAGATTGAATTAATGATTTAAAAAATCCAACAAATATTCTTCTCGACCAATCAATAATTACAAATGCAGCTAAAGCATCAAATACACGAGCAAATATTAATCTAAATTTTTCCCAAGCATGACCAAGTGGTCCAAGAGCAACTCCTTGAGCGACTATCGATTGATTTACAGCATTGGTAATTCTTTGTAATCTTTCTAATTGATGAATTGCTAATGGAGAGGTTGGCTCAACACCTTTAACTAATTGAGTAATTCTTGCAAATTTCTGAGCAGCTTGAGCATCTGTAATATATTTCTTTTGAAGATTTAGATTTTTGGTAATTAATGATTGTTTTTGTTTTTCAGTATTTATTATTTGTTGCTGGGCTTGTTGATTAAATTGAGCATTTTCTTTAATGGCTCGTAATTGCAACTTGGCATAATTTTCATCAAACTTTTGATTCTGTAAAATAGCCTGAGCATGAAGTTTTTGAGAAGATAATTCCTTTTTTCTAAGACTTGAGACTAAGTTCTGATAATTTTGTTCCCTTTGTTGTCGAGTGATAAATGTTTTTTCTCTAAATGCGGATTCTTGAGCTAATCCTTGTTGAGTTAAAGCGGTATAACTTTTCTCAAAATTAACTTCCTGTTCTCTTAGTCTACTTAGTAAACCCTGATAATTTTGCTCAGACTTTATCTTTTGATCTACACGATTCTGAGTTAATTTAACCTGAGCCAAATCAGCTTTTTCTGATTGCTTGACAATATTATCTTGGAATTGTTGATTAAACTTTAAATAATTCTCCTGAATTTGTTTTAATTTAAAGTAATCTTGTTCAGCCTTTCTAGCATTAACAACTTGAGTTTTTGAAGAAATTTCCGTTAATTGCGAATCTAATTGAGTGGCTCTTGTCTGTACCGCATTAACCAATTTATTAAATTGAGTAAATTGTTCTGGAGAAAATAATCTAAATTTCCCACCAACAGTTAATGATTTGGAAAGAGTGGCAAGAGTTTTACTAAGAGTTTTAGCATCAACATCAGCTTTCTCAATTTGTTCCCTTAATTTCTTTAAGGTTTCAAGAGAAGCTGGAGAAACTCCAGAAATTATCTCTAAAGCTATTTGTGATGAGGATTGAAGTGGCATTATTTTCTTATTTGCTCTAGAATATTTCTAAAATTTTCTCTTAATTGTTTTTGAAATCCACGAAACGGTCTAGACGGTATAAAACTACTTTTAAATGTATCAAACCATTCATCAAATACAGAACCACCATCATTTTGTAGCCTAACAATTTCTTCATTTTTAGAATCCCATCCAATTTCAATTGTTTGACCGCCACTAAATTTTCTTCTTATCTTCTTAATTTTTAATCCGTTAAGAATGTGTTTTGAAGTCTCACGTAATATAAATGATTTACCCCTAACTTGGTCAATCTTACCTTCTTTAAATTTAAATTCTCTATGTTTTAAGGTAAGTGGATTTAATTCTTCCCAGTCCTCACCATCTGGAGACTTTCTTTTCAATATCCCATACTCATAAGTTCCAGATGGAAATTTATTAAAAATTAATTCTCCATTTACCCTACCAATTTTAAACCTATGTTTGATAGAACCCTTAATTGATGAAATTGCCTCATTAGCCATTTCCTTAACTAACTTTTCATTCGGAATTATAGCTCTTTTGATAACTAAGTCTGGATTAATTCTTCTAGTTATTAAATTAGTCCAGATACCACCAGAATTATCAATTAATTTCAATCCTGCTCCTCATTACTCTAAATTTAGTTTCTATGCCTGCTTTACGCAAAATATTATTAACTAAATTACAAAAATCTTCATTACCGACAATTAGTCCCTGGATACTTGCCCTCTATCAATTCGGATGAAAGAGCGCATGCACACCACTGCATTTTGTCTGCAACTTTAATAAGATTATCAAGTTCTGAATAATCTCCAATATTTTGCTTATTTTTTTTGTTCTCCATACCACCACTATTATCAATCAACTTCACTTCTTCAATTTATCAAGCCATTGTTTTAAATCTTTTACGTATCCATATAAATTCTCAATGTAATTCCATCTTCAGTGCCAGCCCATATATTTAAAAATAACTCAGAAGAACTTAAAGCCATTGATACCCAGTTTTGTTGGACATCCCAAGACCATACACTTCTTCAGTTTTACCCTCAATTATTAAACCATTAAAATTCCACACATATTCTTCTGGAACTACCCTATACCAATGAATTTTTTCATAGATTAGCCACTTTTCTCCGTTACTTGGTTGTAATATAGAAAAATATGCCATTAGAACATTTGCTCCATCATTGCAGAAATAATTATTTATAAATGCTTATTGAAATCCAATTTAGTCTTTTCTTTCATGTATTTATTATATTCCTGAGTAAATATGCTATATGCTTCAATAAAGATATTTGGTTGATCAAGAACTGTACCTTCAAATGGTAAATGTACCAAATCCACACCAGACTGACCACCAGTACATAAATATATTAACTCAAGAAGTTTAGAGGTTAATGGTGATTTCGGGAATGACTTTATACAAATTCCACTTATTTTCGTATCTTTAAGCCCAAACCGTTTAAGTCCACCTTCAACTCTATCTGTTTTATACATTTCAAGAATGAAACCGAGAGATTGTTGGAACTCATTATCTGAATGAACTTCTTCTGAAATTTCTTCTTGTTCAACCTTACATTTATAATACAAGGTGTGTTCATCAAAGTCGAGTTGATAGATAAAACATAATCGTCCACGCTTATTCCCCATCATCTCTCTGGCAACACACTGTTCACAATCATATCCAACCTCACCTTTTTCTGGGGTATGATCAGCAACAATTAATGAACATCGTATTGCCCATTTTAGTTTTTTATTTCTTCCTCATTTAGTGAAGATTGACCACGCATAACATTTTCAATTTCATTAGCAGCATCTACATTTTCCAGACCAAGAAGAAATTTCACCGCTTGTTCTTTATCCTTTATTTCTGGATTATCCTTTCCATCAATAGTGCCATTATAAATAAATACCTCATTACTATCTTGAGCTAAACACTTACGGAATAAAAACTCACCTGATTTTCCAGCATGAGAAACAATTTTATTACGTTTTATTTCAGTTAAAGATTCCATGTACTCATCATAATCTTTTTTTGATAATGACTTATAACATATTGTTGTTGGATTTGGAGAATTTTTCTCACATTGTGGAATATATTTTTTAACTTCTTTTGATACAGTTTTTAACATAAATTATTCCTTTAATTTTTTCTTTAAAAGTTCAATTATTTCAGATAACAATACCTTAATATCTTCTAACTCTCCTTGAATTATACTCATAGTATGGTTAGATATTGGTGCTTGATCAATACCAATATATCTTGTTTCCATAATTAGTTCCTTTCTATTCCCATATTGCTTTCATCAATTTGACATTTATTTAAGAATCTTTTTAATTTAACTATTTCTTCAATATTATTATTATAATACTTTACTTTCCCACATTCGTTATCTGTTAAATATCTAGCATCAAATGCCTGATATTTTCCATCAATTTTTAATAAACAGTATAACGAAACTCTGATTTTCCAAGCTCTATATATCAATTAATTTTAATAGAAATGTTTATTTGCAATCTCAGCTTGCCCATCTCATCATTGCTATATGAATCACTCTTGTTAATTAATTGAGTTCCCAAATGACTTAGCTCTTATAATTAGAGACATTTCTATTTATTTTATGATCCTTGTAATGCAAAAAAGTTAAACAGGCTCGTACCAAACAATGAGCCAGTATAAACTCTTACCACGCAAGAAGTTCCACCCGTTTTGGTTGGATAAGCTCGAAACGGTAAGCCAATATCCACAATAGACTGTCCATCTGTTACAGCAGGATTTGCTGGACGATAAACAAAATTATGATAAATAGCTTCTATTCGATTTCCAACAGCCTCATGAAAAGTGAAGGTAGCAGATTGTGAAGTTCCCTCCGCAAGTATGTTTAAATCACGGTTAAACTCCATACCTAAATTACCCTCAGCCATCCAATGCTGTGCTAGTGGAAATCTATTCCACCCCGTCTTACCAATTCTTGATCTTTCACCAACATTATTATTAAAAGTTAATGAAAAATCATCAATATCATAATCTTCACCTGTAACGGTTAAAGTACCATGATTATCAACCAATTGGGTTTTTTCTGAGAAACTACCCAATCCACTAGGCGGAGGACTAAAACCAGATGGAAAATTAAATCTACTACCATTAAGAAACTTCATGACGGCACGAGCTTTTAAGTCCTCGTTATACCGACAAGTCAATTCTAGTAAATCAACTATTCCATTAAAGAAGCGATAACCATTTGCTCCTGTTCCACCACCTATTAGTGTATTACCCAAGAAAACATCAACATTAAGTGAATATGGATGCGTTCCCCAGTTTGAACCATTTGTAGTAAATTTGAGATTAGAACCAACTCTCGTAAACTCATAAGTTCCAACAGTAGGAGTGGCTGTTGTACCAAATACTGTTCCTATTTGGAAGTGAGCTAACATCATTGGTAAAATATCATCAACTCTCGGTTGCCAAACTATTTCGCACGTAGGGTAAAAGTTTGTAACTGAGTATGTACTTCCAGATGATTCTCTTGCACCAGTAAGTTTACCATCTCTCTCTCTTGGTTGAGCACCAAAATCAGGAGTAACACTATCAGCAAATAAATATATTCCTCTATGACCCACCGTACCCTGACTTCCCCAACTTGGAGCGGCTTCAATTCTTACTATTGCCTCATAACCTACCATATAAACCTCATTTTAAATTATCCTGATTACCAAACCATAGAAAACCAATTCCCTCAGAAAGTTCATCATCAGATAAAAGAAGAACTGGTTCGCTAATGTTAGAGCCAGGATAAGGGTCAAGTTGACCATCTAAATTATTATGTTCCAAAGTATCATTTACATCTTTAAAAAATTCAAAAATACCAACTTTCTGTATTTGTCCACCTAATAATCTCTCAGCTAACTTTTCAGAGGATTTTACCCATAAATCAATAGCTACAATATAATTATTACGAAAATACTGACCAATCCTTGGTCGTTTAATTAAAAAAGCTGAATCAGGCGCTGATATACGAATAAGATAAGTTTGAAATTGTGGTATAATATCCTTATCTTTAATATCAGTTATAATTATTGACTCATCTAAGACATAAGAAATATTTTGAGATTTTCTTAATTCAAACTGAAGAGCCAACGATAAAGTTTCAAAATTAAATATATCTCTTAATGGCATTATCAGCCACGAGCAAATTGTTTAAATCGTGTATCAAATCCAGAACGTCTAACATCTTGTGGGATACATTCTATTTTCCACTCATCATTTAAAGCCAATTGAGTTTCAGTTACAGATACTGGAAAAGTCCAGCGAATCTTTAATCCAAATTCAATATCAATCCAGTCAGTACCAGTATCATTTTTCGTATCCTCAAATGAATAACCATCATCAAGAGAAAGCTGAAATTTAGCTTGTCCAACCTTTGTACCAACAGCTATATCTGTAATTTTAAAATGATAAATCTTCTTATAATCCGAACCTCTATACCATCCAGAATCCCAATTAGAATAAAAGCCAGCCTTAGATAAAGTTCCAGTTACTCTTTGTGGATAACCTATTCCAGTATTTGTAGTATCTGTATCAAGAGTTATTTTACCTGAAACTATATCATCAAATATAGCTTTTCCTCTTGTAGCAAAATCCATCATCCATTGTGGTAATTCGTTATTAAATTCTCTAGAATGTCTGGCTTTTAACTTTGTATAAATTGTATCGCAGGCATTCCATTCAATAAGAAAAGGGTGATAACTACCATTAGACGGATTAGTACCAACAGGAACTATTGGTATTCGAGTATACGAATCTAAAATATTATTGATTTTATTATAACTAGCATCAATATCATTTTGCCAAGTGGATGTAGCTATAATTATAGAACCAGTAATTAATACTCGGCTACCGTAGTACCACGTGCCAAAATTCTCAAAATATCGTTCAAAATCTGATAGTGTAACGTATGACATAATTAAAACTTTTCTCCAGTTGAAATTTGTCTTAACTTATTCATAAAAGTTTTATCTTTAAATTTTTCAGATTTAAATACATCAAAACAATTTTTAATTAATGATGTCAACATCGCTATACAAAATATACCAATGAATACTAAAAATAAATTTTTAATTTATCAACTCCTTCTAGACATCAAAAAACCTTTGTAAATAAATCCATAAAATCTTTTATTTCTTTAATATGATGAAAAGCTAATCCATACACCCAAATATGAAATATAATGACAATAGCTGACTTCTTTGGATGTTTTCTTATAATACAATAAAATTCTTTAATTATTGTAAAAACGGGTGAATCAAATATTTCCTTCGGAGTTTTCAATTAACTATTAACTCCTTCTCAAGATCAAAGAAATTCTTTCCATTAATCCATTTGTCTTGAAATTTAATTGAATCACTTTGTAAAATCTTTATTTGTTCTGGGGATGGATTTTGCGATTGTCCAATTTTATGTGATATAACAAAGGAGGGCTCGTAAATAACTTTAAAACCAGCATTACGAGCACGGTAGCAAAAGTCAGAATCAGAAAAATAGTTAAAGAACCTATTATCAAGAAGCCCAACAGTTTCAAATACTTCTCGTCGAATAAGAACCGAAGCAAATGTAACCCATTTCTCATAAGTTCTTTTATTTAATTGTTTTAATTTTACAGAACCAGATTTATGTATTCCAGCGGGATAACATTCAATCGTACCACCATGATGAATTAAATCTGAATTATCAAGAGAAAGAATTTTAAAACCAATTACACCAATATTACTCAAGTCAAGCAATCCATTAGTAAGAGTTGGTAGTAATTTTTCAATAGATTCTAAAGTTTCCTTTGGAACAACAGTATCGTTATTAAGAAGCCAAATCCAATCAAATTTATTTAATCCACTACCATTTAAAAATTCAACAATTAATTGATTATTTCCAGCGGTAAATCCTAAATTATTTTTATTACAATTAAGAATACTTTCTTCAAAAACTGCTCTATCCATCCCAACTTCAAATCGTTTCACCCCTCCGTCATAAAGAGACTTTAAACAATCGTCAAGTAATTTTTGTTCACCATAATGTACTATACAAATTCCAACTTTCATAATTCTCTTACTCCAGTATTTATATTTAAAAGTTTAATTCGTTTTAAGTCGCTATTTGCCAATCTTTTAACCTTCATAAATGTTCCATCGCCACTTGGATCATTCATTAGAATATAAAAATAATAATTCTGAAATATGTCTACCATATCTAAAATTTCATATCTCCAATGATCAGACGGAAAATCATGTTTACCAGACTTTGAATTTCTTGTTGTTAAAAGTAGCAATCCATCTTCTTTTAACGTATAATGAATATTTAATAAAGCAAAATACCAATATTCAATATGTTCCATCATTTCGGTGGTTATTATTATATCAAATGACCTCATGCCAAATCTTGACATTAACCCGTATACAGTACATATCTCATCAACACATGGTCCGTCTTTAATGTCTACACCAATATACTCAGATGGATTTAATTTTAAAATATCTTCTCTTACTGAGCCGTTTACATTAAAAGAACCAACTTCTAAAACTCGTTTTCCCTTAACTTCAGATTCAGTAAGATTATTTTTAACAAAATCTATACATTGAATATTACACATTTTTATCTCCAGGCTCTCAATCTAAACTCATCTAAATTATTACACGCTAAAACCTCAACCTTAGAAAATTTTAGATCGTATAAAACTTCAGTTAATGTTTCGGAAGTATAACCAGCTTTATGTACCAATTCTTCATTAGTATTTTGACCATATAATCTTTCAATCGCAGAAGCACAATTTGAAAATGAATTAATTCCAGACAGATAATCAGAACAAGCCAGACTCAAATCTGGACAATAAATATCCACAAAACCTTCTGGTTTTAATATACGATAAATTTCACCAAGTATCTTTCTACCAATCTCAAAACGAAAATGCTCTAAAGCATGTTTAAATAAAATCTCAGAAAATGTATTATCTGGAAATGTCAATTTACCATCTGATATATCAAATTCATCTGGTTTTCCTTTATCAATATTTATATAACCTTCTTTAACGTCATCGCCACAACATAAATTAAGTTTATCACAATCAATTATCTCAATATCATCTATACTTTTTTCTCTTTGCGATAATCTCTGAAAATGATAAACCTTTTTATTAATCTTAATAAACTGAATAGAATCATCTTGTTTTAATTTATCAAAGAGAACTATATCATTTGGAAATGGAAATGATGGATAAGTAGGATATTGACCACTTTCATTAAATAAATTCTTTGGAAAAATTACAGGCATATACCAACCAATCTTATTTATCCAAAAATGTAATTCATCTGACTGAGATCTTGCAAATTCATTAAATTCAGATTCTTTAAATAATTTTAATTCAGTTCCAAATTCTCGTTTAATGTTTCTTTCATTCACATCCACATAGCCAGGTTCTACAACATCAAATGTAATTACCATTTTTTCAGTATTATACGCTTCACTAATATATTTTAATAAAATATCCCATTCTGGTGGAACATACATATCATCATTAATTAATAAAACATGATCATTATCATTACGTGAAAAAGAAACTCCATAATTAAACATTCCGTAAACATCCAACTTAGATGAATTTTGTATAATCCACAAAGCGACTTTATCTCCAAATTCTAACTGAAGATTATCACAAATCTTTTTATATTCTAAATCATCTCCATCCCATATTACAACTATTTCATATAAATATCTAGAATGTCTAATTAAATTTCTAACACAAAATTCCAATATTTCTTCGTTTTTAGAGGGAATTATAGCTGAATATCTCATTAAAGTACCTCCATCAATTCAGTTGATGTAGAATTAATTTTATTTGGTAATAATATCATATCCAATTTCTCTAGAATCATATCGCTGGTAATTGATTTTACACAAGCTGCTTCTACCGCACTTAAAGCCTGAACTCGTTGTCTGGCAGCATTAAGTTCAGCCTGTATAGCTCCTGGAATCGAATTAAATTTTCTACAAACCTCCACAATATTCATTCCTTTATCATGACAATCTATAATTTGTTTTTCACGTTCAGTTAATTGTTTTAAAGCATTTTCTTTTTCAATCGGACAAAAAGCATCAAGCGTAAAACATGGATGACAATAAACATTTGTTTCAAGTGGAAAAGAATGAGAATAATATTTTTCTCTAGTCCAGGCTGGCACGGTTGTATAAATACCAATTGTTGGTATATCTAAAGCCGCCGCTACATGACTCATCCCAGAATCAGCAGTAATAAAACAATCCATTTGACTTATTATTGCGGCTGAGATTAAAAGCGGATCAAATTCTGTATCATCTGGTTTAAACTCATCAGGAACTAACCTCCCCTCTCCATACTTAGAAAGAACTTTCCAGATACCATTCATAAAGATAACTACTAAATCATTTGGATATTTCTCATGTATAATCTTTGGCAAATCACCAGCCTTATACCAAGAACGTATTAAAGTAGACGCTTGTAATTGAATACCAATTATATTACAAATTCTTGCTCCACCAGCTTTTTTATCACCAATAGACGTTGTCAATATCCATTCAAGATATTTTGGCTCAATAACTATTTCAGGTTTTTTATTCTCATCAGAAACTTTCGTATAATCAATATTTGCCCAAGCTAAACTTAAATCAATCCAATTCATATAATTTGAATTGAGCGTATTTCTCCAACCACCTGTCTTATTTACTCCTGAACGATTATCCTCAACTGAATATTTATAGTCAAATACTTCATCATAATTTTCTTTTAAAATCTCAACAGAAATATAATGCTCATTTTTATCTTTTACACAATCAATACCATTAACTCTTTCTATTCGTAAGGATTGATTAATAAATGGTAAACCATCAAATAATTTATGAACATTTCCAGTTGGTGAACCAGACATATAATCTACTTTATATCCTTGATTATATAATGTTCTGGCTACTGGAGTTAAGATTAAACAATCTCCCACCCCGCCAACCCTAAGTATTAATGCCTTTTTTATATCTGATGATTTAATTGTAACTAATTTTAAATTATCAGATACATTAATCAATTCGTCCATATTATCAATTTCTTAAATAACGTTGAAGTTCTGGAATTTTTATTACAATATCCTTTTTAACTTCCACCCCAAATTCATTTAATACACTACGAATAAAGTTTTTCTCGGTTTGTAATGCTTCTGGCGATATATTCTTACCACGTCTTAAATGAGTATTAATCACATCAACCAATTCCCTATTGTGATCAAACCAAATATTAGAGTAAATTTGTTTTTGAGTATTAAATCTTGGAAATTGATGAGCTTCTTGAGTCCAAACTACAGTTGGAACTAATTGACCACCGACATTAACAAATTTTCTCCATAACCGTGGATGGGGATCATCCTGAAGAAACTTTTTTAAATCAACACAAATTCCATTCGATCTAATAAGATTCCTAAATAAAAACCAAGTCAATTCAAATTGATACTCAAATATTTGTTTAAATTTCTCAAGTTCTTCAGGTAATACTATTTCGTCAGAATCCATCGCTAAAATATATTCCCTGCCCGCCAACATATAGCAATATTGGCGGTCAAAATCCGCATTTCCTTTTGAAGTAGTATGAATATATAAATCAGCAATTTCTTTAAACTGCTTTTGATTTTCTATATCGGTACTTTGATCAACAATTACCACTTCATCAATTATGGATTTAACTGAATTAATAGCATTTATAGCCAAGTGATAATCATTACTTACCACCATACATAAAGAAATTGATTTATCATTTATCATAATTTTATGATGTTAGTGATATGAAGACCATCCCTGATCTCCATACCAAGTTTCTTAGCCTAACGCATTATAATCATAACCAGCACTCTTGCATCTAATCATAATAAGTGCAGTACCTTTATTTCTCCAAATTGGAGCTTGACCACGATAGAATTTAGTTTTCCAAACTTGTAATCTATTCGCATCATTGCCATAATCTGGATAGTAGTACACTCTTGGAGGCATACCAAAACCATATCCAGCAGCATTAGCAGCATACGCTAAAGCCGTTCCTTTGGAAAGTAATTCTTCAGTCTCTACAAAGATAAAGCCCATGTACTCACCTAGAATTTGATAACGAATACCTTGAACATCGTTATATAATTCACGGTTTTGAAATACTGAACCTTGTTTTAAATTACGAAAAGTTTCAGAGTTCGCAACCATTACATATTGTTTTCGGTCAGTTACTGGACCAGCTAAACTCTTTGTAAATGAATCATAAGCCATAGCTATACCACCCATACCTAATTCACCATAGGCGGTTGCCTGTAATTTTCTATTAGTACCAAGTAAACCATTATATGAACCAGCAGCAACCACTTCAATCGTAAATGGAGTATTAATGCTAATATCATAATCTAACCAGTTTACCATTCTACCAATATGATTTCCAAGAGTACGAACTATCTCACTTCTAACATCTAGGTTTGTTATCCAATCGCCTATTGTTTCATAGCCGACACCAGTTCCATACTCTCGCATTATCATTGACACACTATCGGTTTCTTGAGAGCCAATACCAATAGCAGTACCAGATGTTAACGCTATTACAGTAGCCGGAGCACCCCAATTTTTAAATATTGGAGTTGTAAAAGTACCACCTTTACCTATACCGTAAGCATCTTTTGATTGATTAAACCATCTACTAAATATCAATTCACCAAATGCTTGCCGCATGATCGTTCCTGCAAGATGCTTTACTTCAAACCCATCACCCTCAATATTGGTACGGGTATAAGTAAACATATTCCCATAACCTTCAGCAGGAAGAAAAGCCATATATTACCTCATAATTTTTACTTCAGTAGATTCTATCTAAGTTGACCGACTCTACCACCATCTGCACCAACAAAATCCCCTGCTACTTTATTCCCAGCTAGCTTTGAATCTATATTCGGCATATTTGGTAAATTAGTATCGCCCACTCGACCAGATGGTATCGAACCACCATCTACCGATTTTCTTATAAATTCTTGTTGCTCAGTATGTGCTTTATCTAAAATTTTTGTCCACTGTTCCTCAGCATCCCTATCATCAGGATTAAAAGTTTCAAGTACATCGGCAGGAATAAATCGGTTATCTATATTTATATCAATTCCCATCTTTTCCTTCACAGTAGCTTTAACTTTTTGAGTAAGTGTATCAATTTTTTTAGACCAAGCAGCATCAGATTCCTGTTGTACAAATTTTCCCCATCTTTCCACTGTAAATTCTTTCGGAATATTTGAAAACTCTTTTAACTTTGTTTCCAATTCCGTATATTTCGTTTTGATTCCTTGATGTTCTTGGCTTAAAGGATCATACTTTAAACCTTTATCAGCCAATACAGCAAATTCAGACTCATTAACTCCAACTGGCAATTTTGATCGTAATGCTAAATAAGCATTATTAATATTACGAAAATTAATATAATCACCTTCTGGAATGATTATATGACCATCTGGTACTTCTGCAATATTAAGAGTCTGATTTCCAAATTTCAGTAATCCCATAATTCTTCTCCTTATTTATTTAGTTAGCCATTAATTTACTAATAAACTTTTTTCTTACGAGAAATTTTATTCTTATAAGCTCTATTTCTTATCGAAGCCGAAATTAACGCCTTTCGGTGCGATTTAGCCACACCTACTGTTTTTCCAGTGGCTTTTTCAACTATTCGTAGTCCCGATACTCGAACTGGCAAGAATTACCTCAACTTTCGGCTTTATAATTTTATCTTCACGTATATTTACCGCCATGAAACCTTTATTTGTGTTAGCCACATCGAACAAAACTATCTGTCCACGAGACAATGTTTTAAACGGATCTTGATTATTTATTCTAGAAAAATGTACAAATATACTTTTAGTAAAATCTGAACATTCTAAAAAACCATAACCGAGTCTATCACTAAACCAAAGAACCGTACCTGTATATACTGTATTTTCTAGTTTCTGTATTTTTTGTACCATAATTCATTTTAACTCTCTTGTTCAATTCCTTTTCTATCCGACGACTTCATTATTTGTTTTCTTTGATCTTTACCATGAACTTCTTTAATTAAATCCATAGACTCCTTAATTTTCTCATCTGACCAGTCTGGATGTTTCTCACGAAGAATAGTTTCTAAATCCTCAGTTCCAGCACCAACCTGTAATGATTCAATCTCAGCCTCTAATAACTTATCTATTCCAAGAAAATCATCTGAAAAATCAGCATGAAAACTTACAGTTTTGTCTATATTATATTTTTTTCCAGTATGAAATTCATAAAAAGCTACATCTGCCCGCATATCAAGAATTTCAGCCTTTCTAAATTTCTTAAATTTACGAGACATTACCGCACGATCAGAAGTAAATAATGCCTTTAATGGTGGACCAGAACGTATCTGACCTATCTCCTTGAGAAAACCACGAGAAATTAAACTTATTCCGGTTACATGAGACATTGATCTCCGTACAGCTTCTTGCCGTCTATCCGACGCATCAAGTTTACCTTCCCATGTTAAATATTCAAACCTTGCATCTTTTCCTTCAACCTCTATAACAGTATTTTTTGTACGCTTAAATTCAACTGGTAATTTCGCTCCAGCTAAACCCTGAAGTATTGGATATTGATGATAACGTATAGTATCTTTATCACCATTGCCTAATTCATTAAGTTCCTTATTTAAAGATTTAATATCTTTAACTTCAGATTCACCTTCAACATAAAATGGATCACCTGTATTTTTATAGATAGAAAATGGTATATCTATTCTACCAAACTGATTTCTATTCTCAAAACCAGTCCCTGGGTTTACAGTAATTTGTCTCCACTCTTTTTCATCTGGCTGTTTAACAAACTTTAACCAAATCTTATCATCAACAAATTCAATAACTTTTTGCTGAATATATTGTCTCTTTAATAAAGACATCACAGTATCAGAACCTACATAATTATCATGATCGGCAATATATATTATAGCACCAAACTTTCTCGTATTAACTATACCACTTTCATCAATATAAGGCATTGGAATACAAAATGCACTATCTAATGGATCTTTATGAATATATCCATATTTTACTTTTTCTAAAGCAGATTCACCTAAAGTAAATGGTAAGCCAGTACGATAATCTAAAAATAAACGCTGAAGAACCGTATAGCCAGTAATTAGCGCATTTAATGCCTTTTCATCATCTAAATCAGAAATATCACAATAACTCCACACATTTTGCTCAAAAAATTCATTTAATTCATTATCAGGTTTTTTACTTCTCAATACATACCTTTTAATAGAATCAGGAGTTTTATATAAATGAGAAGTTATTAAATCAATAATTGGTTTAACATGATTCTCAATAGTCGCATCCTGAACTCTGGCTGTAAAGTCTTTAGTGTCCTCAGCTTCAAATCGTCTAAGAAATAAATTATGCAATCCATAATAAAAATACCAATTCTCAATAATTATCTGCTGATGATATTGCCACCAAGAATCTCTATCCAGCAAAGCTGAAAATGTATTTAATTGACGATTTTGAGCTAATGAAACCAGTCTAAATATTTGGTCAAATACAGACGCCATTTAAAAAAATGTCCTAATTAATCGTATAACCGCTGGTTTTTGTTTCAACATTAAAGCCGTCAACATATATAAAATCGCATGATAATAATGATCAGGATTTTTGGTTCTTGGATAAAAAGTAATCCAATCACCCTTTTCATTTTGTTTCATTGCTTTTATTGGAGCTTTTAAATGCTCATGAAAATCTCGAACTCTTTTTATATCAATTGGAAGTAATAATTCCTTTTCACATATTACATCAGAAACAATTTGCATCATTAAAGTTCTATGAATATGAACCACTTGTTCATCATGATGAATTGCTATCTTATCAGATTTTGTTTCCAAATACTGCATATAAAACGCCAACCATACACCTTCTCGTTCCTCTTGAAAATCAACACCCTCATTTTTATCTGGATTAGCATCAATTACGACCGTTTTTGCCGACATATCATCGCAATAAAGTTTAAACTCATCCATACTATCTAGTTCAGCCGCCGAAATAATTTTTATTTTATCATTCTCATCCCTTATACCAGTTACAGCATGAATTTTATTTCCCTTATCTGCTCCAATTACACATGAAAGTTTATTTTGAATTAAAATTAAATGATTACCACGAGCATTATTTATTATTTCATCAGTAAGTCTTGAACCCTTCGGCTCATAGGGTAATCCAAGATCAGAATTATATACTTCCTGTTCTTTAAGTGGATTTTTTATATCAACAGCAATTTGATTTAAGTTAGATGTTGGAAAAAATAACTTACTTACATGATAGCCATGACAATAATTAGAATTAGCGGTTATTTGTGCAACCCACTCAGCATTTGCCGATAATCTATTTAATGGCTCCTTACAATAACGACAAATTACTTGAATATCTGGCTGATAATTAGATAATTTATTCAGGGATTGGTTTACATCAACCGTGTTCTCACCCCATATAAGATTTTCATTCCATTTACCGCAGCACTCACATTTGATAGTCCAGACTCTTTGATCACTTCCCCTTTCTCCCTGCGCTTCAGAACCATAGTAAAAAAGCGATATTCCGGTACCATGAAACGATGGAGTGGAAAAGTAACGGCGAATTGGATTTTTTGCTGCACCAAGTCTTTTCGTAAGCGTGTAAAGCGTACCTTCTTCATAAGCATCTATTTCATCAGCTATTAATATACTTGCATCCACCGTAATAATTTGTCGTCTTTTTTGAACCCCACGAAAATATATCTGATTATTATTTAATGAAAACTTTTTTAAGTTCAATGATCCGGTTACGGCTTTTTGCAATTCCTCATTAGTTAATACAGCATTTCTAGTTCTAGCATCAACAAATTGCTGCATTTGTTCACCAGCAGGCAACGTATATAAAATATTACCTTTATGATGACAAGCACGCCAAATCGCAAAAGCCATCATTAACTCAGACATTCTGCATTGAGCACCTTTTACGGTAACTTGAAATGGGTGATCATCTCTAGCAATCTCCACTAAACATGGAGCATCTTTAAATGAAAACTTTTCACCCTGATGTTCACCTGAAGAAATTCTCCATCTCTCAAGAAGAAATATAAAAAAATCTTCTCTAAGTAAAGTCTCAAGATGTTTGAGGTATTTCTTGTGTAATTGAGTCTCCTCCACTCTCAGACTCTGATGTACGCTCTCTATATTTACTTGGGGTATTAGGTTTTCCACCTCTTATACCATACTTATGGAAAAAATGATTTATTTTTAATCCAACTTCTTCATCAAATTCAGTACAGCCAGCTAATAATGCTATCTTCCTTATGGTAATATCCTCATCCCTACAATTCTTTAACCATATCACATTATCAATGAGTGTCTTATTAAGAAACTTTGGACATTTACGAATCTGCCCAGACTGAATATGACATTGAGTTCCACGATTATTTTCAGTTATTTTATCATTCCAACAAACATGAATCTCTCCCATTTTCTCACCAAAAGCACAATTTTCATAATCTGTAAATTCCATCTTCTGTGAAATATGTTCTGGCAATTGTCCAGCAAACCTATCATCCAATAACTCAGCTAATGCTTCCTTAGCTTCTTCTTTTGAAGAAAGAGTTTTTGGTAAATTCTCATCATCAGGTAACGGTCTCCTTATCATATCACCAAGAGATTTACTACCCATCTCAACGTTCAATCTGTCAAGAGTACGAATATATAAATTAATTACCTTTAATCCATCATCATCAATTCCAAATTTAAGAGATTGTACTGAAACATTTCTAAGCATTGTTGCCAATTCATTATATCTCGAAATACGATATAATTTATCTGAAAACTTATAAATACTACCAATTCGTAATGTTGCTTCGATATAAATTTCATCAATTATTTCAGCATACTTTTTACGATAATAAGATAAAGTTTTAATATTAACCGGGTCTAAACCTTTTTCTTTGCGTCTATGATTAAGAATTACAATAATTTCTTTTTCGGTTAATCTCAACGCTAAACCAACAACTATTGTAGTTTTATCATCAAACTCAATTTTATCACCCGGCTTTAAATCACTATATTTATTAACACCATCACCAAGTTTATGCCCAAAATAGTTTTGAATAATGGATTCAAGCTCTTCAGAAATTTCCTCCATTTGAACTTCCTGTTTAACGGATTGAGGAATTAAACTCATATAGCCCCAACTATATCGAATGGCTTATAATCTTGCTCAGAAAATGAAAGCTTAGACAATGCTTTTTTACTGGCTGGACCAAATATACCATCAACTACCAAGTTCTCACCTTCATTAAATATTTTATTTATTGTTTCTTGCATTAATCTCGAAACTGAATATCTAAATTGATCTAAATTAATTTTCATTCCCGGACAAACTTTTCTTAGCACTATACTATCATTTTGATCTTTGAAGAAACCAGTCCCAAACAATTCCCTATGACCAAACAACTTATCTGGAGTAAGTTTAAATTTAAGCAATAAAAAAGTAGCAATTTTGATAGCGTTAGTATATACTCTAGGATCAACAGCTATATTTAATTTATCATCTCTAGTTGGATTATAATCAATAGAAAATGCGACTGAATCGGAATTATGACCAGCGGCATGATAAGTTATATTGTTTTCACCAACCATGTGATAAATCTGATTACTAACCACATAATAATGATAGCTGCAACAAGGAAATCTACGCTCAGAAACAAAGAAATCTGATAATTTCTCAGGAGTCCAATTAGAAGCATCGGTACAATGAAAAACCACTCGTTTAATAATTCCTTCTTTTGAACTTTCCCTAGTTAAAACCTTCTTTTCTGGGTTAAATTTTGTAAACTCTCGAAAATCACAGTATAAATCTCTAAGTAATTCAACTTTTAGTCCCATACTCAAGTCCTCTGGTAATTTCAAATATTCCTGAACCAATTGATTTTAAATTATGCGTTCCACCCCAAAATGTCCCAGATGGATTTAGAAAAGTATCATACACATATTCGGCAAATGGTATATCCAAATCAGACGAGGAAAATGTAATAGAGAATTTACCATAAGAACCATTAGTAATACTTATTCCACTATCTATTTTTTTAGAAATTATAATTTGTGAATCTAATTGTTCCCATCTATCCCTAACTACAAAAAATATACCATATCCAGTAATATTCTTAACTCCAATATCATCGCCTAACGTATTATAATCTCTAACAGTACCAAAAATAGTACCAAATGACTGATACCCAAATGAAATCTTATTCATTAATAAACTCTACCACTATCACTGTAAATAAATTTAATGGAATAATCTTTATATTGACCAAGGATTAAATTTTCCATAAATGGAAATGTTATATTTTTATCCAACTGTAAAACAAATTCCTTTAAAGAATCTAAATATTTTAACTGAAGTAATAAATCTTTTAAAAATAAAATAGCAAATAAATCTTGATAAATAAATTTTATATGTTTATCATCTCTAATAAATGGTACTATTTTTTCACCATCATAAGTATAACTAGAATCATCATAAGTTACACCAGATTGATCATAATTTATTGCCATTTTTTAATTTCTGTAATTCTTTTTTTAATTCATCTATCATTTTTAAACTAGACTCCAAATCTTTCATAGCATTTTTTTCAATCTCTATATTACCAGATAATCTAGCCGCTCTTGATCTTACCTCATATTGATATGACGTATTATTCCATGAAAAAATTTCCATTTCAAGAACTTTTATCTTATTTTCCTCACTTATTTCTAATTTTTCATCCATAAATTCCCCTCATCATGTTATCTGTGTCTCTCTCCTTGCTTTCTCAACCGCCTGTTCCATTGCAAGAGTCCGTCTTACTTCAGCAACTTCTTTGATTAAAAGCTCAACCGTCATTCGCTTGACAAAAGCCTGCTTACTCTCAGGATTGTTGATCTCTACATCTGGATTCTGAGGATCAGGAACTCTCTCTTGATAATGAAATCTCTGACAGATTTCTTCAATGTTTGGCTGTGGTATGTTGAGTTGAATTATCATACAAGTTCTTCTAAATTTTATTTTGGACAGCCATATTATACTAATGCTAAATCTCCTACTTTCATCACCCCTCCATCATTGTACCGAACCCTTAATACTGGACTTACTCCATTATCAACAATGACAATATCGCACTGATCTGTCGGTGGATTAGACGGTGATGCCGTATAGAATCCACGCAGTCGTAATCTTGCCGCAGAAGCAGACGAGCCGAAGATATTAATTTCATTCCGAGAATCAAAGTTTTGATCTGGACTTGTAGTATTAAATCCTATTTTACCATCAGCAGTTATTCGTATTCGCTCAAGATTGTTTGTATAAAATGTCATTGGATTATTAGCCAGTTGTTTTATTCTAAATTCGCTTGCAGTAGAAGCAACAAACTCTATGAGACTTGGTTGGGTTGAATGTGCAGAAGAGTAAACGTTAATGAAAAAATCGGTAGCATTTGCTGACAAGACCATACCAGACAGAGCAGAAGTTCCAACCGTTAAATTTGTTATGACCATCTTTGTTGAATTATTTTGATTCTGACGAACGGCTAATAGTACAGTCGAACTAAGTGAGCTAATTCCTGTAGCATCAGCACCAACCGCCAATCCACCATTCATTACTACATTTCCAGCCTGTACCCACAAAGCATACGGATTCGTTATAGTAACATTTGTACCAGCTATGGGCGCACCACTAATTGCCCAAGTAGCAGCCGTAGTAAGCGTCTTCGTAGGCGTATCAGATGAATAGGTAGGAGCTTGAATGACAAATGCTCTCTGAGTTGCAAGTGTAACGCTCCCTGCAAACTGAACTGTCCTTGCAAGATTGAAATTAACGTCTATCGCTTCTGTGTTGGCAAGAGTAGTATGTAATGCTCCGTCTGTTCTGAATATTGGCACTGGAGTTCCAGATGTTGCTACTGGCTGAACTATATAAAGATGAGCATTACTTGTTGTTGTCCCTA
>Ga0184639_10000107_pt1 | contig 27806 bp, 23 predicted proteins | sample PLM31_170_b2_FD_133155 | JGI IMG/M metagenome (GOLD analysis project Ga0184639, IMG submission 133155) | Groundwater sediment microbial communities from an aquifer in East River, Colorado, USA - PLM3-1_170_b2 | ecosystem: Environmental > Terrestrial > Soil > Riparian zone | place: USA: East...
CATCCGAATCTCGTCCGCCAGCATCGGATAACCCAGACTGATTCGCATGAGGAAGCGGTCGAGTTGCGCTTCCGGGAGGGGGAAGGTCCCCTCGTATTCGATCGGGTTCTGAGTTGCCAACACCAGGAACGGCGTCGGCATCGAGTAGGTGACCCCGTCGACCGTCACCTGCCGTTCCTCCATTGCCTCCAGCAGGGCCGCCTGGGTCTTTGGCGTGGCCCGGTTGATCTCGTCGATCAGGACGATCTGTGCGATCACGGGCCCGGCGCGGAACTCGAACTCGCGCGACTGCTGGTTGAAGATCGAGACGCCGGTCACATCGCTCGGCAGCATGTCGGGGGTGAATTGAATCCGATGAAAGGAGCCGCCGATCGACCGGGCCAGACACTTGGCCAGGACGGTCTTACCGGTCCCGGGCACATCCTCAATCAGGATGTGGCCCTGGGCGAGCAGTCCGAGCAGAGTCAGCCGGATCGGTTCGGCTTTCCCGACGATGACCCGTTCAATGTTGGCGGCAAGCAGCTGCCCGAGTTCGGAAACTTCCATCATCCCGGTTCCCTTCTGTCCAGGTGCTTGGGCGGCTCGGCCCGTCTGCCGCTAGCGGCGGACCAGGAACACCAGCATCGCGCTCCAGAACATCGAGTAATTGAGGACACGCCGCAGACCGAGTGCAGCCGCGAAGAGCAGAACCGCCAGCACAAGTCCGGTGGCCAACCGGACCAGTCCGAGTGGCTCGCGCGCCGTCGAGAACGGAACGAACAGAATCAAGCCGCCGTTCAGCGCCAGCGCCCACGCCTCGGCGTTAAACCGGTCGAGGCGCAGGCGCCGAAGGGAAGCCACCAATCCCCAGATGGCCGGCACGATCACCATCGGACCAAAAATCAGCAAGAAAAGCCCTAGTGCCTCCGGGCTGACCCTGCCAATTCTAAGAAACCCCATAAGCGGGATCAGCTCGAACGGCGTGCTCATCGCGCCTCCGCTGCCGATCCCGACCTCCCCAAAGATCCTCCACAGCCAAACCTGCCAGGCGGCGAATGCCACCCCGCCGACCGCCAGCCAAAGTCGGCGGTTCCTCTCTTGCTCGGGCGCGCGCCCTCGCATCGCGAAGCCCGCCAGCCAGAACGGCAACGTCGTTTCCTTGGCGAAGAGGGCCAGACTGAGAGCGATGGCTCCCCAAGCGGGCCTCGAGCCGCGGATGGCGAGCCATCCAAGGGCGACCAGGGCATAGGCCGCCGCTTCATGCAGGAAGAGCCCTGCACTGGCCACCAGCCCCACCCAGAGTCCGAATCCTAACGCATACCCCTCCCACTGGCCATGGTCGAGCATCCACGCCGCCAGCGCGGCCGTGCCGAAGGCAGCCGAGGCGACGGCGATCGCCAACAACATCCATGGTATGGCCGCTGTCCGCCCGAAGCTGAGCCATCGCGCGACGATAGGGTACAGAATGCGTTGGTAGCGGTACGCCGGCCGGTCCAGGTGAGGCGCGACCTGCTCCGGATCGAGAAGCACGGCGACCGTGTAGGTGAACTGTCCGTCGTACCCCTCCGTGCCCTGAGGATCGAGTTCCGAATAGCGCGTCCCCGGCTCCGCCAGCGCGGCGACGTCCCACCCGGAGTGGACGAGGCGCGCGCCGGCGAAGAGCAGGCAGGCGGCGGCCGACACCAGACCAGGCCAGATCACGCGGATCGGCGACACGGCGGTCTTCGCCATGGGACTCAAAGGTGGGCCGCTCGGCGGCCGGCGTTCCACAGGGCCAATGCTCCTCCGAGCAAGAGCAAACTCACCAGGGAGACCAATACCCCGGCGGAGACAGAGCGCGGTTCATACGACCAGACGACCGTCGATGATCCGCGAGGAACCCAGACCGCCCGAAAGGCGCCGTCCGCGGGATAAGACGGCACCTGCTGCCCGTCTATTTCGGCCACCCAGCCGGGGTACCAGGCGTCCGCAAGGACGAGCCACCCGCCTTCCGGTGCATCCACCAAGACGGCGACACGGCCCGGATCCCCACCTTCAGCGATGGTGGCCTGGCCTGGCCCGCCTCGGATGGCCGCGGCATCGCCAGCACCTTCAAGGACGACTGTGGCGTCCGGATGGAAAACCTCCATCATCACGATACCAATCGCCTGCTCCGGGCCATCGGCCGTCATCGCCTCCGGCACGATTCGCACACGGGCCGGACCCGCCACTTGCGCATACGTGACCCATGGCGGTTCGGCGGTCACGGTGCCCGCCACCCATCCGACATCCATGAGGGGCAGGAGAGTGGCCTGCCTCGCCGGAGAGATCGCTGCCACCGCCCGTATCCACATCGCGTATCGCTCAGAGACGAGCGGATCGAAGTTGTTGGCCGAGGGCAGCCTGTCGAGCAGCGTCGTATCCGGCAGTCCGCTTTCGCGAATCAGCCACGGATCGAGTTCGGGCTGAAAGGAGTCGAAACGATGGGTTCGGTCGAATTTCAGCGTCCGTTCCGCCTCGGGCAAGAGGAAGACGCGGTGCTCCCTGCCCAACTCGCCGACGAGCCTTGTTTCGCCCTCGTAAAGCGAAGCCGGTGAGGTCGGGTTCAGTCCGGCGTTGGCCATGGCGAGTTCTGCCGTCACCAGGAACGCAACGAAGACCACCCATCGGTCTCGGACCACAGCGGGCCAGGCAAGGGTGATGACTCCCGCAACGAGCAGCCACAGTCCGGCGAAGGCAAATCCTCTGCCAAAGCTTTGATGCAAGCCGGTCGGCACCAAGGCCGCAGCGATTCCGAGGAGCATCACCCCGCCCGCTCCCGCCGTGCTGAGCCTAGTCCAATACAGCGCCCATTTCGTCGGCCGCGCCCATAGCTCAGCTCCAAGAGCCGCCAGCACTGCCAGGCACCAGGTGGTGACGAGGTTGATGCGTGTCGGGGCGTTGAAGATGGCAAACAGGGGAACCTTGCGGAACAGGAAGGGAAACACGGGCGTGTTCGATCCGAGCGCCAGCAAGAAGGCAATGCCGGCGATGGACAGGAGAAAAGTTCGGGTCCGGCCTTCAGCTCTTCCCAGACGTCCCGCTCGCGCCGCACCGTACACCGCCATCAAAAAGGGCAGGACGCCGATGTAGAGAACATCCTCCCAATAGTTGCCGTACCCCCAGTAATCACCCAGCACCGGACTTCCGAATAGACCCGGCATCAACAAGCCAAGTGTCCGCCACGGCCAGAAGGAGTACGACAGCGCACCGGCCTCATCCAGGCCGCCGCCTCGGCTGGATTGGAGGAAGTATTCGGCCGTGGGTACCAGTTGTGCTGAAGCCAGTCCCGCCCCCAACGTCACTCCGCCCAGCCACAACAACGCCAGACGCGGCACGGTCCGCACCCCGCCCACGCTCAGACTTCGCCAGGTCGACCAGGCCAAGGCGAGCACCACGCTATAGACCATTGTTTGGGCGTGTCCGGTAAGGCCCTGCATGGCAAACGCGCCGGCAAGGGCAGCCACAGATCCGAGCGACTTCCTCGACAAGGGCGACTGTGCCGACGTCGCGACGAGGTCACCGCAAAGGATGAGCCAGGGAAGCCAGGCCGCGCCAGCGTTGAGGCTGAAGAACCCGGCTCGGGAAACCAGATAGGAGCTGGAGGCGTAAGCGATGGCCCCGACGACCTGCGCCAGGAGGCCGAGCTTCAATCGGCGGATCATCAAGCCCATGCCCGCGCCGGCGAAGACCAGGTGAATCAATACGAGCAAACCTTCTCCCCAACCGGCGTTGACGAAGGCGAGAAACCAGTTCGGGGGATAGAGCAGCGCCGATTGATAGTTGGCCAAGAGAGGCGCGCCCATACCGAGGAATGGATTCCACAGAGGAAGGAAGCCTTGGCGGATGACTTCGAAGGCGAGCCCGCGCCACGGGACGAATTGCAGCAGGGGCGTCCCCCAGTAGAGGACGTCGCCGCGAACGACCATCGGGCCGAACGTCAAAATAGGACCGAGGGCGATCAACCCAAGGGCCATCAGGCAGCCGCGACGCGCGGCCACCTTCTCGCCCCCTTCTCCTTCCAGCGCCTCCCCTGCGAGCCGCCTGCGGTCGATTCTGTCCTCCGTCACGGCTCACCTACCGAATACACGGCGTAACCGGACTCCTCATAGACTAGGTGCAGCCCACGCGGGATCGCCTGCCACGGACCAAGCTTTCGTTCCTCGGGGCCAACCAAGACAAAGTCCACTGCCTGCTCTTCCAGGAGGCCGCGGCGTTCGCTTTCGGCCATCGCATTGCCGAAGAAAGCCTCGACCTTTGGGCGGAGCTCGGCCAAGCCGGCGGTCTCCGGCCCGTGGCCGATGACCGACCGAATCGGAGCCCACGCCGGCAGAACGTTTCCTGTATCGAAAGAGGCCAGGACGACCTGGTCCGGCTGGGCGTGGTCAGCCAGCCAGTTCATGGCGCGAACTTCGGCCGCCGGACGGTACAGCGGGACCGAAGGCCGCGCCACCGCCCACCATCCACCACCGATCAGAATCACCGTCGTTGGCAGAGCCGCCGTCAAGAGGATCGCTGCGGTGACGCGCCTCCAACGATCCGACCAGCGTATCGTCGAAATGCCTCGGGCGGCAAGGATGGCCAGCGCGACCCACGCCCCATCCGCCAGACGACGCTGCACCGTGACCGGCGCGTACGCCAGCAGGATGAGCGCGGCGAACCATGCCGGCAGAAACAGCCCCAACGCACCTTCACGCCGGACGAGATCGCGGGCCCCGAGAAAAGCGGGCAGGAGAACGAGCGCGTACGCCATCAGATAGTGAAACGGATGCGGAGAGGGAAGGATATTCTGTGCCGCCCATTGCCGCACCGCCGGATCGAAACGGGTCGCCGCCGCGTAGTAGGCGACCACCGGGATCGAAATCCCAACCGCGGCCACCGCGGATCGCAGCCAAAGTCCCAACGTCTGCTGGTGGCCGCCCAGCCATCGGGCCAGGAGGAGCGCGGCGAGATGGGCTCCGATACCCGCATACGCCGAAATGACCGTCAGGGGCTGGACGAGCCCCAGACCGAGCAGGAGAAGACCCGCGACGACGCCGTTCCGCCATCCTCCGGATGGCTGGAGATACGACGCCAACGCCAGCAGGAGGAGCGACCTGGCCAGAAGCAGATGAGGTAACCCATAGTACGAAAGAAAGCCGAAGGTCTCCGGTGAATAGAGGTCGAGAGGCAGGCTGCCGAACAGTGCCGTCTGACCGCTCACCACGAGAAGCCACCCAAGGCCGCCGCCGACGGCGGCCAGGATCGTTGCCCATTGCCGCCAGACTCTTACCGCAAAGAAGATCGCCGAGAATCGGTAGGTCGCAAGAATCGCGATCGGGATCATCACCAACCGTGCAGTGTGGTAAAGCAGGACGAGCTGTAGGTGGATCTCGACGCCGGCCGCGAGTTTGCCAAGCAACAGATAAGGCAAGAAGGCGACGATGCCGACGCCGGGATGGGCCGAGTATGGCGTTCGAAACAACCAGGCTCCGTCGGCCCCCTGAAGCATCTTGGCGATGTAGGAGTTTCCGTCCCCAACTCCGAAGACGAAACCCGTGAACGTCCAATTCTTTCCGGCCGAGGCGAAGCCGGCCAGATAAGGAAGCGAAGTCAGAATCATCAGGACGACCGACAACGCCAGACACCAGCGGCGCTCCTCGCGGCTCAAGCCCGCCTCCACAAGCCGATCGCAACCACCGCCGCCAGCAGGCTGACGCCCAGTCCCGCATAAAGGGTGCGCGGGAAGAAGGTGAAGACCACCTCGTGGGCTCCGGGCGACAGTTCGATCGACCGCAAGAGGCCGCGGGATAGCGAGATCGGCACTTCACGGCCGTCGACTTTGGCGCGCCATCCTGGGTACATTGGATCACTGAGCACAAGCGTACCCGGGCCCTGCGCTATGACTCCAACGTGGTTCGGCGTCCACTCGATCGAATCGGCAGCCCTCCACGGCGACGCTGCATTTTCGGCGTTCGATTCGACCCACGCCCGCGGGCGGGCGGCCAGGTTCTCATAGACGAACGCGTCGTCGAAGTGGTCTTTGAGCTCGAGTCCTTCCGCCTCGACGGGGAACGCAGAAACGACTCGGCTCACCGCCAGGAAACCGAGGGCGCGGGCGTCGAGCGCAGGGCCCCAATCCGTGGTCGGATCGCCAGACGGAAACGGCGGAAGCGTCACGCTATATTCACCGGGATCGAAGCCCGTGGCCGCCGCCATGTATTCGACGTAGGGGGCAAGCTGGAGCGGATGGACTCCGTCCGCCAGCTCGAGCCCGGCCTCGGCCGCGGCTTCTTGCGGAACGGAATACGAGGCGGAGAAAACGCGGGAGCCCGGTTGGAGGTCGGTTAAAGCGGCCGCGATTTCGCCGCCGGTCGCCATGGCGGCCTCGGCCGGACGGGGCTGAATGAGCGAGACGTCGATCCACGCCAGCTCGGCGACGATCAGCGCCGGCACGAGAGGCAGCACCCACGCCGGGCGGCGTTCCCGACCAGCGCCAAAGAAGACGACCAATGCCCCAAGCGCAAACAGGCCGGAGACCGTGGCAGATGCCGAGGCCGCCCCCATGACGACCAGAAGGACGGAAGTCAGCAGGATCACCCCTCCCACGAGGACGACGGCCCGGGTGGCTCTGCGAATTCGCAGCGGGTCATGAGCCTGCGCGAAGGCATCGACCCCGTAGGCGGCTAGGGCCGCAAGGCTGATGCCCGAAAAGAACAGCCAGCGAGCCGGCACCCGAATCAGGGCTACGCCAGGAATCATCGAGACGAACCGCCCCACGGGCGTTGCGTCTCCGAGGGCGAGGACAAGCGCGGCGAGCAGGACCCCGAGCCAAAACGATGCGCGCCTCCACGAGGCCCCCACTCCGGCGGCCGCCGCCACCAGCGTCACCGATCCCATCGAGACCATCCACTCAGCCCATGCACCGCGCGTGGCGACGATCAGGCCGATGAGACGCTGAGGAGGCAGGGCATAGGCGTCGAACGGGGAGGCAGTTATCCCTGCGCGAGTCGTAAGGAGTACGAATTCGCCCATGGGGAGGGCCAACCCTGCAGCGACGGCCGCCGCTCCAACGATCACCGCCCCTCCCGCAGCCGTCAAACGCGTGGCCGCCCCGCGTTTGGGGGCCGGACGGATCGCCCACTGCCAGGCCCCGTACGCAAATGCGACGAGGAAAAGCGGCACGAACCAGCGCGGATCGGCCAAGAAAACTACACCCAGGAGACTCCCCGGGACGACAAATCGACGGAGCCACCGGTCGTGCTCGAGGCCGGTGATCGACCATGCGACGGTCAGGAGGATCCACGGCGACCAGCAGACCGCTGCCACTAGGCTGAGATGTCCGAGACCTGTGTGACCTAGAAGTTTGGGCATGCCGGCCAAGGCCAGCGAACCGGTGAGCGCCGCCGTCACGCCGAGGCCTTCCGCTCGGAGAAGCCGGAAGAAACCGTAGCCTCCGAATACAAGATGTATCCACAGGATCAGGTTGAACACGATGGCTTCGGGGATAACGGCGAGGGCCCAGAAGGGCGGATACCACAGGCCGGAAAGAGGGTCGGCGGCGAATGGGATACCGCTCAGGATGGTCGGATTCCAGAGAGGTACTTCCCCCCACTGCATGATCGAACGGTGGAGGAATCGTGCGCTCGTCAGGTGCGCGATCAACGCGTCGGAGTAAGCGGCGCCCGGCGGGAACGGGAACGCCGTCGGCTCGAGGGTCATCGGTAGCAGGAAGAGTGCAGCGGCTGCTGCAACGAGCAGGAAGATAAGGGTCCGGCCTTGCAGGAGTCGCTTCATCGAGGGGCGATCCGGTAGATCGTGACGTCCGCTTCAGCGTAGACCGAAGTCAACCCCTCCAGCCACGTCGGATTCGCGATCGCTCGTTCGCGCGGCCCGAGATAGACGAAGTCGATCGATCGATCCTGTAATTGATGCAGGACCTCTGGCGGCGGGATGTCGGAGCGGTAGATGGCATTCACCCAATCAAGCTCGGCCTCGGCGTCAGGAGTCTCAAACGGGTGGCCGTAGATCACTCGCACCGGGGCGAAAGCCGGCAGGCGATTCCCCGAGACCTCACCGGCGAGCACGAGCGCTCCTGCCGGAAGTCCGTGCTCGGACCAAAGGTAGGAACGCCATTCGGACTCCGTAAGAACCAGCTCCGGCTCCTGTCGCAGGGCCCCGCCGAGGGTCGCGGCAAGGACGACGATGTTCGACGGCAGACAGAGCGCGAACAGAAGGTACGGCACCCAGCGGCGGCCCGGGAGCCTGCTTCGCGTTAGCGCCTCGAGTGCTAGCCCGGCAAGCGCCGCCATGGGAAAGAAGACTCCCAGGAGCATTCGCCGCTGAAGCGCAACAGGCGCGAAGACCAACAGCAGACCAAGAACCAGCCAGGTAACCAGCAGCCGCCCGGCCGAGGTGGCCTCAGCCTTGCTCGTCCACAACCCAATGAGCGCCAGGGCCAGAACAAGGCCGAAACCAAGCCATACGTCGATCGCCGGGGGCGTGGGAGTGATGTTCTGTGCCGACCAGGCCGCCAATACCGGTTGAGTACGGGTCACCCACAGGCCGTAGAGGAGCCACGGCGCGGCGACGAGGACGAAAACCGCCAAAGCCAGAGCGTGCTCCGTCCAACTTCCAGTTGTCGATGATCCATGCGCGGGTCTGGCTCGGTTCCAGACGAGCCAGGCGCCGGCGGCGCCTACCACGGTCAAGACGGCGAAAGGCTGCACCAGCGCCAGCACCAGAGCTGCTAAGCCCGCCCACGCAAGCCTTCGCGTTCGACGCGCCGTAGGCGCCGCAATGGCGGTCATCCCGACGAGCAACGAGGCGGCGGCGACAGGGAAATGGGCGTTAGCGAATGCGGCGAGAAAGGGGATGGCCTCCGGCACCCAAAGATCGATCGCCAATCGGCCGAAGATCAGGCCGAGCCACCCCGCGCCTGAGCCGAATGCAGCCAGCGCGAACGCCCAGCGCTGCACGCCGGTGGATGGCAGAAACGTGCGAAAGAAAACGTACGCGGCGGCGAGCATCGCCGCCGCGCCCAACAACCGGGCAGAGTGATACGCCGCGCCGGCGCTGAGGTGAAGGAGACTCTGGAGGTGTCCGAGAGCGAGGTAGAAGAGAAACAGGAGCGCGCCTGATCCGGGCTCGGCGGCGTAAGGCAGATGAAACAGCCAGGCGCCCCCTGCCCCCTGCCGCATCTTGGCGAGGTAGCTGAACCCGTCGACCGGGTTGATCAGGAAGCCGGAGAAGACAAACCCGGAAGGCTGCCCCCGGCCGGCAAGGAAATAGGGCGTTAGCACGGCGAGCAGGACGACAGCCGAGCCCGCCAGCCAAAACCAGGGGCGATGGCGCATGCCCGAATTGTACGCGACGGGACAGGCTGCGCCACGCGGTGGGCTTATTCCCCTCCCTCTGCGGGGTAGCCCCTCCGCTTCGCTCCGTGGTGCTTCGCGAGGGGCTGGGTGAGGGCCGCGGTCAGGAGGCAAGTTTCACCCCCACCCCCGCCCTTCGCGCATATCGTCCCGGTGCCTCTCCGGGAGCACCCCGGAGCGCAGTGGAGGAGCCCCTTGTAGCGGGAGGGCTCCTAGGCCATTGGTCCGGTCCCGACTTGGCGGCTTGCCCGGCCCGCGCCATCGCATCTATAATCCGTCCGTGGGCCGCGCCTCCGCACTCTATCGGCTGCAGCAAATCGACTTGACGATCGATCATGCCAGCGCTCGGATGGCCGGGGTCGAGGCCGAGCTTGCCGAACATGCGGATCTCGAGCGCGCCCAGCAGGCGGAGTCTCAGGCTGAGGCGGCCAGGAAACTTGCCTCCACCGCCGCCCTCTCCGCGGAGGATGCCGTAGGGGATCAACGGCGCAAGATCGAGGAGACGGAGAAGAAACTCTACGGGGGCGCCGTCCACAACCCAAAGGAACTGCAGGAACTTCAGGCGGAGAGCGAGGCCCTGCGGCGGCATCTTTCGACTCTGGAGGATCGTCAGCTGGACGAGATGGTCCGTCTGGAGCAGGCCGAGCAAATGGTGGCCGACGCCCGAATCAGACTCGAGTTGGCCGAGGCCAACGCCGCAGGCCGTGACCAGAACCTAGGGAAGGAGCGAGACGAACTCGCCTCCAGGCTTGGGCAACGCAGCGAAGAGCGGGAAGCCGCCGCGGCCGGGATCACCAAAGACGACATGCTGCTCTATCAAAACCTCCGCAAGAACGGCGGGGGATTGGCCGTGGCCGAGATGTTGGACGGAACGTGCGGCGCCTGCGGCCTGACCTTGGCCGCCTCCGCCCGGCAGGAGGTCGGCACCGGTCCTGGTCTGATTCGATGCCGGCAATGCGGCCGGATTCTGTACGCGGGGTAGGCTGACTTGTTCGGGTTCCAGTTCGATTATCCTGAATTCGTCGCGGGAATCCTGGTCGGATTCGTCGTGTTGCTGGCCTTTAACCGCGCCATACCTGTGGCGAGATGGGCCCTGACCTCGAGCCGGGAGAAGGTCGGGCAGGTCTCCGTGGTCCTCGCCGTGGGCGCACGCGACCGATACCGCCGAGAAATCGAGGCCCGCGCCCAGGGGGTGCATCTGGCACGGGCGCTTTTCGTGTTGGATGAGATCGCCGTCCCACCGCGCGTCCTGACGCCTTCTTTTCAGGCCGATCCGACACGTACCGATCCGAGGGCCGAGGACACGCTAGGCGTCTTGCCGAATCTGCCCGATTGGGTCAGCCTCGCTGGGATCTTCCAAACGCCGTCCCTCTCCCTCCCGACCGCACTCGCTACCGGCCCGAATCTCCTGCTCACCGGGGAAGCGGGATCCGGGAAGACGGCCGCCCTGGCCTACCTGACGATCTTGGCGGCCCGCCGCTCTCCGGAGGTCGGAGAACTGGCTGGGCACACGCCGTTCTTCGTCCACGCCGCCGACTTGAATGCCGAGCGATGGTCAGGCAAGGATCCGTTGGATCCGCTCATCACTGCCGCGCAGCAGACCGTTTCCGGCGGCATGGCCGCCAGGTTGCCTGGATACCTGCGGGCCTCGTTCCGACAAAAGACAGCCTTGTTGTTGCTCGACGGCCTCGACGAGCTCAACCTGGACGAGATCTCCAAGGTCGCGGCCTGGCTGGAGGCACTGCAAGATGACTTCCCGGAGGTCCGTATCGTTGCCGCAGGACCCGCGCGCGGCTACGACGGCCTCGTAGGGCAAGGGCGGTTGGCGCCGGCGGCCCTCTCCCCCTGGACGGACCACGAACAACGTGTCTTCATGACGAAATGGTCGGCTGCCTGGCAGCGGGACGTCGCCCCGAAACTACACAAGCGAGGCCTGGCCGACATCGATCCTTCGCTGATCACCGGCTGGATCATTGGCGCCGCGCGAGGCGCCTCCCCACTTGAACTTACACTGCGTGTATGGGCGTCCCACACCGGGGACGTTCGGGGCGACTCGATCGTCGACTCGCTCGACGCCTATTTGGCCCGGATCTTGTCCCAGGAGGAACGCCAGTCGGCTGAGGCAACAGGCCTAGCCTGGTTGGAGGGCAGGAGCGGGGTCTTGCCCGACCGCTCCATCCCGCGCGGCACACCGACGGGCGACCTGGTCGACGCCGGAATCCTGAGCCGACGGACGGGAGGGAATTACACGTTCAGCCAGCCCGCGGTGGGCGCCTACTTGGGCGCCCGGGCGATGGTCGCCAGCGGTCCGAGCGAGGCCGTGATCCAGGCGGGATGGCCGCCGGCCGAGGCCGCCGTCGGCTTCTTCGCCGCGCTCAGCGACGTCGGCACAATCGTCCAACGCTGGCTGGAAGGCGGGCGGGATGCCCTGGAGACCGGTGCGCTCGATGCAGCTCGCTTGTTGCGGTACGCGCCGCGTAAGGCCTCCTGGCGCCAGAACGTCCTGCGCGCTCTCGCCCAGATCCTGCAAACCCACCAGAGGCCTTACGGTCTACGCTTGCGAGCCGTCCATGCGCTCGTCCAAGCGGCCGAGCCGACCGCGGCTATCCTTTTTCGCCGCTTGCTGACGATGGACGCCGCCAGCACCCGATTGCTCTCGGCCATCGGCCTGGGCGGACTGCACGACGAGGAATCGGTGTCGACGCTGACCGACCTCATGGCAAATGATCGCGAGCTGCTCGTTCGACAGGCAGCCTGTCTCGGCCTGGTCGGCATCGGCACGGAAGCAGCGCTCGAAGCGCTCGGACGGGCGCTGCTCGAAGCCGAAGAGGGGGTTCGTCTGGCGGCGGCCGAGGCTCTCGCCTGCCACCCGGACGAGGGATACAGCATGCTGCGCGATGCGGCCGAGGTCAACAATCTGCTGACCCGCCGCGCCGCGGTGTTTGGCTTGTCGCGCGTCCCGGAGGACTGGGCGCCGAAAATCCTCGAGAAGGTCCAGATCGACGACGACCAGTGGGTGGTGCGCGGCGCGGCGGCCGAAGCGAACGAGCGACGCCGAAACCCGCCATGGCGGATCCCCACGCCCGTCCGCGAGCCTAGCGAGCTGCCCTGGCTGGTGGCCTTTGCCGCCCGGGTCGGCTCCGGTATGGCCGCCGGGCGGGCGGCGATGGAGATGTTGCGACGAGCGCTGAGCAGCGGGACGGTCGAGGAGCAGATCGCCGCACTGGAAACGCTGGCCTGGCTCGATGCGAGCGAGTTTCGGATCGAGCTGAACAAAGCGCTTCGTTCGGACCAACCTTTTTTGCGCGACGCCGCCTTCGAGTCGCTATGGCGTCAGGCGGCGCCGGGCGTGCTGCTCATCCCCTCGACCTGACAGATTCCCATCATCGATTTTCATTTTGGCCCTGCCGGGGACTTGAAGGCAGGCCCAGCTGGAGCTGGAGGCCATTGGGCGCGAGGTCGCTTCCGTCGTGGTCTACAGGCCGCGAGTCTTCCGCCGCGCCCCGCCACGACCAGAATCAGTTACGGGTGTGAACACACCTCGCCCCGAAGCACATCATGAACAGGCTCTGCTCAGAATCGACGGGGAGTCTTCCGTTGTTTGCCCTCGCCGATATCCACACTTTCGCGAAAGTACCCTCACCATTCTTGTCACCCCCGCGAAGGCGGGGGTCCAGTTTCTTCGTGTTCACCTGGATTCCCGCTTCCCCTTCGGGATGCGCCCTTGGCGCCCTGCACCGCTTCCGGTGCGCCGAAGGGCGTAAAGGGCGAAGCGCGATTCGCGGGAATGACATGCCTATGTGGGCACCCCGGGAGCGGCCTTGGCTCCTCGCGATCCTGGCCTGGTCGGGCAAGACCGGTGAACCAGTTTCAATCCGCCTCGTGCTCGTCAATCCATTCCTGTAACCGCTGCTGCACGTCGACGGCCGACATGTCGGTGATGGAAATGATCTTGTCCAGGCCCTTCTCTCCGGCGACGATCTCGATCCGGCTCTTGCGGGTGCGCAAGACTTCGGCCAGGAACTCGATCAGGGCGGCGTTCGCCTTCCCCTCCACCGGAGGCGCGGTCAGGCGGATCCTCAGCGTGCCGTCCTCGAGGAGCTCGGCTACCTCGGTTCGCCGGGCACGCGGCGTCACCCGGACGGTCAGCGCCGCCCCGCTCTTCCCGTCATGCAGTTTGAACTTCCGCATTCCACCTCGCGTGACACCCGACGAGGTCCGCCGATCAGGTCGCCCCGCCTCAGCCCGATGAGAAGAATCGGATAAGGAGACCTCCGAAGACCTGTACCAGAATCAACATGACGAACGGGCTGAAGTCTAACATCCCGACACAGGGAAGGAAGCGCCGGATGGGGGCCAACGAAGGATAAACCGCCGAATCAAGACTCCTTCGTACCGGACGGAAGGGGTCGAGGAGGAAGCTCACCAGCACGTCCGCCAGAATCAACAGAGTGAGCGCCGTTGTGAGCCACTGGACGATCGTCACCATGGGGTGTAGTTTACATCCGCTCGCCCAGAATCGCCCGCCCGATTCGAACCAGCGTCGCCCCCGCCTCGACCGCCGCCTCGAAATCATCCGACATCCCCATCGACAGCTCCGGCAACGCGCACCCCAACCGGGTGGCGAGGAACGCCTGCAGCCGGGCCAATCGGTGGAAGGTCTCCCTCTGCAGCTCAGGGTCGGCGCCCAACGGCGCCATCGTCATCAGGCCCCGCACGGAGAGGCCGGGAAGGCGTGAGATCTCACGCAGTTCGCCGAGCTCATTCTCCCACGACGTCTCGACATCGAGCCGCCAGCCGGCTTTCGAGCTTTCGCCGGATACGTTGCACTCCAGCAGCATCGCCTGAGGCCGACCGACTTCCGAGGCATGCTCGTCGAGACGGCGCGCGATTTTCAATCGATCCACGGCGTGGATCATCGTGAACCCCGTTCCCACCAGTTGCAGCTTCCGACTCTGCAGCGGACCGATCAGGTGCCACTCGACGGCGTTCAGCTCCGCCAGGGCGGCCATCTTCGCCAGCGCCTCCTCCACGCGGTTCTCCCCAAACACCCGGAGCCCGCAGCCGTAGGCCGCACGAATGGTCTCGACGGAGTGGCCCTTGGTCACCGTGACCAGGCGGACCGCATCCGGTTCTCGACCGGATCGCCGAGCTGCCTCGGCGATCCGGCGGAGGACGGATTCAAGCTGTGCGCAAATCGCTTCCGTGGCCGGCGATGTCATCACAGGAATCCTAGACCACCGGCTGCCCTCGCAGATTCACCAACAGAATGGGCAGGTCCCTGAGGATAATCATCCCCACGTCACCCCCCGGGGACGCTCAAGGGGTTGCACGATCATCGTGCGACTCAAGTCAAGCTCCCCAAGTCCGCGGCCGAAAGCCGCGACGGAACGCGATCGCGCCCCAGATCCCTTGGTGATCCCCGCCCTCTACAGGGCGCCAAGGGCGGCAAGGCAGTGATTTGCGGAGGGGGACAGAAGGATAGGAAGTCCGCGCGAACACCTACGCGCTCAGGGCGAGGAGCGCGCCAAAACGTCCGGTCGTCCCGTGATCGCCGCGATGGGAGAACCAGTCTTGCGTGAGGCAAGCGCTGCACAGGCCGCAGATCTCGACCTGCGTCACGCCTTCCTCGCGCAGCAATTGAACGTTTGCTGACCACAAGTCGAGGTGGATGCGGTCGCTATCTTTGGAAAAATGCGCCTCAGCCCCCTCCCCGAATGCCTGACGAAACGCAGCGACAACTTCAGGGCCCACCGGGTAGTGGTGGCCGGCGATCGATGGGCCGAGGCCGGCACGCAGGTCCTCCGGCCGGCTGCCGAAGCTTTCGGCCATTCGGCGCACAGCCGACCGCAGCACCTGGCGGACGGTCCCAAGCCAGCCGGCATGGACAAGGCCGATGGCCTCGCGCTTCGGGTCGACGAGAAAGATCGGGAGGCAATCGGCGAATCGCATCAGGAGCGTCACGGCCGGCCGGTCGGTGAGGATGGCGTCGGCCTGGATCGGCGGCCCCTCCGCCCGCGGCCCATCGGCCACGACAACCGTCGCCGAGTGAATCTGCCAGACATCGTAGACCGAATCCGGCCGAAGTCCGAAAGCCTCCACCGCCAGCCGGCGGTTGATCCGTACGCGTTCGGGGTCGTCGCCTACACCCGCGCCCAGATTGAGCGAGGCCCATGGCGCAGGGCTCACCCCACCGTGACGGGTGAGGATTCCGTGTTCGACCCCATTCGATTGCAGCGATTCAAACTGGAAGATGCGCAGCGGCCCGACGTCGCGGAAGGGCATGAGGCGAGTCTATCACGCCGGGGGTCCGGCAGGGGTCGGCGGGCCGGCGTCAGCTCTAGCCAGATTCACGGCGGCCGCCGCCCGAGTCTCCGACATCGACTGCTCAAGGTACGGATAGGCCAGCCACACACTGAGCACACCGAAGAGCAGGCCGGTCATGGTTCTCAGCAATGGCGTGCTCTCGCGCGGGCCAAGGCCCGCCGGAAGGAGTGGGGTCCCCGAGATCAACTGCGATCCACCATCGATCGCCATCGGAAGGACGCCGACGAAGAACCAGACCCAGATCGAAAGGGGCTTCACCCGGCCGCGCACCAGGGCAAAGGCAAGGCCCCCCAGCAAGATCCCGCCGTAGATGGCCACGTCGCGCTCGCAGAAGGCGACTTTGTACCCGAGGCGCCCATTGCCGATGAACTGCCTAGCTGCCAGCAGATCCCCTTCGGAGAGGCCGGTGGCGTCTCCATAGGAGGCCAAAGTGGTGCCGGCCAGCGCCCGGGGATACGCCGGCTGTTCCCCGAAGAGGAACCAGGATCGGAAGGCCAACTGATGACAGACCGGAGAATAGGCTGTATAGATCCAGCGCGCCGGCCTCTCTGCGCCGGCCTTCATCAGGACCGGCGCCAAGAAGGGGAGCGCCACGTACAGGAAGACAATCGTGTTCAGGACGGCCAACCAATGCCGCGAGAAACCGTGGGCGATTCGATTCATACTGATCGCTCGCTCCCGGGCGGAACCGGTGAGCGGTGCAGCGGCCGGCCGACCCTGCTGCGCCGCAAGTAGGGCGACCTTCAGGTCGGTCTGGCTGAAGGGGGCGCGCAGGGTGTACGCGCCGACCTCGACCACGGGAACTTTCTCGCCGTGCCGCTCCATCAGCAGTCTGTCGGTTTCGACGTCCACCTCGACCAAGCGGTGAGGGACCATCGCTTGCAGCTCGGCGAGATCCGCCTTGGCCTGGTCGCACAAGCTGCAATCCTTCTTGGTGAACAACGTGACCCGAATCATGAAGCCAAACCCAGTTGCTCGAGGTAGTCGTCCATCTGCTCGGCGGACATCAATCCCAGGTGCTGGAAACGAATGATGCCCTCCGGGTCGATGAAGTAGGTCGTCGGGTAACCGACCACGCGGTAGAGGTGTTGCACGGCGGCGCCTGGATCCAGCAGCAGCGGGAAGCGCACACCGACCTCGTCTCGAAAGGCCTTCACTTCGGCCGGGGTTTCGTCGAAATTCACTCCGAGCACGGCCAGGCGGTCGCCGTAGGCATCCGCTCTAGCCTGGAGATCCGGCATTTCCAACCGACAGGGCGAGCACCAAGTCGCCCAGAAGTTGACCGCCACGACCTTGCCCCGAAGATCGCTCAGGCGGATGGACTCGCCATCGACCGTCTCCAGCTCAAAGTCCGGCGCCGGCGCGGCGACAACCGGTGCCGCCACCAGAGCGTTCGTGGCGGCAGCGGCCGGGGTCGGAGCCGAGGCGGGAGGAGCGAAGACGACGAGGCCAATCGCCACGCCCAAGAGCATCCCACCACCGGCGGCGAGCCAGGTCACGCGCCGAGACCGCGCACCCGAGCGTAGTTCCACCTACAGCCCCAGGGGCACGAAGGATCCGAAGCGCGCTAGGGTTTGTAGAGTTCCGGTGAGGAGCAGCACGCCGACGATGACCATCACCACGCCCGTCACGCGCGAGACGACAGATACGGTTCGGCTGTGCCGGCGCATGAGTTCGGCTGCCCGGCCGACACCCAGGGCGGCGAGCAGGAAGGGAATCGCCAGCCCGGCCGAATAAGCCGTCAGGAGGATCACGCCCTGGTTGAGGTTGCCAGTGCTAAGCGCCAGAGTCAGCACGAGGCCGAGCACGGGTCCGACGCACGGCGCCCAGCCGGCGGAGAAGAAGACGCCCATCATCGCCGAGGAGCCATAATCCAGGCCGGACGTTGGTTTCATCTGGCGGCGGGTGTCGTAGCCCAGAAAAGGAATGTTGATGACGCCCATCGTGTGAAGCCCGAAGATGACCACGATCACGCCGCCGATACGGGCCAGCCAAATGCGCAGGTCATAGAGCACCGCCCCGATCAATGATGCCGCCGCGCCCAGGGAGATGAAGACAAGGCTGAACCCGGCTACGAAAGCCAGGCCGTGGCCGAAGGTTTCCCAGCGGTTCTCGACGACGACTCCTTCGGCTGTCACCGAGCGCCCGCTCAAGTAGCCGATATACGCTGGGACCAGAGCCAACACGCAGGGAGAGAGAAAGGACGCCAAGCCGGCCAGAAACGCCAACGGGATCGTCACGTCCTGAATTGTCATCCGGCTAGAACTCCTGTATCGCGACCGGCGTTCCCGGATTTGGAAAAAGGGAAGTTACGTCGCCCGGCTTGTAAGCAACAGGAGGATTCGACCAGCGGAACAGCCACTTGGCGTCCTGCGGCAGCACGTTGATGCAACCACGTGAGCGGGGAGTGCCGAAGTCGTTGTGCCAGTAGGTTGAATGGACGGCGGCGCCGGAGCCACTGAACAGAATCGCCCAGCCGACTCCGGGCAGATCGTAGCCGGAAACAAGGTCGCCGCCCGACATGTGACGCGAGACCATCTTCCGCCACGTCCAGTTCTGGCCGATCGGCGTATTCCAGATCCGCTCCCCTTCCTTGTTGAAGTAGTAGCCCGAAGCGATCCGGCAGTAGTAGACCTCGACGCCGTCTTCCCACGCTGAGAGATCCTGTCGATCGAGGTTGACGCGGATGACCTTGGGCGCCTCCGACTGACCCAGCGGAGTCACCTCATCGGGCGTGATTCGCCGGAAAGCTTCGCCCGGGGCGTACATCAGGACGGCGTTCTCGTCCTCCACCCGATACCACGCTGCTCCATCGGAACCAACGACAACCTCGTTGACACTGAGCACCATCGAGTAGTACAGCCGGTAGCGGACCAGGGCGGCAGGATCGGGCAACCTGCGCCCGTCAACGAACGGGACGGTGACCTCCGTCCAGATTCCTTCGGCTGCGATCCGCGATTCCAGCGGGTTGGGCGCGTTCCGCACGGGCTGCGCGTCGGAAGACCAGACGAACCCCTGGGGAGTTTCGAACCATACGTGGTTGTGCGGGAACACGCCTCGGCCGACGACCTCTCGCTCGACGACCAGGACGTCATCCAGGAGGGCCCGTGCCACTTCGGAGGACTCGGGATTAGGCCGCGACCGGATGCTCGTCTGGAGCTCGGTGACGCGGCACAGCCGCTCGGCCGGGGACGGATCGCCGCCGACCACTGAGATGCGTGGCAGCATGGAGGCCCCGAGGGTCGCCCCGCTCAGTTTGAGGAAATCCCGTCGTGAAAGCTCTGGTCGCAGCCTGCTCATGTCGTCTATATCTCAGAGACTTCAGGATAACAGTCTCATACCCTTGCGGCAAGCCCTTGTATGAGCTCAGGACGTATGAGACAGCCTCTCGTCCTTTGCATCGCTATGAATTGATGGTCAGACCGGCGGCTCCGCCAAGCAGGCCACAGGCTTCGTGCCTCACCCCCTACCCCCTCTCCGCGGAGAGCCGGACCCTGATTCCCATACCCTTTGCGGAGAGGTGGACTGGAGTCTTAGACGGGCTGGGGCCTTTGGCCCCCAGCCCGTCTAAATCTCTTCCCCGCCCCCTGCCGACTCCCTCACAATATCCGGGCTTACCCAAAGCAGCGGGAGGGGAAAGGGAAGGGGGTGCGAACAGACCCGGAGGCCCCGCAGTAGCGCCACCGGGAGTTGATGGCGTATCACTTCTATCTGAACTCAGTAGTTTCTACGGATCGGACTCAGACCAGGCGAACGTTTCGCAGCCGCAGGCTGTTGGTCACAACGAAGACCGAGCTGAAGGCCATCGCCGCAGCGGCCAACACAGGGGTCAATAGACCGAAGGCCGCCGCCGGAATGAGGACGATGTTGTAGAACAGCGCCCAGAAGAGATTCTGCCGGATCGTGTGCAGCGTGCGCCGCGACAACCCGATCGCGCGCGGCACCCCACGCAGGTCGCCGCTGATCAGGGTGACCGGTGCGGTCGACACGGCCACATCCGCGCCCGTACCGATCGCCATTCCGACGTCCGCCTGCGCCAGCGCCGGCGCATCGTTGATTCCATCGCCGGCCATGGCGACGCGTTCGCCGCTCGATTGGAGGGCCGCCACCTCGGCTGATTTGCCCCCGGGGAGCACCCCTCCCCGGACCTCCGTCCCCGCGAGTCCGACTTCCGCGCCGATGGCGCCCGCCGTCGCCTGGTTGTCTCCGCTGATCATGATCACCCGCAAGCCCATCGAGCGCAGCTGGCTGATCGCTTCGACGGAGCCTTCCTTGACGGCATCGGCGATACCCAGCGCCCCCTCGGCCCGTCCATCGATCGCGACGACCACGGCCGTCTTCGCCTGCCGCTGAAGGGCCTGGACCTTGTCGGCCAGCCCATCGAGACTCACGCCGCGATGCGCAAGGAAGTCCGTCGTGCCAATCAGAATCTTCCGGCCCTCGACCAGGGCTTCGACCCCCTCGCCCGGGATAGCGGTCAGGGACAGCGGCTCGGGAACCTGCAGCTTCCGTTCTCGCGCCAAGGCCACGACGGCTTCCGCCAGAGGGTGCTCCGATCCGCGTTCGGCGCCGGCGACAAGGCGCAGAAAGGCCGACTCATTCCCCGCCTCGCGTAGGACGACATCCGTCACCGAGGGTTGACCACGAGTGATCGTGCCGGTCTTGTCGAGGATGACCGCAGTCGTCCGCCCTGCCGTCTCGAGTGCCTCGCCTGACTTGAAGAGGATGCCCATCTCCGCGCCACGCCCGGTGCCGACCATGACCGCCGTCGGCGTGGCCAACCCCATAGCGCACGGGCAGGCGATGACCAGCACGGCAACGGCATGGATCAACGCTTGCGAGAAGACCGTGTTGCCAGGATTGGGCGTAGGCGCCAGCAGATACCAGCCAAGGAATGTCGCCGCGGCCACGAGCAGCACAATTGGGACGAAGACCGCCGACACCCGGTCGGCGAGCCGCTGAATGGGGGCCTTGGTCGCCTGCGCCTCCTCGACCAGTCGGATGATCTGGGCCAGCGTCGTGTCGTTTCCCACTCGCTGCGCCTCGGCCTTCAAACGGCCCAGCCGGTTGAGGGTCGCGCCGATCACGTCCGCGCCCGGCGCCTTGTCGACCGGCATCGACTCACCGGTAAGCATCGATTCATCCACACTGGAGGCGCCTTCCAGGACGCGTCCATCGACCGGGATCTTCTCCCCGGGTCGGACGATAAAGACGTCGCCGACGCGGACCTCATCGACCGGGATCTCGAGCTCTTCACCCTGGCGGACGACATGCGCCGTCTGCGGTCGAAGCCTCATCAGCTTGCGGATGGCCTCGCTCGTCCGGCCGCGGGCACGTGCCTCGAGGTATTTCCCGAGCACAATCAGGGTGACGATGACCGCGGCGGTTTCGAAATAGAGGTGCCCCTGGGCCAGGCCGAGAAGGACGGCGACGGAGTAGAAGTACGCCGCCGAAGTCCCCATGGCGATCAAGACATCCATGTTGGCCGTGCCGTTGCGCAGCGCCTTGTAGGCGCCGGTGTAATACTGGCCTCCCACGTAGAACTGGACGGGCGTCGCCAGCGCGAACTGGACCCATCCCAGGGCGGCCGAGTGGGCAAAGGCCATCGGCAAGAGGCCGAAGTCGGAAGCCATCGACAGGAGAAAGAGCGGGACCGTGAAAAGCAGCCCGACGATCAGGCGACGGCGCTGTCGGTTGAGCTCCCGTTCGCGCGCGTCGCGTTCGACGTCCTCGGTGGCAGAGGACCGCTCGAGCGCTTCGAAACCCTGGGCTTCGATCGCCCGGCGCAGCTCGGCCGGCGTGATCTCGGTTGGAAGGTAGCGGATCCGCGCCCGCTCGGCGGCGTAGCTGATCTCGGCCTCGACCACTCCCGGCAGCACGAGAAGGGCCCGCTCGAGCCGCCGAGCGTCGCTGTCATCGGCCATCCGCGAGACGGCCAGGCTGACGTCCCCCAATGCGACATCGTAGCCCGCTCGCCGCACGCGCTCGACCAGGCGGCGGGCGTCGACCTTGGCCGGGTCGTATTGGACGCTGGCCCGCTCCGAAGCCAGGCTGACGGTCGCCTGCTCGACGCCGTCCAGCCGGCGCAAGTTGCGCTCGATGGTCGAGACGCAGTTGGCGCACGTCATCCCGGTTACGGGAAGCGTCAGTTTCTGCACCGGCTCACCTGGGCTCATATTGATTTCTTGTCAGGCTGCCACGGGATAGTCGATCTCGCCCAACAACCGGCGGATGCCCTCGTCGGTCGCAGGCGGTTCGAAATCCACCGCAACCCGCTTCTCAGCCTGGTTGACCTCGACACGGCGCACTCCAGCCAGTTCGGCCAGCTCGGTTTGAATGGTGTGAACGCAGTGTCCACATGAGATGTTCGGGACCTGGTACATTCGTGTGTCCATTCGGTTCGTCTCCTATTCTCGTCAAGTTTGGGCGGCGAGACTGTAGACCTCAGCAATCTCCGCCAGCACCCGCTCCCGCTCCGCCATGTCTTCCCCTCGCACGGCTGTGATCAGGCACGAGTGGATATGGCTGTCGAGGATGCTCGCGTTGAGCTTACCCAAGGCCGCCTGGACGGCCTGAATCTGACGGATCAGGTCGATGCAGTAGGCGTCGCTCTCCACCATCCGCTCGATTCCTCGGACGTGGCCCTCGATATTCTTGAGCCGTTTGATCGTGTCGGCCTTGTCCATCCTCGCACCTTGCCTTTCAAGGCTGCTGGTCCATGTCGATACCCCCCCCAGGGGGGTGGGGTCTGAATAAGGATACCAGCCCCCGGCTCACTCAGTCAAGGGACGTTCTTCATGCGGCCTACCTTCATCCCTCCCGTTGGCTATGCGCAGAAGGTGATCGATGCCCCGCGCCCTTGCTTACACCATCCCGAAGGACGTCGACAACTGCGCACCCTCACCCCTTCGGGTGCACCCTGGGTGTGCGCCGCCCTCACCCCTTCGGGTGCGCCGAAGGGCGTGGCGCCCTGTAGAGGGCGAAGGGGCGTAGAGGGCGAAGGGCTTGGTGCCCTATGGTGGGCAAAGCGCGACGATGCGCGACCACGATTAGATCCCGAAGGGGGGACGGCCCGCCAAGGACTTGAGGATTGATTCGTGAAGCTACGTGACGTCTCTGCTGGAGCTGGCTCGTCGCCGAACCCTGCCCTGTCGCCGCTAGGCTTCGCCCAGCGCCGCCGCTTTTTCCAGCGACGCCCGCTCCCTCATTTGACCGCGCAATACCTCAATGTCACTCGGGATCGCCCGCGCGGCCAGGCCGAGGAAAACCGATCCGATGAGCCACGCCGTCACACAGATAACCAGGATAGCTTCTTGAAGGGAGGATCGGTCCGCCACCAAGCCGGCCAGAAACGGAGCGACCGCCGCCCCGCCCTCCTCGATGAAGTATTGGATCGAAAGCGCCGTGCTCCGGACCTCCGGCAGGGTGATGTCGTACACGGAAGACACGACATTGGGCGAAGCGAACGGCACGAAGAGTGACGTCATCAACAGGAAGGCCAGGAAGAGCCCGGGCATCCCGTTGGGCACCTGCATCGTCAGGGTCAAGAAGAAGGCACCGAGCAAGACGCCGGCGGTCGACACCAGCAATCGCCCTCGGCGCGTCCGCTTGAACGCCCGATCCCCCAACGATCCTCCAACGACGTATCCCAGTGAGAGAACGAGAGCGGCCGGGGCCATCGTCAGCAGGATCTGCAGCGGGTCGTAGCCGCGCTCGAGCTCGAGGTAGGCGAAGAACCAGAAGGTGATGACATTCCATGGGAAGACGCCGACGAATCCCTGGGCGAACAACAGGAGCAGGCTTCGCTTGTGCAGCAGAGCCGCGGCTTGCCGGCGATCGAGGGGATACTGGCCGATCTCTTCGATCCCCTCCAGCTCGGGCTCGCTTTGGCCACGCGGGGGCTCGCGGACGCCAAAGAGGATGACGGCCGAAAGGATGATCCCGGCGGCCCCGGTCAACAAGAACAGGTTTCTCCATCCGAGCGAAGTACCCAGGGTCAGCGCCAGGATGGTCGCGGCCAGGAAACCGAGGGGCATCGCAACTTGAAGTACACCGTACACACGCCCGCGCACCGACGGCGTGAAGTAATCGGCAACCAGGCTGTACATGCCGGGGTAGCTCGAATCGTCCACGCCGGTTGTCGCGCGGGTGAGCAAGAACGTCGGGTAGGTCGGCGCGCGGGCGCTGAGCCACGTCGTCGCACCCCACAGGAAGGAGGCCAGCGCCAGCAGCGGAGCACGGGCGTACCGGTCATAGAGATACCCCCGCACCAGGAACATCCCTCCACCTACCAGCAGCGCCGCCGAGGAGACCAGGCCCATCTGCGCCTTGCCGATGTCGAACTCCAGCATGATGTCGGTGGTCAGGGGGCTGATGAGGAGGCGGTCGGTTTGGTGGAGGAAGATGAAAACGAAAAAAGTTCCGAGGATGAAGCCGCGTCGCGGGCGTCCTGGAATCACGAACCGTTCTTCGATCCGGGCTTGGGTAGAGGCGACGGACCCTGGCGCCACCGCCACGCCGCGTCCTGGCGAGGAGGGAGCGTGTGCCTCGCCCCTACAGGTCGCTCACGGCAGGTGTCCGCCATCCCTCGCTTCGCTCGGTCTCTACGCCCTTCGCCCTCTACACCCCTTCGGGTGTCCCCAGGGGACAGGGCGCCACGCCCTTCGGCGCACCCGAAGGGGTGAGGGCGGCGCACACCCAGGGTGCACCCGAAGGGGTTAGGGCGGGACCGAAGTCCCTCGCTTCGCTCGGGACTTCGTGCTTCGCCCCCGCGTCCAAACGACCATGGACCTTCAGCCGGGGTGAAGCTCCGCTTCGGCTCCCGAGTCTTCGCGCAGCAATCGCACGGCGTGCTCCAGCGCTGGGAGAACCGCGTCCAGGCTCTCGACCGCGCCGCTCGGACTTCCGGGCAGGTTGACGATGAGCGTGCTGCGGCGGATGCCGGCAACGGCCCGCGAGAGAATCGCATGGGGAGTCTTCGCCTTACCGGCGCGGCGCATCGCCTCCGGAATCCCCGGCGCCAGCCGCTCGCACACCGCCAGGGTCGCTTCGGGGGCCCGGTCGCGCGGCGCAAACCCGGTTCCGCCGGTCGTCAGGATCAGTTCGATCCCGGCCTCTGTCCACTTCCTCAACTCACCCTCAATGGCGCCCTGGTCGTCGGAGACGATTCCCGTGCGCACTAGTTCCCAACCTTTGCGCCGTACCCGGTCGACCACGGCCGGCCCCGAGAGGTCTTGCCGCTCCCCCCGCGCCGAGCGGTCGGAGACCGTCAGCACGGCGACCTTCACCGGAGCTCCTTGTCCATTAGGACCATATCCATTACGTCCCATCCTAGCCGGCGATAGAAAGCGACGGCCTCGAGGTTGTCGGGGGTGGCCAGGAGGTAGGACTTGATGCAGCCGCGGGCGGCCATCCTCCGTTCGAGTTCCCCCATCAGCGAGCGGCCGACGCCCTGCCGGCGGCGCTCGGGGATGACCGCCAGATGATAGACGATCCCTCGGCGGCCATCGTACCCGCCCATCACGGCGCCGATGATCTCGCCTTCCCACTCGGCGAGCAGGAATAGATCCGGGTCATGCTGCCACTTCTTGAGGATCTCGTCAGAGGAATCGGAGCGTCCCAGATGAATACCGGGGCCCGCCGATTGCCAGAGGGCCACTACTTGCGGCCAATCTTCCCAGGTGAAGTCTCTCAGCCGGACAACCGCGCCCGTCGAGTCGGCCGGCACTGCGCTTCGAGGTCGGTCGGAGGGCCCGCCGCTCACTCGGCTTCGGCGCCCACCAGCCGCCGCCACTCGCCGTGGATCCCGTCCTCGGTCACTCCAAAGAAAACGCGCACCTTGCCGCCCTCACGTTGGGCCAGGTCGTAGCGAGCGCGCGTCCCCCGCCGCTGTTCCTTGACGATCCCCAGGTCGCCCTGCCACGAGATGGCGGCCTTGGAGAGGTCGTCCGCAAGTCGGCTGTGCTCGGTGATCGCATAGTGCCACAGCCGGCGGGCGGACGCCTGCGTGACATTTTTGACCATGTTACCGTTGCGCAGATCGCGCATCGTGTAATAGCGAGTCCCGTCGCGATCTTCGACTTCGGCCACTTCGACTCCTGTGCGCGGGGGGCCGACATCGCCCGCGCTTAGCTCGACCGGCGGGGGCGCGGCTTCCGCCGTGGTCGTCTGCGGTTCCTCGACGGACGCCGCCGCTCCGGCGCGGCGTATGAGCTGAACGATCTCGTCGCGAACGGCTAGTTCGGTCTCGGCCTCGTCTCGGACGTAGATCTTGTTATCGTCGACGGCGTAGGGCGGGTCGGGGCCTCGTGGGACGAGGACGCGCAACACACGCTTGCCGCGCGTCTCCTGCGCGTCGACCTGGCAGGCCAGCGGCGGGCTGATACGGCTCCGAATCTCTTTCTCCAGGGCACGCGCGGCGCTCTCCGCATTGGATACGCCCGGCGGCGGCTTCGAGGGATCGGCGTCGAGGCCGATGTACAACGTCCCGCCGTTGGTATTGGCCAGGGCGCAGATGTCGGCGATGACCGCGTACAACCTTCCCCCACGCTGGGTCATCGACTCATGAAAGACCTGGTTGATCGAAGGGCCTTCTTCCTGGGCCTGGCGGATGAAGTCGAAGGCCTCCTCGGCCGCCGGCCAGTGCGGCCGAGACCGGGCGAAGTCGCTGCTCTCGAAGAGGGCTCGCAGGGCCTCGAAGGTGACGTCGTCCACCATGACTTCGGTGGCGCGGTCTCCGACCCCGAGGTTCTTCTTATTCCCCGGATCGCTGCGCAGGCGGTGCGCATCGGATCCCTGAATACAGTGCATCCGGCGCGGGTACTCCGGCTTGGTGCCGTTGAAGAAAGCCGCCGTCCGACTGTGACTGCGCGCATCGAGGTCGGTCACTTCGATGGCGTGGAGATGCGGATCCTGGGTGTAGGCGATCTTCGTCTGGCCGCCGAAGTTGAAACCGCGCATGGCAACCCCGTTGCTCGAGTTGGCATGGGCGGCGATGGCCAGGCCCCCGGCCTCGTGGATCAGCCGGTAAGCGGTCAGCACGTCCGAGGTGGCCCCGACGTTGGACGAGCCGCTGTCCAGCGTTTCGGGCGGAACGTGCAGATTGAGCAACAGATGCTCGACCTCGCGCACCGTCGTGCTCGGCGGGAATATCCCCAGGACATGGAAGCCGAATGTGGCGGTGAACTCGAAACCCGGAAGCAATAGGATCTTCTCCTGTAGGCGCCGGTACTCGGCCAACTTCTGCGCTTCGTCGGGGGCCAGTCGTTTGAGCGATTCGAGCAGCTGGTACTGCTGGATCTCCTCCTGCATCTTGCGGTAACCGGCGATGGAATTGTGGTCGGTGAAAGCGGCGACGTCGAGGCCGCGAGCTTCGCAGCGACGCAGCACGTCGATGTAGTTGATGCCGGCCTCCTGGTAATCGTTGGAGGCCGGCGTGTGGATGTGAAGATCGACGATCGCCCAGCGGCGTTTGCCCGTTCGACCGCGCCGAGGGACGTTCATGGAGTGGCGAGCGGCCCGTCGGCGCCGCGACCGTGATCGAGATTTTGCTTTATCACTTGTGAGAGTTGCTCCGGTGGATAGGGTTTGAGCAGGAATCCGTTAGCGCCGGCCTGCGAGCACTCTATGGAGAGCTCCATGCCCGAGGTCATGATCACCGGGATCCGCTCCATCCCCGGCGTTGCGCGCATCTTTCGCAACAGATCCAATCCGTCGCCTCCGGTCAGAAAGACATCCATCAGGACTACGTCGGGGGCCTCGCTCGACACCGCCCTCAAGACCTCACCCGGGATGCGGCAAACGGCCACCTCATAGCCATCGAGCTCGAGCAGAATCTTGAGCAGAGACACCGTCGTCGCATCATTGTCGACCAACAGGACCTTGGCCATGGCTCAGCGCCGCCGGGCCGGCGTGGCGGCAGGCTTTGAACGCGGGGGTCGGGCAGCGGTGGCCCGGCGGCCGTCGCTTTTGGCCTTCGCCTTCAGATGGAAATCCTCCAACGCCGCCTCCAATACCTGGCGCACGTCCTCGGCGAAGACGAAGCCCAGGTCTCGCCGGACGTCGGGCGGAACGTCTTCCAAGTCAGGCTCGTTGCGCTTCGGCAGGATGACGGTTTTGAGTCCGGCGCGA
>Ga0184639_10000108_pt1 | contig 27741 bp, 23 predicted proteins | sample PLM31_170_b2_FD_133155 | JGI IMG/M metagenome (GOLD analysis project Ga0184639, IMG submission 133155) | Groundwater sediment microbial communities from an aquifer in East River, Colorado, USA - PLM3-1_170_b2 | ecosystem: Environmental > Terrestrial > Soil > Riparian zone | place: USA: East...
CATGCCGAAGTTGCGATAGATCTTCTCCTTCGTGTCGCGGCCCTTCTGATGGCCGATCACCATCACCGGCTGGCCGTTGAAGCGCGCGAGCCCGCCGACCATCGACGGGTCGTCCGAGAACGACCGATCGCCGTGCAGCTCCTCGAAGTCGGTGAAGAGCGCACCGACGTAATCGAGCGTATAGGGACGCTGCGGGTGTCGCGCGACCTGCGCGACCTGCCACGGCGAGAGCTTGGAGTAGATGTCCTTCGTCAGCGCCTGGCTCTTCTTCTGCAGGCGCGAGATCTCCTCGGAGATGTCGACCGCCGAGTCGTCCTGCACGAAGCGCAGCTCGTCGATGCGCGCCTCGAGCTCGGCGATCGGCTGCTCGAAATCGAGAAAGGTCGCTTTCATGGATCCACGCTGGACAATCGGGGATTCTACTGAAGGTTCGACCCGGAGGCCGGCGCCCGGGGCCGGCGTCAATGGCGTCGCGCCGGGGACCGGCGTCACTAGGGTTGCGCCGGGAACCGGCGTCAATAGCGTCGCGCCGGGGACCGGCGTCAATATTCGACCGGCACCGGGTCGAGGCTCCGCCAGAGGTACCAGGTCGCGACCGACCGCCAGGGTTCCCAGCGCGCGGCGAGCGCGCGGAGCTCGTCGGCGTCAGCGGGCTCGCCGCCGAAGTAATGCAGACTCGCCGCACGCCGTAACCCGAGGTCATCGACGGGCAGCACGTTCGGCCGCAGCAGGCTGAACATCAGCAACATCTCCGCCGTCCAGCGGCCGATCCCGCGCACCTGGACGAGCTCGGCGATCACCGCCTCGTCGTCCATCTGCGGCCAGCGCTCCAGGTGAAGCGTGCCGTCGACGAAGTGGCGCGCGAGGTCGCGAAGGTACTCGGCCTTGCGCTCCGAGAGCCCGCACGCGCGGAGGCGCCGCACGCGAAGCCCCACCACCGCCTCGGGCGCGAGCGCCGGCGCCGCTGCGACGACTCGCTCCCACACGCTCTGCGCCGCCTTGACGGAGATCTGCTGCCCGACGATCGCGCGCGCGAGTGTCCGGAACGGGTCGCCCCGGCGCCGCAGGGCGATGCGCGGACAGGCCCGGATGATCTGGCCCATCACCGCGTCGCGGCGCGCGAGCGTGCGCTTCGCGCGCTGCCAGTACTCGGGGCGATCCGGCGAACTGGGTCCTTCGGTCACGACGCCGCCCCGACCGGCAGATTGAGGAGCAGGTTCTGCGGCTTCATCCGCACCACGCCGCCCTCGTCCATCCCGAGCGCCATGTAGACCGGCCGGGCGGCGACGTCCTGGCGCATCTCGGCGGGGTCGGCGAACTCCAGCTTGAACAGCACGAGCAGCCGGCCGAGCCGCCCCGCCTCGACCTCCTCGCCGCGCCAGAGGTCGTTCAGCACCGCGGTCGATTGCGCGTCGAGGCCGACGTGCCACGCCCAGCGCCGGTCCTCGATCTGCCGCAGCGGCGAGACCCGCACCTCGGCGGCGAGGAAGTGCCGGACCCAGCGCTCGATGACCCGGCACAGCGCGGCGAGCGCGGCGCGCCCGTGATTCAGGCTGATCACCAGGTCGTGGCGCTGGTCGCGCTCCCAATAGATCTCGGCGTTGTCGGCGTCGAGCACGTCGAGATTGACCGCCCGGGTCGGGAGCTGCGCCTCGACGATCAGCCGCCCGAGGCTGCCGTAGGCGCCGCCGGACGCGTGCATCTCCACCGTCTCGAGGTCGGCCAGCATGATCTGCCCGTCGTCGACGCTCGCCTTCTGCTCGCGGTAGAAGAGCTCGGCCGCCCGCGCCTCGAGCGGATCGTCGACGCCGTCGAGGACGTTGCGCAGGATGATCTGCACGAGCTGGTCGATGAAGAGCGGCGGTGTGCGCACGTCGCCGTTGAACAGGCCGCGATAGCACGCCTCGAGCGACGCCGCGCCGAGCAGCCGGTCGCGGAACTCGAGCCACACCCGGTAGTTGAACTGCGCGTCGCGGTCCTCGATCGACTCGATCTCGGGAGCGGCGACCAGCCGGCGCGGCTCATCGAGGAGCGTTTGGTGCAGCGCGACCTCGTCCGGCCCCGAGTCCTCGACCGGGCGGATCTCCGGCCGCAGGAGATAGGCGCGGAGGAATTCGTCAGTCACCAGCAGCCGGCCGGCGGCGTCGCGCTCCAGCAGATGGAAGCCGGAACTCAGCCAGAAGTCCCGAGCCATTCGGCGGTGCGTGCGGCCAACCCGGCCCGATGGCCGCGGCGTCAGCGCGCCACGAGCGCGAGCGCGAACACGCGGCTGTGCGACGACACGTGCTGGAGCAGGAATTCCATCTGGTCGGACAGGATCTTGCGGTTCGTCAGGATGAGGTACTCGGCCTTGTTCGGCACGTACGGCACGTAGACGAGCTGGAGCCCCGATTCCTCCGGAGTCCGGTTGCGCTTGATGCCGTTGCAGTGGCGGCACGCGGTGACGACGTTCATCCACGAGTCCCGGCCGCCCCGCGACATCGGCACGATGTGGTCGCGCGTGAGCCGCAGGAACGAGAATTCCCCGCCGCAGTACGCGCACACGTGGCGATCGCGCCGGAAGAGCTCGCGGTTGTTGAGCGGGGGGACCTGGTTGAAGCCCTTGAGCGCCATCGCCTTGCCCTTGATCGCGATGATCGAGTGGCCGGTGATGCGCGAGCGCTCGCCGGTCGCGCGCGAGATGCCGCCGTGCGCGGTGAACGCGACGGTGCCGAGCGTCCACGCGACGAGGTTCTTCGCGTAGTAAAAGCACGCCTGCTGCCACGGGACCCAGCGGTGCGGGACCCCGTGCGAGTCGAGGGTCAGGATCAGGGGTGCTTCCATCGGCAACGGGTCGGCGAAGCGCGGACGCTGCCGATTGTGCCTGAAAGATCAGGCGCGTGGCTACTCCCCGCCCGGGGCGGACCTGCTGGCGTCACCCGGGCGCGTGTCGGGCTCGGTCCACGGCACGCCTTGCAAGGCGTGCCGGTTCGCGCGGCGCCGAACCCGAGCAGTCGGGTTCGGCGAAACCCCGCGCTCACCCTCTAGGGCGAGCAGTCAATAGAGGGCGCTCGCGAGCTGCCGCCGATACTCGCTGACCAGCTCGGACTGGTCGGCCGCGAGGCCGAACACCTCCACCATCGACTTGCGGGCGCGTTCGCGCCGCTCGCCGCGGTCACGGCGGATCACTTCGAGCAGCACCTCGAGGGCGGGCCGGTACTCTCCGTCGGCGACGAGGCGCTCCGCGTAGGCGAGGCGCGCGTCGAGGTCGTCGGGGTGCGCATCGACGCGAGCTTTCAAGGTCGCGGCGTCGGGGAGGTTCTGGCCCCGCATCCAGACGCCGATTCTCGCGGCGAGCTTCTCGGCCCGTTCGTCACGCCGGTGTGCCGGGACGGCCTCGAGCGCCGCGTCGGCGCCCGCGAATTCCTGACGGGCGACGAGCAGCTCGGCGAGATCCATGCGGGCCCCGTAATTGTCCGCATCAAGCGCAACCGCCTCGCGCAGCTTCGCCTCCGCGGCCTCGAACTCACCCTGCGCAACCTCGCTCCGCGCCGCTTGTCGCAGCATCTCGCTCGGGGACGGCAGCACCGCCTCGAGAAAGCGCTGCACCCCCGATTCGGGCAATGCCCCCGTGAACTCGTTGACGACCCGCCCGTCGACGAACGCCTTGACGTTCGGGATGCTGCGCACGCCGTAGCGCGTGGCGAGCTCCGGGTGCTCGTCGATGTTCACCTTGGCGAGCAGAAGCTTTCCGCCGGACTCGGCGACGACCCTCTCCAGGATCGGCGTGAGCGCGCGGCAGGGGCCGCACCAGGGGGCCCAGAAGTCCACGAGCACCGGGACCCGCCGCGAGGCCTCGAGCACGTCGTGCTCGAAAGTTGCGGTGGCGGAATCGAAGGACGAAGTCGCCGTCACGTCGGGGGAATGGGGGCTGGATCGCGGGTCTTCAACTCGCGACTGACGGAATTTCCGCGGGTTTGCCGACGCCGGTGTCGGAATCGGGACAGACCCCCGGACGTAGATCAGCGGACGGCGCACGCCTTCCGCAGGCACTAGTTCACGTTTGGGGGACTGATCGTGAAAAAGAAACGGCGGCCACGAGGGCCGCCGAAAACACTTTCACCCCAAAGGAGGAGGAAAAAGGCGAAAGCTGCCCTAAGCGCAGCAGATGCCGTGCCAGGTCGACGGCTGGCGAGGCGTCAGTGTGGACTCCGTCACGCTCGTCGCGCCCCCGCGCTCACAGCCCGAGGTAAGCCTGGCGCACCCGGTCGTCGGCCAGGAGCTCGGCGCCGGACCCACGCATCACGATGCGGCCGTTCTCCAGGACATAGGCGTGCTGCGAGATCTTGAGCGACACCGCGACATTCTGTTCGACCAGCAGGATGGTGAGCCCCTGCTGGTGCAGCGTGCGGATCGTGCGGAACACCTCCTGCACCACGGTCGGGGCGAGTCCGAGCGAAGGCTCGTCGAACATGATGAGCTCCGGCTGCCCCATCAGGCAGCGGCCGATCGCGAGCATCTGCTGCTCGCCGCCCGAGAGCGTCCCGGCCAGCTGGTGCCGCCGTTCGGCGAGCCGCGGGAAGAGCTCGTACACTTCCTCGAGGGACCGTTTCGCGTGCTCGCGCGCGCGCGGCAGCATCGCACCCATCTCGAGATTCTCGAGCGCGGTCAGCGTGGGGAAGACCTGGCGCCCCTCGGCAACCTGGCCGATGCCGAGGTTGCAGGTCTCGTGCGACTCGAGCCCGGTGACGTCCCGGCCGCGGAAGCGGACGCGGCCGGCGCGCGGGCTCTCGATGCCGGCGATGGTGCGAATGAGCGACGATTTGCCCGCGCCGTTCGCGCCGACGATGGCGACGATCTCGCCCTGGGCGACCTCGAGCGTCACGCCGGCGAGCGCCTGCGCATCGCCGTAGTACAGATCGAGGTTCTCGACCGCGAGCAGCGGCTCGGCCATCCCTACACCTCGGTTTCCTCGCCGAGATAGCACTCGAGCACCGCGGGGTCCCGCACCACCTTCTCCGGCGTGCCGCGCGCGATGATTTCGCCGTGGTGAAGCACCACGATGTGCTGCGCGAGCGCCATGACGGCGCGCATCACGTGCTCGATCAGCAGGATGGTGAGGCCCTCGCGCCGATTGATTTCGCGGAACACCTCGACCATCTGGTCGCACTCCGTCGGCCGCAGCCCCGCCATCACCTCGTCGAGCAGGAGCAGCCGCGGCCGCGTGGCGAGCGCGCGGGCCACCTCGAGCCGCTTGCGGTCGGGGAGCGTCAGCGCCGCAGCGGGCAGGTCGCGCCTCGCGCCGAGCCCGAGCTTCTCAAGGATTTCCAGGGCGTGACGCCGCGCTTCGGGCACGCCCGCGGCACGCTTGAGCGCGCCGACGATCACGTTGTCGAGCACGCTCAACCCGGCGAACGGCCGAACGAGTTGAAACGTGCGGCCGATGCCTGCGGCGCAGACCTGGTCGGGGCGCAGCCCGTCGATGCGCCGCCCGCCGAACCGGATCTCGCCCGAGTCCGGGACGAGCACCCCCGCAACGACGTTGAAGATCGTGGTCTTCCCGGCGCCGTTCGGTCCGATCAGCCCGACGATCGAGCCCTCGGCGACACCGAACGACGCGTCCACCACGGCGCGCAGGCCCCGGAACGACTTGCAGACCTTCTCGACCTCGAGCAACGCCATGGCCTTCAGTCCCGTCCCTCGAGGCCGAGCTTGCGCGCGAGCGTCGGCCAGATGCCGTGCGGCAGGAACATCACGACCGCGAGCAGCACCACGCCGTAGAACACCTGCTTCACCCCCGGAATCTCGATCCCGAGCGCCGCCAGGAGCTCGGTGATGCTGTCGGCGAGGATCGTGAGCACGGCGGCGCCCAAGATCGGGCCGAAGAGCGTGCCGACGCCGCCGATCACCGGCCCGAGGATGATCTCGATCGACCGGCTGATGTGGAAGATCTGCTCGGGAAACAGGTTGTTGTAGTAGAAGGCGAAGAACACTCCGGCGAGCGCGGTGAGCGCCGAGCTCAGCACCATCGCCAGCATCTTCCAGCGGAAGGTGTTGATGCCGAGCGCCTGCGCCGCCTGCTCGTCCTCCCGGATCGCCTGCCAGTAGTACCCGGCGCGGCTCCGGAGCAGCCACGCGCAGAGCGCGAACGCCCCCGCCGTGAGCGCGAGCATCACGTAGTAGAACATCTGCGGCGGGCCGCGCAGGTCGAGGAGATCCATGTGCTCCCGCTGCTCGACCTTGATGAACAGGCCCCCGGGCCCGCCCAGCCAGTCGATGTGGTCGAAGCCGATGCGGGTGAACTCGGCGAACGCGATCGTGAGCAGCGCGAAGTACACGCCCGAGATGCCGAAGCGGAAGGCGAGGAAGCCGATCACCGCGCCGAGCGCCGTGCAGAGGAGCATCGCGAGCCACACGCCCGCCCACGGGCCGATCCCGAAATGGAAGAAGAGCCCCGCAGCGGCGTAAGCAGCGACGCCGACGTAGAGCGAATGACCGAGCGAGAGCTGCCCCGCGAAGCCCATCATCACGTTCCAGGCTTGGCCGGTGTAGGCGAAGAACAGGATCAGCGTCGCCACCGATAGCACGTAGCTGTTCGCCACCGCCGGGAGCAGGATCAGCGCCGCGGCCAGCATCGCGAGCAGGACCGCGGCGCGCCGGTTCACGGTTTCCTTCCGAGCAGCCCCTGCGGGCGGAGCAGGAGGACGAGGATGAGCAGCGCAAAGCTGAACATGCTCTTCGCCGAGGGCGTGATGAAGAGCCCCGCGAGCGCCTCCGACACCCCGATCAGCACGCCGCCGAGCAGCGCGCCCCCCATCGAGCCCAACCCCCCGACGATCACGATCACGAAGGCGAGCAGCGTGTAGGCCGGTCCGAGCACCGGGCTCACGTCGACCAGCAGGATCATCATGCAGCCGGCGACCGCGACGCAGGCCGACCCGAGGCCGAACGTGAGCGCGTAATAGCGCTTGACGTCCAGGCCCACCACTTTGGCGCCGAGGTAGTTGTCGGCGCAGGCGCGGATCGCCTTGCCGGCGCGCGTGAACTTGAAGAACGCGAACAACGCGGCGCTCGCCGCCACCGCCGCCGCGCTAGCGTACAGGCGCGCCTTGTCGAGCAGGATCGGCCCGATCGCGTACGACTCGAGCTGGTAGTCCACCTGGACGTTGCGCGCGTCCGGCCCGAAGACCATCAGCAGCCCGTTCACCATGATGATCGCGACCGCCACGAGCAGCATGAACTGCGAGTGCTCGGGACGGGTGATGAAGGGGTTGATCACGCCCGCCTGCAGCAGGGTGCCAAAAACAAAGAACAGGCCCGCCACCGGCACGACGGCGAGAAACGGGTCCAGCTGCAAGGCCGCGAACAGCACGACCGTCGCATACATCGCGATGGTCATCATCTCGCCGTGCGCGAAGTTCACGACCCGGACCACGCCGAAGATCACCGACAGGCCGAGCGCCATCAGGCCGTAGACGAGGCCGGTGAGCACCCCCGCGATGACGACGTTGACGACCAGTTCGATCGGCATAACGACAAGGGCCGGCGAGTGCCGGCCCTCGATGGTGGCAAACGGAGCCTAGGCCTTGTAGTACGGCCAGGGAAACACGGGCTTCGCCGTCGCCACCGCGGCCGGCAGCACCACGGTCGGCGTCAGATTCAGGTTCTGCACGCAGGCCGAACCGATGCCCTCCACCTGGCCCTTCTCGTTGAACTTGATCGGCCCGCCGAGCATCATCTTGCTGGTGATGTTGGTCTGCCGGATCGCGTCGGCGAGCGTCTTCGCGTCGGTCGACCGGGCACGCCTGAACGCGTCCGCCGCGACGAGAATCGCCTCGAAGGTGAAGCCGACGTTCAACCCGTTGAAGACCAGCTTGTCCTTCGGGTTCTGTTTGAGGAACGCCTTCTCGACCACCTTGGTGAGCTCGGCCCGCGGGTTATACCAGGGCACGTTGGAGATCGAGTACTCGGAGAGCTTGCCGAGCGTCTTGAAGTACTGCTCCTCGTACATGCCCGGCGACCCCGGGCTGACGATGCCCATCGGGTTCCAGCGCTGCTTGACCATCTCGCGGCGCAGGATGATCGCGTCGTTCAGGCGGCACACGAGCAGCAAAAAATCCGCGTTCGACGCCTTCGCCTTGGACACTTCCACGGTGAGATCCCGCGCCGCCGGATCGTACTGGATCGTGTCGACGATCTTGAACGGCAGTTGCGTCAGCCGCCCCATGAATGCGCTGATGCCCTTGGCCATCGCCATCCCGAAGGTGTCGTTCACGTGCATGAACACGGCGGTGCGCGGCGCGATGTTCGAGGCCTGGAAGAGATCGCCGATCAGCGCCAAGCCGTTGCGCACGATGTCCGGGGCGGTCTGGAAGTTGCGGAACACGAACTTGTAGCCCTGCTCGGTGATCTGCGGCGCGGCGGCGATGTTGATGACGAAGGGCACACCGCGCTGCTCGGCCACCTGGGCGATCGCCGCGGCCCCGCCGGAGTCGAACGGGCCGACCAGCACGTGCGCGCCTTCCTGGATCAGCCGCTCGGCGCGGGTGCGCGCCGTGTCGACGTTGGTCTCGGTGTCGGCGTTCATGAGCTCGATGTCGACGCCGAGCATCTCCTTGATCACGCCGGGCGCGAGGTCAGCGCCCTTCTGGCATGACTGGCCGATGAGGCCCTGGAAGCCGGAGCGCGGCAGGAGCACGCCGACCTTGAGCTTGGTCCCCTGCGCCCGCACGATCCCGGGAAAACCGATGGTCGAAAGCGCCGCGGATGCGGCGGCCGCCTTGAGAACGCGACGGCGGACGGGCGAGGTGCCGGTTTGGGCCTTCATAGCGAATCTCCTCCAAGTAGACGCGTTGCGCGGAGGACAGCGCTCGTTCTTGCTTCTCCCCGCCACGCGGCCGGGGCCGGCCTCCCGACTCGCGCGGATTGTCCCATTCCGGGCGGGCCCAACGCAAAGCTTGCCCACAGCCGGGGCCCGGGCGGCAATCAGCAGCGGGCGATGAGTGAGTGGAACCCCTCGTCAAAGGGGCCGGGATTCAATGGTCTTCGAGGCGCAGGGTCCAGCTCTCGCCGAGGTCCCCGGTGTCGGGGTCGATCCAGCCCGAGACGCCGATCTCGGCCTCGGCCTCCTCGACGGTCTCGTCGGGCTCATAATCGGCCGACTCGGCATTGAAGCCCATGTCCTCGACGGCCTCGGCGAGCATGCGGAACGGTCCGTGCTCCTCGCCGGTCGCGTCCGAGCGCCAGTAGAAGCCGCCGGGGCGCTCGATGATTCGGGTTTCGTCGCTATCAGGCGGCGGTTCAGGGATCGCTAGACCCATGGCTTGGCTCCTTGAATCCACGCCCGGCGTGCCCATCTAGGCTCGAGGGCGCGATCGACGACGGCGTCACGTACGATTCTGTTCCCGGCCTGCGCCACGCGCAACCGGAAAATACCGAACCGCATCGCGCAATCCACTTTCAACCTGAAGGCGCTGCAGGCGATGCCGGCGCCCGCGGCGGTGGCCGCGTCGTAGGAGCCCCCGCCCCCTAGATCTGAATGGCGTCGATCCGGTTGTGGATCGCGCGCAGGACCGACAGCGCCGCGAGCGTCGAGGTCTTGGGGTTGTCGGCGAGCGGCCGTCCCCGGATCTCGACCCGCAGCTCGCCGAACGCGCCTTCCGCCTCGATGACGTGCACGTTCCCGGGGGCCTCCGGATCGGCGTTGAGGGAGACCTCCGTCCGATCGAAGCCGAGCCCGGCGAGGGCGATGGTCGCTGCGACGTTTGCGTTCTGCGGGAAGAGCCGCGCGGCCTCGCCGGCCTTGCCGGTGTAGAACTCGGTCGGACCCTTCAGCGCACCGAGGTTGCACATCTGCTCGGCCGGCGTTCCTTTCCAGGCCTCCGGGGCCTTGCGCGAGGTGTAGCGCACCCGCTCCAGTCCGCCGTAGCGCGCGGCCGCGAGCGCATCCACGCCGGCGATCGCGCCCGCCGGGATCATGAGCTTCCCCATGTGCGTGCGGCTCGCGCGCTCGAGGCGCTGGAGCACCAGCGTGTCGGTGAGCGCGCCCACCGACGTGACGAGGAAATCGGCGCCGCTGGTGAGGCACTCCTCGCCGAACTCTGCTACGGCGGCGTGGCCGGCGCACTCGACCGCGAGCTCGGGCATGTCGGTCAGCTTCTCGTACCGGTCGACGACCTGCACCTCGCCCGGCACCACCTCGTCGACCCGCGCCTTCACCTCCTTCACGTACTGGCTGCGCACGAGGATCGAGAGCCGGACGCGGTTCGCCTCGTTCTGCAGCGCCCGCGCGACGTGGCGTCCGACTGCGCCCATGCCGATCAGCAGGATGTGCCGCATCTCCGGTCTCCGTTCGTGGCGCGCGGGACTCCAGCTCAATCGACCGGCGGGCCGCCGCCGAGCCCGGATTATCACTTCAAACGCGCGCCTGCTCGTCCTCCGGCGTGATCGGCAGGCGCACCGGCCGCCGGAGCCGCGCCGACAGGTCGAACGCCTTGGTGAGCATCAGCCGGTTGTGGCCATCGGCCGCGGTTGCGTGCTGCGTCGGCAGTCCCAGGGCAAGGCGGTTGAGCCACGACTCAGTTTCCCCCCTCATCGGGCCGCGGAGCTCGCCGAGCGCCATATCGCCCGGCGGATAGCTCGCCAGAAAATCGACCCGCCTCGACTGGTCCGGCGCATACCCCTCACCCTGGGACTTCGATGTCGCGAGCACGATGTCGCGATGCGTATCGTCGATGGTCAGCACGCCGTCGGTGCCGACGATGCCCACCTCCAGGCTGTACACCGCGCCCGGCCAGACGACCGGAAGCGCCCACGAGATCGCGGAGTGGTACAGCGTGCCGTCGGCGAAGACGATGGTGCCCGCGGTCGCGTCGATCCCGCGGTACTGCGGGCCGAGCGCCTTGTCGATCGAGCGCGCGTAGACCTCGACCGGGTGCTTACCCTCCATGATCCACATGACGATGTCGAGCGCGTGGGTGCCCGAGATCACCATCGGCGAGATCCGGCTCGGGTCGGCGGTGCGCCGGTAGTTGTCGATGGCCACGAGCCGGTTCATGAACGCGCGCGAGGTGACCAGCGTCACGTCGCCGAGGCTGCCGGTGCGCACCTTCTCTTTCGCGACCAGCCAGCGCCGCCGGAACCGCTGCGTATAGCCGATCGCTGCGTCGACGCCGGCCTGCCCGATCGCCGCCAGCACCCGCTCGGACTCGGCGAGCTCGGTCGCGAGCGGCTTCTCGATGAAGAGCGCGAGCCGGCGCTCGAGCGCCGCCAGGATCGGATCGACGTGGAGATGCTCGTCGGTCGCGATGATCGCGGCGGTCGCCTCGGGACGCTTGAGGAGCTCGCGGTGGTCGTGGGTGACGAAGTCCGCGCCGATCTTCTCGGCGACGAGCTTCGCGCGCTCCGGGTTCTTCTCGGCGAGCCCGATCCAGTCGACCTGCGCGTGGCGGGCCGCGATCTCGCCGCGGATCAGCCCGATGCGCCCCGCCCCGACGATGGCGAGGCCGATGCGCTTCGGGTGCTTCCTCGGCATCGGCGGGAATCAGGCCGCCGCGCGCCGCGCCGCCGCGGGCAGCGGCAGGTCGACCGGCGCGTTGCGCCCGGCCGAAAGATCGGCGGCGATGTACACCTCCATCACCATGCGGGCGTGCTCCGGCGTCACGAGCACCGGCCGGTCGAGCGCGACCGCTTCGAGGAAGTGGACCGTCTCGGCCGCCATCGGCCCGGCGTAGACGTGCTCGACCCGCTCGCCCGGCATGGTCGACATCGGCAGCACCATGCCCTTCTGCAGCGTGTTGAGGACGACGTCCTTGTGGCTGTCGTCGACGAGCAGTGCCCCGTCGGTGCCGAGGAATTCGATCCAGGTGGTGGAGAAGTTCGGATACCCCGGCGGCAGACTCCAGCCGCCGCCGACGACGAACGCGAGCCCGCTGTCCATCGTCACCGTGATCCACTGGCAATCGGGAATCGGCGCGCCGGTCGCGGCCTGCATCGCGCCGAACGCGACCTGGGAGTACACGCGCACCGGCTTCGCCGGCTCCAGGCACCACAGGACGAAGTCGAGATCGTGGGTCGACTCCATCGCCGCCGGCGAGACGTTGCCGCGGCCGGTGATCTTCTCCCCGAGGCCGCGCGTGATGTGCCGGCTCACCAGGGCGCTGACCGGCTTGCCGATGGTGCCGTCGCGAACGCACTGCTTGACGTAGGCGAACTTCGGGTTGAAGCGCTGCGAGTAGCCGATCGTGAACTTCAGGCTGCTGCGCCGCGCGAGCCCGATCAGCTCGTCGGCCTCGTCGAGCGCGAGCGCGATCGGCTTCTCGAGAAACACGTGCTTCCCGGCAGCGAGCGCCTCCCGGGCCATCGGGTAGTGCGTCGACTCGGGCGTAGCCGAGATCACGATCGCATCGATCTCCCCGTTCCGGAGCAGCTCGCGATGGTCGGCCGTCGCGGTCTTGGCGCCGGTCTTGCCGGCGATCTCGCGCAGCCGCTCGGGCCGGATCTCCGCAATGTGGAGGCTCTTGACGAGCGCGTGGCCCGCAAGCGTCTCCGCCCGGATCCCGCCGCACCAGCCGGTGCCGATGATTCCCACGCCGATCGATCTCATGCCGGAGGCTCCATCAATGACGCTCGCCGCCCGGTCGAGCGGCGCCCGGGATGAAATCACAGGCGCGGGCGCGGCACAAATGCGCGCGGGTTATCATCGCCATGCCGAACGTGCATGGCTCGAAGGACGACGCCCGCTTGGAGTTCTGGAGCATGAAGTGCTTCGTGCAGGTCGCCGACCGCGGCAGCATCACGCACGCGGCCGACGACCTGGGCATCACCCAGCCGGCGCTCACGCGCCGCATCCATCAGCTCGAGCACGAGCTCGGCGTCGCCCTCTTCGACCGGCGGCCGCGCGGGATCCGGCTGACCGGCCCGGGGCGCGACCTGCTCGAGCACGCGCGCCGCATTCTCCGGGAAGTCACGCTCGCCGAGGGGCACGTGAAGCGCGCCCGGGTCGCGGCGCGTGGCCGGGTGGTGCTCGGGACCTCACCCACGCTGGCGCCGCTGCTCCTGCCGGGTTGCGTCGCTCGGGCGCGAGCCGAATGCCCGTCGGTCACGCTGCGGGTCGTCGAGGAGTTCAGCGCGCAGCTCTACGACGATCTGCTCGCCGGGCGGGTCGACGTGGCAGTGCTGACAAACCCGTCTCACTCGCGCAGCCTGACGTTCTCGCCGCTGCTCTCGGAGCCGATCGTCGTGTTCGCCGCCGCCGCCGAGCGCGGCATGAAGCGCGGCTACAGCGTCACCGAGCTGTGCCGCACCCCGCTCATCGTCACTTCGGCCATCCGGTCCCTCGTCGACCGCCAGCTCGCCCGGTTCGGGGCGCAGCTCGCCGCCGAGGCGGAGATCGACTCGATCGAGGCGATCCGGCGCATGGTGCTCGCCGGCGAGGGCGTCACGGTGCTCCCGGTGTCGACGCTCCACGACGATCTCGTCGCCGGCCGTTGCGCCGCTTACCCGGTCGACGATGCGAACCTGCACCGGATCCTGGTGCTCGCGCACGCCGCCGCGCAGCCGCGCACGCCCGCCGTCGATGAAGTGCTGCGCCTGGTGCGAACCGAGATCGATCGCCTCGCCCAGCTCGGGATGTTCCACCTCCCTGCGCCCCGGCGCGAGCGCCGGCGTGCCGGCCGGCGCTGAGCCGTCTACTTCGCCGGGATCACCGGCAGCAGCAGGTACGACGCCCGGCTCCCGCCGGCGTGAATCGTGTTGGTCCCGGAGTTGTAGTCGGCCGAGTAGTGCGTGTACGGCGCGGCGCCGATGCCGTCGCGCGGCTGGATGTCGAGCCGGAGGCGATGGCTCTTCGCGAACACCATGCAGGTCGGCCAGATCTCGACTTCGACGCGGACCGCCTCGTCCTTGCCCAACCACTCGCGCTTCGCGTGCGCGTGGTAGGGCCGGTAGGGCAGCGAGAGGCGCTCGTCGAGCGCGCGGTGCGAGGCGCGCAGCCACCCTTTCGCGACCGGGACCGGCTGGCCCTGCTGCCCGATCTCGAACACGTCCTTGCCGTCCGGACCGATGTTGCGCAAGGTCGCGAAGAGATCCATGTCCTCGGTCGTGCTCGACACCCAGAGCACCAGCACGACCGGGCCCGTGACCTCCAGCGCGGCTGCGAGCGGTGCCGTCTCGAACGACACGCCCATGCGCGGCAGGCTGCCGGCGAGCGCGGTCGAGGTCCATGACGCGCTCGCGACCCCGGCTTTCGTCATGCCGCTCGCGGCGTACGAGACCGAGCCGCCCTTGCGCGGCGCCTCCGTGACGAGCGCGCCCTCCGCCTCCCGTTTGCGATTCGCCTCCGGCCGCAGATAGAACTTGGTCCACTTGGTTCGCGCAATCGGCCACTCGTGCTCGCGGCGCCACTCGGAGTTCCCGTGCCCGCCCTTGCGGATCAGCAGCTTCACCGGCGGCTCGCGCATGATCCCGGTGTCGATCCCCTTCAGCCAGTGGTCGAGGAACCGCAGCTGGTCGTCGCGGCCGTCCTTGGTATAGAAGCCGTGGTAATGGGTCCCGGCGTGGATCCGCAGCTTCTTGTGGCGTGAAGCCGCGCGCACATAGCCCTCGGTGTTGCCGCGGAGATGCAGCGCGAGCCCGCTCCAGTTGCCGACGCTGTAGAGCGGGGTGTCGATGTTCTCCCAGATCGGCCGGCGGCCGTGATACCAGTCGCTGTCAAGGCTGTGGCGCATGTACTCCCACACCCACGGCGTCGCGAACGCGTCGGGCGAGCTCGCCTGCGGCTTGCCGAGCAGATGATGCGCCATGTGGTTGTTGTACCAGTTGACGACGAACCCGAACGAGAAGATCCCGCCGTGGTAGCCGAAGTCGCGGTACATGTCGGCCGCGCCCTCCCACGGGATCAGCGCCGCGAGCGACGGCGGCCGGAGGCTCGCGACGAGCCACTGCGTCATCGCGAAGTACGAGATGCCGCTCGCGCCGACGCGGCCGTTCGCCCACGGCTGCCTTGCCGCCCATTCGATCGCATCGTAGAAGTCGCGCGCCTCGCTCGGGGAGAACGGGTCGGTGCGGCCGGGCGATTTGCCCGAGCCGCGGCTGTCCACGCGCAAGCAGCCGTAGCCGCGCGGCACCCACCACAGCGGGTTCACCGTCTCCCAGTTCATGTAGGGATTCGGCGCCTCCTCGAGGTCGGGCGGCGGAATCCAGAGCTTGTCCTTCTGGTACGACCCGATGTTGATGATCACCGGGAACCGCCCGCCCGACTTCGGGCGGAAGAGGTCGGCCTTGAGCCGGGCCCCGTCCCGCATCGGGATCTCGAGGTCTTTCTCGACGACTAGGTCATAGCGAGGCTGCGAGACGCGGGCGGTGCGCTTGACGACCTGATTCACGGCGTCAGTCGATCTTCACCTTGTTGTCCCGGACCACCTCGGCCCAGAGCACGGTCTCCTTGCGGACGAGTTGCGTGAACTCCTCCGGCGAGCTCGAAAGACTGACGGTCATCATCTGCTTGGCGAGCATCTCTTTCATCTCGGGCCGCGACAGGATCGCGGCGACCGCGCCGTAGAGCTTGTCGACGACCGGCTTCGGCGTGGCCGCGGGCACGAACAGCCCTTGCCACGCGTTGGTGCCGATGCCGGGGTAGCCCTGCTCGGCCATGGTTGCGACGTTCGGAATCTCCGCGAGCCGGGTGGGCGCGGTCGTGGCCAGCGCCTTCAGGCGCCCGGCCCTGATCTGCTCGAGCGACGACGCGAGGTTGAGGAACGCGACCTGGGTCTCATTGGAAATGAGTCCCGGGATCATCTGGCCGGCGCCACCCTTGTAAGGCACGTGCACCATCTCGATGCCGGCCGCCTGCATGAGCTTCACCATGTCGAGATGCGGGTAGGTGCCGAGCCCCGCCGAGGCGTAGTTGAGCTTGCCGGGCGTCTTCTTCGCGAGCGCGATCAGCTCGGCCACCGAGTTGGCCGGCAGCGTCGGGTTCGCGATGATGACGTGGGGGATTTCGACCAGCTTGGTGATGCCGACCAGATCGCGCGAGGGCTTGCTCTGCAGGGTGTGGGCGAACGTGGTTTCGTTGATCGCGTTGGTGGAGACGTTGCCGCAGAGCACCGTGTACCCGTCCGCCGGCGCCTTCGCCGCGGCCTCAAGCGCGATGTTGCCGGAGGCCCCGGCGCGGTTCTCGACGACGACGCTCTGACCGAGGACCTCGGGGAGCCGGTTGGCGACGTGGCGGGCGATGATGTCGGTCGCGCCGCCGGGCGCGTAGGGCACGAGGATCTTGACCGGCCGGCTGGGATACGGGTCGCCGGACTGCGCGGCGGCCCCGAGCGGCAGCGCGGCGAGCGCTGCGAGAGCGATTGCGAACCGAAGCATGACGTACCTCCTTTTGAGCTTGCCGGTGTGAGGCGAGGTTGCTCCGGCGCGAAGGGTGCCCGGGCTCGCTCTTCGGCGGCGAGCATAGCGCGCGCCCGAAGCGCGACACAAATGACATGACCGCGTTGCATGCGAGCCATAGCGCTTCTGCATGGCTCGGCGCGGTCGGGCGCGGGCCGGCGCGGCGCGCTCGGTCAGGTGCGGCGCGAGGCGCGCGATGCCCCGGCTCAGTCCTTGAGAATGCGATCGATCTGGGCGACGTGCTCCCGCGCCTTGATCTCCTCGCCGATATCCTCGTTGAGCGCTGCCCCCAGCATCGTTCGGACGTTCTTCAGGCTGGCGCCGACCCAGGCGCGCTTGAAGGTCTTGCTGTAGAGCGTCCGCCGCAGCGTCCCCAGCTCGTCGTGCAGCTCGCGCACCAGCGGGTCCTCGCTCTGCGCGGCGTCGATCCGCTTGGCGAGGGATTTGACCATCTCGCTGACCGCGTCGAGATCGAGATCCGCATAGGCCTCGACCTCGGGCGGCGGGGCTTGCGGCGGCGGGGGCGGTGGCGCGGGCCGAGCTGCCGGGGCGGGGCGCGGCGTCGGTGGCGGCGCGGCAGCCCGCGGTGGCGGAGCGTTTGCCGGCGACCGGGCCGGTGCCGCAGGTGCCGCCTGCCGCGTTCTGGGGAAATCGGGCCCAGCGGATGCGGGACGAGGCGGCGGCCGGACGGAGGGCGGGCCGGCCAACGGCACCGGGCGGCTCGCCGACTTCAGCTGCCGCTCGACGCTCGGTGCCGCCGGTGGAGGTGGCGTCCGCGGTGCTTCCGGACGCCGATCGGGCGGCGCCTTCCCGCCGAGCTTCGCGCTCTTCTTGGCGACCGCGTCCTCGACGTCGATGCCGAGCTCGTCCGCCAGGCGAAGCGCGTGCAGGAAGATCTCCGCGATCGCTTCGGCCGCGGCCTCGCGCTCCTGTCGGCCGACCTGGCGGGACTCGTCCTCGCTCAGCCATTTGAAGAGATCCAGCAGCGTGCCGCCCTCGCCGACGAGCGCCATCGCGAGACTCTTCGGACTGTGCCGCGATTCCAGGCCGCGTTCGGCCACGAATGCCGCCAGCTCCCACTGCAGTGCCTTGACATCCATCCGCTGCTCCACGTGCGTGCGCGCCCGTCCGATGATCCCCCTTAGGGGGTAGCGGCGCCAGCGAATGGGCCCCCCGTCCCGGGATTTCGTCTCCTCGCCGGGGAAACCTAAGCCTCGCGCCAGCCCCTGAGCAGCGGGAAATAGAGGCCGAGCCGGTGTTCGCCGCCGACTGCACGCGCATAGCGCGCGAGCTGCGCGGCGTACCGCTCGCGCTCCCGCTCGAGGAACGCGTCGACCTCCGCGCCTTCGTGGCTGCTGGTCTTGTAGTCGACGATCCAGCGCTCCCCCGACTCGTCCCGGAACAGCCGGTCGACGACCAGACGCCTGACGGCGCCTTCCACCACCGCCGTCACGCGGTGCTCCGTGACGGCGTGCGCATGCGGGCCGAGGATCCACCGCCCGCGCTCATCCGCGATCGCACCCCGCAGCCCGCTCAGCACCCGTTCCATGGCGCCGTCGAGATCCGCTTCGCGCACGCCGCGGGCGGAAAGCTCACGCCGCACGAGCGCTTCCGCCCGCGTGATGCGCGCCTCGTCCCAACCGACGAGCCGCTCATCGGCCATGCGCTGCAGCCATCGGTGCACGACGGTTCCCACGTGCCGCGCGGTCTCGCCCACCCACGAGAACTCGATCTCGTCGTGGGCGCGCGCGTCGTCCTCCGGCGCGCGCCACGTCGCGGCGGGCGGCGGCCCGGCCAGCACCCAGTCGGACGCGAGCCGCCGGAAGTCCCCGGCGGAAGGTGCGCGCGTTTCGGCGGCGACCTCGCTTGCCGGTGAGGCCTCGGCGACCGCTGCCGCTTCCCTGAAGCGCTCGCTGACGATCGGCCAGAGCGGCGCAAGCAGGGTATTCGCCGCCGGCTCCTTCGGCGCACCGCTCCGGTCGTCGAGCCGCACGTCGCCCAACAGGTGCACGCGCAGGCGGGCTCGCGTCACGGCCACGTAGAGGAGGCGCGCGGCTTCATGGCGGTCGCGCTCGACGTCCAGCTTTCGCAGCCAGGCATAGGTCGCGTCGGTCCCGGCCCCGGTCTCCTCGATCGGCGCCACCAGCAGCTCGGCCTCTCCCCCTCGCGCGCGCGCCGGGCGCTCGGTCCAGAGGAACAGGCGCTTCCCGTCGTCGCGCGCCCTCCCCCCGAGGCCAGGCACGAGCACGTGATCGAACTCCAGGCCCTTCGCCTTGTGGATCGTCATGATCTGCACGTCGTGGTCGTCCGCGTGCACGTCGGGCAGGGCCCAGAGCTCCGCGAGCCGCTCGCGGAACGCCGCGAGATCCGGAAGCGCGCCTGCTTCCTCCGCCACGTCGAGCGCATCGAGGTATACGTCCGCGTCCTCGAGGTCGGTCGCGTCTGCGACGCATGCCGGGCCTCCGAGCTCGAGCCAGGTTGCCTCGACCCGGTCGCGCAGCGTCCCGCGGCAGCGCGCCGAGAGCGAAACGACCAGCACGTCGCGCACGCGGGCAAGTCGTGCGGCACCGTCCGGAGTGAGACCGGCGACCCGCTCGTCGCTGTTCATGAGCTCCCACACGCTCTCCGCAGCCCGACCCTCCGCGAGCGCGGCGAGATCGGCGAGCGTCAATCCGCACCACGGCGCGCGCAAGACCGCCAACCATGCGACGCGATCCGCCGGATGCGCCAGCGCGCGCGTGAGCGCAAGCAGGTCCTGCACCACCGGGCGATCGCCGAGCGCCTCGATTTCGATGGCCCGGAATCGCAAGCCCCTGGCCCGGAGCCGCGGCACGATCTCGCCCAGATGGCCGCGATTGCGCACCAGGATGGCGGCGGTGGCTTCGGGCTCGTGCTCTCTTATGCTTGCGACCAGATCGACAACCGTAGCCGCCTCGCCGTCCGCATCGCGGTCGAAAAACGGATGCACCGCGACCGCCGGGCCCGCGAGCGCGTCGTGCACGTGAATCGACGCAGCGTATGGCACCGCGCCGGCGGCGACGTCCTCGCGCGCCGGCATCACCCGTTCGAAGGTGGCGTTGACCCACGCGACGATCCCCGCATGCGAGCGGAAGTTGGCGCTGAGGCTCACGCGCTCGAGCGGCACGCCGCCGACGCTCCTGCTCTCCCAGGTGCGGAGAAACTCGCCGACCTCGGCCTCGCGGAAGCGATAGATCGATTGCATCGGATCGCCGACCGCGAACAGCGTGCGACCGTCTCCCGGTTCCCAGCCGGCGGTGAGCTTCGCGATCAGCTTGTACTGGGAGATCGAGGTGTCCTGGAACTCGTCGACCAGCAGGTGACGGATGCGGTAATCGAGCGCGAGCGCGAGATCGGTCGGCGCGTCGTCCTCGCCCAGGGCTCTCACCGCGCCCTGCGTGAGCGCGGGGAAATCGACCTCGCCGCGCAGCCCGAACACGACCTCGAGCTGCGCCAGGGCGTGCTTGAGCAGGTTGGCTATGGCGGCCAGCGCTTCCCATTGCGCGTCGCTGTACCGCGCCGGCGGCACGCGGCGGATGTCGGCGAGCGCCTCGCGGAACTCGTCGCCGAGCGCCAGCGCGGCGGCGCGCGCCTTCCACGAATCGCTCGCCTTGCCGGGAGGGAACCCTTCCTTCTGGCCGAGTCGCGCGCGCCAAGTACCTTTCTGGACGAGCAGCAGATCGGCCAGCGCGGCCCACGATTCGACGTCGTCGGCAAACGGCGCCTGCCCCAGCTTCGAGAACGCGTAGTCGGCGATGGCAGCGAGCTCGGCGCGCTGCTCGCGCGTGACGAGGCTGTGCGCCCGCTGCAATGCCTCCTCGCGGACGTTGGCGAGCGCCGCCTCCAGCGACCGACGATCGAGCTTTCCCCAGTGCCGGACCCAGTGATCGCGCCTCGCGAGCATGTCGGCGAGCAACCCCTCGAGCCGGCCGACATCGTTGTCGAGATGCGCGAGCAGGCGTTCCACGCTCGTGGCGACGTCCTGCTGCGACTCGACCAGCGCGATCGCCGCGCGCGCCGCCTCGCGATACAGGTGCTCCGCACGCTCGATGATCTCGGGTGCCGCGCCGAAACGGGAGAGCAGCGGCATCTGGCGCGTCAGCGACGCGCAGAGCGCGTCGATCGTCTGGACGCGGAGGCGGGTCGGATTCCGCGCGAGATGCCAGTCGCGCTCGCCGTCCCGCGCGCGCGCCGCGCGGGCGAGCTCGATCGTTCGTGCCTCGTGCGCGCCAGCCGGCGGGCCCTCCGGGCGAGACGCGGCGGCGAGCGCAGCGAGGACCCGGTGGCGCATCTCGCCCGCCGCCTTGCGCGTGAACGTGATGGCGACGATCTCCTCGGGCGCATCCACCGTAGCGAGCAGGGCGAGGTAGCGCTGGATCAGGAGCTCCGTCTTGCCCGATCCCGCCGGCGCCTGGACGATGAACGAGCGCGACGGGTCGAGCGCGCGGTTGCGCTCTGCCAGATCGGGGATCGGGCTCGCCGCCATTCAATCCTCGCTCGGCCGCCGCTCGTCGCGTTCGTGGACGCGACACAAGGGCTGGAGGTCGCACTCGCGGCAGGTCTGCGGCCGGTGCTTCGGATCGACGGCGGCGTGGCCGGAGGCGAACTCGCCCGCGAGCCGCTCGAGCTCGGCGCGCCAGAAAGCCACCTGCTCCGCCCAGCCCGGGTGTGCGCCGGCGTCCCGGGGCGTCTTGACTCCCGGCAGGACGCCTTCCTCGCGCGCGAGGCCGACGAATCTCATCTCGTCGGCGGACACCTGGGCGAACGCGGCCGCCGTCGCTCCCGGCTCGGCCCCGACGACGTACAGCGGGAGCTGCGGCTCGTCGGGCCGTGGCTGGAGGATGGAGGCCAGCGACGCTTGCCCGGTCTTGTAGTCGATCACGATGCGCGCCCCGTCGTCGGTCTCATCGACGCGATCGAGGCGCAGCTCCAGCTTCAGCGGCCCGACGCCGACGGTCCGCTGGTCCTCGACGTGCAGCACGGTGAAATCGTCGCGAGCGCGCTCGTGATCCAGCCACGCATTCGCCAAACGCACGAGCCGGGCCTTTTCGATGTCGGCGAAGCGGCCGGAGAGCGTTGCCGGACGCCGGTGCCGCTCACTGGCGATCGCCCCGTCGGCGGCCCTGGCCAGCCGCGCCTCCAGCTCCGCCTCGGTCAGCGCGACGAGCGCCCGCTTCGTCTTGAGGTCGCTCCACACCGCGGCGAGCATCCGATGCACGAGCGTGCCGCGCTCGCGCGCGTCGAGCCCGGCGTGCGGCGACTCGACGCCTTCGGCACCGAGGCGATGGATGGCGAAGGCCCGGAACGGACACGCCGCCTGGTTCTTGACCAGCCGCGCCCCGCCCCGCGCCGGCTGGTCCGCCGCAAACTCGGGTGCGCGCGTGTCCACGAGGCGCTGGACCTTCGCCGCACGATGAACGGTAGCGCGCCAAGTGGCGTACTCGGGCACCTCCGGCTCGTCTTCGGCCACGTGCGCGATGAGCGGACTCGCGGCGAGGTCGTGATCCGCTTCGCGCCGCGGGTGCGACAGCACGACCTCGGCCGCGCCCGAGAGCCATTCGGCGGTGAGCCGCTGTGCGAGTTGCAGTGCGGACGCCGGCGCGGCGTTGGGCACTTCCGCGCGGCTCTGCAACTGGAGCGGGATGAAGGGGTTGGCATGTGGCGGCATCGGCCAGGCCTCGTCCGACAGACCCATGACCCACAGGTGGTCGAAGACCATGCCGGCGGCTTCGAGAACGCCCAGCACCTGGATCGGAACGGTTGGCGTCTCCGGCTGGAAGATCGTGTCCGCCGCCATCCGCCGCAGCCGGCCGAGCGCCTCCGCAAAGCCCAGCTTCTCCACGATCCGATCGAGGCCGGCGAAGCGCGCGACCACCTCGTGCCACTTCTTCAGTGTCTGGTACTCGGCCGAGTCGAGGGTCCGCTCGCCGGGGAATCCGAGGAGCGTCAACGCATCGCTGAACGCCCACGCCCAGTCCCCCGGTGATCGAACGCCGAAGAGCCGGCTCTTCCTGAAGCCGGCGTACGCCTCGAGGATCCGCGCGAGCCCTGGCGCATCGCTGACCAGCCGGACCAGCCAGTCGAGCGTCACGTGCGGCTCCGCCCGCCTGCGCAGCCGCGCGTCGATCGGCGCCCGGCGCGCGAGCTCCGAGTCGCCGAGCGCGATGAACGGCGAGCGGATCACGAGGCTCGCCCGCTCGAACTCGATGTCCCGGCCGCCGAGCTCGAGCGCAGCGAGTGCGTGCGCCACGAGCGGATAGCTGGTCAGGGGATCGCCGAGGGAGATGTTGAACGGGGGGACGCCCGCAACGCCGCCGGGATCCATTGTCTGCGCGAGGGCGCGGCGGAGGACGTTCTTGCGGGCCGCGAGATCGGGCACGACGATCGCGATCCGCGCGTCGCCGTTCGCCTCCAGCCGCGCCCGGGCCCACTGCGCCGCGCGGAGCATCTCATCTCGCGCGTCGACGGCCGCGATTCGCACCGCCCTTGCCTCGCGGCGCGGCGTCCGGCAGCTCGCGAGCTCCACGCCGGCAGCAGCGAGCGCCGCGAGGAGCGCGCTCTGCTGTGGGGTGACGACGTCGAACCCGTAGGCGACGAGCAGCTTGGGCTTTCTCACCCATGGATGCTCGAGCGTGCGGCCCACTACGTTGGGCAGCCGCGCGCGGTCCGTCAGGCGCGCACGGTCCGTGAGTTCAGCGTAGGCCCGCGACCAGCCGACAAACGCCGCGGCGTCATCGTCGAGGAGCACTCCGTCGAGCCGATCGAGGAGGTCCCAGGCGTGCGCGAGCTCCCAGGCATCGCGCGCGAGCGCCGCGGTTTCGGCCACCGCGAGGAGCGCGCCGCCGCTTGCGGAACCGCCCACGCGCTCCTCCCACAGGCCCTGCTCCTGCTCGGGCGTGAGCAGGAGCGGGACGCCGGGGGCGAGCTCCGAGTAGAGCGCGTCCTCGTAGAGCCGCTCGACGAACGCCGGGTACGGCAGGATGTCCGCCGTCTCCCAGACGGCCCGGCCCGCCGCGAGCTGCCGGCGATCGAACTCCGCGCCGAGCGCCTGGGCGAGGCGACGGTTGGGCGTGATGACCGTGATCTGCGCCGCGTGCCCGGCGGCGAGGCGGGCGAAGAGATCGTCCCTGGCGAGCTCGGGAAGCGCGGCCGACATCGCCGCGGATGATAGGTCACGCGCCGCGAGCGCGGCGGCTCGAGTCAGCGTTGCGCCGATTGCACGGTCCTCGTGAGCGGCTGCGGCTGTTGATCCGGCTCGGCGCCGAACAACCCGACGAGAAGGATCGCGAGAACCCCGGCGATCACTACCGCCCGGTCCCCGAGCGACGACTGCGGTTCCATGCGTGACGCTCCTGCTGATCGGTGCACCGAGTATGCAGAGGGCAGTGGCTCACGGCGCGAGCCTGCGGACCGGGAAAATTCGCAATGTCAGGACCCGCCGATGGTAGACTTTTCCGACGACTTGCCCGGGCATCACCCGCCGTCGAGGCCGATGCCTGGTGGAGAAACGTGCCCATGTCTGCAGCCCCGGAAACCATCGAAGCGCCGCTCGATCGCGATCAGCTCGCGAAGCGCTGGCGGGCGCTGTGCGCAGACCCGACCTTCGAAGACCTCGCGGCGAAGATCGAGCTGACCGAGTGGGGCGAGATCCTCATGAGCCCGGTCGGCAAGACCCACGGTCTGCTCGCGGCGCGCATCGCCAGGGTGCTGGAAGACGCGCTCGGCGGGCGCACGATGGTCGAGGTCGGAGTCGCCACCGATCTCGGTGTGCGCGTGCCGGACGTCGCGTGGTGCTCGAGCGCGTTCCTCGCGGCGCATCCCGAGGAGGCGCCGCTCGGCGGCGCGCCGGAGCTGTGCGTCGAGATCGCTTCGCCCGGCGACGCCCGGCCCAAGCTGCGCGAGAAGGCCGCGGCCTACGTGGGTGCGGGTGCGACCGAGGCATGGCTCGTCTTTCCGCGGTCGCGGCAAGTCGAGATCTACGACGCCGAGGGTCACCGGCAGGCGACCTCGTTCCCGATCGATCTCGAGCAGCTCTTCAGCTAGCTTTCCCGTACCTCGCCAGCGCCGCGGCGAGCTGCTCCTTCACCGCCTCGCGCAGGCTGGCCGGCTCGAGCACCTCGACGTGGGGGCCGTGCCGGAGGATGTCCATCGCGAGCTCGCGGTGGTCGGAGAACGGCAGCTCGAGCAGGTAGCTGCCGTCGCGCTCGAAGCGCCCCTTCTGCTGCGGATGCCACTGCTCCGCCGACACCCAGCGCGCCCGCTCGGGCGTAAAGCGGAGCTTCGCCCAGGTGGTCTTGCGCCCGGAGAAGATGCCGTAACCCGCGGCGAGCACCTCGTCGAGCTCGCGGTCCGGGACGTTCTTCGCCTTCTGGTCGAGCGGCTGCGCGGACTGGACCGCATCGACCGCGAAACTGCGAACGTCCTGGCGCAGGTGGCACCAGGCGTCGCAGTACCAGTTCTCGCGGTAGTGCACCAGCCGCTGCGGGCTGATGTCCCGTTCGGTGCGCTCGTTCGAGCTGCGGCTGACGTAGACGATGTGCAGCCGCCGCCGGTCGAGGACCGCGTTGGCGACCAGCTCGAACTGCGGCAGCGCGAGCCGCCGCGCTCCGAGGTGGATGATCCGGATCCGGCGCTCGACCTCCTCCGCCGAGTGCTCGCCGCTCCCGAGGAGCGCGCGCAGCCGCGAGAGCAGCGGCTTGACGTGCGGCTCGAGCAGGCCCGGCTGCAGATCGGCAAGCAGATGCTGCATCGTGAGGAGCGCCCGGATCTCCGAGGGGTTGAACCAGAGTCCCGGGAGCTGGTAGCGACCCGCGTCTGCGGCGTCGCCCGCGAAGCGATAGCCGCGCCGTTCGCGGTCCCACTCGATCGGCGCGTTGAGGCGATCGCGCATGTACTCGAGGTCGCGCTTGAACGTCGCGCGCGACACGCCGAGCGCGTCGAGGAACTCGCTGATCCTCACCGCCGCGCGCGCGGCGAGCAGCTGGTGGATCTTGTAGAAGCGTTCGGTGCGATCCATCGCGCTGACGGGTTCCCGACGGGATTGTTACACGCCGTTAACTGATGGGAACTCTTCCTCGCTCGGCCGCCGAAACACCCGGCCGAGCGAAAACCATTGTCACACCGGCGTTTGGGCCCTTGCGCGGCGTGGCATGGTGGCGCCGGATTCGCGCGTGATGTGCGCTGCCGGTGTCCCCCCTCCCATCAGGAGCCGGCGACGAAGCGTGCGGATTCTGAGTTTTCCCCTGCGGCAAGCGTTTGGGCCGGGTTCTCCCCCGGCCCTTTCTTTTTTCCTCAGGGCGCGAACTCGCGGAGCAGCTTGCCGGCACGAGGCGCGGACGGGATCGGCCCGCGCTCGTCGGCCACGCGCTCGCCGTTGACCCAGACGCCGTGCACGCCAATGCCTGGCGTGACGAGCCGCGGCGCGCCGGCCGGCAGATCGAAGACGCGCCGCTTCGGACCGCGGTCCACCGTGGCCGGATCGAAGAGGAGGAGATCGGCGGCGCAGCCAACCTCCAGGCGCCCACGGTCGGGGATGCCGAACAGCCGCGCCGGGTCGCTCGTGAGCTTGCGCACCGCGTCCACCAGCGACAGCGTGCCGAGCTCCCGCACCCAGCGCCCGAGCAGGTGCAGTCCGAACCCCGCGTCGTTGAAGAACGTCAGGTGCGCCCCGGCGTCCGACAGCGACACCAGGCTGTGCGGGTGGGTGATCAGGCGCGCGACCGCCTCCTCGTCGGAGTTGAGCAGCAGTGCAACGAACACGGTCTTCAAGTCCTCCATCAGCGCGAGATCGAGCAGCGCGTCGAGCGGATCCTTGCCTTGCTCGCGGCCAACCTCGGCGAGCGATCGGCTCTCGAGCCCGCGGCGCGCAGGCGAGGCAACCTCGACGACGTAGACCTTGTCCCACTCGCCGCTGAACAGGCGGAAGACCGCCGGCTGCGCGAGCTCCATGCGGATCGCATCGCGAAACCGGCGATCTGCGATCACCCGCGTGAACGCGTCGCCTTTCCGGCCGAGCGCCGGCTTCCACGCCTCGAGACCTTCGAACGGATACGGCGCCTGCAGCGTGAAATCCATGCTGAGCGGGCAGCAGGAGATCGCGCCAATGAGCCGCCGCCCGCGGGCGTTCGCTGCGCCGATCTCATCGAGGTCGCGGAAGACGGCGCCCGGGTTGATGCTGCTGTGGAGGAGCGCCGCGATGACGACCGGCCGGCCGTTCCGTGCCGCGATCTCCTCGAGGAAGCTCACCTTGGTGTGGCCGCCCTTGGTGAGCATGAAGAGGCCAGCGCCCCGGACCGCCCCCGTGAGCGCGAGCAGTTCTGCGTCGTCCGCGAGACGCGAGGGCATCGGCAGGCCGCCGTCGCCGTTGTGCGCCGGCGAGGTCGACGTCGCAAACCCGATCGCGCCGACCCGCATCGCCTCGGCGACGAGCCCGCGCATCGCCTCGACCTCCTCCGGCGCGGCCGCGCGCCGCCGCGCGTCCTCGCGCATGACAAAGGTCCGGATCGAGGAGTGGCCGGCAAACGCGGCGAGGTTCAGCCCCAGGCCGTTGCGCTCCAGCATGGCGAGGTACTCGGGAAAGCTCTCGAAGTCCCAGCGGATGCCGGCGCGCAGCGCGTCGAGGGACATGCCTTCGACGTTCGTGAGGTTGCGCATCACGAGGTCGCGGTCCTCGGGCCGGCACGGCGCGATCGTGAAGCCGCAGTTGCCGATGACCGCGGTGGTCACGCCGAGCGACGAGGAAGCGGTCAGGTCCGGGTCCCACGTGACCTGCGCGTCGTAGTGGGTGTGGTTGTCGATGATCCCCGGCGCGAGCGCGAGGCCCCTCGCGTCGACGACCTGCCAGCCGGGCCCGACATCCTCGCCGATCGCGACGATCCGGCCGGCCGCGACCGCGAGGGCGCCGTGGCGCGGCGGGTTGCCGAGCCCGTCGATGAGCTGGGCGTTGCGGATTACGAGGTCGTGCACGCCGTGAATCTTACGTGAAGCGCCGCGCGCCGGACCCTTGCGGTACGCTTCGCGCTCGGAGGACCCCATGCCCCACGCGACGACGAACGACGGCGTGAAGCTCTACTACGAAGAGGTCGGAATCGGCCCGACGATCGTGTTCGTGCACGAGTTCGCCGGCGACCACCGGAGCTGGGAGCCGCAGTTGCGGTTCTTCTCGCGGCGGTACCGCTGCGTGGCGTTCAACGCCCGCGGCTTTCCGCCGTCGGATGTGCCCGAGGACGTTGGGAAGTACTCGCAGGAGCGTGCGCGGGACGACGTCATCGCGGTGATGGATCACCTCGGGGTCGAGCAGGCACACGTCGTCGGGTTGTCGATGGGCGGGTTCGCGACGCTGCACGTCGGGCTCGG
>Ga0184639_10000109_pt1 | contig 27622 bp, 25 predicted proteins | sample PLM31_170_b2_FD_133155 | JGI IMG/M metagenome (GOLD analysis project Ga0184639, IMG submission 133155) | Groundwater sediment microbial communities from an aquifer in East River, Colorado, USA - PLM3-1_170_b2 | ecosystem: Environmental > Terrestrial > Soil > Riparian zone | place: USA: East...
CGCCACCTCGACACCGGGAATGAAGTCCTCGACGAGGATCCCGGGGATGTCCCCCGCTGCAGCCGGCGTGCCGGCGATGGCGCGAGTCCCGTCACAACCCAGGATCCGGGCAACCCGCCGGAACGCGGCAACCAGCTCAGCCGAGTCGTTCGCCCGGATGACGCCCTGGCTGCCCGACCGGTCGAGTGGCTTCACGACGCACGGATAGCGGGTCGCGGCCGCCAGCGCCGCGACGGCAGCCGGTCCGGACGTGGCCGGATAGGTTGCGAAGCGTGGGTTCGGCAGGCCGGCGGCGGCGAACGCCGTGCGGGCGTGCGCCTTGTCACGGCTCCGCTCGACGGCGGCCATTGAGTTGTGCGGCAGGCCAAGTCGTGCGGCTGCCGCAGCGGCGACGAGAGTCGACCCATCGTCGACGCCGACGACGGCATTGAGACGACGTTTGCGGGCATACCGCTCGATCGTCGCGGCGCCCCGCTCGGGATCGTCGAGCTGGACCCGGATCGTTCCGGCGCCAGCCACTGACTCGAGCACGTTCCGTCGCTCCGCCCCAACCACCACGTCCACGCCGAGCCGATGCGCAGCGGCGAGAAAGTCGGCCGTCCGGTACGTGCGCGTCGGGAGGAGCAGGAGGATCCGGGTCATGGGTGGATTCTGCGCCATCGTCGTACGATGGCCGCAGATGGACGCCCCGCTCCTCCTCATCACCCCGGAAGCGCAGGCCAAGGTCGCGGCGGCCGGCAGGAGCGCCGGCCAGCCCGACGCCCGGCTGCGGGTGGCGATCGTCGGTCGACGCGGAGCGGGCTTCGCATATGACCTCTCGCTCGTTCGCCCAGATCGGGTCGACCCGGCTGACCTCGTGGTCGACACGCCGCTCGGCGTCGTCTACGTCGCGGCTGCCGATGCCGAGCGACTGCGCGGGGCCACGATCGGCTTGGATCCGACCGTCTCCGGCGGGGCGATCGCGATCGACAACCCGAATGTCGGCTGGACCGATCCACTCGCCGTGCGGGTCCAGGAGGTCCTCGACACACAGGTCAATCCCGGCGTCGCCGCCCACGGCGGCTACATCGACCTCCTCGAGGTCCGGGACGGGACGGCTTATATCTCGATGGGAGGCGGATGTGTCGGCTGCGCCCAGGTGGACGTAACCCTCCGTCAGGGCGTCGAGGTCGCGATCAAGCGGTCCGTGCCCGAGATCGTCGCCATCGTTGACACCACCGACCACGCTTCGGGTACTAACCCCTACTACCAGTCCGCCAAGAAGTAGGGATGAGCATCACGTCCTTCCTCGATGATGCCTAGCCGATTCGTGCGGGCGTCGACACTGTCCCGGCGATTGACCGTGACGAAGTGATTGCCCCCGGCACGGCCGGCCTAGGTCGTGGCTCGCCAGGGTCGGGAACATCGACCCAGCGGGGCAGCTTCTCGAATGACGCGCTTGTCGTAGGTTCGAGTCCTAAGGCCGGAGCCAGCCCATCCGGCTCCGCACGGCGGACGATCAGCGCCCAACCCCGCGGGGCGGCGTAGCGTAGACTGCGCCTCCCCATCTGGAGAGCAGGCCGTATGCCGTGACGAGATCCCCCTCGCTGCCACCGTTGGCGATGATTGCCACCTACCCGCCCCGGCGCTGCGGGATCGCAACCTTCACCCGCGACCTGCGGACCGCCCTTGTCGGCACGGCTGATGAGGATTCGCAACGCTTGCCGCGCGTGGTTGCTCTCGATCACGGACGCGGCGACCCGCGAGCCTACCCGCCCGAGGTCATCCTCCGTCTGCGCCGCGAACGCCAGGCCTACCGCGATGCGGGCCGCGAGCTCGCCGCAGCCGGAGTCGAGGTTGTGTCCCTGCAGCACGAGTACGGCATCTTCGGCGGACCGTCGGGGCGGGGGGTGCTGGATCTGGTCGAGGGCCTCCCGATGCCGGTGGTGACGACGCTTCACACGATCCTGGAGCATCCGCAGCCGTTGCAACGTTCGATCCTGGCGGAACTGATCAACCGATCTGCCCGTGTGGTGGTTATGAGCGAGCTCGGCCGGCGCCGCCTGCGCAACATCTACTCGGTCCCCGATGCCAAGCTGGCGGTAGTGCCGCATGGGGTCCCCGTCATCCCCCGCGTCGATCCGAGCGAGGGCCGGCGGCGCCTCGGCCTTCCCGAGGAGCCGATGTTCCTTTCGTTCGGCCTGCTGGGGCCTCACAAGCGTCTCGAAGTCGTCATCGAGGCCCTGGCCCAGATCCGGCACCAGGCGCCGCCAGCCCGGTTCGTGATCCTGGGCGCCACCCACCCCGAGGTCCGGCGCCGACACGGAGAGCGATATCGCCGGGCGCTCATCGAGCAGGTGGAACGGCTCGGGTTGAGTGACCGGGTGAGCTTCGTCGACCGCTACGTCGAGTCGGACGAGCTGATCGCCTGGCTGCAGGCCTGCGACATCTTCATCACCCCGTACGGCAATGCCGAGCAGGTCTCCTCCGGAACGCTCTCCCTGGCCGCCGCAGCGGGCCGCGCCTGCGTCTCGACCCCGTATGAGCATGCCAGAGAGCTGCTTGCCGACGGGCGCGGCGCACTGGTGCCGTTCAACGATGTGTCAGCGCTCGCCGCACGGCTCGCGGATCTGCTGACCGATGCTGACCTGCGGTACAGCCTCGGCGTGCGGGCCCACGCCCATGCCGCTTCGATGGCCTGGCCGGTGGTTGCGGCCCAGTACTCGACGCTCTTTGCTGAGATCACGGCGCAGGGCCGCGAGCGGCGCCCTGCCGTCCCGATGGCGTCGGTGGCAGAGGTTCGGCCACGGCCTCGGCCGGTGTACCGGCTGCGGGCCCCGCTGGTCGGCGTCGCGCGAGGGCACCTCGGTCGGCTTGGCGGCGGGATCGGCCTGATGCAGCACGCCGTCGGCCGGACCCCCGACCCCCGCCACGGCGCCTGCACCGACGACGTGGCGCGGGCGCTGACCCTCCATCTCCTGCACGCCAAGGAGGTGCCGGGTCCGGTTGTGGCTGCTGCCATTCGTCGCTCGTTCGGCTTCCTGGAGACGGCCTTCGATGAGAGCCGCGGCCGCTTTCGCAACCTCCGCGCCGCCGATGGCCGATGGCTCGAGACGGTCGGATCGGAGGATTGCCATGGCCGTGCCCTGCAGGCCCTCGGCGAGCTGCTGGCTCAGTCACGCGACGGCACGCTCGTCGCGGCGGCGGGCCGGCTGTTCGCGTCGGCACTCCCCGTGGCGCTCAGCTTCAAGAACCTTCGGCCGCGGTGCTACGCGCTCCTCGGCTGCGCGTCCGCGCTGACCCGGGTCGATCTGCCCGGAGTGGAGCACGCGCTCGCCAGGCTCGCGTCGGGATTAGCCGAGTTGACCGCCAGCGCGCCCGCAGAGTGGCCATGGCCGGAGCTGGTGGTGACGTATGACAACGGAGCGCTCCCGCAGGCGATGATCGTGGCCGGGCAGGCCCTGGATCGGGCCGACTGGACGGCGCTCGGCATCGACCGCCTCGAATGGCTGCTGGCCGCCCAGACCTCGGCGGCCGGGCACCTCGCGCCGATCGGCAACAGCGGCTGGTGGGCACGCGGGGGCGCACCCGCCCGGTTCGACCAGCAGCCGATCGAGGCCAGCTCCCTGCTGGAGGCGGCGCGGGCCGCCCTGCTGGCGAGCGGCGATGCGCATTTCGGCGGTGAGATGGAGCGCGCCTATGCCTGGTTCCTCGGCTCCAACGACGTCGGGATGCCGCTGGCCGAGCCGCTGACCGGAGCGTGCCACGACGGGCTCGGCCGCGATCGCATCAACGCGAACTGCGGTGCGGAGTCGACGCTTGCCTGGCTGTTGGCCGCCGAGCGCATCCGCGAGCTGCGCGGGGCTGCGCGAGCCGCCTCGAGAACGCCGGCGCCTCCGGCCGCAAGCCTGGTCGCCGGCTAGCCCGCCATAACGCCTCGGCGCTCAGGCGCTGGGCATTCGCGCAGGTACTCCAGCACCTCAGACAGGCTGGCGGTCGCCAGCGCGACCGTACTGTCCGCCGCACCGTAGTAGACGCGCAGCTGGTCGGCAGCCGCGTCGAGCACCCAGCCGCAGGGAAAGACGACGCCCCCCACGTCACCGTCACGCTCGTAGGGCTCACTTGGGCCCATCACCCATTCGTCGCTGCGTCGCAGGACCACGCGCGGATCGGCGAGGTCCAAGAGCGCCAGCCCGACTCGGTACAACCCGCCGGCCGCCGTCTGGTGAACCCCGTGATACATGACCAGCCAACCCTCCGCGGTCTCCAGCGGCGGTGGACCGAGCCCAACCTTGTGGGCGTCCCACCAGGCGCCATCCCGGGCCTCGAGCAGCAGGGTCAGCTCGCCCCAATGACGTAGATCCGGCGAGTAGGAGATCCACATGCTCGCACCCCCACGCAACGGCGTGGGTCGATGAATGATCGCCCAGCGCCCGTCGAAGCGCCGCGGAAAGAGCGCTGCGTCCTTGTTCTCTGGCGGCAGGACCGCCCCCAGGCGGCGGAAGGTCCGGAAGTCACTGGTCAGCGCCAGCGAGACGAGTGGGCCGGTCTGGCTGTATGCGGTGTAGGCGACGGCCCACGCCTGCTCCTCCTCCAGCCAGGTCAGCCTGGGGTCCTCGATGCCCCACAGCTCCTCCGGATGCCGATCGGGCGCAGAGCGCAGGCTCGGCTCCGCGTCGATCAGCCAGTCATCGACGCCATTCGGGCTGCGCGCGACCGTCAGATGGCTGATGCCGCGCAGGTCCTCGACCCGGATAAGCAGGAGCGTCTCGCCGTCGACCGCCGCCGCGCCCGGGTTGAAGACGGTGTTCGCCGGGTAGGCCAGATCGGCGGCGGTGATGATCGGGTTGCGTCGATGTCGTCGGAAGAGCGATCCGCGGGCCAGCATCGAGGGCGAGTCTAGCACCCACCGCCCGCGTGTCTGACCTGGTCTCCGGCGGTGCCTCTATCTCAGGACACGGTCAGCTCATGACGTGTCCGGGTTCGCGTCGTTTCGCAAGGATGCCTCTCCTTTCTCAGCCTCGCGTTGACGGGGTATAGGGGACCCGGGCGGACTGAATATCTCGGCGGGAGGGCGTGCAAGGACCGCGTGCTAGGCTCGCCGCATGCGAGTCAAGGCAGGGGGGTGCAACTCGCTGTCGTCTCTACAACCACCCCGGATCAGGCTTGACGGGGTAGTAGTTAGACCGGTCCAAAGTTGCCGCGCCGGGGGCGATGCGGCGACGTTCGAACCGAAACCAGGCGATGGGTTGCCGCAATGCTGGGCTGGGGGCACCTAGTACATGAGAAATGGTGTTTGCGAGGCGCACAAGGCGGGGACGGTAATTCCACCTTCAAATTCGCGAACGTCAGTCCACTCGGTACTGTAGAAGTCCGCCCAAGCCCCAGATTTCGGCCCCGTTTGGAAGAGGTATATCTCCGCGGCAACTTGGACGATCACGGGATCCTGTGTCACCCCTAGCCTTGCATTCATGAAGTACATGTCTTCGCGGAAATCGAGACGCGCGCCGGCGTAATCGTGTGAGTGGAGGTCCGCCAAGGCGATCTCTTTCATGGCGAGGTTGCCACGCTGATTGATCGTCAACCGCAGGGTCAGCTTTGCTGTGCCGTACCGGCTGTGGGAGCTGCCGTACGCCCCGATCCTTCCTGAAATGCGTACTTGCGCTCCGACCGAGAGCTCCCCATCACTTGGCGGTGTAAAGACGTACGACAGGCTCCCGACCACCGGCGGAGTTGCGGCTACGAGCCTGTCCTCAAAGTTGTATTCCGCCCTGCGAGCAATCTTGATCTGAGCGAGGGCCGGATTACAGCCCCACGCGTTCACTTCCGTTATTCCTGGTGGGGTGGGTCGACCTGGCACGTAGCACCCGCTCGCCGGGTAGAAGCAGGTCGGAAGGTCCACCGGCTGGTCGTTGTTCGGTGGTTGTCTGAGATCCAGCTCGATTGGGAACGGCGAGGTCGGGTTCGGCGCCAGCTTAGCGATCAGTCCGGCATCGTCACTAGTGTCCTCTGGAGCAGCCGTTGCCCGGTCGTATGTGTAAGACGTGCTGCCCCCGGCCACCTTCGTCAGTCGATTGCCGACCGGGTCATAGGGAATATGAGCGTGGTCCGTCGGGACCAGTAACCGCGGTCACTCGGTACAGGCGGTCATAGGTGTACGTGAACTGGGTGGCGGGGTCCCCTGAGCTAGGGAACTGGCTCTCCGCCCAGCTGACCTGCCCTCTACGTTTCTGCCCGCTGCCGGTGCCCACCGGACGGAACCGGATGCGCAGATCGGCGAAGTTCGAGATGCTGCTGCCCTGGGCCGGGGTCAAGGTGAACGTACCTTGCTGCCAACCGGACCCAGATACGCCCGGAATGTTGTTGTGCGTCTGTGAGGCAATCACCGTCGTGCCTCGTCGCCGGCGGGCCAACCGCCGTGCCGCCCGCCGACCGGATACGGCGGAACTGGCAGGTGGGCCGTGCCTCCCAATCGCTCGGGTCATAGAACCGGGAGCCAACCAGGGCCGGTGTCCCGGGCTATGGCACCTTAGGGGTCGACGGGCTCCGCGCAACTCTCCCGCGTGTCATGCGGCGCGCTCTCCTCAATCACACAGCCGATGAGGGTCCGGGTAGCGAGCGGAGAGCCTAGCGTCACGGTAATGGGGTGGTATACGCGGACCATGAAGCACCCGTCCGCGGGCAACTGCTCGACCCAGGCCCGGATCTCCACGTTCTGATCGGACTCGATGACGTCAACGTCGGCGAACCGCTGGCAGTCTGCACCTTGCATCATGACGCCAAGCTCCAGCCGATTGCCGGCCCCGCCAGAAAGGATCCAGGGCACGCGGACCTGCCCCGTCCAGTCAGGCGACGGCAGGATGAGTCCGCAGGCGGCGAGCAGGAGGAGGCTGCTTGCGGCGCCAAGGATCCGCACGAAAACTCTGCGCATCCTGGAGGACGCTAACTCAACTCGCAGAACTGCGCGTTGTAGCAGATGAACTCGACATCCGACGACGCATCTAGCATGGCATATTTGAGCGAGGCGGTTCGGTAGTATCGGGCGGATGTGCAAGGTAGGGTTCCACTGTCATCACAGTTGCTCGCGTTACTCTGCAACACCCCCTGACCACGCAACGAACAGGACGTCGTGCCTAGTCGTTTGACCCGTATGGCTGCGGGCGGGATTGTTGTCCTGCTCGCAGCCGCCGCGCTGTCGGCTTGCGCGGCTCGACCCCAATTGCGAGTCGCGGGCGACATGAGTCCAGTCGGGATCGAGGAGTTCAGCGTCGCGGCGGGGCAACCATGGTCGTTTCTCACGGTCATCCTGTGCGTTTCCGATCCGGGGAGCGTGACCATTGACAGCGTCGCCATGGACCAGCCCACCGGTGGCTTGCGCATTGATGCCTTCGCCACCGCGCCGAACCCCTTCCCGACTGGCGAGTCGCCGATGGGCGCTGGGCCGGTCTTGCTCCCCGACCTGAACGAGGGCTACGTCCTGGGCGGCGAGCCCGTCACGAGCGTCTGCCCGAAGCCGGGGGAGGAGCAGTCGTGGACCGGCGGGACCATGCTCGCTATCCAGGTGTCGAAGCGTTCAGCTGGCATGGCATTCAGCCGGGCGCTGAATGTGACATACGAGACGGATGGCTCCCAGCGGGTTCTGTCGATCCCGTTCGGGATCGCCCTGTGCGACCGGCCACAGGAATCTCCCTGCCCCATCCCGTTCGGGTCCGACTGATCCGACCTAAGCCGGTCCTGTCCCGCGTCGTTCTCTCCTCCACCCGCGCGGCAACTTTGGCGGCCTCTAACTACTACCCCGGATCAGGCTTGACATGCCGGAAGGGCGGGTCGTATCCTCCCGCGGCGGCCCCGACCTTGCCTCACCGCTGTGTGGTGCCGCCCGGCCAACCTCTCAACGAGGACGTGTGTTACAGCCATGAACGTCTCCCTCAGCGCCCGAATCGAGCGCCCCGCGACGCCTATCAACGGCGCCGACGGCGGGAGATCTGCGCCCCCCTCTAGCTGATGCCAAGGCGGCAGGGCCGCCAAGCACAAGCCACGAGCCGTGGGCCAGATCGGGTCCACGGTTTTTTGATGCTCGCCCACCGGCGAGGAGCAAGAGCCGCGGACCGCGCAGGAGCGGCGGCTCTTCCCTTTTCATCGGCCTGGCAAGACAACCGAGCGAGTGATGTCCGATCACCTTAAGGAACCCGAGATGACCATCCTGCTGGACCAACCGAAGACCGATGCCATGCGCCAGGCTGCGCCGGCACCGGCGCGCACTCGCCGCGTCCTCTCGGACGATGGCGTCCCGGCCCTGCTCGTCGAGCACGTCACCAAGCGCTTCCTCATTGGGCGCAAGCGCAAGCCGGTGGTCGCCATCAACGACGTCTCGATCCGCATCCGGCGGGGCGAGATCTACGGCGTGCTGGGTGCCAACGGCAGCGGCAAGTCGACCCTGATCCGCCTGGTCAGCACGCTGCTGACCCTCGATACCGGTCGGGTCGAGGTCTTCGGCCGTGATATCGAGCGCGACGAGATGGCGGTCAAACGCGTCATCAACCGGGTCAGCGTGGACGCCGCCTTCTTCAAGAAGCTGAGCCCGTTCGAGAACCTGGCCTACGCCGCGCGCCTGTACGGGATGGATCCCAAGCCGGCACGCGCCGAGGCGATCCGGATCCTGGCCAAGATGGGGATCGGCGAGAAGCGGCTTGGACGGCCGCTGGAGCAGATGAGCCGGGGGATGCAGCAGAAGGTCGCGATTGCGCGAGCCCTGCTGACCAGCCCATCGCTGCTGCTGCTCGACGAGCCGACGACCGGCCTCGACCCGCGGTCGAAGCTCGACGTCCAGACCTTCATCGAGGAGCTGCGGGACACGCATGACGCCACGATCGTCCTGACCACGCACGACCTGGCCGAGGCGGATCGGCTCTGCGATCGGATCGCGATCATCAACGACGGGCGGATCGTGGTCGAGGACACGCCCGAGGCGCTGATGGCGAAGGTCGCCGAGGAGCACGGCCAGGAGCCGACCATGGAGAGTGTATTCATGACCTACACCGGTCGCTCCCTGGATGACGACATCGAGGACGACGAGAGCAACGGTGAGGACTGACCGATGGCATTCATGACCCGCGAGCTGAGGGCGTCATTCGCCTTCGTCGAGCGTAACTTCAACCTGACCAAGCGCTACTGGGGCTGGGAGGTCGCCTGGCTCATCTACTGGGTGGCGGGCGCCCTGTCGGTCAGCCTCATCGGCCGCAGCCAGGGCGACGACAAGCTGCTGCTGACGCTGGTCATCGGCACCATCTTCTGGAGCTACCTGGCGATCGTCTTCGAGTTCATCGCCGAGGCGGTGCAATGGGAGCGCTGGGAGGGGACGCTGGAATACACCTTCATGGCGCCCGTGCGTCGCTATGCCCAGCTGTTCGGGGCGGCGATCTATGCCGTCGCCTTCGGGCTGGTGCACACGATCTTCGTACTGATCGTGCTGGCGCTCTTCTTCGAGCTTGACCTCTCGAGCGCCAACTTCGCGACTGCCGCGGCCTTCACCCTGCTCGGCACCTTCAGCTTCGCCGGCATCGGCATAGCTGCGTCGATCCTGCCGCTGATGTACGTCGAGCGAGGCGCGCAGATGGTCTTCGTCATCCAGTCGCTGCTGCTGCTGATCAGCGGCGTCTACTACAGCGTCGACATCCTGCCCGGTTGGATGCAGGTTCTCTCCAACTTCAGCCCGGCGACGTACGTGCTCGACGCCGTGCGTGCGGGGCTGATCGATGGGGTGGGGGTCGGCGACCTGTTGGGTAACGTGTGGCCACTCGTGCTGATGGGCGTGGTCTTCATCCCGCTGGGGCTGTGGGCCTTCGAGCGCGCGGAGCGCTACGCGAAGCGGACCGGCAAGCTGAAGCGGGTGGGCTGACCGATGCGAACGCGGTTGCCCGGCCTCGTCCTGCGACCCTACCGCGGACTCTCCGACGCTGCCGAGATGTTCCGCATCTTCACGGCGGCGAACGAGGCCGACGGGGTCGACGAGCGCACCTCGGAGGCGGGGCTGGTCAACTGGCTGACCCATCCGGGCAAGGGCTTCGACCCGGCCCACGACCTGGCCTTCGTCGAGGTCGATGGCGAGGTGGTCGGGTACGGCTGGACGCTGTGGGTGGACACCACCGATGGCCTGCGCGAGTACGTGAGCCGTGGCCACGTGCATCCCGCCTGGCGCCGGCAACGGGTCGGAACCGCGATCCTGGAGCGGAACGAGGCCCGCATGCGCGGGGTGGCGGCGGGGCATGATACCCATCGCACGAAGGTGATGGGGACCTTCGCCCCTGAGCGCCGCCCTGGCGCCATCGCGCTGGTGACCTCCCATGGCTACCAGCCGGTCCGCTTCTTCTTCGACATGCTGCGGCCCACCCTCGACGAGGTCGAGGTGCGGCCGCTCACCGAAGGGCTGGCGCTGCGGCCGGTGACCGACCGCCCTGGCTATCGGCGCCTGTTCGACGCCGATGCCGAGGCGTTCATGGACCACTGGGGCGGCTTCGACGCGTCCGACGAGGCGTTTGAGGAGTTCCTCGGCGAGCCTGACTTCGACCCGACCCTGTTCGTCATCGCCTGGGACGGCGACGAGATCGCCGGGGCCGTGATCAATGTCATCGACCGCAACGAGAACGAGATGCTGAACCGCAGCCGCGGGCTGCTGGCCAGCGTCTTCGTCAGGCGGCCGTGGCGCCGCCGCGGGCTGGCCTCCGCCCTGGTGGCGCGAAGCCTCCTCCTGCTCCGCGAGCGAGGGATGACGAGCGCCTGGCTCGGTGTCGACGCCGATAATCCGACCGGGGCGCTGGGCGTCTACGAGCGGGCCGGCTTCGCGGTCCACTCGCGGGCCAGCGCGTATCGGAAGCCGATGGAGCCCGACCGATGAACCCGACGACCGCCACCGCCGACGCCATCCGACCAGCGATCCCGGGCCTCGTCCTCCGGCCGTACCGACACGGCGACGCCGCGGCCTTCGCCGGGGTCGCGAACGCGGACAGCGAGGCGGACGGCCTCCCGTGGCGTACGACCGCCGACGAGATCGAGAACTGGTTCGCGCGCCCAAGGCCCACCTTCGATGCGGCGCGCGACGTGCTCCTCGTGGAGCTCGACGGCAGGATCGTCGGCAGCACAAACCTGCAGTGGGTCGACACGACCGATGGACTCCGCGAGTTCCGCATCGGTTGCGCCCTGGTCCCCGAGGCGCGCCGTCGCGGGATCGGGCGCTGGCTGCTGCGGGTGAGCGAGGAGACCAGCGCCGCGCGCCTCGCGGAGCAGCCCACCGAGCGACCGGTGGTGTTCGGCGCCTGGTGCCCGGATGCGCGCCTCGGCACCATCGCCCTGCTCGAGCAGGAGGGCTACCGACCGGTCCGCTACTTCTTCGACATGCTGCGGCCGACGCTCGACGAGATCGTGCTGCCGCCGCTGCCGGAAGAGCTCGACCTGCGCCCCGTGCGCGACGACCAGGTGCGCCAGCTGTGGGACGCGGACGTCGAGGCGTTCCTCGACCACTGGGGTGGGTTCGACGCGTCGGAACCCCGCTTCGAGGCGTGGCGCAACGACCCGAAGTTTGACCCGAGCCTCTTCGTGGTGGCCTGGGAAGGCGACGAGATCGCGGGTGGCGTGATCAACGAGATCAACGAGGCGGAGAACGCCGCCTTCGGTCGTCGCAAGGGCTGGCTGGCCGGCGTCTTCGTGCGCCGACCGTGGCGCCGCCGCGGGCTGGCACGCGCACTCGTCATGCATTCGCTGGCCGTCCTGCGTGACCGCGGCTTGACGAGCGCCGGCCTGGGCGTCGACGCCGACAACGCAAACGCGGCGCTGCGCCTGTATGTCGAATGCGGATTCGAGGTGGAGCTGCGCTCAGCCGCCTACCGCAAGCCATTCGAGCTGACCCGATGACCGTCGAGCTGGCGTACGCACCGGCCATCTCAGGCCTGCGGCTGCGACGGATCCAGCGCCCTGCCGACAACACGGCCATCGCTGAGCTGGTCAACCTCGCGAACGCCGCTGACGCCATCTCGCATCGGCTTCAGCCGGCTCAGATCGCGAATTGGCTCGATCACGCATCGCGCCTGGATCCGCTGGAGGACCTGCTCATGGCGGATGTGAACGGCTCCCTGCTGGCCTACGCCGAGGGCGGCTGGGAGCAGGACAACGACGGCGGCCGCAACTACGAGACCTGGGGCCAGGTGCACCCCGACTGGCGGCGTCGGGGGCTCGGGACAGCCCTGCTTCGCTGGGTCGAGGAGAGGCAGCGGGCCGTGGCCGCCACGCATCCCGACGGCATCGAGCGGCGCCTGCAGAGCTGGGCGCACGAGAACGAGGCGGGACGCATCGCGCTGCTCGAGGCGCACGGGTACCAGATCGCGCGGTATGACTACGAGATGGGGCGGCCAAACATGGACGCCATCCCCGAGATGCCCCTGCCCGACGGGATCGAGCTGCGACCTGCGCGCGAGGAGCAGCTGCGGCGCATCTGGGAGACCGACGTCGAGGTCTTTCGGGACCACTGGGGCTCGGTCGACGATACGGAGGCGGGCTTCGAGCGGATGCGCGGCGACCCGCGGCGCGACCTGGGGTTGTGGGTGGTCGCCTGGCAGGGCGACGAGATCGTGGGACAGGTGCTCAACCGCATCGACCGCGAAGCGAACGCCGAGCTCGGGCTGCAGCGCGGCTGGATCAGTGCGGTCGGAGTGCGGCGCGCCTGGCGTCAGCGCGGAATTGCCCGCGCCATGGTGGCTGAGAGCCTCCGGAGGCTGAGGGACGCGGGCATGACGACCGCGGGGCTGGGCGTCGACGCCCAGAATGGCACCGGCGCGCTTGGTGTCTACGAGTCCGTCGGCTTCGGGGTGACCGCCACGGAGCGGGTCTACCGCAAGCCGCTCTAGCGGCGGGCCACGCTCCCCGAGCTGATCGCCGCCTCGCGGACCTCGTGGTAGAAGTCGACGATCTGCTCGGTGACCCGATCCCAGGAGTACTCCGGCGCCTTGGCGCGCCCGGCGTCGCCCATCCGGTGTCGGAGCTCCTCGTCATTCGAGAGCCGATAGAGCGCCGCGGCCAGGGCTCGCGGCTGGCGCGGCTCGACCAGCAGCCCCTGGACTCCACGCTGCACCACGTTCTTGTAGCCGTGGATATCCGACGCCACGATCGGAACGCCGGCGGCCATCGCCTCGAGGAGCACGATCCCGAAGCTCTCCTGGCCGGTGGCCGGGGCGCAGAAGATATCGGCCGACGCGAAGTAGCGGGCCTTGGCGTCGTCGGACACGCGTCCCAGGAACTCAACGTCTCGAATCTGGCGCAGGCCGATGTATCGGCGGTACTCGCGGGCCTTCGGGCCGCTGCCGATCACCAGCAGCCGAGCATCGACGTGGCGCTTGCGCAGGCGGTGATAGGCGCGCAACAGGTGGATGAGGCCCTTGCGCTCCTCGAAGCGTCCGACGAAGAGGATGTTGATGGTGCCGTCGCGAAGCTCCTCGAACGGCTCCGCATCGGCGAATCGGTCCAGGTCGACCCCATTCGGGATGATTCGATAGTCGCCGGGAAAGTAGCGGCTGATGAAGTGCCGCGCGGCGCCGCTGACCGCGATGCGGCCATGGATCTTGGCTGCCAGCCGGCCAGCAAACCACTTGCCGACCCAGTACGAGGGCGAGAAACCGCCGAATGCGTGGAAGGTGGCGACGTTGACGGTGCCGGACTGGTCGAGGATGGTCGGCGACAGGAACGGCACGAACGGCTCGTGGAAGTGCAGGACGTCGAATTTGTGCTCCGCGAGGAGTGATCTGGCCTGCTCCTTGAACCGCCACCCGAGCGTGACACGGCCCATGCTGCCGTTTGAGGGGAAGGCGAAACCCGTTCCCAGGCGGATGACGTGACCCTCGTCGGTCCGCTCGTTGCCGTACTTGCTGGTGACGATCCAGGCGTCGTGGCCCATTCGCCGCATCGCCTCGTATGCGTGACGGACGTGCTCGTTCACACCTCCGGGGTGTGGGTAACCATAGGGGCTGACGATGGCGACCTTGAGGGGGCCGCGGCGGGGTGCCGGCGCCGACGGAAGGGCTGGCACGCCGACCGATGCAGGAGCGGCCGGCGGCGCGATCGACTCGGTCATCGCCACTCTCCTGTGGGACGGAGAGTATGGCGCAGGTGGCGGGCCTTGGCGACGAGCTGCCGGCCGTACACGCTGACGTTGTGCCAATGGGTCCAGTAGCTGCCCTCCGGCACCGTCGTCCGGGAGGCGACCGCCGCGCGGTAGTCATCCGCGGCCGCTCCGGCGAACCAGGTCCAGCCGGTCCCCACGTGCTCGAGGACGTGGGCATCCGAGTTGCCCAGCGCGGCGAGGCCCATCTGCTCGTTCAGGGCGGTGCGGTGCGGCCGCCGTGCGCGCCCGGCGAGGCTCGGGTTGAGCATCTCGATCGCATCCAGCTGATGGCGGGGATCGGGATCGTGGTGGAGCCGCAGCAGGCTGCGTCGCCCGATGCTGGGCGTCAGCGGCGCCATGGGGTGCGCCGCGATGGCAATCCCGCCCTGGTCGTGGATCCGCTCGATCGTCTCCTCCAGCGGCCGCAGGGCAGGGATGCGCTCGGTCAGGAAGAGGGCGAGCAGGTGGCCGCGCCGGGTCGTGATCTCCTCGCCGACGACCAGCCCGAAGTGGTAGTCGCCCGCCGCGACCAGCTCGCGCGCTCGGAGCGCCCCATCGATTCGCTCATGGTCGGTCACCGCGATGAGGTCAAGCTCCGTCTGCGCCTCGACGTGGTCGAGCAGCGCCTGGACCCCCATCGTCCCGTCCGAATAGAGCGTGTGCAGGTGCATGTCGGCCCGGCCGCGCACGCCACCGGCTCGAGGCCCCGCAGGCGGCGCGGCGCTCACGAGGGGGACCCGTCCAGGTCGGGCCAGATCTGCTGGAAGCAGGCGAACCATTGCTCCGGGGTGGCGCTGATCGCCTCCTCGAAGCGCCGCGCCATGGCGTCCGTCATGGACGCAACGTCGGCTCGCCGGTTGCCGCTCGGCTCAACCGCGATCAGCCAGCCGCGGGCGTGAAACCGCTCCGGCCCGATGCGCCAGCAGGCTGCGGCGACGAGCGGGCGCCCCGTCATCAGCGCCATGCTGGCGGGGCCGCTGGGGAGTGTCGTGACGTGCCCGAACAGGGTCACGGGTTGGCCGCCGCCGGCCAGGTCCCGGTCGGCGGCGAGGCCGACCATGCCGCCCCTGCGCAGCGCCGCGATCATCGGCCGTCGAGCGCGCGAGAGCGGGACCATCTCGACACCGCGCCCGGTGGCCCGTCGCGCGACCAGGAACTCGTACAGCTCCGGCGGCTCGATCTCCTCCACCGGCACCACCGCCTCGAGCCCGTGCGCGGCCAGGAACGAGCCGTACGGCTCGAAGTTCCCCAGGTGCAGGGTGGCGATCACCGCGCCGCCGCGGAAGACCTTCTCCCAGTCGTCCCACTCATCGGCGCTCACCATCTCACCGATCCGCTCGACCGAGTAATGAGGGACGCGCAGCACCTCGAGGTAATAGCGGGCATGCTCGGTGAAGGCGCGCCGCGCCAGGCGGCGCAGCGCCGGCCCCTGGGCGGGGCGACCGATGGCGGTAGTGACCCGGCCGAGGTTGGCGGTAACCAGCGCCCGACGCGCCGGCGCGAAGCGGTACCAGGCCCGGCCGGCCAGGTCGGCGAGCGCGTAGGCCGCAGCGCGCGGCAGCATGCGAGCCACCAGGTCGGCTGCGTTGAGGGCAGCGCGCAGCAGGAGGCCTCGCATCAGGGGGATCGCTTGGTCCAGTCCTCGCCGCGCTGCGCCGCCTCGAGCGCCGCGCCGGCACGCGCGCGGTCGGCATCGGTCTGGGGCCAGACGGGGCGGAACATGTACCACTGCCCGGGATCCTCGGCGATCACGCTGCCCAGCGCATCGGCCAGCGCCTGGGTGGCGCGGTACAGCTCGGCCGGCTTGTCGCTGGCGGCGCTGATGAGCGGCAGGCCGCGGGTCCGGAAGCGCTCGTCGGGCTGGCGGCTGCAGGCGACCGGCAGGATGGGTGCCCCGGATCGGGCGGAGAGAGCCGCCGGCCCGGCCGGGAAGGTGGTCGCCTCGCCCATGAACTCGACCGGGACGTCGCCGTCGCGGTATCCGCCATCGCAGAAGAGGACGAGGTTCTCCCCGGCGCGCAGCGCGCGGAAGAGGCCTCGCAGGCTGCGCCAGCCGATCAGCGTCAGCCCGTGTCGTGCCCTGATCGATCGAAGGTGCTCGTAGAGGCGGCCGTAGGTCGTGTCGTCGGCCACGACGTGCAGCTCGTGCCCGTGGCGGAAGAGGGCCGGCGCGATCAGATCCATGCCGCCGACGTGGACGGTGCACAGCAGGACGCCGCGCTCGGCGGCCCTGGCCTCGTCCAGGAGGGGGAGGTTGTCGATCAGCACCAGCTTCTCGATGTCGCCGGCTTCGAGCGAGTCGAGCCGCATCACGTCGACCAGGTACTTGGCGTAATTGCGGAACGCCTGCCGCGCGGCGCGGCGCACGCGCGGATGGTCGACCGGAAGATGCATGGCGCGGGCCAGGTTGCCGCGCACCACGCCACGCTTGTCGGCCGTCAGGTCGTGCGCGGCGTTGCCGGCCGCGGCGGCGAGCGGCAGGACCACCCCTCGCGGCAGCAGGTTGATCACCCGCTCGGCCAGGCGGTAGGCCCAGTAGGTGATCAGCTCCCGTCGCCGCTCCGCCGACGACGCGGCGCTTGGGCGCTCAGCCTCCGACGCGGACGCCAGGCCCGTCGAGGCGCCGGTCACGGCCTCCTTTCCGCTCACCTCACCGCTCGTGGTGGGCACCGCTCAGTCGGCGGCGACGGCGGCCTTGGCCTTGCCGGCGGGGAGCCGGCGCTGCGTGCTCTTCGGTGGCGTCTCGGTGCCGACCATGGTCTCGTTGTCGTCGCCCCGGATGAAGGCCTCCACTCGGTTGTCGGCGACGTCGTCGTGGATCTGCCGCGGTGGGCTCTTCATGAAGTAGGCGCTCGGCGCGACCAGAGTCCCGGTCAGGCCGCGGTCCAGGCCCAGCTTCAGGCAGCGAATCGCATCGGTGATGACGCCCGCGCTGTTCGGCGAGTCCCAGACCTCGAGCTTGAGCTCCAGGTTGAGCGGCACGTCGCCGAAGGTGGTCCCCTCGATGCGGATGTGGCACCACTTGCGGTCCTTGAGCCACGGCACGTAGTCGGACGGTCCGACGTGGACGTTATCCTCGTCGATCTCGTAGTCGAGCATCGAGGTCATGGCGTTCGTCTTGCTGATCTTCTTCGACTCGAGCCGCTCACGCTCCAGCATGTTCAGGAAATCGGTGTTGCCGCCGAAATTGAGCTGGTAGGTGCGATCGATCCGCACCCCGCGGTCCATGAAGAGGCGGGTCAGGACCCGATGCGTAATGGTCGCTCCGACCTGGCTCTTGATGTCATCGCCGATGATCGGCAGCCCGCGCTCGGCGAAGCGCCGCTGCCAGTACGGCTCGCGGCCGATGAAGACCGGAATGGCGTTGATGAATCCGACGCCCGCCTGAAGGGCCTGCTCGACGTACCACTTGGTCGCCTCCTCGCTGCCGACCGGCAGGTAGGAGACCATCACGTCGACCTTCCTCTCCTTCAGGATGCCAACCACGTCGGCCGTGGGGCCGGGCGCCTTCTCGATCACCTGCGACAGGTACTTGCCGAGCCCGTCGTGGGTCATCCCGCGATCGACGGTCACGCCGGTGTGCGGCACATCGGAGAACTTGATGGTGTTGTTCTGGCCGGCGAAGACGGCCTCCGAGAGGTCGCGACCGACCTTGGTCTTGTCGACGTCGAAGGCGGCCACGAAGTCGATGTCGCGGATGTGGTACCCGCCCAGGCTGACGTGCATCAGGCCGGGCACGAGGTCGCCGTCCTTCGCGTTTTCGTAGTAGTAGCGGCCCTGCACCAGGCTCGACGCGCAGTTGCCGACGCCCACGATCGCCACCCGGATCTTGCCGTCCGCCGGGCGATGCCCGTTCTCGGAACCCTTGCCGTTTGTGTTGGCCACGCTTGCTATCTCTCCTGTGCCGTGTCGATGTCGCCCATGGCGGGCTGCCCGTCAACCTCCCGCCGGACATGCCAGATGCGCTGGATGGTGGTTGCCGCCGACAGGGCGGCGACGGCGCCGATGGCGACGATCAGGCCGATCTCGAAGCCGAGCCCGGCGAGGCCGATGCCGGCCACGATCAGCACCAGCCGCTCGGTCCGCTGGGCGAGCCCGACCGATGCCGAGACGCCGATACCCTCCGCGCGGGCGCGGGTGTAGCTGACCAGGAACGAGCCCGAAAGCGCGGCCAGGGCCAGAAGGACGGGGCCGATCGGATCGGCGCTGAAGCGAAGGTAATAGGCCGCGATGCCGCCGTACAGGATCGCCTCGGCGGCGCGGTCGAGAGTCGAGTCGAGGAAGCTGCCGAAGGCGGTCCCGCCACCGGTCGCCCGCGCCAGCGCGCCGTCCACGGCGTCGAGCAGCGAGCCGCTGACGAGCACAACGGCGCCGACCAGCAGCTGTCCAGTGGCGATCAGCACGGCGGCCGCGACGACGACCAGGAAGCCGGCTACGGTCACCGCATTGGGCGTGATGCCGAGTCGCTGCGCGAGCCGCACCAGCGGGGCGAGCATCGCCCGCGCCGCCTCCTTGACCCGGTTCGAGACGAGGGAGTCGCCGCGTGGCAGGTCGCCGGCGTGCGGGTGGCTAGCCGACATCGGCCACCTCCGATGCGCCGCTGGGACGCGCCCGGCTGATCCCAGAGGTGCCGCGGATCAGGCGCTCCTCGGCCTCGTGGAGCTCCTCGAATGCCGCGGTTCGCAGCCTGCAGATGGTGGCCCGACCCTGCCGCGTGGTGTCGAGCAGGCCGGCGACCCGCAGGATGCGCAGGTGCCAGCTGATGAGCGGCTGGGAGAGCACGACACGGGCGGAGAGCTCATTGACCGGCATCGGCCCAAACTCGGCGAGGAGGCTGATCACGCGGAGCCGGGTCTCGTCCCCGAGCGCGCGATAAAGGGTCCGCAGACGCTGGAGGTCACGCTCGCCGCTGGTCTCGGGAATGAAGGTCATGCAGTAGCGCTTCTTTATCAAATGCGGATTTATATAAGTGGGGCCTTATGATATGGAGCACAGCCGGAAGCGTCAAGGGGGCGTGCTAGACTGGCCGCCCATCGGCCCCGCCGCGACCGAGGAGGTGCGCCCTGACGAGCTCCACGCCCGACATGCTGTGGGCCTCGCGGTCGGTCCGCCTGCTTCGCCCCGCCGCCGTCATCTGTGACGGGATCACCCGCGCCGTTCGGGGCCAAACGCTGCTCGATGACCTGCACCTGGTGGTTGGGGTGGGTGCCAGGCTGCTGATCGTCTCGCAACCCGAGGAGTCGGCATCGCTGCTGCTGCGAGTGCTCGCGGGCCTCGCTCACCTCAGGGCGGGCACGGTGCGGCTGGCCGGCGTCACCCGCGCCGACGACTCGGCGGCGGGCTGGGCGCGCCGGGTCGGCTACGTGGGACCCGAAAGCGGCATCTACCCATGGATGTCGCCGCGCGAGGTGCTCGATCTGGCCGCTCGCCTTGCCGGCCTGGACTCAGACGAACGGCATCGCCGAATCGAACTGGCGGCCGAGACCTACCGGATGGGGCTGCAGCTCGACGAGCCGATCCGACGAGGCGGTCCGTCGCTGACACAGCGCACGGCGCTCGCGGCGGCGATGCTGACCGATCCCGAGGTGCTTCTCCTGGACGAGCCGCTGCGGGCCGTCGAGCCGACCGAGCGCACCAGGCTGCTGGCCATCCCGGGGCGGCGCCGCACCGTGCTGATCGCAAGCCGCTTCCCCGCGAGCGAGGCGGGACTGGTGAACCAGGTGGCGCTGCTGCGCCGGGGGCGCCTCGCCCTGCACGCCCCGGTTCGGGAGCTCGATGCGCGGGGCCTGACCCTCTCTCAGCGCGGGATCGAGACGCTGGCGGCGCTGATGGCGGAGGGCACCCCGCCAGCGGCGGCGATTGGATGACGCGCCTTCGGACCCTCACCGGAATGGCGCTGCGCGAGCTGTGGATCAGCTTTCGGCTGATCCCGGTGGTTGGCTTGCCGGTGATCGCCGGCATGGGGGTGACCTCGCTGCCTCCCGAGCTCGCCGGGGTCAGCGCCATCGGCGGGGCGAGCTTCTGGTACGCCGTCGGCGCGGGCGCGTCGATCTCCTTCGCGGCCGCCCTGGCGGCCTCGACGATCGCACACGAGCGGCGCCGCGGAACGATGGCCTGGATGTCGGTCCGGGCCGTGCCTCGGTCTGCCGTGCTCGTCTCGTGGTTCGTGGCCTACGGGCTGCTGCTGGCCGGAGGCATCGCCCTCGGCGCGGTTGGCGCCTGGCTAGCCGCCGTCGCCCGCGCCGAGGCGCCGATCGACCCGCTGCCCTTCGTCGCGGCCGTCATGGCGCTCGCCTGCACGGCCCTGGCGACGCTGGCCGCGGCGCTGTGCATCGGGACCCTGCTCGGACGCTGGACGGCGGCGATCGTGGCGCTGCTGGGCTGCGCGGCGCTGCTGGCGGCCAGCATCGGCGGACCCCTGGCCGGGATGCTGCTGCCGACCGCGGGGATCGGGCTGTTGGCCGACCTTGGAAGCGGCGCGCGCCCATTGGGTGACGCATTGCGATCGGGGGGTGCGGCGCTCGGCACGGCGGCTGGGCTGCTGGTCGTGGCGGCCGTGGTCCTCGAGCGCGCCGACCTATGACGTCGGCGGACCAGCTCCGGGTATCGCCCGCCACGGCGTGGGCGATCCTCGTGGTTGCCTCGCTCGGCGTCTTCCTCGGCGGCGCGGAGCTGATGGTGGTGGCCATCGCCCTGCCCTCCATCGTCGCCGACTTCGGCGGCTGGGCCGACCTGGCGCACGCCAGCTGGATCGTCAACGGCTACCTGCTCGCCTACATCGTGGCGATGCCGCTCGCCGGGCGCGCCGCCGACCTGTGGGGCGCGCGGCGGCTCTACCTGGTGGCGCTGGTGCTCTTCTGCCTCGGCAGCCTAGGGGCCGGCCTCGCGCGGATCGGCGGCCCGGAGGCGGGGCTCGACTGGCTGATCGCCGCGCGCGTGGTCCAGGGGCTGGGCGGCGGGGCCCTGGTACCGCTATCAATGGCCCTGGCCAGCCACCTGTTCAGCGGTCGCGCCCGGGCAGCCGCCCTGGGGGTGGAGGGTGCCGCCACCTTCGTGGGGATGGCGGTGGGACCCGCCTACGGCGCCTGGGTGCTCCTCAACGTCGCCCTGCCGATCCCCGGCCTCGACCTTGCCGGCTGGCAGTGGATCTTCTTCCTGAACGTCCCGGCCGGGATCGTGACGCTGCTGCTGGTGTACGTGGTGGCCGGCGGGGTGGAGACGCCGCGCGCCGGCGGCGGGATGGACCTTGGCGGGGCATTGCTCGCCACCCTGACGCTCGTCATCGGCGTGGGAGCGCTGTCGCTGGCCGGGCAGCGCGGCTGGGGCGATCCGATTATCCTGGCCGGCCTGGCGGGAGCGGCCGTCGCAGGCGTCGCCTTCGCATGGCGCGAGCTGCGCCACCGCGCCCCGCTGGTCGATCCGCACCTCTTCGCCGACCGCCGCTTCGCCGCGTCCAACACAGTCAGCCTGCTGACCGGGTACACGCTGGCGACTGCGATCATTGGAGGCCCCGTCTTCGTCAACCGGGTCCTCAACGCAGGCGCCGACCTCTCCGCCGCGGCGCTCACCGCCCTGACCCTGGCGATCGCCGTCGGCGCCGTCATCGGCGGGGTGGGGTCCGGCCTGCTCGGCGAGCGGGTGACCGCGGTGGTCGGGGTGGGCCTCACGGCGATCGGCCTCGCCTTTGCCGCCGGATGGGGGGTCGACACCGAGCTGTCGCGCCTGCAGCGCGACCTCGCCATCTTCGGCGCCGGCTTCGGGCTGACCGTCTCGCCGCGCGCCACAGCGGCGGTTGCGGCAGTGGGCGCATCGGCCTACGGCGTCGCCAGCGCCATGCTGCAGGTGACCCGCACCATCGGCATGAGCGTCGGCCTGGCGCTGCTGACCAGCATCGGCCAGAACCGGATCGACGAGTTGAACGCCCTTGTCAACGACCCGCCGCGGCGAGATGCCCTGGTCCGCGCCCTGGGGCACCCCGAGTTCGTCGGCGTCGACCCGGGAAGCAGCCTGGCACTCGTCGACATCCTGGAGGCCTGGTCTCGCGGCGAGGCGGCGGGCGTCCTGCGCCTGGTGCTGCTCATTGCGCTGGGGGTGGCGGTGGTGACGGTCCTGCCGGCGCTCTTCCTCGAGGGGCGGCGCCGGGCGCCCTAGGCGAGGAGCGCCCTTCAGATCGGCTTGGCGATCACGACCAGCTCGCCGTAGTTGCGGTTGAAGCCCTGGCTGGTCTGGAGGGTGAGCCGCTCATGGTCGGTGGCTCGCAGCCAGGCTGCGCCGGGGCACCCCTTCGGAGCGTGCAGCAGGGCCAACGGCGGGTTCAGCATCGGCTTCGCGCGCGAGTCGGGGCAGCTGACGTTGGCGTGGATCTCGGTGACCACGTAGCGCAGCACCGTCGTCCTGTCCGACATCAGGATCTTCACCTCGGCGCCGAGCTGCACGTTCCAGAGGCGCTTGAAGAGGAGCTGCAGGGCGTGGCCGACCATGTAGGTGTTCGTCCCACGACCCGGCTCGGAGCTTTGGTACAGGATGTAGGCCGCGTCGTCGGGCGGGAAGGCTCCCTGGCCCTGGGTCGCGTGCTTGACGGCGACGTTGAGGGCGACCGATTCGATCTCGATCTGGATCGCCACCCAGTCGTCCGGTGGCGGTGTGGGCGACGGGGTCGGCATCCCGCTGGCCCCCGCCGACGGGCTGGCGGTGGCGACCGCGACCGGGCTGGACGGGTCGGGGATCGGGAGCAGGCTCGCGCCCGGCTCATCGATCTGGAGCGAGCCGACCACGATCAGAGCCACGCCGGTGACGGCGAGCAGCAGCGGCACCGCGATTCCCGGAGCTGCAAGGCGCCTCATCCGCCCGAGTCTAGCAAGGGTGTCGCCGCCCGGCCCACGCGGGGTCGGCGGTCGCGGGGCACGAGTGAGGCTCAGAGGAGGCTGGCCGCCGATTCCCGCAGGAAGGTGATGATCGGGTCCGGGAAGAGGCCGAGCGCGATCACGCCGGCCACCGACAGCGCCAGCGCCAGCGTGGTGAGCGGCGAGCGATCGATCGGCGCCGGGTCCGCCTCGGGGTCGCGCATGTACATGTACACGATCACGCGCAGGTAGTAGAAGGCAGCAAGGGCGGCGTTCAGGGCGACCGCCACCGCCAGCCAGGCGACGCCGGCATCGACCGTGGCGACCAGCACGTACAGCTTGGCGAAGAAGCCGACGGTGGGCGGGATGCCGGTCAGCGACAGCATCAGGATCGCCATCGCCGCGGCCAGCGCCGGGGCGCGGCCTGCCAGGCCGGCGAACGCGGCAAGCCCCCCGTAGCGGCGCGGGTCGCGCTGAAGCATCCCGACCACCGAGAAGGCCGCGATGTTCATGACCCCATAGCCCAGGACGTAGAAGAGGATCGACTGGATCGCCTGGCCGCGGGCGGTGGCATCGGTCGTGTGGGCGAAGGCCGCCAGGCCCGCGATGATGTAGCCGGTGTGGGCAATGCTCGAGTAGGCGAGCATCCGCTTCACGTTGGTCTGGGCCAGCGCCACGATGTTGCCGCCGGTCATGGTCAGCAGCGCCAGGATGGCCATCACCCCGAACCAGTCCGGGCCGCTCGCGCCCAGCCCCTCCGCGAAGAGACGGACGAGGAGCGCGAAGGCGCCCAGCTTGGGGCCGACCGACAGGAAGCCGGTCAGCGGGGTCGGGGCGCCCTGGTACGCGTCAGGCGTCCAGAAGTGGAAGGGCACGGCCGCCGCCTTGAAGGTGGCGCCCACGGTCAGCATCCCGATCGCCACCAGGCCGGCGGGTCCAGAGCCACCCAGCAGGTCTCCGATCTCGGAGATCCGAGTCGAGCCGGTCAGGCCGTAGGTCCAGCTGATCCCGAACAGGAGGATGGCGCTGGCGAAGCTGCCGAGCAGGAAGTACTTGAGGCCGCCCTCGTTGCTGTAGCGATCGGTCTTGTGGAAGCCGGCCAGCAGGTAGGCGGGCATCACCATCAGCTCCAGCCCCAGGAAGAGGGTGATCAGGTCGCTCGACGAGGCGAGGACGAACATGCCGAGCAGGCTGAAGAGGAGGATCGTGTTGAACTCGCCGAGCGGCAAGCGGCGCTGCGCCAGGTAGGCGGGCGCGAAGAGCGCGGCCAGGACGCCGATCACCACCGTGGCGAGCTTGAAGGCGACCGACAGGTCGTCGACCCGGTAGAAGCCGGCGAAGACGGTCTGGTTGATGCCGGAGACGAAGAAGGAGGCAAGGCCGACCAGGATCAAGCCGATCACCGTCAGCGGCGTGAGCAGCCACTTGTGCGCGCGCGGCAGGAAGAGGTCGACCGTCAGCACCGTCAGCACGAGCACGGTGAGGATCAGCTCGGGTCGCAGCGCGGCGAGGTCGTTGGGCTCCATCGGCCTACCAGGGGGGGCTGAACGAGGTCAGCCCCTGCGACGCGTTGACGATGTCCAGGATCCGCTGCACGGGGCCGCTGATCGCGTCGAGCACCGGCCCGGGGTACACGCCGAGTCCCACCACCAGCACGATCAGCGGGGCGAGCGAGAGCCACTCGTTGCGGCTCATGTCGGTGAGCGACGGCCAGGCGCGGCGCATCCAGTCCGACGGCACGGCGAAGAAGACGCGCTGGAACATCCACAGCATGTAGACCGCGCTGATGATCACCACCAGCATCGTCGCCGCGGCGACCCAGCCGGAGTACTGGAACGCACCGAGCACGACCAGGAACTCGCCGATGAAGCCCGACAGCCCGGGCAGGCCGATGCTGGCGAAGGTGAAGAGGCCGAAGATGGCGGCGTAGCGCGGGAGGCGCGCGTTGAGCCCGCCCATGTGCGCGATCTCCCGGTCGTGGGTGCGCTCGTAGATGACCCCCACCAGCAGGAAGAGGGCGCCGGTGGTGACCCCGTGGCTGATCATCTGGAAGACGGCGCCCTGCAGCCCCTGAGTGTTGAAGACGAAGACCCCGAGCATCACGAAGCCCATGTGGCTGACCGATGAGTACGCGATCAGCTTCTTGAGGTCTGGCTGCACCATGCTCACCATGGCGCCGTACAGGACGGCGATCACCGCCAGGCCGATCACGATCGGGGCGAACGAGACGGCCGCGTCCGGCAGCAGCGGCAGCGAGTAGCGCAGGAAGCCGTAACCGCCCAGCTTGAGCAGAACCCCGGCCAGGATGATGCTGCCCGCCGTCGGCGCCTCAACGTGGGCATCGGGGAGCCAGGTGTGGAACGGCCACATCGGGACCTTGATGGCAAAGGCGAGGAAGAAGGCGACGAAGGCGAGCGCCTGGAGGCCATCGGTGTACCCGAAGCCGCGCAGCGTCTCGTAGCTGAAGGTGAACGGGTTGCCGGCCGCCGCGTGCGCGATCGCCACGGCCAGGATGGCGACCAGCATCAGCAGCGAGCCGACCAGCGTGTAGATCACGAACTTGACGGTGGCGTAGATGCGCCGCGGCCCGCCCCAGATGCCGATGATCAGGTACATCGGGATCAGGCTGAGCTCCCAGAAGACGTAGAAGAGGAAGAGGTCGAGGGCGACGAAGACGCCCAGCATGCCGACCATGAGCAGCAGCATCGCGGCGTAGTACTCCTTGACCCGGACCCGGATCGGGTCCCAGGAGTAGAAGATGCTGACGACGCTGAGCACCGTGGTCAGCACCACCAGCACTACCGACAGGCCGTCGACGCCGAGCGTGTAGCGCATCCCGAAGGCCGGGATCCAGGAGAGGTCCTCGCGATACTGGAACTCGGCGCCGGCGGGCTGGTAGCCGAGCAGCACGAGGCTGAACCCAAGGCTGGTCAGCGACGCCAGCAGGGCGATCCAGCGGATCGCGCGTGTCCAGTCGCGCGGCACGAAGAGCAGCAGCAGGACGCCGATCAGCGGCGTGAAGACGACCAGGGTCAGGACCGGCAGGTCGCTCATGCGCGGAAGACCAGGTAGGCGACGAGGACGAGCACCAGCCCGCCGGCCATCCCCAGGCCGTAGTTCTGGACGCGGCCGGTCTGTGCCCGGCGCAGCAGCCCGCCGTAGCGCTGCGCGAGCCAGCCGGCGCCGTTCACCGCGCCGTCGATGACCTTGGCGTCGAACCACCACAGGGCGTTGCCGAGCAGCACGCCGCCCCGCGCCCAGACCAGGCCGTACAGGTCGTCGAGGTAGTACTTGTTCACGCTGGCGGCGTACATCCCCGGGCCGAGGCCGAGCGGGATGCCGGCCACGAAGCGTGCCGGCGCCTCGGGGTCGCGCACGTACCAGCGGTAGGCGAGCCAGGTCCCGGCCACCCCGGCCGCTGCCCCGACCAACAGCAGCAGCCCGCCGATCCCGAAGACGGCGAAGCCGTGGTGCTCACCCGCGGCGATCGAGCCGGGCAGGATCCCGGCCCCGGCCTCCTCGGCGCCACGGAAGACCTCCTCCAGCCAGCCGTGGATGGCGCCCGCCTCGAACGGCAGCCCAAGGAACAGCCCGATCAGGGCCGTCGGGACGGCCAGGATGATGAGCGGGGCAACCATGGTGGGGGCGGACTCGTGGACGTGCTTCCAGGCGTCGATCGAGCCGCGCCATCGGCCATGGAAGGTCATGTACACCATCCGGAAGGTGTAGAAGGCGGTCATGAAGGCGACGACCACCCCGACCGCCCAGAAGAGGAGGTAGCCGCGGCTGAAGGCCTCGCCCAGGATCTCGTCCTTGCTGAAGAACCCGGCGAAGAGCGGGATGCCGGCCAGCGCCAGCGAGCCGACCAGCATGGTTCGGTAGGTCCACGCCATCCGCTCGCGCAGGCCGCCCATGAATCGCATGTCCTGCTCGCCGGATGCGCCGTGGATCACGGAGCCGGAGCCCATGAAGAGGAGCCCCTTGAAGAAGCCGTGGCTGACCAGGTGGAAGATGGCAGCCACCCATGCGCCGATCCCCAGCGCGAAGAACATGTACGCCAGCTGGCTCACCGTCGAGTAGGCCAGCACCTTCTTGATGTCGTTCTGGGTCAGCGCGATGGCCGCCGCGAAGATGGCGGTGAAGACGCCGATGCAGGCCACCACCCACATGGCGGCGGGGCTCTCGGCGAAGATCGGGTTGGCGCGGGCGACCATGTAGACACCGGCGTTGACCATGGTGGCGGCGTGGATCAGGGCGCTGACCGGGGTGGGCCCCTCCATCGCGTCCGGCAGCCAGACGTGGAGCGGGAACTGCGCGCTCTTGCCGACAGCGCCGGCGAAGAGGAGCAGCGCGATCACGGTAACCGCCGTCGAGTCGAGCGTCCCGATCGTGGCGAAGACCTGCTCGAAGTCGAGCGTCCCGAGCAGGCTCCAGATCATCATGATCCCCAGCCCGAACCCGAAGTCACCGATTCGGTTGACGACGAACGCCTTCTTGGCCGCCCCGGCCGAGGAGGGCTTCTTGTACCAGAAGCCGATCAGCAGGTAGCTGCACAGGCCGACCGCCTCCCAGCCGACATAGAGCATCAGGAAGTTGTCGCCCAGGATCAGCAGCAGCATGCTGAGCATGAACAGGTTCAGGTAGGCGAAGAAAC
>Ga0184639_10000110_pt1 | contig 27591 bp, 28 predicted proteins | sample PLM31_170_b2_FD_133155 | JGI IMG/M metagenome (GOLD analysis project Ga0184639, IMG submission 133155) | Groundwater sediment microbial communities from an aquifer in East River, Colorado, USA - PLM3-1_170_b2 | ecosystem: Environmental > Terrestrial > Soil > Riparian zone | place: USA: East...
AGGGTGCACCCGAAGGGGTGCCCGAAGGGGTGAGGGCGGGATGCGAAGCGCGATCCGCGGGGAAGTTCCCCCGCGCACAACTATGAGTCTCGGCAGCAAGCGAGATGTCTGGGTGGCGGCTGAGGATGGCCCTTGATGCTGCCACGCGCCGCCCCTCAGGGGGAACGCACCCGTCCAGGGGATTGACTCGTCGTGGGCTTCGCGCCTATCCTCGGAATCCCCAACGGAGGATCCCATGGCAGCCAACCCGATTGTCCACATCGAGTTATCCGCGGTTGATTTGCAGTCCGCAGGAAAGTTCTACGGCGACCTCTTCGGCTGGACGGTGAAGCCTTTCGCCGGCTCGGATTACCTGACCTTCGAGGCCCCGCCCGGTCCGGGAGGAGGGTTCAACGTGGTTGACAAGGAGCACAAGCGCGGCGAGATCATTCCTTACATCCAGGTCGACGACATCGAGGCCGTGCTCGCCAAGATCGTTGCTCATGGCGGGAAGACCATCCGAGAGAAGTCGGAGATTCCGGGTGAGGGCCACTTCGGAATCTTCGAGGACCCATCCGGCAACCGGGTCGGCCTCTTCAGCGGCTAGCCGGAGGCTGAGACGATCTGCGACCGTAAACCCTTACATTCGCCCTCGCGGTAACCCTGTTTCATGGCGGCGCACCGGGACTCGCCCGCCCGAACGGCTGAGACTCTAGGAGGCAGTCCGCCTGCGCGGCACCGCGCCCCCGGAGTCGCCCAGGACATCAAGACGCGCTCCGTGTGAGTGGTCGGTGGTCAGTATCCGGCGCCGCACAGTCAGAGCGACTTATCGGACCGGATTTCCCTGTCTCTTTCCCCAATCGCCAATCGCCAATCGCCAATTACCCATCGCCAATCGTCAATCAACAATCACTAATCGCTAAGGGCCGTTCTTCACTGACCACCGACCACTGACCACTGACCACTGAATCTAGAGTCCTTCCTTCGCCAGGACCTCTTCCATCTGGGCCACCGTGATCGGGTGAAGGCGCCGGCGGACCCTCTCCAGCAGCGGCCGGGCCAGCGGGCGAGTCCATTCGGTCTCGGCCATCGCCTGGAAGATGGGCCGAGTGATGAACGACCGCCCGACGGTGGCCACGAGCTCCTCGGCGCGCGGCAACACCTCCCGATAACCGCTGCGGATGGAGATCTCGAAGAAATGGCTGAGGAAATGCGGCACCCGCGTGCGGTCGAAGGCGAAGACCTGCTCCAAGACGCGGCAGTGATCGACGGGTATCCGGCGCGGGAGAAACTGAAAGAACAGGTAGGTTTGGGCCGTCGCCCAGTTGGCGACGTCCTCCCGCCTGGGCAGGCGGCCCTCCTGATAATCGAAAAGCCGATTGGACACGACGTCGATCAGGGGCGATTCAAACGAAGGCGCGTCGTGGGGAAGGCCGGGCGAGTACAACCAGGTGTCCGGATCGACCAGGCGGACCGCCAGCGGCAGGTCTCGCCTGAGGATCTGCACAAAGGCTTCGGTTGTGATCGTTTGGAAGCGATGCTCGGCGATGTACTTGCGGGTGAAGGCATCGAAGGCGGGGCGGCCAACGGCGCGCTCGAGCCGCACCAAGAACGCGTAGCCCTTCTCGTACGGAACCTGGGAAAGGACCGTCTCAGGGTTGATTCCCTTCTGGGGGAACTTGAGCCGGGTGGGGTCGGAGGTCCACCCGAAATGGTTCAACGACCGGATCAGCGTGTTGCGGCCGGTGGCGGCGCGCAACATGGCCGAGTCCTCGCCTTCCAGAACGCCGAGGATTCGCCGCTCAGCGTAGGTCGTCCAACCCTCGTTCAACCAGAAATCCTCCCAGGTGGCGTTGGTGACCAGGTTGCCGGTCCAGGAATGAGCCAATTCGTGGGCGAGCAGATTGGTCAAGGACCGGTCGCCGACGATCATCGTCGGTGTCAGGAAGGTCAGGCGCGCATTCTCCATACCCCCGTATGGGAAGGACGGCGGCATGACGATCATGTCGTAGCGCTCCCACGGGTACGGCCCATACAGCTTCTCGCCTTCATCCAGCATAGCTTCTGTCTGCGCGAACTCCCAAGCCGCGCTCTCGATGACTTGCGGCTCGGCGTAGACCCGCGACCGCGGTCCGAGGTCCCGGCCGGAAATCTCCCCGACGGCGAGGGCGAACAGGTAAGACGGGATCGGCTGAGGCATCCGGAAGCGAAAGGTCCGATGGCCGTCGGAGGCATCGTCGCCGGTCGGAGCGGCCGACATGACCCCAACCAATGGATCGGGGACGCGCAAGGAGGCGTCGAAGGTGAAGCGGACGGAGGGCGAGTCCTGGCAAGGGAAGATCGTGCGAGCGTTGAGCGGCTGGCACTGGGTGAACAAGTAGGGGTAGCGCCCGCCGGCGGTCTGCGCCGGCGTCAACCATTGCAGCGCGCGGGCTTCGGGCGGTGCGGTGAACTCGATCTCAAAGGAGGGCGCGTCCCGCAGGTCCTCGAGGCGCAACCGTCGTCCCAGGATCGAGTCTTCTTCTCCCAGTGAGAACGCGACGTCGCGCCCCTCGGCGCGAACCGAGTGGATCTTCAGGCCCCGTGTATCGAGGTCGAAGGGTCCCGGTGCCGGCCGCTCGAGGCGGTAGTGGCAAGTGCCGCGCAGTTCGTGGCGCTCGAAGTCAATCTCAAGCTGGAAGTCGATATTCTGGATGCGCCCCTGGGAGAAGTCGGCGTGGGAGTGCGGGTCGTGCCTGGCCATGAACGGTCTCCGGGAGGGCGGATGGCTTGTCAGGCGTGGCTGGCGGAAGTGAGTGGCGTCGGCGGAGTGCGGGTGGTGGGCCGTGGAGGATTCGAACCTCCAACCTTGTGCTTAAAAGGCACCTGCTCTGCCGTTGAGCTAACGGCCCATTTTCGACCGATTGTAACATCGGCATCGCCCCGGCAGCCTTCCCGGTAGCTTCACGCTTCCGGGAAACTGGTTCACCCTCGCTCGGCCGAATCCCGGCCCTTGACTCGATCGGCACTATGTTCTAAAATATAGAGGAAATGGGCGAGGAACTGCTCTCGCGGGTCGAGGAGATCCTGCTGCTCGTGGTGTGGGACCTGGGCGACGGCGCCTATGGGGTCCCCATTCGCCAGCGCGTCGGCCGCTTGCTCGGTCGAAGTCTCTCCGTCGGCGCAGTGTACGTTCCGCTGGAGAGAATGATGGCAGGTGGCCTGCTGCGAGCCGAGGAGGGCGAGCCGACCCCGGTGCGGGGCGGCCGCCGCAAACGCTATTACCGACTCACCCCGCGCGGCCTTCGTGCGCTGAAGGAAACGCGCAGGGTGACGGAAAGCCTGTGGGCGGGGAAGACGGCATGGAAGACCGGCCGGGCTTGAGGCCGAGAAACGTCGGGCGCGGTCCGCACAGCCTCCTCGAACGTCTGCTACGCCGGATGGCGGGCGACGAAATCGCCGAGGCGGCCTGGGGTGACCTGGAAGAGGAGTCGCCCGCGCTGCGGCAGCGCTACGGCCGACTCGCGGCGCGGTTCTGGATCTCCCTGCAAATCGTACGGCTGATCCTGCAGTTGATCCCGCGATCTATTCCTGCTTCGGGGCGTTGGTTTACGGAGGTCACGATGGACGGATGGACGAGTCGGCGTCGACGGATGGTGGCCATTCTCGGCGCAGCGGCGGCACTGCCGGCAGCCGTGATTGTGGTCAGCGGGCTCGTCTATATCTTTGGGGGGAACCCCGCTGCCGAGCAAACCCTCGACTCCACTTTGTTCGACCCGGAGGGCTTCGCCTACCGAGTGTTACTGCACCCGGTCATCGTCCTCGGTGGGTTGGCGCTGGCATTGGCGCTCAACCTGCTACCCCTCCTCCGAGTCCAGCTGGACCGGCAACCGGGAAACCTGGCCGGAACGCTCGCCGTGCGCCTGCGCTCCACGCACCTGGCGATCTCCGCCGTCGGATTGGGCCTTTTGGCCGTCCTCCTCGTCTACGGCTTTACAGAGAACTTCGCCGTGGTCCCTCGCCCTCCAGCCGTCAGCACGGCGCCTGCGGCGCCTGCCGTCGGCGCCGGATGGACGGCGATCCGGCCAACGGGCGGGGAGCGGACCGTCCCTCTGCTTTCATCTCAGGTCGGACCTGCGGCGGCTCCCGTAGGGGCGGGATGGACCGCGATTCGGCGGGCTGGGCAGGAGTAGATCGTTCACCCGATTCCGTCTGTGGAGACTCTATCGCTCCGTTCCTGTGCAGGGGCGCGGAGAGCCCGCTGAGCCTCGAAGCCCGATCTGACTCAGGCCCGCTGTCGAGCCTCGTGCTCGATTGCCAGCTGCAATCGTCGTCGGGCTGATCCCGGTCGAGCCCTCAGCCGAGGAAATGCTAGGGGGACGGTCCACGAGCGGGGCGCAGGCTACCCCTCGCATGCGCCTCGGTCTCTACGCCCCTTCGGGCGCCCCAAGGGGGCAGACCGCCACGCCCTTCGGCGCACCCGAATGGGTGAGGGCGGGGTGCTTCGCCCTCTACAGGGCGCCAAGGGCGCAAAGCCTGCGGCTACAACGTCCCCTGGTTGCCGGCCACTGGCCACTGACCACTGACCACTGACGTGGTAGTGCAGGTCGGGGGGCGCCGCCAGCGTCGCCCGGTGGGCCATCTTGCGACCTTCGAGGCCTGTCGGTAAACCCGGCGTGGGGTTGCGGCTGACGAGATCCGGCGCGACCAGCGCGTCCAGGTGGTTGGCGTTGCCCACCTCCTGGTCACGGCGGACGATCTGTTTGTTGCCCTCGATCGTCATCGCTCGCTCCTCCCTCGAACGGGCAGGCTGAATCGAAACGCCTCTCCGCCCGCCGTTCGATCGTAACGGGTGCCTGGTCCGGCCCGATCAGCGATAGCCGCTCGATTCCCGGATGAACGCGTCTATAATCCGCCGGAATGGCGCTCCGGGTGTACGTCTCGCCTCATCTGGATGATGCGGTCTTCTCCTGCGGAGGCTTGATCGCGCGCCAGAAGGCACGCGGAGATGAGGTCGTCGTCATCACCGTGTGTGGCGGGGACCCGCCGATGGGAGAGCTGACTCCCTTCGCCTACGATCTTCATCGACGATGGGGCGGGGAGGGTTCGCCGATGGGCCTGCGGCGCGCCGAGGACCATGTCGCCTGCGGCCGGTTGGGCGCGTCGGTGGTTCACCTCCCGATCCCCGATGCGATCTATCGCCGCTCGGCGCAGGGCGAGGCGTTCTACCCGGACAACGGCTCGCTGTTTGGAGCCATGGCGGCGGGCGACAGCGGGCGCATCGATGAGGCCGCGGCGGCGCTGGAGAGGGCGGTCCCTCCCGAGTCGGAAATCTATCTGCCGTTGGGAATCGGCGGGCACGTCGATCATCTCCTGACGCGCCGCGCCGCCGAGCGACTGGTCCACCCGCGCTGGTATTACCGCGACCTCCCTTATGCGCTGGGCGATCCGCCGCGCGTGACCGTCAACCCGCCCGAGCACGCGACCGAGGCGAGCATCACGCTGGCGGAAGAGGAGATCGAGATCTGGATCGCCGCCGCCGGCGAATACCACTCGCAACTTTCCTCCTTCTGGCCCGATTACGAATCGCTCGAAGCCGACTTGCGCTCGTTTCACGATCATTTCGCCGGCATTCCGCTGCTGCGGGCTGCGGCGAGCTAGCCGTTCCGCAGCCCTTGTCGCGGGAGGGCGGCCGTGCTTCGTCGTCCTGCCTGGCGAGGATCGGTCGTCGACCGCGAGCCCATCGATGAGGTTCGGCGCGCAAGCTCAGCTGCGCGCGCACCCTTGACAACGACGCGATTTCTTACCTCGGTCGCCCTCTTCCTCCGCCTGTCGCCTCGCGAAAATTGGTCTCCCAGCGCTTGACTCTTTCCTCCAGGATGTTACACTGCGAATGGTCGATGCGCGCGAGATGAAGGCGCGCGACGAAGGACGATGGCGAAAGAAACGCGAGACTCCGAGGGAATGCAACGGCTGCCGATGAGGCGCGCTCTGCGCGCCGCGCCCGGCAGCGGCGCGCGGCGGCCGTTGCCGAACGCGTGGGCCGCGCGCGCCCGCGCCGAATCGGAAGAGCCGTTGCCGCTCAAGATCGGGCCGGCGTATCAGATCGCCATCCCCGGATTCCTACCGGAACCGCGCGTTCGCGTTCAGCCGCGCCTCCAGCCGCGGCGCACGCCGCGGCCGCGCGAGCTGGGCGAAGCCGAGGTCGTCGTGCTGTACAACCTGGCGTTGGGGTTGGAGCGCGGTCGGCCGGAGGATTTGATCTCGGACGCGGAGACGGCACGCGTTGCCGCCGCGGTGGCCGCTTCGCTGCGCGGGCACGTGCGATCGGTGGAGCTGGCGCCGGTGTGGGACGATCTTGGCGAAGTGTTGCGGCGCTACGATCCCGGCCGCCATGTGATCTTCAATCTATGCGAGAGCCTCGGGGGACGGGCCTGGTCGGAGGCCGAAGTTCCGCGGTTGATGCGCGCCGGCGGCTTCGTCCACACCGGGGCCTCGTTCCTGGCGCTGCGGCGGGCCGGCAACAAGCAGATCACCAAGCGGACGCTCGTGGCGGCCGGATTGCAGACGCCGGCCTTCGAGGTGATCCGGCGCCCGGGCCGTCGCCCGACGCGCGTGCCGCTTCCTGCGATTGTCAAACCGGTCGCCGAACACGGAAGCTGCGGGGTCAGCCTGGCCTCGGTCGTCGACGAGCGTCATGCGCTCGGCGAACGCATCGACGAATGCATCCGCAGCTACCGCCAGCCGGCGCTCGTCGAGGAATTCATCGACGGGCGCGAGCTCAATGTCGCCTTGTGGGGTAACGGCTTCCCGGAGGTGCTCCCGATCGCGGAGATCGCTTTCACCTGGACCGATAAGCCGCTGCAACGGATCGTGACCTTTTCCGGAAAATGGCATGCCGACTCGGTCGAGGCCGTCGGGACGCCAGGCATCTGCCCAGCGGACCTGTCGCCTGAAGATGAAGACATGGTGGAAGCCGCGGCGGTCCTGGCCTATCAGAAGATGGGTGTGCGCGGTTTCGCCCGAGTCGATATACGCCTGCGCGACCGGACGCCTTTCATCCTGGAAGTCAACGTCAATCCCGACCTGGCTCAGGACGCCGGCTTCTATCGATCGGCGCGGACGGCCGGCCATTCTTACCCCTCGATGCTGCTCCACATCCTCCGGCTGGCGCTTGCCTCGGCGGCATGACTTCGGTTCGCAAGACGACAAGATCGGACGCGCCGGCGATTTTGCGCCTGGCGGCGGCCGAACCCTTGTTCTCCAGGGAAGACCGTGAGGTGGTCGAGGAGCTCCTGTTCGATTACCTGGAAGATCCGGACCCGGGCGATTATCGTTTCCTCACGGCGGTCCACGATGGGCGGGTGGCCGGCTTCGCCTGCTATGGTCCAACTCCGCTGACCCGCGGGACCTACGACCTGTATTGGATCTGCGTCGGGCGTAGCCACCGGCGACGCGGAACCGGCCGAGCCCTCCTGCAAGCGGTCATCCGGGGACTTCGGCGCAGCGGAGGGCGGCTGCTATCGGTGGAAACATCGGGGCGGCGGGACTTCGCGCCCACCCGCGCGTTCTACGAGCGGGCCGGTTTGGCCGCAACCGCTCGTGTGCCGGGGTTCTATGCCCCCGGAGATGACCTGGTGATCTTCACCTACACAGTTCAGAAACCCCGCCGTCGAAAACCCTCCACTCGAGGACGGGCATCGAAGGCTCGCAGAAGTTGATCCTGCTGCGAGGGCCAGTCTACATCTACACCGGAGCTGCCCAGAGGATGAAGACGAAGCGAGGCGTCCCAAGGATGCTCTCTCGGTGTCACCCTGCACCGATCTCGGCGAGGGACTAAGAGGAGGGGAGCGGATGTTCCTGGCAGATGAGGAGGACAGCCCGCGCACGTGTCAACCCTTCTCTTTGTTTCTCTCCATCACAGCGCGCAGCTTTCGCCGGCGGGGAGCAGGCGGTGACGCGAGGGACCGGAAGGGGCCTCTCCAGCAACCATGGCTTGGATGGTACAAAGCGACCGGTTTCCGCTGACGGTGCGCCTGGAAAGGCGCTTGATCAGAGCCAAGAAACAGGTCCTGTGGACAGCCTCGCCGAGATGTGCTAGACTGACCCGTAGAGTACGTGACCAGGGCTGAGAGTGGTCTCTCAGTCCTTTTTCTCTCGAAAGGGCAGGGCGGGCTGTCCGACCGAGGCCAAGCAGGAGAAGCATGCCAAACAATGCCGTGTACGTCACCCAGGAGGGACTGAAGAAACTCGAGGAGGAACTCGAGCATCTTCGCACGGTAAAGCGCCAGGAAGTTGCGCAGCGTCTGCATGAGGCGATGGAAGACGGCGAGCTGATCGAAAACGCCGAGTACGAGGCCGCCAAGAACGAGCAGGCGTTTGTCGAGGGGCGGATCCTCGAGTTGGAGCATATGCTGGCGCAGGCCCAGGTGATCGAGCCCGGCAAGTCGACGGGCGTCGTCGGAATCGGCAGCACGGTGGTCATCCAGGAAAACGGCAAGACGTCGGAAACCTACACCATCGTTGGTGCCGCCGAAGCCAACCCCCGCGACGGGCTGATCTCCAACGAGTCCCCGCTCGGGCAGGGCTTGCTGGACCACAAAGCCGGCGACGAAATTGACGTCCGAGCGCCGGCCGGCACGCTCCGTTTCCGGATCGTCAAGATCAAGTAACGTTTCGAGTCGGCCCGCCCGCTCGGCGCTGAAGGCCGCGCCGGGCGTTTTCGTGTACACTACGCGCGCCGTTACGATACCCCGAGCCCTGCCATGTCGAATCTGAACGAGCTCGAACGCATTCGTCTCGAGAAGGCGGAGAGCCTGCGCCGGGTCGGGATGGATCCCTATCCCGCCCGCGCTCGCCGCAGTCACACCAGCGCCGAAGCCATTCGGGGCTTCGACGCCAACCCGGGCTCGCCGTTGGCCGTCATCGTCGCCGGTCGACTGCGGTCGATCCGCCGAATGGGGAAGGCCACCTTCGCCCATATCGAAGACCGAGACGGCTTGTTGCAGCTGTACATGAAGGCCGATCGTATCGGCGCGGACCTGTACCGGTTGTTCGAAGAGGCGTTCGACCTGGGCGATTTCATCGAGGCCGGCGGCACGATGTTCCGCACGCGCACCGGGGAGGTCACGCTTCAGGTGGAGGCGCTCCGCATGCTGGCCAAGGCCATCTCCCCGCTGCCGGCCTCGAAAGAAGAAGAGGAAGGCGGGGTGCGGGTGGTCCATAGCGCCTTCGCCAATCCCGAAGCGCGTTTTCGCGAGCGCTACGCCGACCTGGCGGTGAACTCCGATGTTCGCCAGGTGTTCGTCACGCGGGCCAGGGTGCTGGCGGCGCTGCGCGGCTTTCTCGACGGCCTGGGATTTGTAGAGGTGGAGACGCCGGTCCTGCAGCCGATGTACGGGGGCGCAGCGGCGCGTCCTTTCGTCACCCGCCATGAACAACTGGATCAGGACCTGTATCTTCGCATTTCCTTCGAACTCTACCTGAAGCGGCTCCTGGTGGGCGGGCTGGAGCGGGTCTACGAGATCGGGCGCGACTTTCGCAACGAAGGGGTTTCGTTCAAGCACAATCCCGAGTTCACCCAGCTCGAGTTCTATTGGGCGTATGCCGACTATGAGCAGGTGATGGAACTGACCGAGCGCATGGTCGCCCATGTCGCCGGGCAAGCGACGGGGAGCACGACGGTGGTGTTCCGCGGCGAATCGATCTCGCTCGAGCCTCCCTGGCGACGCCTGTCGCTGCGGGAGGCGATCGGCCAGATGGCCGAGATCGACCTCGCGGCGCACGACGACGTCGAGTCGCTGCGTGGCGAAATGCGGCGCCGCGGGCTCGAGCCGTCGTCCGAGGCCACCCGCGGCAAGCTGATCGAGTCGCTGCTGACGCACTTCGTCGAACCCAGGTTGATCCAGCCAACCTTCCTCCTCGACTACCCGCGCGACATCTCGCCCCTAGCCAAGAGCCTGCCAGGGGATCCGTCGACGGTCGAGCGCTTCGAGGGATTCGCCGGCGGGATGGAGCTCTGCAACGCCTTCACCGAGCTCAACGATCCGCTCGATCAGGAGCAGCGCTTTCTGGAGATGGGGCGCGACTACGCCGCCGACGATGAAGAGCGCCACCCCCTGGATGAAGACTACCTGCGGGCGATGCGTTACGGGATGCCGCCCAACGGCGGGTTTGGCATGGGGGTCGACCGGTTGGTCATGCTGCTCACCGATCGAACGTCGATCCGCGAGGTGATTCTCTTCCCGCATCTGAGGGCACGCGACTGAGGGGTGCCTGCGGCGGGCGAAGCACACCCACCTCTGCTCGTTTTCATGATTGGCCGTGCGGGCGTGCTTCGCCACCCCGCGTCACAACGAACACAAACCGGGTTTCTCCAAGAAACCCGGTTTGTGTCATTACTGACCACTGACCACCGACGACTGACTACTATTCCGGTGCCGGGGAGTAGATCTCGTCGTCGTGCGGCCCGCTGACGACCAGATATCCGGCGGCGCCCTTGCTCACCCGGTACAGGGCGTGATCGACCAGCAGGTAGGTGCCCGGCTCATCCAAGAAGAACTCGAAGTAGGCGAAGGAGCCGGGCGGTACGTACCAGGTCTCCTCGTTGGCGATGTACGTGTCCGGCGAGCCTGTGACGACTTTGTCCCAGATCTCGCCGATCATATGGAAGTTCGATCCGACGTTGGGTCCGCCGTCGCCGAAGAAGAGTCGGACGGTCTCGCCCACTTCGGCTTGCAGCGGAGTGTACTTGGTGAGCGCGTCGACATGTCCGTTGAGGGTGAAGTACTCGGGCTGCTCGGCCGCCGCCTTGTCACTGCTGAACTCCTGGTGGCCTTGATCGCCGTGGGCACCGGTGGTGTACCACTCCCCCTGCACCACGTAGAACTCGCGGTCGACCGGAGGCAGGCCGCCCACCGGTTCGACCAGGATCCCGCCATACATCCCCTGGGCGATGTGATGATACGGCGGCGGGAAGGCGCAATGGTAGATATAGGCCCCGGGGCGGAGCGCTTTGAAGCGGAGCGTCTTGCTCTCGCCGGGCTGGACATTCGTTACCGCCGCACCCCCGCCGGGGCCGTTAACGGCGTGCAAGTCGATGTTGTGGCCGACGCCGTTGGTGGTCGGATTCACCAGCGTCAATTCGACGGTGTCGCCTTCCATGACGCGGATCATCGGTCCGGGGACCGTTCCATCGAACGTCCAGAAGGAATAGCTGACGCCGTCGGCCAATTCGGCGGTAACCTCCTTCGCCGTCAGCGTCACCTGGACCGTCGTAGGTTCGGTGCGCGTGATCGGCGGGGGAACGTCGGCCGGATCGCGGATGACGTTCGGGGCGTCGAGCTCTTTCTCCGCACCGATCGGGAGCTGTCCGATTCGTCTCACGGCCAGGTCGACGCCGGGACCGACGGTGACCTGCGCCGCGGAGGCAGGTGCCGCCGGTGCTGCCGGCGCGGCGGGTGCGGATCCACCGGCGGCGGCGTAGGCCAGGACGGCGATCACGAGCGCTGCTGCGGCAAGGGCGATGGCCGCCATATTGACGTACTTGTTCGACATGAATGCCTCCTGAAAGGTGGGGGACGCCTTAGGACAGTCGTGTTCTCAAATGCTGACTATCTCACCCGGAATGGTAGAGGCTCCCCGGGTCAGGTAAAGTGACATTTCTTATCCGAAAGGGTGTGATGTTCGGCGCGGGTGACTTCTACGTGAGTCTGCAGACCGTGGCCGTCAAGACGTCGGGCGGCGGAAGCCGAAATCCCTGCACTTCCAATAAGGGAGACGAGCGCTCCGGCGATCAGTGATCCTAAGAGTTTGTCCTGGGCGGAAGATTCGAGACGGGGCACAGGCCTCTACGAAGGTGGTCGCCAACCTAGCTTCTTGCGAAGTACGGCGTAACGGGAGACCAGGTGGACCCATGCCGCCGAGTGCCGAGTGACCAGCTCCGCCGTTCGCAGCGAACGCCGGAAACCCTCGGCGTCGGCGAACGGCTCTAGCCGGGTGAGCCCGCGGCCGATCTCGAAGGGCGCGTGAGCGTCGGACCCGGCCAGCCCCGGAAGGCCGGCGGCGCGGGCGAGCGCCGCGGCCCGCTCGTTGGGGCGGCCGCCGTAGGTCCTGGCGTTGAAGGCCTCCAGCGCATCCAACCGCGGCAACAGCGGTCGTAGCACTTCCTCTCGCCATGCGCCGCGACGCGAGTAGTCATAAGGATGTGCGACGCTGATCACCGCGCCCTGACGGCGCAGGCGGTCGATCGTCTCTTCCGGCGAAAGCCCGGGGGGGATCTCTTCGCTCATGAAGTAACCCAACAGCTCACCCTCGGTCGTCATGATCTCTTCTCCGAGAATGAAGCGCTCGGGATCGAGGCTGGCGGCTTCCAGCGCGCCGGCGAAAACGTTATGGTCGGTGATGGCCAGCCGGTCGATCCCGCGCCGCCGACAGACCTCGAGCAACGCCCGCGGTGAAGCCAGGCTGTCCTTCGAGTGATAGGTGTGGCAGTGGAGTTCAACGTTCCACATGGGAGAACGTCGATTCTCTTTCGGGGTGGAACCCGCCAACCTCGGTAAAGGGAAACACCAAAGCGAGGCGGCCTTGTATCATCCGCCGCGCTGGAGCAGGGCGACGCTCCCTACGATCAGGGCTGCCAGGATCGCCAGCCCGGCGACCGCCTGCCACACGGTCTTAGGCTCCATCCCCGGCATGACTACCTGGCCATCGCCGTACTCGCGGAAGAGGCGGCCCCAACGCGTGGTCAACGCCTCCGCCACCCGCCGGCGGCCAACGAAGGGATACCAGTAGACGTTGTGATAGAAGTTGCTGGCAAAGTACGCCCAGGGGACCAGCGGCGATTGCAGCAGGGACTTCTCCAGGGGCTTGAGCGGGCCGTAGTAGATCATCTTCTGCCCGCGGCTGGCGAACGTGTCCTGCTGGACAAAGCCCCAAGCCGGCTCCTGCTCGATATCGTAGCCGACGATTCGAATTTGTCTGGGGTCGCCAACCCCGAGGCCGGCCTCGTGCGCCCGCCGGATGAAACGGATGTGCATCGGGTCGAATCCCTGGAGGCGGGCCGAGACGGCATCGATCGCCACTTGATCGGCGGATGCCAGCAGGATGTCCTTCTCGTGCCAACGCATGGCGCGCGGTCCCGGCCCGTCGCCGGCGAAGGTGCCGTCCATCACGGCAAAGAGACCCGGATGGATCTCCTGCTGAATCGCCAGCAAATCGACCAGCGTGTCGTGAATCACGGCATGCGTCCAGTGGCGATTGCGGTGGAGCAGCCCGCCGAAGGCGTTCTTCATGGCCCCGGTGATCGTGGTGAAGACGTGCGTCTTGACCGTCGGAAGATGAACCATGTTCAGGCCGACGATCGCCTTGGGGATGAACACCCCCTCCGGGTAGACCTTGTCCAGCACGAGGAAGGGCCGCTTCGGGCGATACTCAAACCACTCGAAGTCCTGCTCGTACAGGTACAGGCACGGGACGCCGTACTTGTCGGTCACGAAGCGGTGTTTGTTGTTGAATTCGCCGACGCGGGTGTCGACGACGACCGTGTCGTTGTGGACTCCGACCAGATCCTGGTAACCGGCTCCTTGCAGGGCCCGGATGACGCCTTCCAACTGCCAGGGGGCGGTCGAGCAGGCGGGGTACCACGTCTGCCAGGAGATGTTGATCTTCAGGCCGGTGCGCACGCCCCTCGGCAGTGACGTCTCGACCCCGGCCAGGGTCATCAATCGACCGATGTCGTCGACCACCGAGGAGGGAGCCGTCTTGAGAACCGCCACGGTGCCTCTTCCGGGGAACTCCGCCATCGCTACGCCTCCAGAGCGGGGATTCTATCGCACCTGGTCGGGGCTGCGCCGTGCTAGAATAAGAAACCGATGTCACCCCCGAATTCACCGTTACGCCGTCCTGCCAATCCCGTGATTCAGGCCGCCTTTCGGCGCCAAGTGCGGCTCGAGATCTACCTTCCCCTCGGCCTGACTCTGCTGGGAATCGCCGTATTCGTCGCGATGGCGGCCGCCCTCAGCTATGGGACACCTGGCGCCTGGGCCGATACGACGCTGATCCTGCTGGCCGTCCCGACGGCGATCCTGTTGGCGGTCATGTTGTCGGCGCTGGCGGCGGGAAGCTACCTGCTGGTGCGCCTGATGCGGGAAATTCCCGGATTCACCAGCGGCCTCCAGCAAGGGGTCGACCGCGTATCGGGGGCGGTCCAGAGAGGCAGCGGCGCCGCTGTCCGGCCGGTCATCATCCCGCGAGCGTTTCTGGCAGCGGTGGCCGAGGCTGGACGATCGTTGCGTTCGATCTTCCGCGCCGAGTGAGGTTGTGGCTCATGAACAGCGAAGACAGCTGGAAACCAAGGGTTCTGATCATCGGCGCGCTGGTGGGAGCGCTGACCGGCCTGGCCGGTGCCTTCCTGCTATTGCGGCGGTCGGAGTCCAAGGGGACGAAACCCGAGCTCGACGCCGGCGAGGGCATGCGGATCGGACTGCTGGTGATGGGGCTGTTGCGGCAGGTCGCCCTGATCGGTGAAGGCAAGGAATAACCCGCCAGAGTACAAATTTGCGCCGTTATTCACAAGCGCCCGGGGCCGCCCCGGGCGCTTTTCGCTTGTCAGAGGGGTTGACAACCGGCTTTCGTGTGATGTAGGATGGTCACGAACGGTCGTTCGTTCATGCTTCATTTTCCTCCATGGAAAGGCCGATTCACCCCCCGCAGGACCAAGTCCACACCGCCCATTCGATTCTTGATGCCGCCGAGTTCCTGTTTCAGCGCCAAGGCTATCACGGGACGTCCATGCGGCAGCTGGCCCGTTTTGGCGGTGTCACACCGGCCGCCATCTACAATCACTACCCCTCAAAAGAGGATCTCTTCATCGCCCTGCTCAACGCCAGGCTGCCCCACCGAGCCCTGGCTCTGGCCCTGGAACAGGCGCAGGGCGACGACGCCGATCAGCTGCTGCGCGACGGCATCCGTCGGATGCGGGACGCCATGGAGAACCGCTTCGACAACCTTCGGTTGGTCTTCATCGAGATCCTGGAATTCGAAGGCCGGCACCTGCCCGTGGTCCTCCCCGGGCTGCTCACCCCGGCCCAGTCCTTCCTGGAGCGGCTCCGCGCCAGCGACCCGCTCTTGCGAGCCTGGTCGCCCTACTTCCTCCTGCGGCTGATCGGCGGCGCCTTCGCCGCGCTGGCCATATCGGCCTCCTATCTGCGCGCCGTCGATGGGATGGCGGTCGGCCCCGAAGAGTTCGACGACCTGGCCGGGATCCTGGTCGCCGGATTCACACAGGCTCGGCCTGTTTCGAGCCGGGCGGAGTCGCCCGGATGAACCCGACTCGCTTGCAGGACGTCATGCGCAAAGAGTTCCTGCAGATCCTGCGCGATCCGCACACCCTCTACATCGTCTTGGCGATCCCGGTGGTCCAGATGTTCCTGCTCGGCTACACCGCCACCACCGACGTTCGAGACGTCCCGCTGGCCGTGGTCGACTTCGATCGCTCGTCCTCGTCGCGGCGCCTGCTCGACGCTTACCGCGCCGCTGACCACTTCCGCCTGGCCTTCGACGTCGATTCCGAGAACCAGCTGCGGGAACTGATCGATGGAGGCGAGGCGAGTCTCGAAGATGTGTTCCTGGCCTTGGCGGGGGAAGAACGACCGACCGAGGCGTGATTGCGGCTTCCCGGTGTTGAACGACTTCCCGCGGGCCTACCCTATCGTGGAATGCTCCATCGGTCTGCCAGGGAGCGCTTGGATGGGTCTCCCACCCACTGAAGCTATGTGGAACCTCGTCCAGGTAGAAGAAAGGTTTGTCGGCCCGTTGGTCGAGAGCGCCCGGCCGCATGCGTCTGGCGGATCGCCTGACCGCGGGGTATGATGCTCGAGCCCCCGGCCCGATGGGCCCTTCGAATGGCAACGCACGGTGGCCGCTGTCATCTCTGACTTCTCTGTCCCACGTCGCCAAGCCAATCGTATCGTCTGGGCTGCCGCTGGTGCGCTCGTCGGCCTGGCGTCCGTCAGCTCTTGCACGGTGCCCGTCACCCAATTCAACCTTTCTCGAACGGCGTCTCGATCTCCCGTTACCGCCACCCCATTTCTTCCCGTGGCGGCCTCACCCACGGCGGAGTCGACGACGTTATGGATTTCGCCTGCGGTGCCTCCTGCCCTTCGCGAGTCAGTGGTGGAGGCCAGCCGTCTCCTGCCTGGCCCCATCACCATCGTGGAGTTGCGCGAGCCGGCCTCGCTGCGGTTGGAGCCAGGGGACGGGGCCAGCGTAGCCGAGTGGACGTACGCCGCGGTGGCACCCTTCCCGACGATTCGGGACTCGATCACGTTGGCCGAGTTGCGAGACGGCTGGCAGGGGCGAGGCGAAAGCCCCGTCAGTCTGTTCGTCTCACCGTCGGCGCGAGACGCGATGCGGGAAGTGCTGGGTGAGCCGGCGGAAACCGTGAAGGTGGTTCCGAGCGCGGAGGATCTACTGGAGGCTGCCTGGGCTGCCCGGCCGGCGCTGGCGATCGTCCCGTTCGAGGGCCTCGATCCGCGTTGGAAGGTGCTCGAGGTCGACGGGGTCTCTCCGGTCAGGAAGGATTTCGATCCTGCCGGCTATCCACTGCGGATGTCCTTCGACCTGACCGGGGATGGCAGCGAGGACGAGGCGTTCCGCCGCGGTCTCGAGGACGCCTCGGGACAGACGAGCCCGATTCGGAACCGTCGGGCCGACCGCTTGACGACGGTCGTCATGACCGGCGTTACCGCGTTGACCCGCGCGACGGCCTGGCAGATGGACCGCAGCGGCGCCACCTTCCCTTCGAAGGACATCGGCGATTGGCTCCGCCAGGCGGATTTGACGCACATCAGCAATGAGGTTGCCTTCTCCCCCGATTGCCCGGATCCCGTGCCCGACCAGACCCCATTGCTCTTCTGCTCTTCGCCGCGTCATCTGGCCCTGTTGGAGGACGTTGGCACGGACGTGGTGGAGCTGACCGGGAATCACGTGCTCGATGCCGGCCCGCAAGCGCTGCTCTACACCCTCGACCTCTTCCGCCAAGCCGGTTGGCGCTGGTTCGGAGGCGGCGCGAATCTGGCGGAAGCCGTTCAGCCGGTGCTGGTTGAACACAACGGCAACCGCATCGCCTTCCTGGGCTGCAACGAGGCGGGGCCAGTGAGCGCGTGGGCCACAGAGGATCGTCCGGGCGCCAACCCGTGTGGTTCCGATCGACTGCAGGCGCAGGCCAAGGAGTTGCGCGCCGAAGGCTACTTGCCGATCGTCACGTTCCAGTGGCATGAGCACTATACGCCCGCGCCGCCCGCGTCGCAGCGCGAGGCGTTTGAGGCCGCCGCCGCCGGGGCGGTTGCCGTCAGCGGCAGCCAGGCCCATCAACCGCAAGGATTCGGGTTTCAGGACGGCGCCTTCATCCATTACGGACTGGGAAATCTCTTCTTCGATCAGATGTGGTCGGAGGCTGTCCGCAAGGAATTCGTCGACCGCTATGTCTTCCATGACGGGCGCTTGATCTCTGTGGAGCTCTTGACGGCTTATCTCGAAGACTGGTCTCGTCCCCGCCCGATGACACCGGAGGAGCGGGCCTCGTTTCTCGAGGAGATCTTTCGCGCGAGCGGCTGGTGAGGGCGCTGGCGGTGAGCTTCGCTCCCGAGGTCTCGATGCGGGACGCGCCTCAGGGATTGCTCTCTCTCGCGGCAGATAAAGCCTGGGGCCCGCTCGGAATGACAGTGCAGAGGAGCCCACCCCTCATTGTCATTCCGAGCGGGCCCGCAGGGACCGCGAGGAATCCCCGGTGCGCGTCCCTGATCGGAACCGCGGGCGAGCGGGGGCGCGATCAATGTCCCCGCCGGTGCGATACTCCGACGCGCCTCAGGGATTCCTCTCTCGCCCCAGACAAAGCCTAGGGCTCGCTCGGAATGACAGTACAACAGTACAGAGGAGCCCACTCCCCATTGTCATTCCGAGCGGGCCCGCAGGGACCGCGACACTTGCGCCGGAGCCTGCGGCGCAGCCGCAAGCGCAGATGGGAATCCCCGGTGCGCGTCTCTGGTCGGAAGCGCGGGCGAGAAGGGGCGCGATCAATACCCCCGTCGGTGCGATACTCAGACGCGCCTCAGGGATTCCTCTCTCGCCCCAGACAAAGCCTGGGGCTCGCTCGGAATGACAATTAGAGAAGGCATGCTCTGCGAGCTACGGGATGATGCCGTCCGTAAGGTCCTCGAACTTCGGATTCGTTTCGCGAATCAAAGCCAGCTTCTTTTCCCGCCTCCAGGCCTTGATCTGCTTCTCCCGCTCGATGGCACTCCGGATATCCTCCGTCTGCTCGAAATAAACCAGGCGGTGGACCCGATAACGTGAGGTGAATCCCTGAACCGCGCCTTGCTGGTGCTCCGCCAGACGCCGCAGCAAGTCGTTGGTCACTCCGACGTATAGCACGCCGCGATTGCTTGAGAGGATGCAGACGAAGTAGGTCCGCGGTGGCCTGAGCGACATGAAGCCCCCTGTGCAGAACGTTCGCGCCCGAGGTCTGGAAGAAGACGCGCCTCAGGGATTCCTCGCCCCGCACGGCGGGGCTCGGAATGACAATGGGGGAAAACGCCTCCGATGCGAAGCCTCCTCCATTGTCATTCCGAGCCCCCGCAGGGGGCGAGGAATCCCCGAGGCGCGGCCCGAATCGCTTCCTCGGGTCCGAGGCGCTTCGCCGCTGGCGCGGATTTCCTCTACGCCAGCCCCGCCCTCGCCTTCAGTGCATCGGCCACGCGTCGCTCGGCCATCTCGGCTCGCTGCGCGGCGGCGCCGAGCGCTTGCTCCCAGTCTGCGACGGGGCCCTGGTCAGTGAGGGTCTTGGCATTGATCCGCACGTTCAGCGCCGCCGCCTGAATCCCGGCGCGTGCCAACGCCACCGCTGTGGCCGCGTCGCTAACGGCGTTGACGTTGCCAATCTCGGCCACCTCGGCCCCGAGCTCGGCGACGTCGGCCGCTGCCAGTGCGACGTTGAGTGGCACACGCGCTGCCTGATGCGTGGCCCTTTCGATCGCTTGTGACCGCGCGCTCGCCTCAGCCTGGGTGGTGTGCGGCAGGCGCGTCGCCTGCAGAACCCCTTCGAAGGCAGCCGCGTCTTCGTCGATGGCGGCGGTCAGCTTGTGCCGAAGGCCGTCGGCGGCAGAAGCGACGTCCTTCACGCGAGTTTCCACGGAAGCGTACTTCTTCTTGCCGACCGTCAGACGCGCCACCATCCCCGCCAGGGCGGCGGCCATCGCCGCGGCCGTGGCGGCGGCCGACCCGCCCCCCGGGGTGGGTGTAGCATCGGCCAGACGCTCGAGGAAGGCGGCCTCGCCCGGCGGTGCAATCGGGCGCAGCATCTCCAGACGACTTTCGAGAATCTGCTCGCGTTCGAGGTGACCCAGTTGCAGGTACCAGGCGGCGGCGTCGATCATCGCTTGTTGCGGGAGCAGACCGACCAGCTCTGAGTGATCGATGGCGACCCCGTGGCGGGCCGCCTCCCGGCGCACCAGCTCGACAACTCGCGCCAACGGAGTCTGGGTGTGGTCGGTGAGGTTCATCGACACCTGGGCTCGCCCATCGACTTCCAGGCCCAGCGCCTTGACGTAACGCAGCCCGCCCGTTGAGTGGCGCACGGACCGGGCGATGTTCTTGGCAACCGCGACGTCGGCGGTCGTCAGGTAGATGTTGAAAGCGATCAGGGGTCGGCGCGCGCCGATGACCGTCGCCCCGGCCGGGCCGAGATGAGCCGGACCGAAGTCCGGCACGCGATCCGGATCGCTGTGGATTGTTTGACGCAGGCTCTCATACTCGCCCTTGCGGATGTCTTCCAGGTTGACCCGATCGGGCCGGGTGGCGGCGGCCTCATACAGGTAGACCGGGATGTCGAGTTCTTCGCCGACGCGGCGGCCAAGGGAGCGGGCGAGCGCCACGCATTCTTCCAGGCTGGTGCCGGCCAGCGGAACGAACGGCACCACGTCGGTGGCGCCGATGCGCGGATGCTCGCCGCGGTGCTCCTCCAGGTTGATCTTCTCTGCCGCCAGGCGGATCGCCTTGAAAGCGGCTTCGATGGTGGCCGGCCCCGGGCCGGCGAAGGTAATGACGCTGCGGTTGTGGTCGGCATCCGAGTGCACGTCCAGGACGAGAATGCCTGGCACAGCGGCGATCGTCGACCGAAGGGCGTCAATCACCTCCGGCCGGCGCCCTTCGGAGAAGTTAGGGACGCACTCGATCCAAGATTCGCCCACGCCGCCCTCAAATCGGGATGTCTTTCATGGCCGCAGAGCGGGGACAAGTATAGACGGTCCGTGTGCGGCTCGCGGACCGGGAACTCATCCTTTCTTCACCCGAATAGTCGGTTGGCAGGGGTACAATCTCATCTGGGCCCAGTAAAGAGGGCCCAGGGAGCAGACCGATGACGATCCTTACGCGTCGGGCGTTTCTCAAGGTCGCCGGAGTCACCGGTGCGGCGCTCATCACGGGCTGCCAGGTGCCCGACGACGGGTCTCCGGCCGCGGCAGGCGGCTCTTCGGCTGGCGGGGCTAGCGGAGCTGGATTGGCGCCGGCGCCGGTCGAAATCCTCATTACACCGACAGGCTCCCTCTACATCCAGTCGTATTCTTCCCGTCCGACGGTACAAGGTGAATCCTGGAATCTAAACGTTCACGGCCTGGTGGAGCGACCGCGCGCCCTGACCCTGGCCGATGTCCGTTCCTTCCCGAAGGTCGAGGAACTGCGTACCCTGGAATGCATCGGCAACCCCGTCGGCGGTTCGTTGATCGGCAACATCGTCTGGGGCGGCTTCGCGGCGCAGGCCTTGTGGGATGACGTCGGAATCCTGCCGGAAGCGACCCGCGCCCGGTTTGAGGCCGAGGACGACTACTCCACCAGCGTGGAGATGAAATGGATCGCCCAGCCCGGTGTTCTTCTGGTGTACGAAATGAACGGCGAGCCCTTGCCGACCGCCCACGGTTATCCGCTGCGGATCTTGATGCCTGGACTTTACGGCCAGAAGATGCCGAAGTGGATTCGCGAGATCGAATTCATCAATTACGACCATGTCGGCTATTGGGAGTCACGCGGCTGGTCCGACGTGGCCTCGGTCCAGACCAACTCGATTATTCAACAGCCGCGGGAGCTGGGGGGCCTGCCCCAAGGCTCCGTGCCGGTCTTCGGCGTCGCCTTCGCAGGCCTGAGGCGCATTGCGCGCGTCGATGTGCGGCTGGACGAAGGGGACTGGCTTGCGGCCGAGTTGATCCAGGCGGAGTCTCCGTTGACGTGGACGCAATGGGCGTTCGACTGGCCGGCCGACGCCGGTCGGCATCGGATCGCCGTACGCGCCTCCGACGAGACCGGTTTCGTCCAGTCGACGGAAGCCGAGTCGATTCTCTCCAGCTCCTACCCGGACGGCACCGACAATATCCACAGCGTTGTCGTCTCGGTCGGCTGACGGATGGACCCACGGCGAAGGCGGCTTCGCCTGGCCACGTTGGCGGCGCTTGGCCTCGTCTCTGTCCTGGCACTGGCGGCCGGGCTAACCGTCTCTCAACTCGAAGAGAGGGACTCGTTCTGCATCTCCTGCCATACGGCCCCCGAAGAGACCTACTACGATCGGGCGCAGGCAGCGCTCGCGTTGAGCGAACCCTTCGCCGACTTGAGCAGCGCCCACTACGGAATGGAGACCACCTTCCGCTGCATCGATTGCCACCGGGGAAACGGCGGGCTCGTCCACCGGATCACCACACTCGGATTGGGGGCGCGTGACACCGCGATCTGGCTCAGCGGGCAAGCCGACGAGTCGATCGAGAAGACGGAACTCGTCGCGCCGGGACTGCTGACTTCGGCCTGCACTGGATGCCACACCGAGGCGTTGCTGGAGGTCGGCTTCAACAATCATTTCCACAACAAGCTTCCGGAGGCCTACGCGCTGTGGCGCGGCGGCGCGCAGCTCCAGCGTCCTGTCGAGGCGCCGGACTTGCCGGAGCAGGCTCTGATCGTCGAGCCGAGTCCGACCGAGGTGTTGTGCGTCGACTGTCATCGGGCGCACATTTACCTGCCTGGCTCCGAGCTCCAGGGCTATCTCGATCTGGCCAACACGGTCTACCCGGCCTGCGTTCGATGCCACGAAGAGGCGGGGCACGGTCCGCTGGAATTGGCGCAGCGATAGGACCGACGGCCGGAAGTCTTTCGCGCCTGAGAAGGAAGATCATCCGGCGCGACTGGTTGTAGCATGAGAACCGAGGTCGAATCCTGATGTGCCTATCGAAGAAATCCCTTGCACTACTATTCTTGGGCTTCCTTACACTGGGCCCGGCGGCCTGCGCCTCCCCACGCACCGAGATGAGCGCCTCGCCTGTTTCCTCGGCTGAGCTCAGCTCGATCGTCCAACCCTCTTTGGCACCGACGGGCACAACGGTGCTCGCGCCCGCGCAGGCCACCCAGGCGCCGACAGCGCAGACGATCCGTGAGGATCAATATGCCACCGATCCGACGACGGTCGATCTGGCGAGCGGCCGGCCGACGCTGGTCAAGTTCTTCGCCTTCTGGTGAACGACCTGCCGACGACTGGCGCCCGTCGTGCACGGGCTCGAAGCAGAGTGGGGTGGGCAGGTCAACTTCGTCTACCTCGATATCGATGACCCGGCCACCGAGTCGTTCAAGCGGCAGCTAGGCTATCGGGTTCAGCCGCACATGTTCCTGCTCGACGGTGAGGGGCGAGTGCTCGAGCAGTGGCTGGGCTATGTCGAGGGTGAAACCCTGGAGGCAGCCTTGCGGGATGTGACCGGCTAAGCCGTCCACAGCCCTGAGCCCTCGGGTGTAAACTTCTCGTCTCCTTCCGGGGACCGCGAAGCTTGCGCACCCTTTCCGAATTCGTTTTCGGTTCTCCGCTGCCGACGGCCCGCCTTGAATCTGAGCGCCTCAATAAGACGCGCGCGCTGGCGGCCCTTTCCCCGGACGCCCTCTCTTCCATTGCTTACGCCAACCAGGAAATCTTTCTCGGTCTGGCGGTCGCCGGCGCGGTCGCCTTGGCCTACTCCTGGTCGATCGCGCTCGCCATCACCGGCCTGCTCCTGGTCCTGGCCATGTCGTATTCGCAGACTCTGTATGCCTACCCTTCAGGTGGGGGTTCGTATACCGTCGCCAAAGAGAACCTTGGGCCGTCCCCCGGACTTGTGGCTGCCGGCGCGTTGCTGATCGACTACGTCCTGACGGCGGCCGTCAGCCTGACCGCCGGAGTAGCGGCGATCGCCTCGGCCTTTCCCGTCCTGTGGCTCTACCGTGTCCCCGTGGCGCTCCTCCTACTGCTGGTGATCACCATCGCTAACCTGCGGGGAGTCCGCGAGGCGGGGACGGTCATGACCGTACCGGTCTACCTGTTCCTCTTCGCTTTCGGGGGAATGCTGGTGGCGGGATTCGCCCTGGCTGCCCAGCAGGGACCGGGGAGCTATTCCGAGGCACCGGCCGTGACGCCAATGACGACGACGTTGCTGTTGCACACTTTTGCCGCCGGCTGTACCGCGCTGACCGGGATCGAAGCCATCAGCAACGGGATTACCGTGTTTCGCCCCCCTGTTTCCCGCAACGCCAGCCGCACCCTGTGGACGATGGCCCTATTGATGGGAGCCCTTTTTCTGGGGTCGATTGGACTCACCCATTATCTGGCGGTGTACCCACAGGGCGCGGAGACGATCCTCTCGGCCCTGGCACGAACTGTGCTAGGAACTTCGCCGGCCTACTTCTTGGTGCAGGGCGCCACCCTCTTGATCCTGGCCGTGGCGGCCAACACGAGTTTCGCTGGTTTCCCGCGCGTTGCCTCGGTCCTGGCCCACGACCGCTACTTGCCGCACCAATTCGAGCACCTTGGCGACCGACTGGTCTACACCAACGGCATGCTGGTGCTGGCCGGCTTGACGGGACTGCTGATCGTCGTCTTTGGCGGCGACTCGCATGCGCTGATTCCGCTCTTCGCCGTCGGCGTGTTCATGGCCTTCACGCTTTCCCAAGCGGGGATGGTCGTCCACTGGTTCAAGCTGCGCGGTCCGCAGTGGCGGCTCAAAGCCTTGGCCAATGGGGTTGGCGCGGTGGTCACCTCGGCGACCTTTCTGATCGTCGCCGTCAGCAAGTTCGCCGAGGGCGCGTGGATCGTGCTGGTGTTGATCCCGGCGATGGCGATCATCTTCCGAAGAATCAACATGCACTACAAAGAAGTCGCCAAGGAACTCACTCTGCGGGGACTCCCGCCGAGCTTGCGGCCCTTGCCCAAGCCGCGGCTGGTGATTCCCATTTCCGGTGTGCATCGCGGCGTGATCGAGGCGGTCCGCTACGCTCAATCGGTCAGCGACCGGATCACCGCGGTCTACGTAGAGACGGAGCCTGGCGCCGCCGAACGAACGCGCCAGGAGTGGGAGCGCTGGGAGCTGGACATCCCGCTCGACATCGTTCCATCGCCTTATCGTTCGATCATCGGGCCGCTGCTGGAGTACCTCGACGGGGAGGACACCCACCACAACGACGGCCAGCAGGCAACGGTCGTCCTGCCCGAATTCGTTCCGGCGCACTGGTGGCAGGCGCTATTGCACAATCAAACCGCGTTCTTGTTGAAGCTGGCGCTGGTCTACCGTCGGCGCCGCCTGGGGCACGCCCGGCCGGTGATCGACGTGCCGTACTACTTGAGGGACTGACGTCTGAGATCCGTGACCGGTGACCAGTAACCAGTAACCAGTGACCATTTATCAGTAACCAGTGACCAGTAACCAGTGGTCCCTGGTTACTGGTCACTGGTTACTGGTCTTCTCCCAGCCTTCGCGCAATCACCATCCGCAAAATCTCGCTCGTGCCTTCCCCGATCGTCATCAGGCGAGCGTCGCGGTACATGCGCTCGACCGGAAACTCGGCGCTGTAGCCGGAACTCCCCAGGATCTGGATGGCGTTCCGGCAGACGCGTTCGGCGGCCTCGCTGGCGAAGAGCTTCGCCTGAGCCGCTTCGCGTGTGAACGGCAACCCCTTGGCCTTCAACCAGGCTGCGTGGAGCACCAGCCAGCGAGCCGCGTCGATCTCGGTGGCAGCGTCGGCCATCATGAACTGGATGCCCTGGTGCTGGGCGATCGGAACTCCGAAGGCGGGCCGTTCTTGAGCGTACCGCAGCGACTCCTCGAGGGCTGCCCGGGCGAGGCCGACGGAGAGCGCGCCGATCGAAATCCGCCCGCCATCTAGAACCTGGAGGGCCTGAATCAGGCCTTCGCCTGGCTCGCCCAGCAGGTGGTCGGCCGGGATTCGCACCTTGTCGTAGGTCAGGCCATGCGTGGGCGAAGCGCGCACGCCCATCTTGTGTTCCGGCGGAAGGATGGTGACGCCGGCGGCGGCGCGAGGCACGACGAACATGCCGAAGCCGTGTTTCCCGGCCTGGGGATCGGTGCGGGCCAGGGTCACGATCACCTCGGAGATTCCGGCGTTGGTGATCCAGGCCTTGGTGCCGCTGATCAGCCAATCGCTGCCGGAGCGTTCCGCCCGTGTCTGGACCGAACCGGCGAGGTCCGACCCGCCGCCCGACTCGGTCAGGGCGAGAGCCGCCAAGCCGCTGGCACCGGTGGCGAGCGACGGGAGCCATCGTTTCTGCTGCGCCGGATCGCCGAAGAGGCCGATCGGCGCGCAGCCGAGCCCGTTGTGCGCGGCCACCGTCAACGCGGTTCCGCCGTCGGCCCAGCCAAGCTCCTCGATCGCCAAGGCCGCGCCGACGGCGTCGACGCCGGCGCCGCCGAGGGCCTCAGGGATGTTCAGCCCCAGCAGGCCGACTGCGGCCATCTTGCGAATGGCTTCGGCGTTGAGGCTGGCCTCCCGGTCGCCTTCCGCGGCGCCAGGCCGTACCTCCTTGGCGGCGAATTCGTGCACGGTAGAGCGCCACAGGGAGTTCTCTTCGCTGAGCTGGAAGTCCATCGTTCACCTCTCGTCGGGGAAGGGGGCCGGGCCGGCCGGAGGCGAGGCGTCGTGAGCGCGGGCGATCGCCTCCAGCGATTCCGGATTGACGAGCGACGAGGTATCCCCGGGATCCTCTCCCAAGTAGGCGGCGCGGATCATGCGCCGCATGACTTTGGCGTTGCGCGTCTTGGGCAGGTCGGCGAGGAAGATGAAGGTCTTGGGCGCGAAGGGCTTCCCCAACTCTCCCACGACGCGCTCGAGCAGGTCCTGTTCGAGTTTCCTGGAGGGTGGCGTCCCCCGGCGAAGGACGCAAAAGCAGACCACGTGGTTGCCTTTCACCGGGTCCGGCACGCCGATCGCCGCGGCTTCGACGACTTCCGGCTGCGCTACCAGGATCGACTCGAGTTCGGCCGGCCCGAGCCTTTTCCCGGCGACTTTGATGGTGTCGTCAGAGCGCCCGAGGATGTACCACATGCCGTCGCCATCAACCGCAGCCCAGTCGCCGTGGACCCAGATTCCGGGCCAGCGCGCCCAGTAGGTCGCCTCGTAGCGGGCGGGATCCTTCCAGAAACCGCGTGTCATGCCGATCCACGGCGCCTTGATCACCAGCTCGCCGACTTGGTTTCGGACCGGCTTACCGGATTCGTCGAAGACGTCGGCGGCGATTCCGGGACAGGGGGCGGAGAAGGCGCACGGCTTCAGCGGCAGGATGGTATTGCCCATCAGGATCCCGCCTGAGACTTCCGTTCCGCCGGAGTAGTTGATGATGGGCCTCACCGCCTCGCCAGGTACTTCGAACAGCCAGCGCCAGGGCTCCGGGTTCCACGGCTCGCCGGTGGAGCCGAACAGTCGCAAAGAGGAAAGATCGTGGGCGCGCACAGGCGCCTCGCCCAAGACCGCCAGCGCCCGGACCAGCGTCGGAGAGATCCCCAGTCCGGTCAGCCGGTGGCGCTCGACCATCGCCCAGACGCGGTCCGGGCCGGGATAATCCGGTGCGCCGTCGTAGAGGAACATCGCCGCGCCCAGTATGAGCGCGCCAAAAATGAGCCAAGGGCCCATCATCCAACCGATGTCGGTAATCCAGAACATTCGGTCCCCGGCTCGAACGTCGGTGCCGAAGGCCATATCCTGGGCTGCCTTCACTGGGAATCCGCAATGGGTATGCACGGCGCCCTTCGGCCGGCCGGTCGTCCCGGAGGTGTAGATGATCATCAACGGATCTTCGGCGGCGGTCGGTTCGGTGGCCGCCTCCGGCGACTGCGGATCGATCAGCTCGTGCCACCAATGGTCGCGGCCGGGCTCGATCGAAACGGGGTTGCCGATGTGTCGGTGGACGATCATGTGGCGTAGCGACGGCACCCGGCGAGCCGCCTCATCGGCGACGGGCTTCAGGGGAACCAGGCCGCCGCGTCGGGCCATACCGTCGGCGGTGAACAGCAGGCGCGCCTCACCATCGGCCAGGCGGTCGGCGATGGCGCCGGCACCGAATCCGGAAAAGAGCGGGAGCACGACTCCGCCAATCTTGGCCACGGCCAACAACGCCATGACGATCTCGGGAGTCATCGGCATCAGCAGGCCGATGGAGTCGCCCTTGCCAAGCCCGAGCGAGCGCAGGGCGTTCGCCACTCGGCTGACCGAGTCGGCCAGCTCGGCGTAGGTGAGGGAGCGCACCTCGCCGTTTTCCGACTCGTAGATGACCGCCGGCCGGCCTGCCGCGGC
>Ga0184639_10000111_pt1 | contig 27559 bp, 32 predicted proteins | sample PLM31_170_b2_FD_133155 | JGI IMG/M metagenome (GOLD analysis project Ga0184639, IMG submission 133155) | Groundwater sediment microbial communities from an aquifer in East River, Colorado, USA - PLM3-1_170_b2 | ecosystem: Environmental > Terrestrial > Soil > Riparian zone | place: USA: East...
GGGCTCCCCAGCGAGGTCTTCAATACCGAACCGGCCAACCTCACCGGCCATCCGGCCATCTCTCTACCGGCGGGGCGTCACCCGAATGGTGTTCCGTTTGGCCTCCAGGTGATCGGCCCGCGATTCGGGGAGGACCTGCTGCTGGCGTTCGCGGTCGCGTGGGAGGCGGCGTGCCCGTGGCCTCCGGTGGCCGACGGCTATTCCGCCTTCCCGCCCGGATGAGATGAATCCGGGGCGCGCCATCGCGCGGTGTGTACTCTGGCGACCATGAGCACGCGGTATCCCCAGGCTGGCGCGAGTGAGCCGCTCGAGAATCCGCTCGCAGAGGCGCTCCGACTCATCGAGTTGGCGGAGAGCACGGGCCTCCAGCTCCGGCTGATGGGCGGCCTTGCCTTCCACGCCGTAGTCCCAACCTGGCGCGCGCCCATCGAGCGTGCGCGCCGCGACATCGACCTCGCGACGCGCAGCCGCGACCGTCGCGCGGTCGCCGAGCTGCTCGCCGCCGCCGGCTACGAGCCCGACCGCCAGTACAACGCGCTCTATGGGCACAAGCAGCTGTACTTCGTGGATGGGCGTCTCGGGCGGCCGGTCGACGTGCTGGTGGATCGGCTCGAGATGTGCCACAAGTTCGAATTCGCCGATCGACTGTTGGTTTCGCTCCCCACGCTGCCGCTGGCGGAGCTTCTGCTCTCGAAGCTGCAGGTGGTAAAGATCAACCGCAAGGATCTGCTGGATGCGCTGATCCTGCTGCGCTCGTACGACCTGGGCAACAGCGACGACGGCGTCATCAACGCGCGCCGCATCACCGGTCTCACCTCGACCGATTGGGGCTGGTGGCGGACGGTCACCGGCAACCTCGATCGGCTGGCCACCTTCGTGCGGGACGAGCTGGTGCCGGACGAGCTCGTCACCGACAACCCGCCGCGCCACGATCTCATCGCGCAGATCGAGTCGCTGCGCTCGATGATCGACGCTGCGTCCAAGTCGCTCGGGTGGAAGGTGCGAGCGCGCGTCGGAGATCGCGTCCGCTGGTACGAGGAGCCGGAGGTGGTCGCACATGGTCACAACGACTGACCGGGCCGCAGAGCGAATCGTCGTGCCTGCCCGCGAGGGTCGAGCGGTCCGCGTGGCATCGGGGCAGCGCTTCCGCGTCGTTGACCTAGAGGGGAGTCAGGTCGGGGATCTCTTCGCCTTCGTGGCCGCGGACGTGAGCGAGTTCGTGAGCGCCGAGCACACGCGAGTCCACATCTCGCGCCTCTTTCCTCGCGTTGGGGAGAGCTTCCTATCCAATCGCCGCCGGCCGTTGTTGACCATGCTTGCCGACCAGAGCCCCGGGTACCACGACATGCTGTGCGCCGCCTGCGATCCGACGAGGTATGCGGGCCTCGGGGTGCACGGCTGGCACGCGTCGTGTCAGGAGAACCTTGAGCGGGCCATGGCGGGGCTCGGGTTCACCGACGTCGAGGTCCCCCAGCCGATCAACGTGTTCATGAACATCCCCGTCCACCCGGACGGCACCCTCGGCTGGGAACCGGCTCGCAGCCACGCGGGTGACTACGTGGAGCTGCGCGCCGAGATGGAGCTGATCGTGGTCCTGTCGGCGTGTCCGCAGGACCTCGTGCCGATCAGCGGCGATAGGCTGAGCGCGCTCGCGATCGAGCTCTTGGGTGGCGCTTGACGCCGAGGACGAGATCCGCGAGTCGCCGATTGCCCGCATGCGCCCGCTCGTCGTCCCCGACGAGCCGCCGCCGGTGCTGCGCGCGGAGGAGCTCGAGCGTCTGCTGGCCGCCTGCGCCGGCACCGGCCTCGAGGACCGCCGCGACACGGCCATCATCCGCCTGCTGGCGTCGACCGGAGGGGTGGGAGCCGGTGGCCAACTTCGCCAACTCAGGCCCCGACGATCGCCACTACCTGGTGACGCCCGAAGGGATGATGGCCTGTCGCCCTCGCGAATTACCACCCTATTCAGGGACATCCGAATCGGCTGCCATATTCCCCAGAGCCGTCGCAATCGATCGTGCGATCGGCCGCTGGGCATGCGGATTGAGCAGAAGCTTGCCTCTTGATCGCCAGACCTCGCCCCCGTCAGAAGACTCGAAGCCAGCGGTGAACAGGCATATCGCGCTGATCCGCGTGTGGATCTTTGGCTGAAACCTTCGTCTCAACAGAGGTTCCCACGCAGTCACGCCGCCCGGCGCGCGGGCGAGGTCGACCATGATGAGCCCGGGAGCGTCCTCAGGAAGCTGTCTGGCCTCCCGTCGGAGGAAGATCTCCGCGCGCTCGTCCTGATAGTCAAGGCGAACAGCGACGTGCCGCTGCGGCTCACCAGCGACCACGATCACTTGGGCACGGCCTATCCGCGGTCGCGGCGGTTCGCCATCATCGCCGAGGACGATCTGTCCGGGTGGAGACTGGTTAAGCGAGAGGAGCCCGAGGCCAGCTGGCAGCTCCTCTACGGCGGCGTCCGCGCGTTCCAACGCCGACCGGCATCGCTCGACTATCGCGGAAATCTCATCTGGGCTCGGCGTCCGGCGCAAGGAGACCTGCAACGCGAACCGCCCCTCGAGTCGCATGAGGATGCTTGTCAGGTCGGCCATCAGGGCTGCAAGCCGACGCTCCTCTCGCGATGTGTCGGGCTGCGTCACCTCCACATATGTCCACGGGGAGTCGGTCCCTTGACGCAGCCGGAAGTCCGGCACGCGCCGATGCGATCCGACTCGGACGATCGGTCCCGTCTCAACCTCGATCCTTGGGCGCGCCGGCCGTAGGAGGTAGATCGCGTGCAGTTCTGACCAAGCGGCTAGGTCGCCTCGCTGCAGTCTGCCAACGAGTTGCGATGGGTCCGCAACTACGTCAAGCGCCTCGAGCAACAGGCCATCGACAACGACCGTCAGTGTCGGTAGCGGACCCACCATTTCAAAACCCTGGTCGAACCGGACACGCTCAATCCACCCCGGCCCGAGCATCTTCTCCACCCGGTTGAAGGCCGCTACTACATGTCGCGGGGCTACGCCAATGCGCCCATCGCGAAGCCACTCAGCTTCGATTCGGGTTCTAGTTGTACTTCGCACGCCAGGCAGGATAGATGCCGCACGTCTTTACATTGCGAGCGCGCGGCAGACTATATCTGACCCAGTTAGGCGCTCCAGCGGCGCGCCGCGGCAAGCCACTCTTGCCGCCGACTCCCTGCCTCCTCTCAGTTTGCTCCCCGTTCCCGTCGAGCCAACAAGGGCCGCTAGCGCGCCGCGAACCGCGCCCCACTCGATCCAGTTCTACGAGCGCCGCGGGTTGCTGCCCGCGCCCGGGCGCGGCAGCAACCGCTATCGCGAATACACCGAAGCCGACGCCGAGCGGCTCCGCCTGTTGATCGGACTGCGGCAGCTCGACATCCCGCTCGACGCCAGCGGAACAGGCTCGACCGGCTGCAGCCGGTCTCCGCGCAGATCGTGCCAAGCGGCTCGCCGTCGGCCTAGCGTCGAAGCGCCGCTCGAGGCCGCCGCACGATCGCAGCTTGAGCGCGCCGGTCGACCTCGTCACGCGGCCGCCCACCCTGGGTCGCCACGAACAGGAAGCCGGGCCCCTCCTGGTAGTGGTTCCGCCGCGGCAGCCGCCGCGGGTTCGCATACGTCCGAGACTGGACCTCCGGCATCCGCACCCTCCTCGGAGGGCACGGTAGCCAGTCTCATCTTCAGCGGGGAACTTCACTAAGGGCTACACACAGGGCTACTGTGCCAGTGTCAACCGTTGCCCACCGGCGGGTCTGCAGACGGCCCTCGACGTCGACCAGCTGTCCCTTGGACAGGTGCAAGGGGCGGGTTAGTACGTCGAGGAAGTGGGCCTAGGTGGGCGCAGCGACCGCACCAATCAGCCTGGCCCACGCCTGGATCCCGACCGTGGAAGTGGTGGAGGCGACCACCTAGGGTTGACAATGCTGCTGGGCGGCAGGTTGTGCGAAGCCCCCCATCGGCCAGAGGCAACCAGGATGGAGACCCCACACCAACGGCGGACCCACTACCGGGAGCACATCGAGATCGGCTTCGACGCGCTCGCCGATCTCTACTACACCTACTGGGGAGACTACTTCCATCTGGCCCTGTTCCAGGAGGGCGATGATCCCGCTGACCTCGCGGGCGCCTACGAGCGGACGCATGAGCGTTACTTCGCATCGATCGGTGGTCCCGCCAGCCAGCGCATCCTGGATGTCGCGTGCGGGGGCGGCGCCTTCTCGCTGTGGATGGCTGACCATACGCGCGGCCAGGTCTTGGGCGTGGACCTGTCAAGCGGACAGCTCGCCCGCGCCCGCAGGCGGCTGGCAGGGCGCTCTCGACACAACCTGTCATTCAAACAGCACGACCTCGTGGAGCTGGACACGCTGGACACTGGTTCCTTCGACGCGGCGATCAGCCTCGATGCGTTCTGCTACCTGCCCGATCGCCGGCAGGCGCTGCGTGCCGTGGCGCGTCGACTCCAGTCGGGGGCGCGCTTCCTGCTTGTCGACTGGTGCCGGATCGTGCGCCCGACGGCTCTCCAGCGCGAGCTGATCCTCGTGCCTTTCTACCGAAACTGGGGCATCGCCGACCTGGAAACGATCGCCGGCTATCGCCGCGCCATGGCGGGCGCAGGCTTTCGGATCGTGGCACTCGAAGACCTGTCCGACCAGGTCATCCCCAACTGGGAGCGCGGCTACCGAGCAGCACTGCGTGCGGTCGCAGATCCGGTCCGGCCCGGCCAGCTGCTGAAGTTAGGCCTGAAAGCCACGACCCACGGCGTTCGGGTGCTCGACGTGGCCAAGGGCCAGTTTCTCGTCGCGCTCCTGGCGAAAGCGGCCGCGGACTCCGGCATCCTGCGCTACGTGTCAGTCCTCGCGGAGCGGCGCTAGGCGTTAGAACGCGGGCAGAGGCGTCGTCCCAGCCAGAAGGACCAGATCGGATAGCCTATGAACGAGGCGAGGAGGCCGACCCCGCCGATCGCCACGAACAGCGGCTGACGCAGGGCTTCCTGAGGGTTAGCCACGCCCGACGACCCGCCCACCGCGAGGAAAGCGCCGAGTTTGAGCAGGAAGCCGTAACTGGAGTCTCACCGAGCCAAAGACGCCCAAGAGCCGGCGCCAGATCGCGCTCTTAACGACCGCTGTGATCGCGCTGCGCCGGCAGAAGGTCGCGCAGGCCGAGGCGCGGCTTCTGGCGGGTCAAGCATGGACAGACCACGGGCTTGTATTCACCGACGAGTTCGGTGAACCGTTGTTCGGATCTCGGATCACTGAACGCCGGCTCCGTCCGGCTCAGGGAGGCCGGCCTGCCGATGATCCGCTTCCACGACCTGCGGCACACCGCCGCGACGCTGATGCTCATAGCTGGCGTGAACCCCAAGGTCGTTTCGGAGATGCTCGGTCACACCAGCGTGGCCATCACCCTGGACCGCTACTCGCACGTCATCCCGACGATGCAGGAGGAGGAGGCGCGGCGGATGGATCAGGTGCTCTCGGGCGCCGGCTAGGGTACGAACTAGGCTCAGAGGGCCGAATCTGAGCGTGAATGAGAGTTTGGTACCGCATACCGGATGCGCGGTATTCCGTGCCATACGTCCCACTCTGCGACGCGATTGGCAACGTGGGCGACATGGGACGTATGGGACACGACCGATAAGGGCTCAGATAAGGGCTCAGACACCAATGCGGTGGTGGCTTCCCGGACCACCTCACGGGCAACGCGCGCAGTACCGGACGGCGTCCCCGGCAGGTGACGGGGCCGCGCTAGCAACCATCCCTATCCTTGGGCGTCACGAACTGGAGTCAGCTGGCGAATCAGCAAGAATGCAATCGGCCGAGGGTTCCCCGACGCGACACTGAGGTCGGAGACGCAAGTGGGACTTAAACCGGCAGATACCAAATGCCGAATCGTCTTGCCGGCACAGGTCCACCAATCTCGGATGGCCGCTTAGCGGGGTGGCGGCTTCCGGCGCAGCCTTTCAACTCAGTCGTTAAGCATACTGACGAGCGGGTTGTGGATAAGTCAACGCATCGGTACAGGCGCAAACGCCTGAAGTCGAAAGCCTCGAGAAGAGGAGAACCAAGAGATGAGGTCGAGCACCAACTACCAGCCGCCGCCCCTCCCTGAGGGTCTCCCCGTTCCCGTCGACGACGGTGCGGCTGCACACCTACCAGGCCGGCTGATACCCGACCTCAAGCTTCGCTCGACCGAGGGACAAGACGTCAACCTCGCCGAGCTGGCTGCGACACAGCTCGTTCTGTACATCTACCCCAAGATGGGGCGCCCTGACGACGCCGACCCACCTGGCTGGAACGAGACGCCGGGAGCGCGGGGGTGTACGCAGCAGAGCTGCGCCTTCCGCGACCTTCACGATCAGTTCCGTGACCTCGGATACAGGGTTGCAGGCGTGTCTGCCCAAGATAGCGAGGAGCAAGAGGAGGCAGCCCAGCGACTCCACTTGTCGTTTCCCCTCCTGGCTGACCCGACGCGCCAGCTGGGCGAGGCGTTGAAGCTTCCTACCCTCGAGATCGCCGGAATGATCCTTTACAGTCGGCTGACACTCGTCGCCCGAGCGCGCCGCATCGTCAAGATCTTCTACCCGGTGTTCCCACCAGACGAGAACGCCGAGGAGGTCCTGCAGTGGATTCGGTCGGACAGCAGTTCAGACTGACAGCCGCGCCCAGACTTCTTCAGGCTGACATGCCATCGCTGGAGGCTTCTTGTTATGGGCCGAGACTCAGGAGCACGGCCGTCGCGAGCGGAGCGCCGAGCCGCAGCCCTACGCGGAGGTGACCTCGTACGCCAGCGGCCAGTCCCATTTCGCCGGCGTATAGTTCCAGACCCAAGAGAGCAGGGAGAAGCGACGGATGGTGATCGGGATCGGGGGGCTGGAGAACCGATGGCGGACGTGGCTGGCCATCGCCGCGGGCGTACTCGGCATAGCGGAAGTCATCGACGCGTTCTCCATCGAGGTTCCGGCCGTCGGCATCGTCTTCGGACTGGCCACCGCTGCACTCGGTTGGTGGACCTGGAAGTCGCGGAGCTGGATTCCGGTCGTGTTGGTCCTCGTGCTGAGTGCCTTCGAGCTGGTCTCGGTGATCTTCGTGTACCCGAACAGCGCCGATCCGCCGCCGGCTTGGCGCTTGGCCATCTTCGCCGTCCTGAGTGCGATCGTGCTGATCCTCGCGATCGTTTCGCTGCTCCGATCGCGTCGCCCGGTCTAGGCTGCGAACGGTTGGTGCGGAGGCCACCTGCCCAGACGTCCTGCGGGCGGTTCCGAGGGACGCATATCTGCTGGAGGCCATCGCGACTGGGCTGCGGTCGAACGCGCGCCCGATAAGGGCTCCCATGAGGGTTCCTGCGCGATCGGGTGAGACACTCGATCGGGTGAAAAACCACAACATCTAGCGGTCTCGATGCGCTCAAGATACTAGATATTGTGGTGGAGTGGTACCGCATACCGGATTCCAAGTGAATCGTCTCATGTGTCTCAGTCGCGTTCACCGAGTGCCACAAAGACACGCATGAGACGCATGAGACAGGATCGATAAGGGTCCAGACAAGGGACCAGGGACGTGGCGCGACAGGCAGCCGGCCAACGAACCAGGCGCCGCGGTCGCAGTCGATTCGATAGCGTCCGCGTCCCGTGCACATCGGGAGCCGGCCCGACCGGATGGTCAGCGCTGGAGCCTCGCGAGCCGCCTGCGCTCGAAGACGACCCAAACGATCCACGCCACCATCGCCGCGGCGAAGCCTCCGCCGAGCACTGCCAATGAGTGGATCCCTGACATCGTCATGACTGCCAAGGCCCATCCCAACGTGCCCAGGACGACCAGCAACCGCCCCACAATCGGGCGCTCGACCAGCACCAGCCATCCGACGCTCATGACCCATGTGCCGGCGGTGAGCGCATCGACCGTCTGCCACACGCCGAATACGAGCGCATCGCGCATGAGGCGGAACGAGGCGAGGATCGCCTCCCGATCCGCCTGGGCCGCCGCCTCGTACGCCTCGATCAGGGACGATCCGGCGTGCGCGAGGACCGCGGCGGCCGCGCCGCCGATGAAGATGTACGCCAACGCGCCGGCGAGGCCGAGGTCGGCCAGCCACGGCCGCCGCTCCCGGAGCCGGCGGTGGAGGAACAGCGCCAGAGGCACGAGCAGCAAGTACGAGAAGAGCATGTCGCCCAGGAAGCCCCAGCGCCAGAGCACCGCTGTCTCGGTGCCACGGCCGAGCACGGCCTCAGGACGGACGAAGAGGGCCGCCTCGAGATCGAAGCCGAACGCCGCGAAATAGATCGGCCCGGTCACGATGCCGACGGCGATGGCCAGGGCCACTCCGATGATCGCCGCTCTGCGGAGCGAGTCGAGATCAGTCATGCCGGCCCCTGCCGGCTGCGCGGCCTCAGCAACTCGCCTCGCGCCTCCATAAGATCGGGCCTGCTAGAAGGGCTTGAACATCATGAGCAGCAGGATGGCCGCGAAGCCGATGCCGCCGACGGCCACCAGGATCCACGGCGTCGAGGCCATCAGCAGTGGCTCGAGCTGATCGGGCGGCAGCGGCGCGGGAGGCGGCGCAGCGGTCTTGTCACGAGGCAGCTTCTGGCCGATGGCGGAGCGGACCTTGTTGTAGTGGCCCGCGGCGACCGGGGTCATGAGCCCGGTGATCACCACCAGCAGGACGATCGCCACCCAAATCCATAGGCGGCCCCAGTAGCCGCCGGTGAAGCCGGCCGCGATGCCTGACACGAACAGGACGATGAAGCCGATCGACATCAAGCTGCGCGGAGACAGCTGCCACAGCGAGTAGTCGAGGATGGCCGCAATCCGGCTTGGGTCGCGCTCGGAACGCAGGCGGAAGGCCATGGTGGCGGCCACGCCGTGTCCCGCGGCGAAGGCGAAGGCGCCCAATACGTGTGCGTAGACGATCCACGGATGCCACTCCATCGTCAGGCGACCCTCCCAACTCATGTGTCCACGCGTGCTGGTCGACAGCGGAACCTTCCGTCGCGCAGGATAGTCCCGTCGCGCAAGACGGCGAAGCCCTGGTTGGGAAGAGGCGCCCGTGGCGCCGCCTCCAGCGGATGCCAGACATGCGCCACGGGCATCTTGGGACCGATGTCTTCCGGAGCTCGCGCGGCTGGCGACGGCAAGCGTCGGGCCAGACGGCCAATCGGCTCGGGCGTGAAGGGCGGCACCCGGCCAGCGGACCGTCTCCTCAGGTGCCATCGATGCTCCGCGCTATTCCCAGCGACACCGAGTCGACGTGGCAGCGCTCGCCGGCGACTGGGGTCGGCTGCCACTCACGGCGGTGACCCTACCGTGATCAGCTTGTGGCACTTGGCCAACGCGCTGGACTGGACGCCGTCGACGTCAATGGCTTGGGTGGCCGGCCTCATCCAAGAACTTACGGAAAATTGGAACGGTTAGATCGCTGCGCTCGAAGGCCGCGACATGATCGAGGCCTGCCAACAGCACCGCGGAACCGCGCGGCATCAAGCGCGCCTGCCTCTCGGCCCTGTGATCTGGGTCCTCGCGGTCGCCGAGGATGATGAGCGTGGGGACCGACAGCGAAGCCAGTTCTGCGTCCGATATGCCCGGATAGCGGGAATGACCGATAGCCGTCGCGACGAAGGCCTCCGGGTCTGTCTCAAGAATCTGGCGGCCAGTCCATGCGGGCAGAGTCTCGCCCTCCCACTCCAAGGCGAGTTCGAGGATCGCCTGCATGCCTCGCGCTCGGACCGGCTTCACCAGGTTGTCGTCGACCCACTGCCGGCCCTCGGCGGACGATGGACCCGGGTAGTTCCCGGTCAGGACAGCCGCCTCCACCTGGTCTGGCAGTCGACGCGCCAGCTCAATCGCTGGGTCGCCGCCCCACGACGAGCCCCATACGAGGAACGAGCGCACGCCGAGATCGGCAAGAACGGCAAGCGTGTCCGCCACCTTGCGGTCCACTAGGTACGCGTCCGAGTCATGGGGCTTGTCGCTCCGGCCGGCTCCGCGCTGATCGATCAGGATCAGTCGGAAGTCGGCCTCGAGGCTGCTGACATAGCCCGCTTCCCGCCACGCGCTGCCGTCGGCGGCTCCGCCATGCAGCAATACCAGCGGGCGGCCGCGACCCACGACGTCGTACCAGATTCGAACGCCGTCCGACTCTATGAAGGGCATTCCGCAATGAGTATCGCTCCGGAGTCAATCGGGATCCTGTCCCAGGTCGAGCCGCGAGGCCTCCGAAGATTGAGCTCAGGAGGACGATCCGGCCTTTGGCATCTGCCGGTTGATCGAAGCGGATGCGAGCCAAGAAACGATCGAAGCGCTGATGCGCCATACCGACACCGTCGCCGAAATTCAGAACACTTCGAGTCCGATGGCCGTCACGTTGGCTGACACTCGCGCTATTCCAGCGTGATACTGCCGCCCTGATCTTGAGGTGTTCCCGCTCAAAACGACCTCGTCTTCTGCGATGACGCCGGCCAGCCGCTGTGGGGACGCCACGTCACGACCCGGCAGCTCAAGCCGCTGCTGCGCGACGCCGGCTTGCCGCCGATCCACTTCCACGACCTGCGGCACACCTTCGCCACCCTGCAGCTGGCGGCGGGCACCAACCCCAAGATCGACGAACAAGCACCGCGGCGGCGGGACCGGTGAGCGGACGGCGTGCCTCAGCCGCCCCGGACCATCTCGCGGGCTTGCCGGGCGCGCATCTCGAGCAGCCGAGCGACATGCGCGAAGGTGGTGGTGACGGCCTTGGCCGGGTGGTGCCAGAAGTCGGCCGCGAAGTCGGGCTCATCGAGGGACCACGAGAGCCAGGCGGTTGTGATCATTCCGAGGCGGAGGACCGCAGCCGCCCGGTGTGCGAGTCGTAGCTCGTTCTCGTCGGGAACGATGCCGACATCCCGGAGACCAAGGCGGTAGGCCTCGAAGGTCGCGCGTTCGAGCTCGTCGGCGCGTCGTGGCGGGTACCCGAAGAAGATGATCGAGGCATCCACCAGCGAGGCCAGCTCGGATCCGAGCGCGCTGAGCCCGCAGAGCTGCCAGTCGAAGGCCACAGTCTCCTGGCGGCCGGCCGAGCGGCGGGCGTAGAGGTTGTCCCGGAATGCGTCGTTGTGGCCAAGGGCCTGCGGGAGAGTGCCGAGCACTTCGATCCAGCGGGCCTCCTCGGCGTAGACGTCACCGACGGCGCTCAAATCGAGTGGCATCCCGAGCGCCGCGACGATCCGTGGGTCGGCCCAGCGGTCGGCCTCCGCAAGGAAGTCGATCGCCGGCTGGAGCCGGGGGTTAGTCGAGGCGTAGTACGAGAGCACCGACGACTGGTCAGCCAGCCAGGGGATGTCCCTGAACTCTGGACGTGCCACGTAGCGGCCGTTGAACGCGCCAAGCGCGCGCGCTGCGTCGACGTAACGACGCAGCGGCCAACGCGGCTGGGTGTCGAACACATCCTCGAGCCAGACACGAACACGGGAAGAGCCCTCTTCCCCACCCAAGTGGCGCGGTGCGGCGAAGCCTGGTGGGAGGTCGTGAAGGAGCGATGAAGCGTAGAGCAGAGCCTCGCGCTTCCAGAACGTGTAGTGACGGGGGTTGTCGACAGGATCGGTGTCGTCCGGCACCAGCCGGAATTCCTTGAGGATCGCCGACCAACGCCGCGATCGACCACGGACGGTAGCCGTGCCTCGTGCCCGGTAGAGGGCCCGCTGGTCGCTGAAATTGTGATAGTCGAGGCGGTCAATACGCCAATCGCCGAGCGTGGCGGAGTCGTCGTCCAGCGCCTGCCGGACGACCGGGATGAGCGCCTCCTCGCCGAGGTCGTCCGTGGGCCCACCCCTTCCCTGCTCGCTCTATGGCCGCTGCAGGAATCCATTCATGTTGTGAGGATAAAGCACGCTGCTAGCCGGCTCGTTGCGGCCGATTTCCACCGTGCCGAGGAGGTCTACCACCATCACCCTTGACCGCTACAGCCACGCCCTGCCCACCCTGCAGGCCAGGGCCATGGCCCGCCTCGACACCGTGCTGGGCCGCGCGCTGCGACGCCGGTCATCGCGCAGCGCGGACGCGATGCAGGCTGGCGGCTCCGGGCCGGATAGGGGACCAGATAAGGGACCAAACCGCCGCGCCGCGGGCGCGGAAGAGCCCGATCCGAGCGTGGATCGGGCTCAAAGTGGCGAATTTGGTACCGCATACCGGAATCGCGGCAAACGTCCGGCGGGTTCCGGCTGAGTACGGTTGCTACGGTGGGCTCCGGCCGGCTCCGGTTAGTCCCGACCGGCTTGAGGGTACGAACGAGGGTACAGAGACAGCCTCGACGAAGCGGTAACAGCCGCCTGGCGAAGGACCCGTATCGTGCTCAGAAACGGTCACGAATCGCCGGTTGAGAGTCACGACACTTGCTGCGCACGCCGCGGCGCAGTGTCACTGCGACGCCGTGCTCGTTGAGCTCGGCATCGTCGATGGCCATCGGCCAGCGCCATCAAGCTGTTCTGCCAGCTCGCCACCTCGTGACAGCTTTATCGATGGCGCAATGGGCCGTCCGACCCCGGCATGGCATCGTCGAAGAACTCACGGATCGCCGCGACGACAACGTGGACTGCTTCGAGCGCGCCCGCGTGATCGGCGTTCGGGATGACGAGCACACGAGCCGACGCGGGAAGGGTGGGCATCGGCTCGGGAAGTTCGTGCTCGCCCCAGATCATGAGCGCGGCTGCGCCAACGTCGCTGAGCAGCGGCCGATCGTAGGTGGGGTCTGCCCAGGCTCGGCACTGCAGCGCCTGAGACCGACCCTCTGACTTTCGCATCAGCGACGCCCATTGAGGACGGCCTTCCGCTTCGAGCAGATCGGCGAGCCAAGCCATGCCCTGCGTCTCGAACAGCTCCGCCTGCTCGAGCGCCCCGGCCGGATTCGTCGCAGGGACGTCCGCAAATTCAGCGCTCGTCGGAGAAGCACCGATGGTGACGATTGCTCGTGCACGCTCGGGATAGCGCGCGGCAAGTACCAGCGCGGTGCCCCCTCCCAGCGAGAATCCGACGTGGAACGCAGCCTCGATCCCGAGTTCGTCAAGGACCGCCACGACATCGGCAGCGTGCTTCGGCATCTCGTATGCGCTGACTTCGCTCGGTTTGTCGCTGTCGCCATGGCCGCGTGCGTCGACGAGGACGAGCTCATACCGGTCCCGTAGCGCATCCGTGTAGCCGCCGATTCGCCACAACTCGCTTGATGTTCCGAGCCCATGGAGCAGAACGAGCGGTGGCCCGGAGCCTTCGACCGAGAAGGAGACCCGCACACCTGATCGTTCAGTCCACGGCATCTTGGACCACCTCAGTCGGTTGATGCGCCGCGATTCCGGCGCCAGTCGAAGAGCCCTCCGACGTAGGCGACGAGCCCGACCCGGCGAGCAGGACCGGTCTCCTGGGACCATGCACCCGCCGTCAGCGTCTCACATTCCGCGAGCTCGGTGAGCGGGTGCCTCCCTGACGGGCGTCGGACCGTCATCTCTACCTCGTGCAGTTGCTCGTAGTTAAGAATGCTTGTCTACCGAGGTGGGATCAGGGATGATCCGACGTGGCGCCTTCGTAGCTGAGACGGCGCGGATCCGAGCTGGTCGCGGCCACCGGAAGGGTCTTTCGAGTCTCCTTCGCGTCTGCGTTATGGCTGTCGGCACCGTTTCCTGGATCTCGGAGCTGACGAGACGTCATGTTGAAGGGAGAGTTCAGTGTCGATTGAGCAGAACCGCTCGCTGGTCGGGAGGTACTACACGGAGTCGGTCAGCGCTGCGACCGGCCCGGATCAGACAGGTGCCGTTTCAGTCATCGACGAGCTAATGACTGATGACTTCGTGATGGCCTACAACAACGACGGTGATGCGGACGCGATGCACGGCCGGGAACGACACAAGCAGTTCCTAATCGAGCACGCCCGCAACTTTCCCGAGGACGATTGGACCGTCGAGGCGGTCGTCGCGGACGAAGCGGTCGTCGCTTGTCGCTGGCGGTTTCAGGGAATCCACGCGAAAACAGGTAACCGTGTGGATCAGCGCGCTGCGGACTTTTTCAGCGTGCGAGGTGGTCGCGTCGCCGAACTACGTCGGTTCCTCGACTTCGAGAGCTTCAGTAAACAATTGGAGCGGACCACGTTAGACGGCGAAGACGAGCGGGGCGGAACGAACCTGCAATCGGCTAGCGGCCGACGGACGGCAGGACGCATGGCTTCACGCTCGGCGCGGCGGAGCGTGAATCAGCGGTAACACAGCGCTCACCGCGCTTCCGGATTCCGGCTGGCGAATGTTGGATAACTATGCCGGTTATGCTTGCTTCCCCGCGCTCGGTAGCACAGCGCTCGACCGGATCTGCATGTCAAGCAGTGCTCATCGGTCCGGGTCGAAAGCGCGGGATTCCGACATCCGGAGCCCTCGACTTCCTCGACTCAAGAGCACGCCCTCGATCCCCGAGAGCACAGCGCGCCGCCCGGCATCACTTAAGACTTCTCTGTTGCTCTCTTGGCCGACCCGAGACACCAAGCGGCTAACAGCCGCGGCCCATCGGGCGGAACTCACGCTCAAGATCGGCTCTTCAGCGGTGAATGAGAGTCACTGTGAGAGTCACGCTCATGCCCTGCGCGCTCAAAGACCAGTAGCTCCGGAGAGAGATAATGGAGGCGGGTCCGTAGGCATCGTCGATAACCGGCTGGGCAGCGCTGCGATGATGGTGCCTCAATGCCGGAACCGCTGGCGTGATGCGTCCGCCGTACAGAGACCCAATGAGGGTACAGGTAAGGGTACGGGCATATTCGAACCGGTCAGAACCACAACATATAGCGGTTATCCACGTTCGTGGACGCTACATATTGTGGTGAGTTGGTACCGCATACCGGATGCGCGGTATTTCCGTGTCATGCGTGCCAAACTGGGTCGATTGAGCATGTTTGAGTCGCGGTGGGTCGCATGGTGCGATGCCATAAGGGTGCTTATAAGGGTGCTTCAGCTTCGGGGAAGATGAGCCTCCTCACCTCACCTCGCCCGGGTCCGGATTGGGGCCGGACTCCGGCTCGGTGAAGGGCCCCTCAGCCGCAACGGTCGGCGATCCAATCGCGGAAGTCCCCCTCGCTCAGGTGGCCACTCGCGACGGCGCGGATGACGCGGTCGGTCTCATCCGGATCACCGAGCGCTGGGATCCAAGGTCGGCGGTTGCGCTCCACAAACTCGACGGTGGCCAAGAACGCACAGCGTTTATTGCCATCCGGGAGTGGATGGTACTTGACGAGGTGCCAGCACAGGACGGTGCCTTCGTCGCAAAGTCAGGGAAGGCCTCCACGTCTGCCCTTTCGCGATCAACGCGAACCTCGCCTCGTACGAGTCTGATTTCATCACCGGGCACACGCTCGTCGTGGACGGCGGCTGGACCGCGGCTGGACGAGACGCGCGTCGTGCGTTGAACCTGCTCGTGCGGCAAGCTCTGAAGCGCTACGTAGCGGGATCGGATCCCGGGTCGCCGCAGGTGACCTGCAGCGTCAGTAGTGTCTCGAAACAATGGCCGCGCGCCAGGGCCCAACCCGCTTTGCCCGTCCCGGAATTCATACACAGGCCCTAAGATTCGGGCAGGAGGGTAGTGGTGGCATGACCGGGGCGCTGCTCATTCTCGGATCCGTGACCGCATTCGTCTTCGTCGCCGTTCTGCTCATGCTTGGTCAGGGCCGAGCCGGCTATGACGCGGTCTACCACACGGGCAGCGAGCTGATGCTGGGTGATCGCGGCTGGATCCAGAGAGTGAGCTTCCTACAGTTCGGGGTCGGGATGGTCGTCTTTGCCGTCGGGGTCAACCAAGCCCTGAACAGCGTCATCGGCACCGTCCTGTTCGCGATCTTCGGACTCGGATCGATCGTCTCCGGGGCGTTCCTTCCGGACCCGATACGCGGTTATCCACCAGAGGTTCCGCGCGGGAACTCAGGCGGGGTGAGCTGGCAGCACAAGGTCCACAACGCGGCGGGCCCGATCATGTTCCTCGCAATCTTCGGAGCATGCCTTGCCCTTGCAGGCCGCCTCGAGGGCGCCTGGCAGCTGTATACGATTCTCACCGCTGTTGTCGGCTTCGCTTTAACAGTCGCCACGGCCATTGCCTGGCAGAGGGACGCCGCGAGGACCGGGCTCGTACAACGGGCCCTCATCGTCGTGTACCTCGCCTGGATCGCCCTGCTAGGCATTCACCTCGCGACAACTCCGCCGCAAGGTTGATCCACGCGACGGGCGGCTCTCCGACCGAGCCGCGACGCGTCGCGGAACATCGATCACGTCGCAGTTCCCGACGACGCGACCGTAACCATCACCCCTGCTCGCGCCGCCCACGCATTGGAGATCCCGCCATGATCACCCCATGCGATGCCATACCCATCACGCCGCGGATGCACTGGCCAGGTTCTGGCGCGTCGACGTAGGGGACCGGTAGGATCCCCTTGATGTCATCAAACGAGCGGCGACGCTTCTGCTGCGACGCCGACCTGGCGCTCATCGGCTACGACGGGCGCGATGCGGCCAGGGACCTCGCGGCGCTTCGAGCAGGCGGTCCGCGTCCCACCACTCGGGAGCTGATCGATGTCATCCTCGCTGAGGGCGTAGAGGGGTCGGTGGTGCTCGACATTGGCGCCGGCGTGGGATCCGTGCACCTAGCGTTGCTGCAAGCTGGAGCCAGCCGAGCGGTCGACGTCGACGCCTCACGCGACTATCTCGCCGCGGCCCGCGAGGAGGCCGGGCGGCGCGGGCTCGAGAAGCGCGTCGAGTACCGCTACGGCGATGTCGTCGAGCTCGCCGCGGCGCTGCCGACGGTGGACGTCGTCATCCTCGACTCCGTCATCTGCTGCTACCCGTACCTACCGATCCTGGTTGAGGCATCGGTCAGGTCGATGCCGCGGCTGGTGGGGCTGACCTATCCACGCGATGTGTGGTGGATGCGGACGTTCATGCACGCGTACAACACAACGCACGCGCTCGTGCGCAGTCCGGCGCACTACTTCATCTACCGGCACCGAACAGTGCGCCGCCTGCTCGCCGAGGCCGGTTACGCCGAGATCTACGACGGCGGAATACCAGCCTGGCGGGTCGCGGCGTATCGGCGCAACTGAGCCCGCGGCGGACGTGAGCCACGCACTGCCTCAAAGCGCGCATCGGACCGTGCGCGATAGGGGCTCGATAAAGGGTCCCTCTGCGATCGGGTGAGACCTTCGGTCGTGAAGAACCACAACATCTGCCCTTCGACGCAGGCGCGAACCACTAGATGTTGTGGTGAATTGGTACCGCATACCGGATTCGAACCGGTGATCTCCGCCTTGAGAGGGCGGTGTCCTAGGCCTCTAGACGAATGCGGCACGAGTCGGGCCGGCGTATAGCAAGCGGCCCTGATCGCGCCAAAACGGCCTCATTCTGATCGGCGCAGGAGCGTGGCGGCGCGAAGCCGGAAACTGGACCCGTGTGGGGCTCCCTTTTTGGGACGGGTCGACGGGAGACGGTGGGCTCTAGAAGAGCCCGCTGTGCGGTAGGCTGGCCAGCAGCTCGTCGACGATCCCCTCAAACGGCTCCAGGGCGTGCTCTACGGCTTCGATGGCGCCCTTGCCCAATCCGAGGCTTGGACCGTCGGGTGTATCGGCTGAGGCGATCCAACGCCCATTGATCTCGCGTAGCCGTACGTCGACCCAGAAGGACGAGCAGCGGAGCCGGAGCAAGACCATGGCGGAGGTATAGCGCTTCGACCTTGCGGCCGACCTTACACTCGCGGTGCCGTGACCGGTGGGCGCTTCAGTCCTCACGCCCGGCGTAACCTCAACGGCAGGATGACCGCTCGTCTCAGACTCAACCTTGACGCCCTTCCGCAACTCGCGGCTGCCGCGCGTGCGGTAGGCGTACCGCTTGATGGCCACAGCGTCGGCATGATCGGCGAAGAGTGGGCCGCGCGGCTCCTCGATTTGACCCTGGTTACGGCCTCAACCGAGGGGTACGACGCCCTCGATAGCGCCGGTCGCAAGGTGGAGGTGAAGTCCACGACGCGCGGCACGGTGTACCTGGGCTCCGACACCGCCGACCTTCTTGCCATCGTCCGGCTTGACCACGACACGCTCGCCGCGACCGTCGTCTACTTCGGCCCAACCGCGCCCGTGTGGGCACTCGCCGGCCCAGTTCAGAAGAACGGCCTGCGAGCCGTCTCCATTCGGCGCGCGGCAGCGCTCGATCGTAGAAGCAGGTTTGTCGACAGCGACTTCAGAATCGTCGGGTGAGGCAAGGAGAGCCGCGGTGTACAACCAGAGTCTTATCGTGTGCCGGGCCTTGGGCTGCTCTAATCGCCGAGCTCGACCCGGCGCGTCTCATTGAAAGATGCACGAAGTCGAGTGGCACGCCATCCAAAGCGACCAGCGTGCTCTGAAATCTCGCGGTACTCCGATTCCGCCCGCCGAGCTCGAAGCCCTCAGGGCACGACGCTTCGCGATGGGCATGATCTGGCCTCCACGAAGCTTCTAGGCGGGCCGCTGCCGCATGCCGCTTAGTGAAGTTCCCCGGTGAAGATGAGACTGACTCCCGTGCCGTCGAAGGAGAGCGGGGCGCTAAAGGCTAACGACACGCGACGGGGCCGCCCGCCGAAGCAGACGGCCCCTCTACTCAGCAAGTCCACGTAAGGCCGGTAACGAGAGGGACGACGATGGTGTCGGCGACGATCCGGGACTGACGCTCGGACCCGGCCAGTTCGCGTTCCCGTCGCACTCCGTCAGTGTTCAGGTGTGGCGGATGCGGATCTGTCCGCTCGTCACAAGCTCGACGCAGAATTCAAAGAACACCCCAGGAGCGACCTCGACCTCCAACGTCCAGCGGCCCACCCCCGCGCCTCCGAACGCCTGGATGATCACTCTGAACGACGTGTCCTCAGGATGGCCACCAGGGCCGACGAACTTACCGACGACGTTCAGGGTAATGGGGCCGCCGTCAAGGTCCCCAGACCAGCTCGTGACCTCGCCGAAGACGTTGCCCGGAAAGTTGCCGCCGTGCTGGTCGACGCAGTCGATGTGTCCGGAGGCGGTGCCGTCGGAATAGAGGGTGACCCCGGCGCCCCAGTGGGTGACCCCTTGGGCAAAGCTCTCTACCTGCATCTCGGCGGTGCCGCCGTCGTTGATGTACGCCACGACCGTGCGCCCATGGGAGGCCGCGCTGGCAGGACCGACCAGAACGCCCACGAGAACGGCGGCGACCCAGAAGGCGCTGATAAGACATCTCACGACAGAACCCTCCTCGCGCCCTCAATCGGTCCATCTCGTAGCGGACGCGGCTGCGGGAATGGCCCCCGGAATCAGGGCGAGTATGGGCGTGCCGAACGGTCGTGCATAGCTCGCTGCCTTTTTCCGGTGACCACATGCACCACTTCGGACTGAAGCCGCAGGGTAACGCCCGACGCGACCCATGCCAGGACCGAGTCCGCCCGCTTGGAGTCAGTCTCATCTCCACCGGGGAACTTCACTTAGGGCTCTTTCGATGACGTGGGTGACCGCTGAGGCCCCGATGCCACGGGCTGGCAGCCTGATCGCATGAGGCGCCCCGCCTTCCCCCCGCAGGTCGCCCCGCCTAATCGACCTCCAAGGTCCGTATTACTTCGCCGATCCGCCTTGCGGCGTTTCCGACTTGGTCGCGCCACTCTTGACTGCCGGGCGCTGCCGCAAGCAGAGGTTCGACGACAAGCCGCACCCGGTCGTCGCGGATCAGGAATGCGAGGTAGGCCGCTCGCACCTTCAAGGCCTCCAGGGTGGGCGATCGCATGGCGCTGATGTCGGCGAACTGCATGACCAGGTCGGAGAGCTGCTGCAGCGACTCAAACTCGAGCGTCCATCGTCGCTGCCTACGATCTCGGTCCGCCTGACGCCGTTCGAGAAAGAAGTCCTTGACCGTAGGGCCCAACGCACCGATTGCGACACCAGCCAGGGCAAGTATCCCGGCCGCCCAGCCGTCCACCTAGCTCCGCCTCAGAACGTCGGCCAGGCTGCCCCGGTCGATCTCGCGGAACGGTGCGCTCCCGCTCCCCCAGCATCCGGCATGGAACCACTCACCGACAAGCGTCACCTCGCGGGTCGACTCGTCGACCGGATGGATCTCCTCGATCTTTACCGTCTGCACCACGAAGTCTGCCGACGCGAGCTGTTGCTGGCAGACCCCGCAGATGTAGACGATCGAATCGGTCACGGGGTGATGATAAGCCGCCACTAAGCACCCGCCGCTTGCCCTGCCACAAGCGACGCTCGGGCTGGAAGTCACATCCCAGAGTCAAAAGCGGAGGTGGTAGCAACGCCGGTAGCAACAGGGGCGAACGCCCCCGGTCGCTGGGTCGTGCGGATCGGCTACTCTGAGCGTAGGAGAGGCATCGACGGACGCCCGTGGACGCTATGACTGGGACTGCAAAACCGCGTACGAAGGTCTGACTTCTGGTTCATCGTAAGACCGGCAGCGCCAGCTCGTTTAGCCCCTGTCTCGACTCGATCGCCTGACTTCGACTCAGGACGCTGCTGTGCCCTCGCAGGGCCGATTTCCTCACGAAGCCGGGATGGCAACACGCCTTAGGTGACGCCTGAAATAGCCGAAGGCGGCGGGTGCGCCAGCGAGCGCACTACCCAACGCCAAGGACAATCCGCCTCCTTTGTCATTCAGCTTGCTGCTTATGGCGGCGCCCCACCTGAAACGCGTAACCGAGCGGCGTCATGAGCCTTTGCTCCAGCGAATAGTCAGAGGCGGCTTCGACGTCGATGCCGGTGGCGGCGATCGCTTCGTAGAGCCGCGATGCGTGACCCTGGCGGCGGTGCGCGGGAGCGATCTCGACGTCGAGCGCTATCGCCCTCGGAACGTTGGCATCTGCCTTCGCGCCACCGATCACGCGCCCGCGTCGATCGCGGACAACCCAGTAGATCTCCGTCTCGCGGGTTATTCCGGGTCGCCCGCGACCGAAGGTGCGTAGGGTGGCCATCAGCGGGTCCAGCTGGATCCGAAGTAGATGGGGCGCGATCTCTGGGCGAACCACGAAGTCCTCGTCGAGTTGTTCGCTGGGAAGCGGCGGAGGCGGCCGGCGGGTGAGCCGTCGAACCAGCCATCGAGCGAGGAGTCGCATCGAGGGAGCCTAGACTTGTCGACCCACGCACGCGAACGCGCCGCTGAGCTGCTCGAAGGAGTTGACCATGTCATCGCGGTTCGCCTGCCACCACATGCGGGGAGATCGCCTGACTCACAGTCAGGCGCTCAGATACCGGCTGGTTACCGAGCGCTGATCCTTGGTCGGCGGGGGCGCGCGGCCCGCGCGCTCACGTTCGAGCGGGACCGTCAAACTATGGGACCCGAAGGGAGGGAGCGCGCTATGCGGACCGACTCCGACTGTATCAAGGCCACCGCCCGGGCTGCGCAGGATGAGCACCCGGCATCCGAACTCGATCCAGTGGAGCGTCGGCGCCAGACGCTGAGCAAGCTGGAGGTGCCGCGCGCCTACTACGCGGCATGGCCGAACGCCATTCTCCAGGGCCTCAAGAAACGCTCGCGTGGCCCGTCCGAGCAGGCCTCTGGATCATCGACCTGTTCGCCGGCAAGGGGTGGCACGAGTCAGCTGAGGCGCCCGGTGGCCAAACTCCCGGAACGCCGGCAATGGCTGGATTCCGGTTGTGGCAGACCTTGAGTCGGCCCGAACATCAGCACGTCACCGCCCATCTCGTAGCGATCGACGCCGATCCCGCCTTTGAAAAGCCGCTACGCGACGTTCTCGACCGCTTCCGGGTGCAAGGCGGCCCAGAGATCAGGATTGAAGTCGCGAACTGCGCGCATAAGGTCGACGATCTGCGAGCGGAGTCGCTCGAGGGATATTCGCTCTGGCTGTTCGACCCCTACGGTCTTCGCTCAATCCCATTGGAGCTGTTTGATCCGCTCCTCGGCAACCAGCCCCGGACCGAGGTGTTGATCAACCTGGACGCGGGCGGCATGCGGCGCGTGATTGACGCGGCGGTGGCCCAGCAGGGAGCTGACCTGAGCAGAGTCTCTGCCCCGTCGCTCGACTGCCTGTTCGGCGACGGATCCTGGCGGGCCATCCCGCCTTCAATGACGCAAACGGGCCAGCGTGAGCGATGGCTGGTCGATCGCTATGCCGGCCGCATCAGGCAGTCCGGCAACCTGGTCGAGAACTGGCCGCTGGAAGGCGGTGCCGACTACCGCACAATGGTCCAGTTCGCGGCCCACCGGACAGCGATCAGCACGTTCAGGCCGGCGCTGCCATAGCGCGGTCACTATCGGTCCCTCGGGTCCATCGCCGCCGCTGATTTGGTCGGGCCGGATGGTCTTGACCCGGCAATACCCAACTGCCGAATCGTGCTCCCGAGCGACGTCTTCGCTGCGCCGGCGCCGCTCGGCCTGCGCATCTATTGAGAGATCCGTGGGCGCTTGACCGGCGCGAGCACCTGCGTCATTATCCGACCAGATTGGTCGGATATCACCAGGCCGACGCTTATTTCGCCCGCGCGGCAAGAGCCTGTGCGCCCGTCGTTCAAGACCCGAAGGAGTCTTCACCCATGTCTGTTGCCAGCGAATCGGGGCCTGCTTGGGCCATGCTCATGCAGCGAGTGACGGGCGGCTGAATCATGGCCAGTCGCTGCCGCGCCTGCCGCCACCTGCTGCCGAAGGCCAACCCGGTCATGCCGCCGCTCGAGCTGCTGGCCGCGCTGGCGCCCCTGATGGTGCCCCTGATGGACGTCGCCGGCGAGTTCGAGGGCTACGGCACCGGCACCCCGTCCGATTTCCTGCGCTGGCTCGATGTGGATGTGCAGCGCGCTGTTGGCATCCTGGGCGGCCGGCGCTCCGGGATTCCAGCCATCAGGGGAGCCGCATGACCACTGCCCTGCGCCTGCTGATCGTCAACCTGCGCCGCCAGCACCCATCTGCGTTTGCCGACGCGCTCGCGGTGCCGTAGGCGTGGCGAGCAAGGCCATGACGACTCCGATTACGCACGCCACCTGCTCTTGCGCCTGTCGCGAGGCGGGAGGACCCGTCTCGCCTGACCCGCGCCGCGTGCGCGACTGTCGCTTCTGAGCGACGCCCGGCCCCTCCTTCCGCCCCTAGACCAAACCGATGACGGTCGGTTGCTGCCTTCCACCCTGCTACGCGAGTCCAACCATGTCCACGTCGTTCGTTCGCACCGCAGATCCATACCGAGACCTTGACGTCATTGACGCCCGCGCGCCGCGATTCAACCAGGCCACCATCGGGACCCTCTCGCTGGTTGTCGTGATCACCGGTTGGTGGCCGATCCTGGCGCTGCTCGCCGCTCAGCTGGCCATCGGCCTGCGCTTCGGGCGCCGTTACTGCCTGGCCTGCGTCGCCTATTTCGAACTCGTCCAGCCACGCATCGGGGAGGGCCGCATCGAGGACAGTCGTCCGCCCCGCTTCGCCAACCAGGTTGGCCTGGTCGTGCTGAGCACCGGCACGCTTGCCTATGCGGTCGGCCTGCATCCGGTTGGCGCCGGGCTCGGCCTGCTGGTCGCCGGGCTCGCGTTGCTGGCCGCAAGCACCGGACTGTGCGTCGGCTGCGAGATGTACCGGCTCGGCGCGCACCTGCGCGTGATCCGCGCCCACCATTTCGACCGTGTCGAGCTGGCCGACATGGGCGCCACCACCCCGGGCACGGGCGAGCTGGTGGTGGCCTTCAGCCATCCGCTGTGCACCGATTGCCGCGACCTGATCAGTGGGCTCCAGGCCGATGGCCATCGGCTGGTCACGGTGGACGTGCGCGAGCGGCCGGAGCTCGCCCGCAAGTACGGCATCGCCCTGGTGCCGACCGCGGTGGTGGTCGCCGCCGACGGCCGGGTCACGGCACGCCTGGCCGGCTAGCTGGCTACCCTTGCCGTTCTCCGGTCGGCGGAAAGATGCACGGTTTCTGGTATGCCTTCGGCGATCACGATTCATATGACGTGTCTGAGGCTCCGGGTAACGTCTCGATGCCAGCCACGGCCATCGCAATCAGCGCGGGCGTGCAAGACCGATACCGACCGCGGAGCGGTCCCCTTCGTCAGCAAGGAGGACTCTTGATGTCAGACAACCGATCGACCCCGCTTGCCGGCCGCCGATGGAGGGCGCTCGCCGCTGGAGCGGTCCTCACCGTGGCGCTCGCAGCGTGCACCAGCGCCAGCCAGTCGGGCAGCGCGCGCTGCGCGGTGACCCCCGATGCCTCTCCGAATTCGGCGCCGAGGTGACCATCAAGGCGGGCCAGGCCGTCGTCTTCACCAACGGGGCCGTCGCCCACACCATCACCGAGGGGACCGGCGGCAAGGCCACGTCCAACGCCTGTGTCGACGAGCCCATCGGGGCTGGCAAGAGCGTGGTCGTGACCTTCACGGAGCCGGGCAACTACCAGATCACCTGCACCATCGACAGCTCGATGCAGACGGGGTCCCGGATCGGCAGAGAGCCCGACGCCACGGAGCACATGGCTGTCAGGTCACGTGGCGTGACTGTGGCTCCCGCCGGCGGCCGAGATGCCGGCATGGAAGTGTCGGCATCGGCCAGCTCGTATTCGCAACTTCATGGCGACTGCAACGTCAGGATGACGGGTCCGGGGGTGCCGTCGCCCCTTAGCCATCCGCGTCGTTGATGATGACCTCAAGCATGGACCATGCCGCGCGGAGGGCCGTTTCCACCGCACCTGGCGTCGCGGCCCGGGCGAACAGAAAGCCGAGGTACCGGTCGCCCTCGGGCAGCGGGACGAGCGTCTCCCCGCGCGGCACGGTGATCGACAGGCCGTCGATATCGGGGACGGCCCGGGCGGCCGACTGACCGCGGACCTCGCGAAGCCGCCCGGCGTGCCGGATGGGGAGCATGAGGACGCCCGACGCGGACCGCTCGCGGTGGTGGGGCGGCAGCTCGAGGCCGGCGGCGTGGCGGAGGATAAGCTCCTCCAGGCTGACGCCGGCGCCGAATCGAAGGGTCCGCGCGCACAGCCCGCCGATCGACCGAGCCGCAACCTCGAGGATCCATGCCCCCTCCTCGTTCAGGCGGACCTCGGCATGGATCGGGCCTTCGCGCAGGCCGAGCGCCCGGGTGGCCCGGCGGACGGCCGCCTCGACCTCGCGGCGGCGGTTCGGAGCGAGCCGCGACGGGGTCACGAACAGGGTCTCCTCGAAGAACGGTCCGTCGAGCGGGTCGGGCTTGTCGAAGACCGCGAGGACCTCGAGCTCACCGGCGCGGAGCAGGCCTTCGACCGCCACCTCGACACCGGGAATGAAGTCCTCGACGAGGATCCCCGGGACGTCCCCCGCTGCAGCGGGCGTGGCGGCGGTGGCGGGAGTCTCGTCGCAACCGAGGATCCGCGCAACCCGCCGGAACGCGGCAAGCAGCTCAGCCGAGTCGTTCGCCCGGATGACGCCCTGGCTGCCCGACCGGTCGAGTGGCTTCACGACACACGGGTAGCGGGTCGCGGCTGCGAGTGCCGCGAGCGCAGCCGGGCCGGACGTGGCCGGATACGTTGCAAAGCGTGGGTTCGGCAGGCCGGCGGCGGCGAACGCCGTGCGGGCGCGTGCCTTGTCACGGCTCCGCTCGACCGCGGCCAGCGAGTTGTGCGGCAGGCCGAGTCGTTCGGCTGCCGCGGCGGCGACCAGGGTCGACCCGTCGTCGACGCCGACGACGGCATCGAGGCGACGTTCGCGGGCGTAGCGCTCGATCGTCGCGGCGCCCCGTTCGGGATCGTCGAGCAGGACCCGGATCGTCCCGGCACCAGCCACTGACTCGAGCACGTTCCGTCGCTCCGCCCCGACCACCACCTCCACCCCGAGCCGATCCGCGGCGGCCAGAAAGTCGGCCGTACGGTACGTCCGCGTCGGGAGCAGCAGCAGGATGCGGGTCATGGTCTGATTCTGCGCCAAAGTCGTACGATGGCCGCAGATGGACGCCCCGCTCCTCCTTATTACGCCCGAGGCGCAGGCCAAGGTCGCGGCAGCCGCCAGAAGCGCCGGCCACCCCGACGCCCGGCTTCGCGTGGCGATCGCCGGTCGACGCGGAGCGAGCTTCGCGTATGACCTCTCTCTCGTTCGCCCAGACCGGGTCGACCCGGCGGACCTCGTGGTCGACACGCCGTTCGGCGTCGTCTACGTCGCGGCTGCCGATGCCGAGCGACTGCGCGGCGCCACGATCGGCTTGGATCCGACCGTCTCCGGCGGGGCGATCGCGATCGACAACCCGAATGTCGGCTGGACCGATCCACTCGCCGTGCGGGTTCAGGAGGTCCTCGACACACAGGTCAATCCCGGCGTCGCCGCCCACGGCGGCTACATCGACCTCCTCGAGGTCCGGGACGGGACGGCTTATATCTCGATGGGCGGCGGATGCGTCGGCTGTGCCCAGGTGGACGTAACCCTTCGTCAGGGTGTCGAGGTCGCGATCAAGCGGTCGGTGCCCGAGATCGTGGCCATCGTTGACACCACCGACCACGCTTCGGGCACCAACCCGTACTACCAGTCCGCCAAGAAGTAGGGATGAGCATCACGCATCTCCTCTATGACGGCTAGGTGTAGTGACCGAAGACGTTGACACTGTCGTGGCGATTGACCGCGACGACGTGATTGCGCCCGCCACGCCGGCCTAGGAGAGTTGGCGACTGCATGAGCGCCAGGCCCGAGAGCCGCACGCGCCCCTGCAACGTCCTGGTCATCGGGACCGGCGCCGCCGGCCTCAGGGCTGCAATCGCCGCCCGCGAGGCCGGGGTCGACGTGGTGGTCATCGGCAAGCGGAGCCGACTGGATGCCCATACCGTGCTCGCCGCCGGCGGGATCAACGCGGCACTCGGCAGCGTCGACCCCGACGACTCATGGCAGCAGCACTTCGCCGACACCGTGCACGAGGGCTATTCCCTGGGCGATCCACGCGTTGTCGAGATCATGACCAGCGAGGCACCCGCGGCCATCAATGAGCTAGCGGCCTGGGGCTGCCCCTTCGCGCGGACCAGCGACGGCAAGCTTGACCAGCGCTACTTCGGCGCCCACACGTACCGGCGTACCTGCTACGCCGGTGACTATACCGGGCGAGCCATCCTTACCACCCTGGCCGACCAGGTGCAAAAGCTGGATATCCCGGTGATCGAAGACCAGTACGTCTCACGGCTGCTGATTGCGGAAGGCCAGTGCTTTGGCGCGCTTGCATTCGATCTCCACACCGGGGATCGCACCGTCTTTGAAGCCGACGCGGTGGTCCTGTGCGGCGGCGGGCATACGCGCATCTGGCGCCGCAGCTCGTCGCGGCGCGACGAGAACTACGGCGAGGGCATGTGGCTGGCCTACCAGGCCGGGGCGCGCCTGATGGACATGGAGCTCGTCCAGTTCCACCCGACCGGGATGCTGCTGCCGGAGGAGGTCGCCGGCACGCTGGTCACCGAGGCCGTGCGCGGCGAGGGCGGGCGACTGATGAATGCCGAGGGTGAGCGCTTCATGGAGCGCTACGACCCCCAACGGATGGAGCTGAGCAGCCGCGACCGCATCGCCCTGGCCAACTACACCGAGATCAAGGAGGGCAGGGGCGGCCCCAACGGCGGCGTCTTCCTCGACGTGACCCA
>Ga0184639_10000112_pt1 | contig 27364 bp, 53 predicted proteins | sample PLM31_170_b2_FD_133155 | JGI IMG/M metagenome (GOLD analysis project Ga0184639, IMG submission 133155) | Groundwater sediment microbial communities from an aquifer in East River, Colorado, USA - PLM3-1_170_b2 | ecosystem: Environmental > Terrestrial > Soil > Riparian zone | place: USA: East...
AAACAAAAAAACAATTCAGGTTAGAAAAACCATTAAGAGATTATTGTAAAAGTGTAGCTTAATGAATGACAAGGAACTTATTAAAATGCTTGAAGGTAGAATAAAACTCTTAGAACAAGATGTAAGATTTGGTCACATGGCTAGAGTGATGGATGGAGTAAAACAAGGATATGCTGACGAGAATCAGGCTATGATAGTTGTAGATCATTTGATGAGAATTAGAATCTACAAGGAAATAATTGAATTAGTACAAAGTGAATCAATAGAGGTTATAAAATGACTTGGTGGATATATCTACTTGTCAAAGACAATGAAATCAAAGGCATCTGTAGATCAAATATAATTGCACAACTCATAAATGCAAGACATGGTGATGATTTTGAAATAATCAAATACCAAGCAGATTGTATTCTTCCTTTTAGTATTGCAAAAACAATTAAACTTGTAAATGTTTTAGAAAAAGAAATACCTGTAACAGAAATAAATGCAGATGGTACATAGTTGTCATATACACTTGCTGTTTGCAATCATTGTGGAACACAAGTAAGGGATTTTTATTCAACATGTCCAGATTGTAACAGAGGCGTATGTGAAATGTGTTCACGCAAAGGTGGATGCAAGGACTAGCATTGAATGAATCTCAACTCAGGGAAAAATTCATCAAACACTTCAATAGAACATACAATGGTGCTTGCCCAAAATGCAGGGAGCTAGGTAGTACAAGAGTACTGCCTTTTGGTGACGACTACTTTTTTTGCGAAAACCCACTATGCCTTGTAAATAGGCATAACAATTCAGGATACTATATTCTCACTGAGGAATCGATCAAAGCAACCAACGTAAACTACGTTCAAACAAACATGTATCTTAAAAGGAAGTAATCGATTGCTAAAGGCATGGTTATATAGAACTTATTTTTTGTCATAATCAATAATGAAATGGAAAGAGAAAGCAGTTTCATTCGTTGGATATACACTCTCTGGAATATTTTTCGTGGTTGTTAGTGGTTTAGTACTAGGATTGTTTGCATCTGCAATAAGATTTCAAGATGGGCAGAGTACATTTGCACTCACAACAATTACAGAAATGACAACAGCATTTGTAAATATGGAACCACTTGGAATAATATTTGGGCTTGGTTCGTTCTTTCTTATAGGATTGTTGATTTGGTTGTTTGGCATACTTGGTGTAGAATTAAGAAAAAGGCTTGGCACCAAAGATGGCGAAATAAAGTTTGCAAAAAGACCATTCTTACTTGCTTTCGTAATAGGTGGTGTTGTAACAGTTATAATATTTGCCGGATTACAAGCAGTATTAGTTGGAATCACACAAGATCCAAGTGTTGACCTGACAAGCATAACAACACTCTTTGATGCAATAGCAACAGGCGATCCAATGCTGTTTGCTGGTGCATTTGTAGGACTCACAATAATTGGGTTCCTAGTAATAAAAATCGCCAAAGTAGAAAGAAAAATTGGCGAAGATGTGCTTCCAGAACAAATTCAATACTAGAACCAAAATCTCGTTTTAATTTTGCTTCATGATTGCTAGAATTGCTAAAGCCATGTTTATTATGACCTAGTAAATTTAATCGATCAACAATGGTCAAAACAATGGGAAAAACAGTAATCGCTATAGTTGTGATTATTGTCGTAGCTGTTGGTGCCTTTAGCCTAACTGGAACACAAATTCCGTTTCAGGCTGGAACAGGTGGCACAACAACAACTGGACAATTAGGAACAACTCCACCGATGGCTTCACAAGTTGGTCAGACATACAATGGTCAACTCACTGTCAATAACGATGCATTGGATAGCAACGATCCGCAAATTAGCTATTCTGGTGCAACAGTTTATGACATAATCTGTTACGAAAGAATTGGTGACAATGTGAGAAATTGGGAAGTCCTTGACAGTGGTGACGATTCGGCAACAGAAACAATGTCAATACCAGTGCGAAAGACAACATCAACTGACAAAGGAATCACAGAGATGTGGTGTGGCATAACAAGAGAAACTGCTGGTGCAGATGTTTATGTAGATAAGGATGGAATCATCAGAGCAAGCAGTGATAGGATTGACACAGCCATATACGATGATGCAAACTTGGATAACACACCAGAATGGTTATTCCGAGTTAACTTATTGGATATAGCACCATCACTTGATCCACAGAACATTCCAGTGCTTAATATGAGATTGAAGTTCATGGAAGAAGCAACAACTGCTAACCTTGACTCAACAACTGCAAGTATCATAAGCATAGGAACAGGATCAGTTGACAACAGGATAAAATGGAACGTGGACTTTGACACATCATCAGCACAAAATGATGCTGGTGCAAAAGCATTGTCACAAATCCAAATCAGAACCAACACGACAAATGATGACTTGTTTGATATAAGCAAGAGTTTCATCGAGGTTCCAAATGGAGCTAACACACAAAAAATCAATCTAGGACAGATGGATGAAACACAGCAGGCATCAACAGACCTATTCAAGTTCAAGTACAATCAAGGAACTGGTCAAAGAGATGTCGCATCCGCAAACCTGATTGTGGTTCCGAAGGGTGGAGATCCTGAAGTTGACGTTCCAGTGGTCATGGCAACGAGATTCACAGCAATAACAGATGCAATCTGTGTTGAGTTGGAATTTCAGTATGTCGATGCCTTCAACGTCTTTTCAACCACAAGTGATGATGTAGAACTGGTTGCAGACACTACCAACGGTGACGAGTGTACACTATAGCATAATTCCCCTCTCTTTTTTTTATTTTCATACCTATTGTAAAAATTAAGCAAATATTAGAAGCAACAAAATCTTTTTAATTACTCATACCAAATCCATTTGGGGAGCTGAGAGGCAAGGAACCAAGTGGTGTAGGAATATTGATCGTTTCGGTTTAGCTCGAGAGGATGTAACCAACCTACACCACTATTATTTTATAGACCTCAATAGTTCACAAAGTCGTGGTTCAGAGGCAAATTTCAAGGACAGTAACAGCCGGACAGCAAGTTGTAATTTATGTAATGTTTTCTGTTATCACTGCAACATTCCTTTTCCTAACTGATATAGGAACTGACCAGCCATTCAAGGCAAACCTGATATTTTACCTGATGCTTCTTGGTTCGTTTTTCTTTCTTGTTATTATTTCATTCACTACAATTTATGCAAGAAAATTGGGTGGTGAACATAGTGCAAGGTTTTTCTTTTTTACCGATACGCCATTAATAAAATTTATTATTTGGGTTCCAATTGGATTATTTGGTGCATTTGCAATTGCACTGGTTTCACAAAACTTAGGTCTTGACAGGACAAACGCTTCACTAATATCAATAGGTGGTTCGGGCTTGATTATGATGATAATTTTCTTCATAACAAAATCAGTCCTTATACCGATGGTAATTCATGGTTTTTTCAACACACTTGTAATTGCACTAAGGGAAGGCATTTTATTTTCTTTTACAACAACAAATGATCTTGTACCGATTCCAAACGTAGGAATCACAACTCCACAAATAAATCAGTTCTTAACAGATACAATAATCCAGTTCAGCCTTGTTAGTACAGGAGAAGAAATGCTGAAGATTCTGGTAATTGCCTTTGTAGTCTTGGGGATTCCAAATGCAAAATTCAAGGATGGCATAGCAAAATACATTGGTGGCTTTTTTGCTCTGTTAATTTGGACTTCATTCCACACAATTACTGGCTTATAGCAGATTGCTAACACCAATCTTATTTAGACCTTTAATTTGTGGAAATGTGATTCAGATTGGGAAGATTCAAGCCTAAGAAATTTGGTATTACAGTTCTAATAATATCTATTGCAGTTTTCTCTGTCTTTCTTGGTTCTACAAGAGATGAAGGATTTGGAATACTCATTCCACCACCACTTTCAACTGTAACTTTAACAGATGGAACCGAAGTTGAATTATTTTATCCAAATCCAAGCATTGCATGTTGGCTTAGTGTAAAAGCAAATATCATTGACACTAATGGAAATGTAGTTGGTAGAGAAGCATCAAGTTTTCTCAGAGTTTCACCAATTGTAGCATTTACTCTGATTGACATAAAATCACAAAAAGAACTTTTGGAAAAAGGTGGGTTTGAAATTATTCCTGAAATTAAATGTGTAACTGCCGAAGCTGGTCAACCAGACTTTGATCCTCAAGATCCAAAATTATTTGATACTAATATTCTCACTGGCACATATCCTAGTTTTGGTACACAACTGAAACTTGATCCTGCAACACTAATTACAAGAATTTATTCTACAAGTCCAGATGGAACGCATTTGATTGATACATTCAATGGTGCGTTTAATACTGAAAGCCTATCAATCACAGATGCTACAAGCAGAGAATTGGGGAAGTTTCGCATAGGAGCTGATAGAATTATCGCTTACTTAGAAGATGGTAAATATAATACATTTCAACACGTTGTATTAGAAGGTACACTTGTTCTTCATTGGGTTGGTTATGAAGGTGTAAACTATGTGATTCCAGTTAATCCATCACTAACAAAAAACTCTGAAGGTCAGATTGTAAAGGTTTCAAGCCCATTGATAATTTATCGTGAACTTGCAATTGAAAAAAATGTTGGAGAAGTTTTACCAAGAGATGAATGTACTGATGGACAAATATTTGATGAAGCAACAGGCAGATGTGTACAAGTAGAGGGTATTCCATGTCCTCAAGGACAAATTCTTTCAGGAAATGTTTGTGTAAAGATAGGAAGTCCAGATACACCAAATGTTTTATTAACAGACTTTGTTGGAAAACTTCAGACCTGTGTGCAATCAGGTCAGACAACATGTTTAGCAGATCCTACATTTATTCCACTTTGGCTATTTGGAATTGGTTCTATTATAGTAATCGGTGCAGTTGCACAAAGAAAAGCACCTGACATTTATGGGATACCACCGTCAGGGTTTTGATAGAAAATGGTAAAAAAACATTTCCAGAGAAATCTTGTTATTGCTATAATTGGTGCGATAGCAATTGGAATTGGAATTTTTTATTTCCCACAACTTCAACAAGTACAACTTCAAGCTAACGAAATATTTGCCACGATTCCAGCAGATACTTTACCACAATTATCAATTACTGGATATGTAAGAGAGGATATGACTTGTTATGTAAAGACATCATTGATTATTGAATACACAAACGGAAGAAAAGCTCTAGTTAGCAGTTCACCGTTTGTGGGTGGTGGTGCTGGTGTTGCACCAGTTGCCCTAGAACTAATTAATCGAAACACCCAAGAAGAAATCAGAAATTTCATTGTAGAAGGAAGGGTAAGATGTGACATGGATAATGTTGCACAAGATGGTAATCCAACAAGCAACAAAAGTACGATGTATGGTTGGACTTTATACCCATCATTAGTAACTCTTGGGCTAGGTACAACAAATCTTGATGGGAAAGGTATTGATATAAATCCAATTACCAAAACAATTTCACAGTTAGGATTGCGTGATAACGAAGAATTTATTTTTGTTACTTTTGCAGTTCCAGCATCACAGATTGATGCACTTTATTCCCAACACACTCAACAATACCAAACAGAAATTAGGACTTTTCTTGCTGGCAGTTTGAAATTTGCTTTCAACACATTGCCTACACAACAATACCAAATAGTATTCCCATTTGGATCACTTTACAATCACTGGATATACAATGTAAATAAAATTGCACCAACAACAACAACACCATTGCTTACAAATGAACTCATTGAGATTAATTCAATTGTAAGGTCAACCGATCTACTTAGACTAGACAGTGGAATCAATAAACTTGATACGTCAAACATACAAGGAAGGCAAGTAAAGGTCACAGGCACAATCAGGACTTGGGATCAAGCACAAGGAAATCCAACTATCAAAATAACATTTGGTGGTGCAACAGTAAGACAGGGTACAATGACATTTGACCACACTGAAAACGAGAATCGTAATGGAGTTTTTGTTTTCTTGCACCAATTTGAGCAAAACACTGTGGAAGGAGAATACAAATTCTTAATGGAAAAAGCAGGAAGAACAACAACATCAACAAGAACAATAATTATTCAAAATACAGTACCAGTTGTAAATTCGGATAAGGATGGTGATGGTATAGCTGATGCATTTGATAACTGTCCACTTATAGTTGGAGTTGCATCAAACAACGGTTGTCCACCACCAACAACACCACCACCAACAACACCAGATGAACAAACGGTTATTAACAAAATGCTTCAAGGCAAGATACAAAACTTTGCAACAGTAATCTTTAAGGATGGAACACGAAACAGTTTCATTGTACAAGATGCTGGTTTCCTTAGTGGCGTTGGAACAGTAACACCACTCCAAGTCACAAGTCAAGTTGATGGTCAGAAAAAGATTCTTGACAGAATAGAATATGAGGTATTCTACACATATACAAATAGTGCTGATGCAATTGCAACATCTCTTGAACTAACAAATGTCAGGTTTACTCCAACAGTTATAGTCAGTTCTGTCCAAGAGAAAAGTGGTACATCTATAGAACAAACAGGTGCAACCCTAACTAATGGTGGTGCAATACAAAGAGAAGGTCAAGGATTTGTTGGAGTATCACTTGGCAAGGGCTTAGTAAGAGCAGTTGAGTTTCAATCACTGACTACAGAATTTATCACTCAAGGACAAGCAAGAGAAGTCCAAGCTCTCAAGATTACTGCAAGTGGTGACTTTGTTTTGAAAAGAGAGTCAATAACTCACAAATTTATTCTAAAGGATGCATTTGTCAGTTTTCCAAAATTTACAATAGAAAATACACCTGATGTTATGGGAGAACCAGATTGCCAAGTTCTAGGTCTAGTTGCAGAATATGATGAAGGAACTGGCAAATTCGTAAGATGTGTAGAACCACCTATAACTCAAGGTGATGAAGATAATGATGGTGTACCAGATTCAAGTGATAAATGCCTTGGTGTAAAAGAAGATGGACAAGGGGATAATCCTAATGATGGCTGTCCATTTGGAAAAGGTGGTGAAGGCTGTCCTGATGATGAATCTGCACAAACTGCAATCTGTGATGGTGATGGTACTGGTGGTAATCCTGATGGTGGTGGTCTTACTTGTAGTTCATCAAACCCACAACTATGCAATCCACCACCGATTGATCTTACTACAATCCTTACTGTTGGTGGAATCTTTTTCGTTGCAATTGCAGTAGTAATTTTGGTTATGAGAAGGAGATAACGATTAGCCAAACTCAAATAGACCTTTTAGTGGACTGATCTTGTGAACATCTTGGTACTATTAACACTAATTGTTGGTGGAGTCAGCATCGTTTCAATTGTTACACCTGTCAATGCTCAAACAAATGTATGTCCTAGTGGCAATGTTGCAGATTTTGATGACTTTGGAAACTTCCTAAGTTGCAAACCTGCTACAACAGATGCACCTGTAGTTACACTAACTGCCGAAGATGCAATATATCAGGGAAAAATATTATCACCATCAGATTCCAAGTCATCAGAGTCATGGCTTCAATGGCAAATGAACCTTCAAGATGGAACTATAACTGGAACCACACAAAGAATCAGGGCAACTTTCGTGGAATTTCCAGCCTATGATCCAAGACCATTATTTTCATTTGCACCACAAGAACAACAACTTAGAACACTTCTTGATGCAGAAATTGTTGGATACGTTGACTACTCACAAATTGGATCAAAATATTGTTTTGATGCACCAAGATGGAATTTCAGACAAGAAGTTGCTGTGAATGGAATCACATACATAATTCCAAAACAACTCTTTGGTTCAGACTCATTTAACACATCAACCCAAGTTCTCAAAGCTTGGGGTATCAAATTTACACCTGAACTTGTTGAAAGACTACTAAAAGAAAAAGGAGTCTTTCTTAGAAGTGGTGATAATGTAATTTGGAAGGTGACAGTAGAAAACAGGTTTACTTTATGGGAAGGCAAGGTCACAGGTACACCAGATGGATGTCTTGTGACAGGTGCATCAGCCTTTGATTCTACCGCAACTGGCATGACAGTGCAGATGCATTTTGTTTGGTTCAATCCTCTGGATGAAATACTAAAGCCAAGAACAACTCAGCCGGACTTGGATGGGGATGGGATACCAGACTCAGTTGACCAGTGTGACTTTACACCAGAAAGATACAACGCATTTCAAGACACTGATGGTTGCCCTGATGAAGATCCTGCTGGTTTTACTTCATTAGTTGCTGACATGGATGGCGATGGTATAGTTGATTTTGATGATCTGTGTAAAAGTCAACCAGAAAACTTTAACACAATTCAAGATGGTGATGGCTGTCCTGAAGGTGCAATACTTGCTAGCTTTGGTTCAATAGCAAGAAGCGAACCAATTCCATCACTCTCACCAGAAACAGAAGGACAGGTAGGAGATACATTCACTTTCAGGGATATACAGCAATTCTTCAATCAAACACAAACACAACCAACATCGGCTGATGACATTGAATTATCAGAAGATAATCCACAGACAGAGTTCCACATTGTTTCAGAACCCACAGGTGGTGGTGGTGGAACAAGCCTTTGCGACAACTCAACTCAGAACTGCAACGAATACATTGCAAATGCAATTCACGAAGCTGAACAAAGGGGTGGATTCAAACTTCCATTTGCACCAACAATTCTAAACTTGGTTATCTTAATCGGTACAAGCTCTGCTATTATTTTCGTTGTATTGAAGGCTACGAAGAAGATTTGATATGGTAAAAAAACAGCAAAGACAAACATTGGCAATAATAGTCGCTGTGGTAGTGATAGGTAGCATATTCAGTATTGCATTTTTCCTTGGTGGTCAAAATTTGGTAGAGGGAAACTTTGTACCACTCGCCTTGGTAGAAGATGCAACTTTTTTCCGTTGTGATGCTTGGAACGAACTTGCAGTTACAAAAAATGGGGTTGTATCAGTTGTTGGTTCTGGTAGAAAGGGATTCAACCCAAGTTTCGATAGCAGTTTTGCCACATTCGATGTTACTGATGCTGGCGTGGAAGTCAGTTCATTCCATGTAAGACTTGTACTTGAGTGCAAGGGATTTAACATAGGTTCGGCAACATCAACAACAGTACAAGGATCAGTAAACTTACAACTATGTGCAGAACTTGGTCAAACAATTTGCTTCCTTGGTGATGACAGGACTTTCTCAAACTTGAGTGGAACCACACAAGCAGTAGAAACATTCTATAATGTTCCAATAGAACAGCAAACAATCCAAGAGGGTGTTACAAAGGTTATCTACGAAGGCGACATTTCTGCACAAGAAATTGAAAGACTGTTTGGTACTCGAACTGGAAGTCTTTTCATGAAGTCAACAATGTTTCCCATACTAACTTTCACATTCAACCATCCAACAAAAGGAGTTTTCCTAGCAACTTATAATGCAATTACTGCAAACCAACCAATCTATTCACAGTATGGTGGATTGCAAGTTGTGCCACTTGATACTGACAACGATACAATTTCTGACACAAATGATGGTTGCATAAATCAACCAGAAACAGTTAATGGCTATCAAGATACAGATGGTTGTCCTGATGTACTACCACCACCAGATACAGACAGTGATGGCATAGCTGATCCTAGTGACCAATGCATTTCCGAACCAGAAACAGTAAACGGTTTCAGTGATGAAGATGGCTGTCCTGATGATGTTCCACCACCAACAGGTCAAGTCATTGTAGATACTGATAGGGATGGTGTTTCAGATCAATCTGATTCATGTCCTACTACAGTTGGTACATTTGCAAATGATGGTTGCCCTGAACAACAAATTGAGGAAAGTTCATCAGAGCAAGGAAGTGGAATTTCAGATAACGATGGCGATGGTGTGATAAACTCACTTGATTCATGTCCAACTCAGTTTGGTGTTGCAACAAACAGTGGTTGTCCAGAAACAACACAACCCCAACTTGAAGTTCCACCAACAACGACTACGATAAGACCACCAGCAGGAGAAGATCAAAGAAATTTATTTATCATAATATCATTGATAGTTGCTTTGGCTGTAGTTGGAATACTTGCAAGAACTAAAAAAATAAAATTTTAGATTAAGGTGGTTTACCCATTCAATTCACCACCTTCGATACATCGGATCTTCATGATCATGCAAATCATAACAGGTACATAGCCTGTTATTTCTAAACTCAGGATTTCTTAATTTCTTGTAATCATATCTTTTTTCAAAATTCCAATTAACACAGACTTCAAGTTCACCAACTCTACAGAGCAAAGTTTGCAACCAATAGGTTGAATCTTGTTCCTTCTGGATTCGAGAAAGGGCTTCTCGTATTTCCTTTATGGTTTCATTTACATGTTTTTTTGTTACACGCATACTATAGATACAGTGAAGGATCTTTTGACGTTTTATTAGGATTATACAAATAAAGTTTGTACTATTTTGGATGGCATTTCTTACATCGTTTTTTATTGGCTTGACCTCTTGGGCAATCACAATGCCTATGATCACCCCATGCAACATTCATTTCATGTCCACAAGCAAGTTTCATTTTAGAAAACCTTTGCAAATGTCATGTAAGCCATTGTCCATAACAGTAAAACATTTTGTCACCATATTCTACATCATTATCGGTATATCGAAATTCCATCACCATCACATATACCATGCAAACATCAGGAGAATTGAGTCCAGTATTATCAAACTCTTTTGTTGAATAACATCTATAATTGTATGGATCAATCTTATCTATTTGGTTCAATGTTATTTTCAAGTCTTTGTGATGCTTTTTTATCCATCTTACTGCTTTCATTATTCCAGTAAATTGTTTTTCTTTAACCCAAACAACTTTTGTATCATCTGGTTCAAGCGTACCAGTAGATCGATCACCACCCATCTTTTCTAACACGATTCTAAAGTTTTTCATTTCCTAATCTCTACTGTTACCATTCTGACTTTGTTCTTTTGTAACATTGTAAGACTTCGCTTGGCACGACTTAGTTTTCTGGTATAAAACTTGATCTTCTTTTGGTATCTTAGGATCTTTTCCTTTGATTTTTCTATTCTCTGATCTCTTACATCATCTTTTGTTGGTTGTGGCTTTTCTGGTTTTGGTGCTAGCCTTCTTTCAAGTTCATCTGCAAAGAACTTCTTTTTCTCCAAGTATGCAAGGATTCTTTTCATTTGTGTTCTGTGCTTTTTTGTATGACCTACATTAGTGCCATATTTTTTGTAGGCTAGTCCATGTCCTACTTCATGGGCTATGAGTCCATAGCTTGCATGGTCAGAATTGATCACTATCCTACTTGGCGACCACTTACTATGTCGCCAACCACTTGTAAATTCAAGGTATGGTGTTCCTAGTTTGAAATGCTTGTAAAGTTTTTCAACTACAATTTCTATACTCTTGTATCCAGATAGCTTGTTATCATAGTATTTTTGAAAGTCAGTGCGTTCTTTTCTATAGTAAACCAAGTCTGTCATTTCTGTGATGCTAACACTTCCTTTTTTTGCCAATGTAAAAGATTGTCTGGATTTTCTTTTATTGATTTTCTAAATCGTCTTATCGCACTCTGAACTTCTTTAATTCTATAAAGGTTATCTGATGTTTTAGGTAGCGTTTTAAGGAATTTTTGATATTTCTTAATTGCTTGTTTCAAACTTGTGTTTGGTTTGAAACCATGGCATGAACAACTATGACCAATTGGCATGGTGTTTCCTTTGTAAAGGAAATCTTCAATATAATCAGTCTTAACAGTTACTCTACAACTGATATGATTTATTTTCTGCCCTGTCCAATCTGGTGCCACATGCCCTTTATGTTCTGATTTTAAATGACCGCACACTCTGCATTTGCTAATACATTTTTTATGAACATAGCCTTTGTTGTCCAAGTATATCATTGTCCTGAAGTTTGCAAAGTCACCACAAACAAGGCAAGGATATTGTAAAGTCATTTCTTCATCTCCATGACTTCAACATTGCATATCCTTCCTTTGTTGTTATTACATAATTCACACCAATGTTCAATATCGCCATTTGGTAGTCTTGTGGCTATGTGGTTAGAGTGCGAATGTTTACAATGTTCACACAAAGTCATTTCATTACTCCTTTTTCTTTCATGACTTGCATTTGATAACAACGATTACATGTTGGATAACAATATTCATCATCTTCTTCATCAACTTCAAGAACATGGGAACGTATAGGTGAATTTTCATTTCCATATTTTACACGTTCACCACATACACTACATGGATTATGATAGAAGCCTGATGCTTCTTCCAAAGATAGTTTGATTTCACTTTCTGCTATCCACGCAAACTTTTCTTTAATTTCTTCTGGTAGTTCATCCCAATTCATTTTAGCAAAGTATTCACAATTAGGATTCCTCATGCTATCAGCTACACCGATAGACTTCAGAGCAACGTGTCTATCTTTTTCTGTTGCTAAGATCCATTTTTGTTTTTGCATAACATAATTACAGCACCATTGCAAATAATCTTTTTAGGCTTTTTATAAATGCCTAAATTAAAATATTTCAAAAAAAAACATTCCTAAAATTTTTCAGAATGGTTGTTTTTTATTCCTGACTTTGATCATTTTTACAAAAACATAAAATTGTAGTGCCTATCATTTTCAAAATTATTTTTGAAAAATCGCCCACGCCATATAACTATTTGAGTTCAAGTTATCAGATTCTTTATAAAGTTGCAACTTAATTCAATAGAATGATGACAGGCTAGACCAAGATGGTAACACTTGGCAACTAATTTCATTAAGCAATCGTGAAGTGAAGTCATTTATGCCTGTCACCAAAACAACTAAAATTACATGAAAGATACCAAACAAAAAATCATACGTCATAATCTAGCTTTGAAAAGACATCTTGATTTGATAGATGCAAAAATTATTTTCGATGAAGATGCAAGAAAGTTAATTGAAAGTATTAGACATGCAAAATATGATAGGTGGGTAAAGTAGATGGTTAGAGGTCAAATCAAGGTTGACATCCCTGACGAGTGGATGGAAAATATGAAGCATGGTAGATGTTGGTGTAGTAAAGATCATAATGAATTTGAGGCAAATCAAAAATTCTATTGTTCTCAAGCACATGCAGATGACTATAGTAAACGAATAACATATTGGTCAAAATTTAAAACAGAAATTTTAGAACGAGATAATGAAACATGTACCAAGTGTGGCAGGAATGAAAAATCATTTAAAGCAAGCCAAAACAAACTAGAAAGACAGTTTTACAGAGATAAGGCAAAACTCTATCCAAAAGCAATTGACATGGCAAGAAAAATTAAACTCAAAGAACTTCAAGAACAATTTGAGCAAATCATGGATGATGCTTATGTTATGGAACACATGGACTATCATGTATCTGAAGAATTTGATCTGCCACGAATACGATTTGAGAAAACATGGTTTAACATGGAAGTTGATCACATCATACCTGTAGCCCTTGGTGGTGAGATGTGGAATCCTGAAAACTTACATTCACTTTGTAATGATTGCCATAAGGTTAAGACAAAAGAGGATATGATAAAAATTAGGAAGGCAAAGGAATCAAAATGACAGAACAACAGATTTTATTTCCTGAATTGATAGAAAATCATAATTGTCAATGTACATGCCATAATGAAAAGATACAACCAAAATTAGTGAAATGGTTTTCGCATGGGTGCATGGGCTGTAAGGGGAAACATGGCTAGGCTAAATGTAACAGATAAAACTGGTTGGTCTAACGCTTGCTTTGGTTGGCATCATGCAAATAAAAAATTTGGTTGTAAAAAAACAAAAGAAACCTGTAGCTGTCCTTGTCACAAGCTTGACTAATCTTTTCAATAGTAACACCTGTAAGGTTGGAATAGAACACTAAAATCTTAATATATACCACATCAATAGAATACTTGATGGGAAAGTTCGCAAGTAAAACTATAACGGAAACACTTCACTTTATTCTGCAAGGTAGATATTTCACAGAAAAGGTTCAAGACCTAATCTTGGAACATAAAATGACAAGAGCAAACCAATTTCTTGATTCATTGATACCTCTGCCAACTTTTGAACAAAGACAGGCAATAATAAAAGGTGAAGCACAGTTCATTGGTTGGACTTTATGTAAAAATGAAAATTGTGAGCAATGTACGGATCTAAGAAAAGAAGGAAACTTTAGATTTGTAATGAAGGCTGATTTAAAATATCAAAATAAAATTGAAAAGCACAAAGAGTATCTTGATAAATATTGTTTGATTATTGATGAGGATACAACTGTAGGAAAAACAGTTCTAGCAGATTTGATTATTGCAAAGACAGAACTTGATGGGATAAAAAAACTTAGATACAAACAAGGTGACTATCAAAGACTTGAAGATAAGTCACTTAGGAAAAAATACATTGAAGCCTTAGATGGATTTGAATTATCACAAGACAGACTCTATCAAGAGTTTGGTGTTTCAAGACAAGCTGATTATCAGGTTGGAACAAGAGAATGGAAAACAAAACTTGATGTTAATACCGTACTTGATGTTGTATTATCAAAAGCAATAACTGATCCAAAAATTGATGAAATGATTAGACAGGCAATAAATACTGGTACAATAAGTGCAATGACAAGCGAAAGATTATTCTCGATGATGCAAGAAACGGTTGAAGATAAAAGCATTTTGGCAAAACTGGCAAACCAGATAAAAAGAAAAAAACCAGCAAAAGCAACTAAGGAAACAATAACGCTTGCTGGCTTTAAAGTGCCAAAAAACCTGATTGATGATTATGCAAATGCAATCAGTATGTCAAACACATCGGCAATGGTTTACAAAGCAAAATTTGGTGAACTTGATCCAATTGTAGAAATGAGGAAATTTCAGGGTAGAATAGAATTACACAAGAAGATATTCAAAGCAGTAAATTTACCATATCATCAGAACATTGACTACAAAAAAAAGGAACTCACTAAGAAACAAAAACAGTCAGTGGACTTGCAAGAAGCATTAAGTCAGTATTTAGAAAAAAATTGAATGTAGATGGCTGAACTCTGTCCAGTTTGTAAAAACACGACAAACCAACTTGGTGCAAGACATGGTATGCATGGTAGAACTGCTTCAGTGATCGAGATTGGAAGGTGTTGCCATCATTGCAAGATAATCACCATAACTAGAACAGATTATCAGATTAGAGTTTTACGCAAAGGAGAAAAAAAATGACTGATTTTGAATTAGGGATATTAGTGGGTTTTGTTTTTACTGCATCAGGTTTTTCTATATTGATATGCCATTGGCTAAACAAACGACTTGATGCTGTAGAAAAGAAGTTATGAAAAAAAGTAAAAGAAGTGAAATCAAACCTTTACTAAATCGTACTGTAGTTGTAACTTGTTATTGTGGTTTTAAATGCAAATACAATACTAATACAATGCGTAACCACATGAAGGAAGGACATGAAGGATGGTTTTTTATAAAATGAAAAGATACACTTATCCATGTTCTAAATGTGGACAAAATGGAGTGGAAAAATTTCTTTGAGTAAAACTCAGAAAAGTACAACGTGTCCACGTTGTCACAGAGATAGCATGAATCCAGACAAAGTAATTAATTCACTTTCGCACTTGGACAACAAGACCTATATTTGTGCAGAGTGTGGCAAGCAATCTGGTATGTGTGACATGGGTTATCAGAATGATATTGTAGAAATAGAAATGCATAAGCGATTTAAAAAGGAGTTGGGGTTATGATTACAAAAACAATCATTGAATTATCAGGTAGATTAGATTGGAATTGGCGAAATGGAAACCTTGATACAGTAAAGAAGTCAATTCAACAAATCAGGTCATTACTAACTAAACTTGAAAAAGATTTACCAAAGAGTGAATCGGGAAAAACGATATGAAATTTGATACTAGACAAGCAATAAACAATTTACTATTCTTCATTACATTTGGTATTGTAGAAATACATTCGATACGAGAGGTTACTAAAGATGTTTAGATTAGTCATTCATGATTGTCCTGTCGTAGAAAGCGAAGTTCCAATAGGTGATACTAACAAATGTCCTTATTGTGGAAAACATCTAAATAATGAAATACATTCTTCCGACTCGGCTATGGAGAAAAAAAATGACTGAATCATGGTATGAAGAACCATACTTTAGAGAACGCAAGAAGTGGAAGAAAATGGTGGATGCAGAAAGAAGGGGAAAAGGATTAAGAGTTGATTAAATGACATCTGACATATCTAGCAAAGAAAAATTTTGGAACACACCAACAACATTTCTATTTGGTATGCTTGTTGGTGCATTGTTAATAGGATTGGTAACATATTTTCCATTCATAATGATTTGGGCAGACTTGCTTGTAAATCCTGTAACAATAAATGATTGTGCCTATGGTTTACATTCAGAGTTTCTTTTAACAAGATGTATAACAGAAACAGAAATGAAGTTACAACTTGGTTGTAGTTATATACAAACACCATACTTGCGTGATGGTTATTGGTGGGAGTGTATATCTAGTGATTGGAACTGCCAAGCTGTTGTCGGATCATTAACTTGTAAAAAATTAGATTTGACAGAACCCATTGACTCATCAAAGGATAATGCGAAATGAAAAACCAGAGCAAACACATCCATGAGGTTTATGGATATTTGGGTGTCTTTTCATGCATAGGTTGCCCAAAACAATTTACACTAAAACAGGTCAACAAATATAAAAACATCAAAATAACGGAATTAAAAAGATGAGCAACAATACAGATCAACTAGAAAATCACTTTTGTGGTAATCCTCTAAGAAAAGTTAATTCAATAAATGGTGAGATTGAAGTTTGTGATACATGTTGGGTGATTGTTCATGACCAATGACATAAAGAGTAAAACGTGTTTTTTTACAAATGGTGATCATGGTTATAAATGGCATAAAGAAAAAACTGAGTCTAATTCAGAAGTTTGTATTATGACAAAAGCACTTGATTTGAAAGCCATAATGTTAGATGAGTTAGATGTTTTGGTCTATGAAGGAAAAATAACAGATAAAGAACTTACTTCCATCAGAAGATTTGATGGTGAATGTGGAAACAATACTGACCTAAAAAATATTAAGAATATTGGTAAAAGATTTAACACTGAATTGGTGAAATTATCCACATGACAAATGACATATCAAGTATTTCTAGATTAGAATTAATGCAAGCCAAACCTAAGTTTTTAGTAGCTTGTTTAAAATCTTGTTTTTTTGGCTGTGGAGAAAAAGGTGATCATTATTGTATTATTGCTCATCACTGTGTTGGTGGTCAGATTGATGAAAGAATAATTGATCTGAATCAGAACTTTGGTTTTCATCAATGCCCTGTTTGTCTTATAAGATGGTGTTGTGTTGATAATTATAAAAATTGTACTGGTATCACTCTAATAACTTGTAATGATTGTGAACAATTATCAAAAAAATTAATTGCTAAAATCTTTTCTAAGCGTGGATTGATTTGGAAACATAACAAATGGTATTTGGCAAAAAGGAAAAATGCTACATGACACAAAATAAGACAAATAATAAAGAAGAATTAGAGTTTCCAGACTTTGATAAAATCATAATGCATTGTAAAACATTGATGTCATTGAAATTCCCACAGTACAAAAATTCTTGGAAGGATACAATCTATGAATTTCAAATGCATGAGTTAAAACTTGATAATGAATTTTGGCAAAAAAGATTGAAACAAGAAGTAAAGGAATTTCTTGAAGCAGATAGGGTAGAAGATGCAAGAAAGGAATTGGCTGACATAATCAATGTATGTGCTATGATTTATGAAAAATGTACTTTTACGCCTGACCGATATTGGAGATATTCGATGTGAAAAAGAAAAAGTTTTCCTTAAAATTTCAGGCAAGCGTAATAGGCATTGGTACATCATCGAAACCTACTTTATATCTTCAACTACCAATGGCACTGCTTGAAAATTACAAGATAAAGAAAGGTGATTCACTAACATTCATTGCAAATGCTAATGGCTTGTATCTTGCTGTTAAGCAACGAAAAACTAAAAGGAGAAAGTGAGAATAAATGAAGAAAGAAGGTCTTGGCAAGTTCATTATCAGAAATATCATGAATGATGATGGTCAACTGATTTTAGAAACATTGTTATCAAGACATGGCAGTATAACCTTTGATTACATCAACATAACAAAAACTCTCGCACAAACATCTGATACAGATTTATTGAATATTATTAACGAATGGAAGCAAGTGAGTAAAAAAAATGAGTGAATCAGAACATATCACAAATTTAATTGAATTAGAAAACCTACTAAATCAGTATTCAGGTAAAAGGTATCATTTCAAAGCTGATGATGATTGGTTATTTTCAATAGTTGAAGTAGTGAAAATTGGTAAGGAAAAAATAATTGTTAAAGATTTAACATTAGAGCAGTTATACAACTTCCTTAAAAGAAATATCAAAATATCACTTTCGCATAAGAACAAAGGAGTACAGACATGAATCAAATAGAAAAGGCGATAAGAACAGAAGCAATAGAACAAACTTATTTACAACTATTAGAACTACATCCTGATCAAAAGAAATTACTGAATATAATTCGTAAAATCAAACTTGAACAATTGCAAAAGAGTGAAAGGAATACAAAATGATATTAGATTGGATATTCCGTTTTAGAGCAAAATGTAAAATCTGCGGTAAACGTGCATTTGCAATGCACGATAGAAATAACATCTACTGTAAAAGGCATTGGAAGCAATTGAAAAATACATTTGATACTAAAAGCAAGGAGAATAAACATGATAGTTAGTGGGCTAGATTGCAAAATATCCAACATGCACATGACGATTCACTCAATCGCCACATTGATGCCTACTAACAAAACTAAAGAAACAAAGGATAGTGTGGATTAGATGGGTAGTAAAAGTATAAGGGATGTTTTGATGTCAGACGAAATTAAACTGATGATAAGGCAACAAGGAGAATTACTTATTATTGATGTACTAAACGAAATAATTCATGAGATGAAAAGAGCAAAACTTGATGCACTGCCAATAGAGTCACTACAAAACATTCTTGATAAATATACTAAATCACAATCTGGTAATGGAAAATGAAAGATTTAGAAGATTATAGAAGGCAGATCAGAAACTTGGCAAATGCTAAGGATTGGAATGATTCACAATTATGGTTGGAACGTTCCATCTTTGTTGAGGTTGGTGAACTTGTTAAAGCAGTAGAAGAAAAGAAAAGTCAGGATGAGGTAGCAGAAGAATTTGCAGATGTAATGCATTACCTGATTCAGTATGTAAATAAATTCGCTTCATTTTCCAATCTTGACAAAGCATTGCAAGATAAGATTGATAGTAATTGGAAAAACAAGAAAAAAACATGGGATGATAGCAAGGAAACGATAGTAAAGAAATGAAAAACAAAATATGTGTAACTACAAAAGAACCACTTTCAATAGTTCTATTTTTACTATTTTGCTCTGGTCTTGGAATCATTATTTATGCTGGTATTTTATTATGGTTGTTACAAGAATATATTTTTGCATCAAGTGTTTTTGGTGGTACTATCCTTTGTTATTTTACAACTTTCAAAATAACATATCACAAAAGACTAACAGAAAATTAAAATGAAAATAGGAATCTACTATGTCAAAAGTTATGTGAATTGGGGTACTCCACTGATTGTCAGCAACGGTCATTCGGAAATCAAAACTGCACATATAGAATTAAGCAATGTCAGTGGCAGGGTTGTCTTTAATTCTACCAAAGAATCAAAATTCAGACATGCATTTAGACATGGAACAACATCACATCTCGAAATTGATATTGAACCAGACTTGGATGAAATAGAACAAGCAATCACTGAACCAGAAATAGTTATCTTGCATGATCCTAAACGTGCAAAGGCAATGCAAGAAAGAGAACGCTATAGAAAATTACATCCAAATGGTACAGGTAGAAAGAAAGAAGATTGGCAATGATTACAATCATTACAGTTACAAAACACTTAAAATCACGAATAGGAAAAAAAACATGTAGCTATTGTGGTGGAAGTATGAAAATAGGAATGAAAATTGCTAGTCTTAGAAAAACCAAAGCCACAAGAAAATATTATCATCAGGGCTGTGCAAAACAGGTGGGTTTGATTTGAAACGTCACTATTCAGGGTATCAATCATATCTTGACTACAAATCAATTTTAGAAAATCTTATCACAGGCAAATCGATAAAAGAGTTGGAAAAAATTACTGGCATACCATTATCAACACTGTATAAGACAATTTTAAACTTGGAAAAATTTGGAGTTATTAAATGTGAGAGATTTGACCTTGTGCATGGAATAAAAGTAAGAGTTTTTTGCGTTAATTCAGATTCTCAAGTTAAGGTAAAGACGAAATGAAAATTGAGTACGAACAAAAACTACTAGAGGAAACTCCACAAACTTTTAGCAAAAAGTCTAGGATTTATTTTACAATAGCATATCAAAACTCTGGTGGTGGATGGACTGAAACATTTCGTGGCAAATCACCAACTGATGTAATAGAGAAAACTCAGAATAAGTTAAGATTGATTGAGGACAGAAAGTATAGAATATTCAAGTATGTTGTAGATGAAACAAAGGTTGCAGTTATGGAGATAATAACATGATGAAAAATAAACCTTGTAATGATGGTTGTAAAATAACTGAAGATGGTTTTGCAGAAGTATGTGAAAAACACTACAGCGAATACATGGATTATCCGATGGATACAGGCTTGATAACTGATGAGAAAGGTGGTTGGAGAATATTTAAAAAACTAGGAGTATATCCCAAATGAGAAATTTAGTCATGTATCCTAAATTTAATTTACTTAGTATAAGAGTATATGAAAAATCAAAATATGATGGCACTGTAACATTTGAAGTTGATGGTATGAAATATCATGGGTTTCTAACTTTAAGTTGCACATGTAAAAAAGATGGTCAGTATTACGATAAAAAGCATGAGCATGGATGCAATGCATTTTTAATTCATAACTACCCACAATCAAATCTAATCTATCTTGGAGATGTAAATGTGGAAGTGGTTTCTATTAATAAAGTAAGAGATGTTTATGGAGAAATAATCACTGATTTGAATAAAAAGCCATACATGGAAATTATATTAAAAACAGATGGCATACAATGGGAAAGTGGATTTGTGAGTTCAGATTGAGCTTACAAAAATTACAAAGCAAGTTTGTGGTCTATAAACAAGTACAGAGAAACCTATCCAAACATCAAAGGAAGGTTCAAGAACTTTGCAAACTGATCAAACATACAAATTGTTTTAATTGGGGTGAGATTCACCATTTGAAGGTAATTTTTCTGAATAGGGAAAATGAAAGATTTTATGGAAGAAAGAAAATGATATTTGCAAAATGCATTGTATGTAATCACGTTTTGTTAAGAGATGGCAAACAAGTAGAATGTAAACGTGGTTGTGCTGACAGTCCTTGGAACAAGATAAAACCAGAGGATCTAAAATGAGCAAGTATAGAACTTGGATTGAAATAGTATTTGATATTCTACAGTGTTGTCAAGATGAAAAGCCACAGTCATTAAGTTCAATTTACAGGCATGTTGGAATTGCATGGAACCAAAGCAACGAGGTAATGAAAATCATTGAGAAAAATGAACTAGCAACAATCATAGATGGTAATGAAGAAAAATATAATGTTCAATGTAAGATACTTACAATCACTCCCAAAGGAACTCAATTCATTAAAAAATTCAGTGAGATAAAGGAGTACCTAAAACAATGAGTATAGTGGCTAGCCAAATCTTTTTAAGGTCAAATTCAGTTGCAAATCATTAGACATGGATAAACTCACATCAAAATCAGGTGGATACCATGACAAAAAATGTTTCGATGAAGTTGGAATATACAAAAAAGCTAGCCTTATTGGCTTATGCCATCTTCTTGATAAAAAAGGATTTGATTATGATACAAGAATTTTACGGAGATTATCAAGAGGCGAAATACAGAGTTTGGTTTATGAGTTAAGGGGAAAGAAATTCAGTCCAACAAAAGGACAAATAAAAAGTTTTGAGAGTAGGGGTGTGATCATTGATGAAAGATCCTAAACAAGACCTTTCATTCCAACTTAAACTAGAACAATTAAACCGTAACTTAGATAATGCAACAGAGTCACTAAAAGAATTTACGAAACTTGCAGAAGGTTCAAAGGAATTAAAAGAGTGGGCTGAAAACGAAATAACAAAATATGCCTTGTCTTTAAAGTCATCAAAATTAGATAAGGATGAGCTAAGTAGTTTTTTCCAATACCCATACTGCATTTTACCAGCGAAACATGAAGGTGAATATTATCTTGCGATTCCAAAATTCATCAATGCACAATTTGGTTGGCTTGAAAAAATTACACCATCATATAACATCTTTCTTGTAAACAAGTATGTTGATTGGCTTGGTGAAATTCCACAAGCATTAAAAAAAGAACTAAAATTTCCTGTTCCACTAGAAGTTTATTTTGATGGTGAATATCTGCAAGGTTCAGATATTAAAAAGGCAAAAGAAAAGTATTCACAATTCATCAAGCGTGAGGAAAAAGATGGCAGATTACTTATTGACAAATCAAGACACTTTGAACTTCTTGCCCATTTAATTAAAGATGGGATACTACCTTTTATTCCAAAGCCAGTTGAACTAGATGATTATATAGAAAGAAAATGTGATTTTGAGTTACGAGATTACCAAAAGGAAGCATGGAAAGAGTTTCTAAAGTATTCTAACATTGGTGCGTTTTTTCCACCATCAACAGGTAAAACATTTTTAGGCTTATGGGCAATGACACACATAAAACCACCACATTTGGTTGTAGTACCATCAAAACTGTTGATCGAACAATGGAAAGAAAGAATAGAACTCTATACTGACTTGCAACCAAATGAGTATGATGTCATGACATATTATGCTGGCATTAAATCAGACAAAAAATACAAACTAATGATAATTGACGAAGTGCATCATCTACCAGCTAACGAGTTTTCCAAACTAGCAACTATACAAAGAGATTATTGTATTGGTTTGTCTGCAACACCACAAAGGGAAGATGGAAGGGAAGAATACATTTTTGCTTTATCTGGTAAACCTGTAGGTCTTGCATGGGAAACTTTCAAGAAGCTGGGAATAATAGCAAGCCCACCTTTGCATGTATGGATTGTTAAGAATGAAATAGAACGGATAAAGTGTGTTGGAAATTTACTACAGGATGAAAAGAAAACAATCATCTTTGCAGACTCGATTGAAATGGGTAAAACTTACTCCAAACGTTTCGATGTTCCACATGTTTATGGAGATACAAAACAACGCCTTGCAAAGATTCAAGATAATCTGGTCAACATTGTTTCAAGGGTTGGTGACGAGGGTGTATCATTACCAGATATTGAAAGGGTTATAGAAATTTCGTGGCTTTACGGTTCACGCAGACAAGAATTGCAACGGTTCACCAGATTGTTGCATGGCAAAAATACTACAGGTGAAGGTCATATCATAATGACGATTCAAGAATATCAAAGTGATCATAAAAGATTATTTGGTATCATGGACAAGGGATTCAAGATAATTTTACACAGAGAGGGTGTAGAAGATAAGGAAATTGGGCAAATACAGATAGGTCAAACAAAAGAACGAAAAACAAGGCAACATAGAATAAAACAATTTAGTGTAAAAGATAAACCAAGAGTTGAATTATCTGATGAGCAATATCCTTTATTAAAATATGCTGGAATTAAAAAGATAGTAGAATCATTAAGTAGAGGTCAGCGTAAAGTCATGTTGTTTTTAATTGATCCGCAAAACCAAAATCAATCATTCACTCTACAACAAATTGCACTTAGTTTAGGATACTCAAATCCGTTATCACTAACAGTTCATCCAGTGATTCCACCAATGGTAAAGAAGGGTTATTTGACAAAGGATGGTAACAAATACAAACAGAACTTTTCGTCTATGGTATGATGAACACTACAACGTGGGCAAATTTATCACTTGATGGTAAGAAATGTGGTATATTTGGATGTGGTATAGAACCAACTTGCAAATGTACTGAATGTAACATGTTCTATTGTTATGACCATATCAAAATACATCTTCATTCTGTGAAGCAGAAGATACGAAAGGTTATACCAAAAAAGTTATCGAATAAGAATTGAATGAAGAAAAACCAAGAGATAAACGCAAAAGAATCATACTAGCTGGACTTATGATTTTAGTCTTTGTATTGGCTGGAATGGGTATTCTTTTTTTATATGAAAAATCAAGCGATCCTGTAATAGTAGAGATTATAGACAACTCATCATCAAAAGGCATACTCTATAAGATCATACACTTGAATAATGGAAGAATAGACTATGTTTTCAATTATACAGAAAACATAGGCACTCATACAAGCGATTTTCCTTAGTAACAAACAATCTTAAATAAACCCCCTGCTTTCAGAAAAGTTGTGAATATGCAACCTGAAAAAGCTAGGACACAAACGATTCTCGCTGGTGTCTTGGTTTTTTCAGCAATATTTGTTTTCATGATTAGTGAACAAACAAACTTGGTTCAACTATTCGATCAACCTGTACAGACTGATAATACACAACTAAAAGGAGTCTTTACTATAACTGTAAGAGATGGGGATGGCAACATCTTATCTATTCAACAAATGCCAAACCTTGTTCCAAACGAAGGTCTTGAATGTACTGCTGATTTGATGTTTGGAACTACAAGTTGTACTGCTGAAGCATTTTTCCAATATATTGCAATCGGAACTGGTGCAGTTGCACCAGCAGACGGTGATACAACATTGGGTGCAGAGTCAGGAACTTGTGCAAGGGTTCTTGATGCAACTCCAACACTAACATCGCCATCATCAGGAGTAAGAAGGATAGCATTAAGTGCTGTATTTTCAGGTGCAACTTGTGAAGCACAGACATTTGCAGAAACAGGAGTGTTTGATGCATTAACCAGTGGAAATATGCTAGCAAGAACCTTGCTTTCATCTACTGTAACTTTGCCATCTGGAACAGGTTCTACTCTTACAATAAACTACGAAGTCAATCTAAATAACTAATACAGCAAGGCTTTTTTAGACTAACATAATTCTGAAAATCATTGAATCATGATTATCTGCCACTGATTGTTTTGGTTGTTCTAATTCCTTCTATAATCTCACCAATAACAGTTGAAGGGATTTCAATTAAAAATGAAGAACCAAACCAACTAATCCAGTTTAAATCGCCAATGAATGTAATTCAGTGGAAGAACATATTTTCAGCAGATGTATTGAGTATTATTAAAGATGAATCACAAAAAAATGTTTCCGAATCAGAACCATATTTTACTGTAACACAGTTTTTTGAAAATACAGTAAACACGTTAGAAAACATTTTCAAAGATTTTACAATTCAACAAGCACAAGGACAAATTTCAAAACCAGTTGACAGCGTACATCAAAAAATTGTTATGACATTTGATTCACCATTAACTGAAAAAGAACTAAGAGATATAATAGATATTCAAATAGTTCCATTAATTCAAGCAGGACTTAACACAAAATTTATTGACATAACACAAAAGGCGTTTGATAACGAATACAAATTAGCAATAACAGATGCAGGGCATTATGAGTTCTATCCAGACTTTAACATATCAGGCGAAACATCACTTACAGATGAATTATTAACAACACAACTTGATGATTCAACAACTGATATTCAAAATACACTTACTGCTTCAACAGATTTGTTAAAAGCCACAAACATTGAGTTTGATGTAAATAAAAGTACAGGAACAATCAAGACAGAACCAGTTGTCACTTCAACAAGTGCTTTACCACAATCTGCAAAGATCCCACCCAACGCACAAAATAACAGGAACTACAGATAATTAAATGCCTATTGTCTTAACGAAAAAAGTTCTACCAACAATTTTATTTGCATTAATCATTTTTTCAATTATTCCACAAGCAAATGCAGTAACAATAAGTCATACATTTGTTGAACAAACAACAAGGCAAACGGTAACAGGAACAACATATACAAATGTTACAGGTGCAAACATTGCATCTGGAAATTTTACAGTAGGAAACAAGTATCTTCTTGTGTTTACAGGACAGGTAGATAATGATATTGCAACATCAGATGCTTATGTAAAAGCAGTACATGGTAGCACAGATTTTGAAGGAAGCGAATTGGCTTTTGAAACAGAAAATGCAGTGAACAGATACACATACTTCTGGTTTACAGTATGGACAGCAATTTCAGGTGAACCAATTAATTTACAATTCAAACATGAAACCGCAGGACAGGTTACAGGAATTGATCAAGTAACAATTTTTGCAATGAATCTCACAAATAGTTTAACAGAAAATACGGATTGGTTCTTTAGTGAAAATACAACAGATACAACGATCCAGAGTCTTTATGCAGATGATACAGGTACAACAAGCGTAACCTTTACACCAAATGGTTCAGATGATTGGCTTGTACTATCAACCGCACATTTAGATCCTGATAGTGTAACAGTAGAATTTCAAACTAGAATTAATGCAACTGGTGGAGTATCAGATAGTTTGGTAGAATGGATTCAAGAAGGCGAGGATGCTACAGCAGACAGGATGGTTCAGACATTAGCCAAGGTCTATACACCAACAGCAGTAAGCACAACATTTGAAACAGAAACACAAAGGGCATCGGCAGATGGTGGAACAAAGCTATACAATTCGATTTTTGCATTAAATCTGAACAAATTTGCAGTTCACTCATTTGAGGCTATACAAGCTCAAGTTGATTTAGATGTAACAAACAATCTTAACACATCAACAAATTTGGCGAACACAACAATGACACCAGATAATCAAGGTGATGTGTGGTCATTTGCATTTGCAGTACATGATGCGGATACAACAGGTAGCAGAATAAAATATAGAACACAAATTGACAGTGCAGATCAACCACCAACACAAACATCTGATGATTATCTACAATTGGGTGCTTGGGATAATCTCGATGAATTACCTTTTGCAATTCAAACAGTTGAAAATCTTACTGCAACATCACACACAATGGGTTTTAATGCAACAAAAACAGGTGTAACAAGACCAGTAGAGGATAGGCTTTCAATGATGGTAACTATGGAAAAGGCTTCAGGACAATTTACAAGTAATCAAACTGAAACGATTAACATGACTGATACAGTAACAATTACTCTATTAGCAACCAGAAACCAGACTGACGACATTATTTTAAATGATACAAATTCATTTACTGGACTGATAACGCACAACCAAACTGACAACATAAACTTGAACGACACAAATTCATTTACTGGATTAATTACTCACAACCAGACTGACAA
>Ga0184639_10000113_pt1 | contig 27329 bp, 36 predicted proteins | sample PLM31_170_b2_FD_133155 | JGI IMG/M metagenome (GOLD analysis project Ga0184639, IMG submission 133155) | Groundwater sediment microbial communities from an aquifer in East River, Colorado, USA - PLM3-1_170_b2 | ecosystem: Environmental > Terrestrial > Soil > Riparian zone | place: USA: East...
ACCGGGTAGGTAAACGTATGCCCACCATTTACCGAAAGCCCGAAATCGTAACCCTGCCCAATTGGGTTGTAACGACCAATGGTGATAAGCGCCTCATCCCACATACCGAGTTTGAGATCGCCTGCCTCGGTGCCAATAGTCGGGTTTTGGCTCGTAGCAGTGAGAGTACTGAATGAGTTATGTGTATGGAACACAAATTTCACCGAGTCGCTTTGCGCTCTCACAACGAAGGCGTAATAGCCATTACTCGCAATGGAAGCCCAAAGGCTATGCTGTTGGAACGCTTCCCCGACATGGAGAATACTGGTCTCAGACCTGCCCGTTGCAGTGTTGAATTGAGCTAGCCCAAACAACTACGTCCAGGTGCTCCCAACCGTTCGGTACGAACTGTTGTACCAAATTTCCACCCCATTCCCAACGGTGGGTCGTAAGACGATGTACATCTTGTTCGTCACGTCCCAGGGATCAAGGATATGGTAGCCAACGGCTGCACCAGGCAGGCCAGTCCTGCTAATTGGTATCCAATTCACGGTCCCTGCAGTACGATTCAGCGTGTAAGCGGGGTAGAGTACGTTGCTCTTGATTGCAAGTGTAATGAGTTCCAGGCTCACTGGGCCACCCAAGTCTTCAGATGGCGGCAAGACTACATTACCATCTTCAAGCAACTCGAATTGCCGTGTCTTACGCTCAATGAGCGTGATCGTCCAGGCTGTATCCCAGCGCTGCATGTTGTTTGTAGAATCATGCCTCACCGCCTGCTCCATTGGGGGCGGCGGGAAGGGCATGACTGACCACACTTCCTCTATGCTTTCCAACCCTGTGTTATCCACGATGTTCGGGTAGAAGATGGTATAGAGGTGCAGCGGGTAAACCGCTTTGCGCATGTGGTCGAGAAAGGCCCGTATCTGCCGCTGCGTGAGACCAGGGAAGGCACTCTCACTAGCTGGAGCGTCAATGGTGAACTCAAAGATGCGGATCGGCTCAGGATTCGGCTGCGCCCGAATGGTGTAATCAAGAAGAATTGGCGTCGTCGCAGCGGTCGTCGTGGCGAAGTCCCAACGAAAACGGGTACGGCGCTGGATGAACTGCTTAGGTATCAGGATGACTTGCGGCGTCGGCGTGGTCGTAACACTGAGCGTCCGTGAGTAGGTAGTGCCGTCGTCGGCCTCTAGCACCATCGTGATACTGCCGCCTGTACCGTTGGCCGCCGCCGTGATGGTGACCTCGAACCAGAGCTTCGGCGTGTTAGGGCAGCCAAGGTCGTTCCAGGGCTCATAGAGGCTGCCGCTTGCGGCGTAGCGCATCCGTGTGTCCTGCAAGGGGTCAGGGCCAGCAGGGAGCGTCCAATAGGAGGCCTTGAAGCTCAGATCGGTCGCTGTGCTCGCCCAGAGGATAGGCCCAGAGGTGGACTGGCTTGTGATCCACAGCTCATCACTGGTTGTGGTGCTCAGGTCAAGCAAGGAGCGCCAGACTAATTCGTCCCCCACCTGTTCGAGACAAACGATGCGATGCGTGTTGTCAGCCGGCTTCTGAATCTCGGCGTAGAGGTATTGGGTGTCGTCCACCATCGCCCGCACACGCCCGATGAACCGACCAATCGTTCCTACTTCCAGCGCTCTCTCCTGACTTAAAGCGGGCGCCACATGATAGAAGCGCCCGCCCTGAATCATATAGAGCAGCCCGTAGTGGGTCGGGTAGAGCATCTTGTCGCCACTCCAGACGTAGGAGTGCCAGCCGTTCCCTCGATCTCGCTTCTTTTGAAGCCCTGGCAGCAGGTCCGTTGTGTTCCCTTGCCCGTCAAGGTTGAAGATGCCCTCTTCCTTGCCAAACACGGCGTTGTTGGAGAGGCCCACCATCTCGAAGGAGCCAGTGGAAGCGTCGCCTGTCTCGCCTATCGCATCAGCAGGGCTCCAGGCGGCGCCACCATTGATGCCGCTGGTGGTCTGGTAATGCAGATTCGGCATCCGCGTCTTATGCAGCACGTCGTTGAGCACCATGAACTGCTCGGCTTTATCGTCCGGATTGCCCCGGTTGCTCTCAACCCAGACTGCCCCATCGGTGCTGTAGGCGTACACCGCTGTTTCACCCGCCGCTGCATAGAGCACATCATCGTAGACCACGAGATCACGGAGCACAGCAGAGCCGTTGGAGTGGGTGAAAACGAGCGTGAAGAAGGCCGTACCCTCTCCTGAGCCAGACCAGCTACCGAGGCTATAGACTCTTGTTCCCGCTATCGCGACGTAGAGAACGCCCCGAAACTCGACGGCTGCACTGATACGGGCTGGCATAGCTGCCTGTCCCGAGCCAAGGCCAGCGGTGTACTGGCGTGCCGAGAGCGTGGGGTGGCGCTTGCGGTGATCGACGTTGACGGTGAAGGATGGGCGATTGCCCTTTGGTCGCTCATAGTAGGCCCCGAAGGGACCATCCCAGGCGCTCTTCTCGAACTGTATCTCTAGGGTTTGGGGGTCGATGGCGTAGCCGTTACGCCCCACGAGGTCAACGATAGACCTGCTCGCGTCGTCATATGAGCGATACATCGGCCCATTTTCGCCATCGCGAATCTTGAGGCCGATTTCGCGCAGAATGTTGTTGGGAAGCGTCTCCTCATCTTCAAATTTCAACTTGATGTGCGAGCTGCCAGGGGGCGCCGCGCGGACCGCAATCCCAGCCATCTAACGGAAGATTCCGTGCGCGATCCGTGGTCTAGGAATAGCTATCCCATCGCGCTCCATCGCTGCAGCTTCCGCTTCAAGCTTCTGGACATTCCCATCCCACCGTTGCGTCTCGCCCACCATCTCAAAGAACGATGCTTTCTGATAGAGCCTTTGAGCCGCAAGCACGGCCAAGTAGTCAGCCGCCTCATCTGAAGGCAACTCCACCGAGTCGGTGGTAGCGCTCACGATAGGGTACTTGCCCTCACCGACGATGCGGAGCCAGTGGCCCACAGGGATACCTGGATACCAGTCCTGGTTGCGCGAGAGACGGGTACTGCCCTTTGAACCGCCATAGGTGGGACGCTTGTAGAAGCCGTAGCCTCGGTCGTAATACTCCGGTAGGCCGAAGTTCTTGTAGTCGATCACCCGTTCCTTGATGCCAAAGCCTGCATTGGTCGCAACGCTTGCCTGCTCAAAGTAGCCAAGCTCCACCATAGAGAAGCCGTTCAGATAGAACTCAGAGGCTGGAATGAAGTCCACAAACTCCTGGATGGTGGCTCCCGTCGTGGAAGCCAGTGGCAGCATGAGCCGTGCATTGTCATAGATAACGGCGCCAGTAGCCTGTGCGGTCAGGACGGCAAAGATAGGTTGCATCGGGTCCGCTACAGCCTTTGAGACCGTGACGGTGTTCCAGCCTGCCGCCAGCACCGTGTCTACCGTCGTGGTCGTCCCATCGCTGGTGAGTTGTATGCGTGAAGTGTTGCCAGAGCCAGAGGCCCGCACCGTGAGAATAAGCGTGTCTTGGTCAATCTCGTGAGCAAGTCGAATGCGTTGGCGAATACTTGCTGAGAGTGGCAGGCTTACCCCATAACGTCCCTCAAAGACCGTCGTAGACTCCCGGGCTGGCGTGCCCGCCACAATCTCCCAATCGAGTAAACGCCCAGTGGTCAGCCAATACTCGAAGTGCGGGTTGCGCAGCAGGTTCCCAGATGGCATGTCCTCGGAGACGACGTTGGGAATGGCACGCAGAAAGCGTGGATTACGCAGCGCCTCGTCAATGGCCTGGAGCTTCAACGTTGGGTGGAAACGGTGCATCCGAAAGGTGACACCAGAGGCAATCTGCGCCGAGAAGGGAGTCTGGACGTAGAGCACCGAGAGATCGGATACGGCATCATCCACCGGCTCGTACTTGGCCGAGGAACGTATCTCGCCACTTGCAGCGCCGCTACTCGGCACGGCATACATGGGTACCCAGCCGTCGGCAGGACGTTCACGCAATGCGGTCGCTACGAGGTACGTACCGCCAGTGTTGCCAATGGTGGTAGTCGTCAGCGCATGGTAGTCAGCGATACGTTCTGACATACGCTGCTCGATTTGGAGAACCGTGAAGGTCTGGGCCAACTAAGGCTCCTATTGCTCGATGATCTGCTTCTGGATGATGTTCTTGCGCCGCAGCGTGTTCGCCGTCGTGCGCTGTGGCTTCGGCCGCACAGGCTTGCGCGGCGTGTTTCGGTAGACCTTCTTGTCTTTTGGCATTACTTCTTCCTTGCCTTTCCCGCTTTACGGTAGGCTATGGCTATCGCTTGGCGCTGTGGCTTTCCAGCGTGCATCTCTTTGCGGATGTTTGCTGAAATGACCTTGCGGCTTGAGCCTTTCTTCAATGGCATGTTCTCTCTCTCCTCTACCAACGTAGACTACCGACCCATCTCTTATCGAATGCAAATCTATCAATTGCCTTGTCTCCGCCACCCTTGCCGCCGCCCTTGCCGCCGCCCTTACCACCGCCCTTACCACCGCCCTTGCCTCCACCGCCACCTCCTCCACCGCCGATAGCAGCGCCAGAGGCTACCACCTCGATCACTACTTGTGACACCCGCGCAATTGTAGGAGAGCCCGCCGCTGTGTATTTGGCCCCAGTCTCAATCGCGTCAATCGCAGCCTTCGTCCACTGGAGTAACGTCGCCGGGCTGGTCTCTATGACCTCTCTCGTGTAAGCGTAGGTCACCGCCGGATCGACACTACTACCGGTGTAGTTGGTTCCACCCGTGCGGATGATTCGCTGGAGCGCGGTATTTCCCGCCGCCTCATCGCGCCACCAGGCAAGATATTGGATAGCCTGGATGATCGGTGTATCCGCCAAGTCCGTCATCGCATAGAGGTCAATCTCGTCCTGAACAGTAGTACTATTGTAGGTCGTATCGTCGTCTTGGTTTGCCTCATCGACGTTCTGGAAGTTGCTCCCTGCGCTGGGTGTCCACTCAGTGGTAGTGCCTGCCCCGGTAGGAAGCAATGTCCGCACCTCCAGCCCAGTTGCTAAACCACCACCCGAGATATCGTATAGATAATTGTTATTGGCTGTACCTTCACCATTACAAATATACACATCGTCATCGTCCACATTACCTGTGTTGATATGAGCGAAAGCCTTTACACCGTCTAAGTGTCCATTAGTGGCGAGAGTATCCCCTGTAAATGTGGCGAAGGTGACTCCATCTACTCTGCATTCGAGCAATCCTGCTGCATCATCAATAAAGTGCTTGAACTCGATGAAATACCATGTCGCTGTTGAAGCTGCTGTTAATGTCGAGGTTGCAACAACGGTTATATCACGGCGACAGATCAGCTTACCGGTAGCATCATTTACCAACGATCCCTCGGAGCTCCCCAAATCCGCGCTGAATGTGTGCCATATAGGATAGGCACCATTGCCTGCTGCAAGGGAACTGAACCGATAGCCCCTTCCCATAATGAGCGTCGTTGTGTTCGTGAAAATAGGAGAGTTCAGTTGAGCTGCCTGCTCATTGGTAACTCGTCGACCATTGATGCCAGTCCTAGCAGCCAACGCCGATGGAGCATTCACCCAAGCAGAGAACGACCACTTCTCGGTGAAAAGATCATAGTGGTCAAAGCTGTCCGCGAAGAGGAGGGTCATTATCGACGCCGAACACCCGTAGTTATTTCCTCTCGAACCCGTCCCAGTCTATCTAGTTCTGCTGTTGATAGGGGAGTCGATCCAGGTATTGTCTCTACCCCAAGGCTCCAGCGCTGACATTCATCTAGGTCTTTCTGGATGTTTCGCAGTCTGCCTGCTGCATCAGTCGTGACTATGGTTGCTACCTGAGCGCGAGTCAGTGCTGTCCGCCCAGCGATAGGAGCGTCTGACCACCAGAGGTAACTTGCTCCTTTAGGTTCACCACGTCCGCCAGGAGGCATTCCTTGGGGCGCAATCTGCATCTTGCCCGTTGGGAGGCCATCTTTATCCAGTTCCGGCGTAGAGACGATGGGTATGGTGTAGTAGGGCATGGCTCGTTCGAGACTATCTCGCGGTCGTTTACGAAGATTCCATGAATTAACGCACCCCTGGTAGCGAGGCTGAGTTGATTTCAGCCCAAGAGATAGACCAGAGCCATGAAGGCCCTGTCGTTCCTGCCCAGCTATAGACAATAAAAGCGGCGGGCCCGACAAGAAATATGGGGACAGCAGGCGTCCATAGCGGGCCTGGCAGAATGCCCTCAGCCGGGCTCACGTCAGGAGCAATATCAGCGCTGAACAAGCGCATCCCGTATCCAGCAATCGCTGTTGGATTGCTGTAGATGCTGCAAATGTTGGGGTTGCCGCCGGATGTTCGATTTGAGACGACTTTCTCAGATGTGCCCCCCGTGTTGTAGCGGTCGATGCTATCCATCTCAAGAATGAGCTCGATGTCGCCACCAGCCACCGTCCCTGTCTGGGAAAGGTCAACGTAGAGCGGGATGATTGTGATGCCCAATGGCACGTCGATCAGAAAAGTCGGCGTGGTGTTGGCGAAGGACGTCTGACCCGTAACCGTATCGTTCTGGTCGGCGTCTGAGGCAATAAAGATTTGTCCATAGATGCCAAGCCCAAGAAGGAGATCGCGGCTTTCCGAGAAGTACTTGCTGAAGTGGTCCCGCGCTACGGTGCTCATCGTGGCGCCGGAGCCGCCTGACGGAGCAAGCCCATTGCCTGCGCCGTCGCTTGGTGCTTGTCGATGATGTGGGCCTCAAGGCGCACCCGAATACGCTCTTTAGCGTCTCGCCCTACGCCGATGTCTGAGACGAAGAAGTTGGGGTCGTTGCTCATCTCCGTCACCTGCTCCTCTAACCGCTCATCGGGAATCAGGCGCCGCTTGCCGTGCTGGGCGCAGACGGGGCAAGCAGTGTAGAGCAGCGGCTCCTTACCGGAGCAAGCGTTGAAGCCCTTCTCAGCGTGCTGGGAGCCGCAGATGGGGCAGACGGGATAGAAACCATGCCGCAGGAGCAACTGAACGTTGGATGAGGGCACAAAGCGCATGTTGCCCTTCGCGTCATACATCCGCACGTTGATGGGGCCTCGATGCGTCACTGAGCCGATGTTGGAGAGTCCCTGCGTCACGGTAGCTGTAGCAGCCGCGAGGTCTTCTGTGCTTTCAGCGGTACGGTTAGCGAAGTTCGCGCTGAAAACCTCCTCGTTGGTCACTACTCGCGAGGCAGCGGCGTTCAACTGCTTCCGGTTCTCTGCCATCTTACGTAACCGCTCCCCATTAGCAGCCCTGGCATCGAGCTGTGCCTGCGTCGGTGGTTTCTTTTCAGTCACTGCCATTAGCTGCTCCTATATGTTGCAGGGTGATGGGGTACTCCGGTATCTGCCCCGATGTCTCCCACACCTCGCTGAAGTCGTCATGCTCAAAGTAGACGCGCCATTCTCGGCTCTCAGGCATATACACGGCGCCTCTGAACTCCGCGCTCTCAGGGATGCCCTCGAGCACGGTGAACTGGTGGTACTCGCCTCGTTGAAAGAGCGCCTTGAACGCTCCAGCTGTCAGCGCGAAGTAACCAAGGCATCGCCGCTCCTGGGGCCTTCCATCGAGGTCGCTAGAGATGAGCGGCATTAGTAATTGAGTCCTGGATGGCTCTGCCAGTTGCGCAGCTTGTAGCGCATCTGCCGTGGCTTGTCCGTCACGGGGTTGCGCTTATGCTTCTTGATCCGTTCCTGCAACGCCTCGCGGAACATCTGGTCGAACTGCTCTCTCGGCGGCAGGCCACGCCGTTCCCGGATGCCCTCGAAGTCGATGGGCCCCTTGCCCTGCTTTTTGAGCTCAGCCTGCTTCTCGAACTCCGCGATAGCGATTTCCTCCAACTCAGCACCTTCCACGTTGCCGTTGGCGACGAGAAAGAGCGGCTGCGTGCCATCTGGACCAACGATCATGATTGGCTTCGGTGGGAGAGCAGCGCGCCCTCCCACCCGATAGGCCAGGTCCTTCACATGTCTCTGGCTCACCGCCATCACCGGCATCTGCTCCGCTGGCGGCAGCAAGTCCTCCATGCCGTTCTTCATCCCCAACATCGCTGAGGGGAAGAACATACCCTTCGCTCGTAGCCGTGCCTGATAGCGCATGATCTCATCCTCCATCCGTCGCTCGGTAAGAAAGCGTTCTGGGAAGAAAAACTCGTCGTGCGCGTAGTCAGGCATCGTTAGTCTAGTTTCAGCTCAATCATGCCAAACTCGGTGGTAGCGGCAACCTCAATGACATGCCCCACGATAGGTGTGATCTCAGTAGGAGGCGCAGCCTCCGTGAGACCCCACGCCTCGACGCTGCCATCAGTAGCATTGGAGGCCATGACGCTCAAACCGATGATGACCGTGCCGTCAATCAAGACGGAGCAAGGCCCCTTTGTCTGAAGCCAGCAACAGTCCCCTGCGACCACGGCCATCTGTGTCACGCCCAGAAGCAGGGCGGTGTTGACGCTTGCATGAATGATGAAGTCGCGATAAGGGTTCTTGTGCACGCCCACGGTTGTGGCGGCAACGAATGCCAGCTTGACGCCAGTATCCAGGTTGAAGTTGCCTGTTCCAGCGGAGGCGATGGCGAGATGATTAGCGATGCGGTAGGCATAGCCCTCTCCCGTATCGTCCTCGACGTTGAGGTAGCCCTGTGCGACCTCATTGAGGTCCATCGCGGTCGCGCCGAGCGTTACGCTCAGTACCTTCGTGCCAATCCCAGGAATATCTACCGCGAGTTCATCCCAGTTGGCCTCGGGGATTTCCGATTGCACAAGGTTCCCAGCAGGGATAGTGCCGCCAGCCCTTGCGTAGCGGAACTGTCGTCCACTAGGGGTAACCAGAATGGTGCCCCAGGGATGGCGGCCCATGCCGTCAGCCTGCGTGGCGTGAATTTCGTACTGGGCGCCCTCGCGCCCGAAGATGATATTCGGAAAGCTCATTGCGTATTCCTTTCCCGGCCTGCGGGCCTACTGTCCCTTTACGCTAGGTGACATAGGGCTGTGCTAGTTACCGCTTTAGCAGCCATATTGGAGGCAGTACGCCCCCCAGAGCGATCCGGCTGCAAGGATCGCCCACCACGCAAGCCACACACCCATGAACAGCATATGTCACGCGGTGGGCAAAACTGCGTCCGAAGTGATCGTGATCCCAAAAGCTAGGGGCCTGTGCACACCCGCGACATACGAGCCGGTAAAGACCAGCTCCTTGCCACGCAGGGACACGTCTTCCTGGGTGTCCTCCATTGGCTCGAACTCAGAGACGTAGATAAGCCCCTCTCGCGAGCAGACCACGCCCTCAGCATCGTTGGATGCATCCACTGGGATGTTGGCGGAAGTTACGATGGTTGCTCCCGCGAGTGTGCCGATGGCCTTGCTCCCCTGTTGGAGCACCTGATCGCCAAAGGCAGTGCGGCCCGGGCCAACGGTGGCGCCCGCAGCGGTTGGCACGTAGACGTTTGTTCCTGTCGGCACGTCGGTCAGCGGGATGATCCGGTTCGCTACCGAGTGAATGGAGCAGGGATGAAAGATGCCGAAGTAGGGCTCCGGCGCTGGCTCCGGCGTGGTGACGTTGTTGCCGACACGGATACCGGCCACGCCCGCCGAGATGAGGCCAGGGCTCAGGACGGTTCCCGCAGCGCCGAGTGTGGCAGTGGTGAAGCTATCGAACTCGTTGGCGATGTCGGTGTCTTCCTTGAGGTAGTAGGCAGCCGCCATCATGCGTCCCGTCTGGCGCATGAGATCAGGGTCAGCCACCCGCCGCACGGTCGTGCGGGGTAGGATGACCTTGAGGCCGACCTCGTTAGGGCTGTAAGCGGTTTGGGCATCAGAGAGGTCTTGCGCCTCGGTGATGTCAACGCCATCGGAAAGGTCGCGGGCAATCAGCCGTCCGTAGTCCAGGATGACCTTGGAGCGGCCCGAGTGCGGCGCGAGCGTGAACTTGGTGGTGTAGTCCTTCAGCTTCGGAATCTCGTCCCGTAGCCGATAGAACTCCGTAATCATGGTATTCAGCGAAGCATCCAGCGCCTCGCCTACGCCTGCCAGTTGCGGTCCGGGCATGGGTTATCTCCTTAGTAGTTCATACCGCTGTTGTAGGCAGCGGTACGTTGTGCTTGTAATTCTTGGTAGGCGGCATCGTCGCCGTCGTTACGAGCCTGGAGGATGGCTGACTCGAGGTCGCGAATGGTGGTGAAACCCCTACCCGCTGCACCCGCTGGGCGAGGGACACGCCCATTCTCACGCCTTATCAGCGGCTCTTGTTCCGCCAGTCTCGCCTTCAGCGCCTCGTTCTCCTTGCGGAGCGTGTCCGCTTCAGACTTGATAGCGGTGGTTGCCTTCTCAGCGGCCTTCTTGGCGATGGTGGGAGCGATACGTTCAAAGAACTCCTCAGCCCTTCCCGCCTTCGCTGCGTCCAGCGCGAGGTCAAGCCCATCGGCGTCCTCGAAGCCTAAGACCTCTCGGACAAGCCTTTGACCAACCCAGCGCTCCGTCTGCTCCTCCACTGTCTCGACGGCGCGGGACTTCTCATTCTCCTGCTCGGCAACCTCACGAGCGCGGTAACGAGCAAGCTGCTCGTCTTGAGGGGTAACCTCCTCGCCAGCGTCAAGCCTTTGCCTATACGTCTTGGCGAGTTCTTCCTGCTCTGCCGCCTTCAGCGTCGTGGCCTTGAGCTGATTCCTGGTAGTATCCAGAAGGCTCTGCCACTTGCGCTCATCAGCCTCTTGCTTCTTTTTAAGAGAAGCTATTTCGGCCTGGATCGTTGTGAGTTCGGGAGTGGAAGCAGGAGATGGAGACTCGACTTGCGGTGTCGCCTCGCTCTCCCCTTCCTGTGCCAAGACAGGTTGCGCGTCCCCCTCTTGAGTTACAGGCAGCTCCGGTATAGACAGCAGTTCCTCAGCCGCAACCTGAAGTTCCGTTGTCGGTGTCGAAGTCCCGTTCATTGCCAAGGGTGGCACCTCCCGTGAGACCCTATAAGAAAACCCCTGAAAGGTTGGCCCTCCAGGGGTTTGTGCTCGCTCTAGGGCGAGTGCTATTGCGTTATCGCTGTATAGTAAGCGAATCGATCCCCGTTTTGTCAATATTTGCATCTAAGGTCAGCGTCACGAAGGTCTTACAACGAGGGCAGCGGGTCTCTATCGTGCCAAAGCCACGACCATCGTGCTTCAAGAGCAAATGACCACAAGAAGGGCAGCGCCATTCGCGGAGGTTAGCGGTTCTCATCGTCCCAGTATTTCTCGAAGGCCACTATTGCGCGTTGGTGCGCCAGCCGTCGCAGGTACTCTTGTTGAAGCGGCAAGCGGCGGCATTGTCGCTCTGGTAACTGGCGTACTTATCTGGAGCGGCGCGGTCCCTAATGGCGGCACACTCGGAACCTTCCCACCTTCAATCAACTCCAGCTTCATCTCGTTGCGCACCTTTTCCCGCACCTTGTCTATCACTCGCTCCACGCCCTTCTTCTGAATCTCAGGCGGCAAGGAAGTAATCGTTGGATCAGACAACAGCTTGCTGAGCGTGTCGTAGACCATCATGCCGCTCACCTGGCGATAGCGATGGGCAGTTTTGCTATCCATCTTGATAGACTCGGTCCCGATGGTAAGACGGTCGGAGATAAATCCAGGAGTGACGCCAATATTAACAAGTTGCTCCGTCAGAGGATCAGGAGTATCTGGCGGCAAAGCAGCAGGCAGGAACGCCATCAGGCCAGAACCACCCTTTCGTTCCACGTCCTTGCCGAAAACGTCCTGACGGGTGAGAACTTGCTGACTAAGACCAGGGATGCCCGTCTCAATGCGCTCCCAGATATCGTCCGGGTCTCGCATAATCGTATCAATCGCCTGAGCCACATTACGCTGCAATCCACTCAGGGGGTTGAATCCACCCGCGATGCTTGCCAGCCACGCTTCGGCATACCGCACGGGGTCAGTGGCCGCATTCACCATGTCGGAGAATCCCCGCAGGAACGACATATCCAAAAACGATCCCACCGTGAGCGCTGCTGCAGTAATCGCTGACTCCTCGGGGTCGCTACCTTGCATAAATGAATCACCGATCACCGAGGAAAGGAGCAATGGGAAAGCCACGGGACCAAGCCAGCGGTAATCCATCCAGTTGTCACCAATTTTAATGCTATATGGCTGTTTGCCGAGACGGTAGAACTCGTCACGCTGCGCAGGGGTAGTCGGCGCCCTACCTGTAAGGTTGCCATTGGCGAAAGCGGCGGCGCCCCAAGCGGTCATACCAGAGCCGATTATGCCCTTCGCCAATGTCTCTGCTGCCTTGGGGTCACGGCGAGCTAATTGCACCAAACCCTGACCTGCGCCATAGGGAGTGAGCGCGAGCCCCTGTCGAAAGATATTCCCTGGTGTTTTGACAAAGGGAACAATGAAGCGGGCCAGCGGCACCTTCTCCCGAATATCGAGAAACGTCTGGGTAATCTTGCCAGGCTCATCGGTAAAGGTCGCCATGTGGGAGAACTTCCCGGCCCCGGCGAGCATATCGTCAGTGGGACTCTCTATTAAATCTGCGATTCTATCGGCTTGCGCCTGGCCCTTCAGACCTGCTTTGATTGCTTTTCGCACAGCCAGTGCTGCCAGCTCTGATTGGAAAGCCATGCTCTTCGCGAAGGCATCGCTGGCTACTAAGAATCGACCTCCTGCATTGAGCGGGTTAGCGATGCCACCAGGGAACTCATAGTGCGCAGGTCGATCAAACTGGGCAGCGTCTTCAATGTCAAAGCCGTTACGCAACACATGAAGTGCTTTCCGAAATCCTTCTGGCATCCCTTGCAAGAAACCCATTGCTGAAGGCAAAGCCTCATCAGGGAAGAACTCTTGTGGGCGTCCTTGCAACTTCGATATGGGATAGTCCAGGGCTCCTCGGACACCACGAATGGGGATTTGTAGAGTGCCATTGACGGCGTTGCTCACAATATTGCGAATATGCGTTTTGGGGCCAGAGAGCACGTTGGAAATCCAGTAACTCTGCAACTTATCAAAGTTACTGAACTTGCCCTTGCGCAGGTTGTTCAGCGCCTTTTGAAAAGCAGGGTCTACCTCACCGAGGCCAAGTTGCTGGCCTCGCGCTAACTGATTTACTTTACGCTCTACCTCAGCCATAATTTTGGGCGGCTGTCCACCGCCTGAAGGTGGCTGTGCCCCAGTTGCAGTTGGCGGTTTGGGCGGTTCTATCGGTGGAGGTAGCGAGGTTCCAGTAGCCTGCGCAATCGAGCGCTCCAGCGTTTCCTCTAAGGAAGGTTGTGCCTCACGAATACGCTTGACTTCAGCGCCGATGGAGGCCATCTCATCGGGATTGGCCTCTCCCTTCTCGAAGAAGTTGTAGATGCGCCCTCGAAGAGCAGCCCCTTCTGGCGTTCCAGCTAAGCCTTCAGATCGTAGGAACTCATCGGCCTGCGAGCGCGCAATCGCTCGTTGCTGAGGGTTTGTTGGAGCAGCCTGCGCAAGCTCCCCTTCTGGCACAGCGGCAGATGGGCCAGGCGTTGCCTTACGACCTTGAAGCCACGCCTCAAACTCGGCTGGCTCATCGAGGCTAGGGATTCCGCGCTTTTGCCGAACAGCACGAACCATCGTTTGTAGTTCCCTAACATCGGTAATGTCCTTCACCTCTGGCATGAGCACATCAACAATTTGACGCGCTGGTAAACGCTGTGCAGCCAGTTCTTCAATGCGATCTGAAACACCCATTTGGTCGGCGCGTGCTACCAAACGATCCAAGTCCTGCCGTAGCCAATCTGGGATTCGTGCAAAGCCTTCCTCAGAGCCCACGAGCTTGTTCAACGGCTGGAAGTTTGCCTGCAAACGCTGTACCAGACCTGGCCTCGTGGCCTCTTGGCCTGAATAGCGGATCATGTCTGGGTTACGCACCATGTAGATGTTGCCAGACTGAACAGCGTCCAGCCCCTTCTCTTCCATGTAACGCCACACGGCAGCATCAGGATTGCGGCCAATAGACTCGCCTACCTCACCGATGATGCTCTTGAGATTGACCTTCCGCACCTTCGCTTTCGGATCGAGGGTGACACGGAACATGCGTGGGCCAGCGCCTTCCGTCTCACCAGCAGAGACGGCGTAGGTTGCTGCGTAATTCGGGTCTTTCGATAGGTAGACAACGCCACCAGGAGGGGCTGCTAGTTCATCGAAGGCTCTAGTAGCGGTCGTGCCGTGAAAGAGCGGAGTTGGTGCACGAGGTCCAACGGCCTCTCCTATTTCTGCTACAGCACGCCTGATGCCTCGCCCTGCTAATCGCCCTCCAACCTGTCCTACCTTGCCGACGGGCAAGAAGCCCACAGGGTCAGCGATTGCGCCAAGAGCACCACGGCCAGTCAAACGTCCCAGTAGGGTATTGATGCCACCTAATTCACCAACACCTGCGCCTTCTAGGAATGGTTCGGCAGTTGGCAATGAGGAGAGGACGCCGAGAGCTGGGCCGAGTCCAAAGGGGAGATTGCGTGTAATGGGATTCTGCTGCATCGCCTGGACGTTCTCAGGAATGCTCTGAATCCCGCGCCCATAAGCGTCAAGTTGAGCGCCAATCCCTCGACCGAGGCTGCCCAGAACACCGCCAAAGCCTGCCCCTTGTCCAGGAGCAGCATTGGCCCTAGCAAGCCGTGCACGCATCTCGGGTGTCATCTGCGGCCCTGCGTCGAAGCCCTCCGCTTCCTCGCCAGAAGGTGTATATAAGGAAGGCGTCTCGAAGCTTGTGCTCCCACCACCACCACCGAAGTCAGAAGGCCCTCCCGTGGAATATCGGTCGTAGGAAGCCTGGTACTTTCGTGCGGCGCCTATGGGATCGTAGGGTCGCTGAGCGGCGGCGATGAGTTGCCCTGGTGTGCCCTGGAAGCCTGACTCCAGGAGTCGCCGCACGTCGGCAGCGAAGCGCTGAGTCTGGCGCACGGGGTCGATGTCGCGGGGAGCCTGGGCGCCCCTTCCTTTAAGGTGCTCTTGGTAGGGGCCGTAGCTCTGCCCCTGGTCGCCAACGCGGTTGTAATACTCGTTGGGGTCGTCGTAGAAGCCGCCCTCGTTCTCGACCGTGGCGAGGGCGAGGTAGGGGTCGATGCCCTCTTTCTGGGCAGCGCTGTAGATCGTGCCTCGGATGCCGCCATAAGGAGTAGTCCTTCCTCCATAGGCGTTGGAGACGAGGCCACCGAGACGCGAGGAGCCGCTACGGTAGCCGGATAGCCGCTCACGGAGGCTCATTTATTCATCCGCCACAGGTGGAGCATCGCCAACCAGAGGAAGGAGTAGGAGACGAGGATGAGAACGACGGTGAGGACGAACATCACCCGACTGCTTCAAACGGCAGAGGAAGCACAAGCACTTCAAAATGGTACTGGCAGAGATACACTAACTTCCCCGTTGCGTACCGATACAGATGAAGCGCGGCAACATTACAACCGCCAGCCTCACACCTTCGCTCCTCAATCCACCCAGGAATCATACGCTTACTCGATCTCCCCTCGCACCGCCTTCGCCTGCAATTCCATCGCCTCTTCGAGCGTGAGTTCTGCACCCAGGACACGCTGGCGCACTTCTGCCCTCAGCGGCTCTAGCGTGTAGCCAGCGGGGGCAGGCTCACGGGTATCGACTGCTGGAGGCGGCTCGACCCACTGCTCATGGACTTGCCAGTGAGTCTTTTTGTCCTGTGTCTCATAGGAGGATAGAAAGTAGGTCTTCATGCCACGAATGTCACATTATGGACTTGTTCCCAGGAATGTCCGTGCTTTGTAGATCGGTAAAGTTTCTGATCTCCGTTTGAGAACACGGTGATGTACATTACGCCTGACCATTCGATAGCGCGTTCTTGCAACGGCGCGCCCAGGAATAGCCAAGAAGCGACACCTACAACAGAACCCAGAAACTGGCGGCGGTTCATCCTCGTAGACTCCCTCCATAGCCGCCGAAGCGCAGGCCAGAACCTACGCCACGACGGAAGATGGCGCGTTGGTATTCTTGCTCCGCTTCTGGTATCCCTTGAAACTCGCGTGCCTCGGTGTTCGCCGCCAATTCAAACGGCGTGAGGTTGCGCTGAGCCTGTGGTCCCTCGAAGCGGAGATACGATGGCGTAGTTCCCTCACCCGCTGGTAATCCCGCCAGCTTGATAGGATCGCCCCGCTGGATTGCGGCCATGCTCGGCGGCATGGGGACGCCGCCTCCTCCTTGCGCCTGCCCGCTCATATCGACGCCGTAGCCACCGCCTGGGTTGGCTGACATATTAGGGATGCCACCTGCAGCGGCTCCTCCACCTTGAGCAAGCGTCGGAGCGAACTGGCCGAGGCCGACGTACTGCTGTGGGCTTCCTCTTAATAAGGAAAGGTAGGTGAGCGGTTGGGCTGTTCGAGCGGCCTGAATCTGCGTCTTCAGCTTCTCCTGCTCAAATTGCGGTAGTTCTAGCTGACTAAACTTCTGTCGCGCCAGATCGAGATAGCCCTGCTCCACCCCACCAGCGCCACCAGCCTTTTGCAGTCCAGTCAGGATACCCTGCTTAAAGGTAGGTTCATCAATAATCCCCAGGTCGAACGCCGCCTGCCAGTTCTTGTAATCGCCGGTGAAACCACCGCCACCCGCTCCTTTCAGCAACTCCTGCTGAATGCGGGCACGATATTTGGCGGCGAGCGTTGTATCTCCGGCCTTATCGGCGGCAACAGCAGCAGCCTCCAAATCCTTCAGTTCCGCTTGGGAGAACCCACCAGCACCCGTTGTAGCGGGCATCGAGGCAATAACTCGTGGTTTCGTTCCTACCTGGCGCCCAAAATCATCAAGGACTGGCTCATTCACGTAGACGGTGGTCTCACCGCCGAAGGTAAACGACTCGAAGCCCTCTGGTAGCCCTGCTGTCCCAGGAGTTGGAGGACGATACCCGTATGCGTCCTCAATAGCGACGAGTTGCGCGTTGGCAGCATCATCAGTGAGAGATGCACGCGCTAAGGGCAGGAGCCCCGCGATAGCCCGATTTCTTTGCCCCGCCGGAATGACGCCTTGTTTGATGCCAGCGTCAACCACATCCTGAACATATTTCAGGATGTCCGCCTCCTCAGAGGCATCAATCTCGGGATTGCCCTGCGGCGAGGAGGTCTGGACCCCAAATCTGAGTGCCGTGGCTACTGTGCTCCTTGTTGTTGCGCTTCCATCGCTAGCTCAGCCTGCGCCTCTTGCAACGCCTCGGCGATACAGACTTGGCACGGGATCGTCTCCCCGGGTTTATGCAGGCGGTTCTCAGCGTAGGCGTAGTCTTCGGGGCCGTACTTCCTTATATCGAAGGTTGAAGGGATGCCAAACTCCTTCTGCATGGCGTCGTCAATGTCCTCGATCTGCTTGACCAGCAGGCGGTAGGCCTCCAGGACTACCTGCTCGATGCTACTGGGCTGAGGCATCTTCATACTCGTGAATCTCGTCTAGCCATGAAAGCACGAGGCTACGGACATTCAGTTCATGTGTCTGCGGGAAAAACCGGTATGCCTCACCTGAATTGTGCCACACCTTCCACCCAATCTCCGGCGTGTAATGCGGTTCAAATTTGATAACGACCCTACAATTATGCTCTAAACAAGGAACCGGTAGAACAAAAGGCCTGTAAATCACGGCCTCACCACCCTTTGTCCTTCGCTTGTTCTAGGCTTGGCGATTGCTTCTATCTCTTCTTCAGTAAGACCTTCCAACTGAGCCGCCTTCCGAATAATCACTTCATCATCTGGCATGAGGCCCAGAGGAGAATGGAACAAGCGATCCAATAGGATAACTACCGCTTGGCGCTGCAATTCCTCCAATGGTCTTGTCACGGCCCATACCTCCGTTGTCCCTCGCTTTCACCAGCCATCGCGTTCTCCAGCTCGCTCACTCGGAGCGCCTCGGCTTCAGGGGAGCCTGGCGGCTGGTAGATGCGCCCCATCTCAGAGGGTGAGGCGCCCATGCCGGTGAGGTCGCCCGTGCTCATGGCGCTTCCCTTGCCGTTCCTGCCTGTTTGGGCAGCGCTACGGTCGGCGACAATCAAACCACGGTCAATCAGGTAGCGTTCATAGAGCTTGCCAACGGCCTTGGCGACGATGGGCTGATTGGCGGCGGCGGCGTCCTCCGACCGTCGTTTGGCGATTTCGGAGATGGGGTCCTGTACCTTGTAGCCGTCCCGTAGGTACTTCTCCTGCGAGATGCCGCCGGCCTGCCAGTGCTCAAGGGCGGCCCCAGCTTGGCGGTCCATGTCTTCCGGCGGGCCTGCTAGCAGCTCGATCTCGACCGAGTAGGCACCGTCTATGTCCTCAGAGGTCACGAGCTGGTCCACGTCGTTCCCGTATGGGGAGCGGCCGTAGACCCTTACCCCTTTAGGAAAGACCTCATCCACGATATGCAGCGCCGTGCTCGTGGCCTGCTCGAACATGCCCTTAGCAGCCAATAATACCGACTCAAAGCGCATTCGTGCCTCCTGGAGTTGGAGGCTGGATTCGGCGGCGGAACTGGTGCCAGGCTGACGAATACCGGCAATGATGGAGGGAGCGGTATCCCTTGCCAATTCGCCGCGTTGCCATTCCATCATGCGCCACAGGTCGGGAGCGACATCGAGTTCGATGAGGGGCTTGATGTCCACGTCAGGGGGCACATACTGGGTCTCGCCCGAGCCAGGCCGCAGGTCGGTCATATCCTCGCGGTTCACTCTTAAGGAAGGGATGATGATCTGATTGACGATGACGTGGCCCATCGCGTACTGTCTGCTCCGTTCGATGATGGCCTCGCGGTGCTGGGTAAGGAGGCCGCGCATGATGTTCTCCGGTTTCCCCGTGAGATCCCAGAGGCCGTTGCCGCCGATCTTTATGGCGTAGGGCAGGCCAAACATGGTCTTCTTCTTTAATAATGGGTCGCGATCACCCTTTCTGAAGATGGCAAATTGCTCATCCTCCCACCATTCCTCCATCTCGTACTCGGTGTCGTCAGCAATATCGCGGGGCAGGTCGCCATCCAGAATCTCGATCTCTTCTTTGATCTGGTAGCCCCATTTCTTGTAGGTGTCGGTGACCCAGCGAGGCTTGTTGGGGCCGAGGTCCCAGGTGAGCCAAGCGGGATTGGGCGCGGTGACCCAGAAGGGGAACTGGAGGTGCTGGCCTCGCTCCCAGCGTCTCGTCCGCTTCTTATAGTCCTCGTCCGCTTCACCCATGTCCTGCTTAGGAGGCTGCTCCTCGTAGCAATCCACGTTGGGGAGGGTTTTGAGGGCGCCCATATCGGTGGCGAAGAGGTTCTTGATAGCCTGCCGGCCGGGGTTTATCTGACTCGTTTGCCAGACCATATGCCAGTAGCCGGTGCCCCACTTGCTCCGCTTCTCGGCATCGTCGATGTCCTGGGCAGAGACAGCCTTAGCGTTGACCTTGAGGTAGCGGATGAGGACATGATCAGTGGGCTCATCCACGATCCGCTGGGCGTCGCCAAGTTTGAGGGCAGGTTGGCCTTCGGGGAACTGCGCGTAGAGGAACTCGTTCCGGTAGAGGGACTGGGCGGCGATGACCTGGGTGCGGAACTGGCCGAACTGGCGGTTCGCCAAGTCGATGGTGCGGCGCATGACGAGGTTGGAGGTGGTCACAGTAGGCGATACTCCCCATGCTCGAGTACGTACAAATCGTCGTGTACGTCCTCATCGCTTCCTATCATAAAGGAGGGAACGATACGCTTTTCGGCCAACAGACGGCCCATCAGATCAGGGTATAATTCCATCAAAGCAACAATATGTAACGGGTGAAACACCAAAGGGCGGTCAGGAGCAGTGGATCTGAGGATCGCTTCATCCATATCCATCGTTATTGCGAGTCCCACGCCGTCATCGCGCTCAAACATCACTTTATAACTCACGCTACGCCTACCCAGCGCTTCGGCTTGCCCAATTTCTGGCTCCCGCTCTGGCCGATAACGTGCGTCAAGACAAACCCCCCTGCGTCGTAGGCGTGATCCTCCGTCTTCTCCACGTCCTCGTAGCCCTGCGCGGCGTCGCGGTACTGCAATCTCGGCAACTCCCAAATCAACCGTGTACAGGTATTGAATATGTACAATCTAGGCGCAGGCGCCTGATGCGTCAAATAATGAATGCGCTCGGGGCTCTGTTGGAGGGCCAGTTTCCAGGCTTGCAACCTATTTGCCCGGGTGCTGCCTCGGTCGGCTGGGCCTTCGGAGGCGAGCATGATGTGACCGAGCCACCTGCCAAACTCCTTGAAGGCTGACCATTCGAGGGGCCGCTCAAGGTCCCTTACCATCGCCATTCTTGGGTCAACCCAGGTGCCGATCAGCCGGTCTCCTTGGCTCATGGCGGCAATGGCCTTGGCGTTGGTCTCGGCGTTCTGCCCGCGCTGTTCGTACTCTCGGAACACAAAATAGTTGCCATCAGGGTCCTGCGTCATCCACTCGCAGACGGTGGGAGCGTTGGTGCCGTAGTCGATGCCTCTCCAGACAGGCCAGCTCCTTGGAATCTCGAACGGCGTCACGACATGGACTTCAGAATCGAACTCGGGGAGGGCCTGGCCCTCGAACACATCGCGTGAGCCCAGGATGAGGCGCCGGTATTGGTCCTCGGTGTAGCTCTTCCTTCTGCTATCCTCGAAGTCCGCTGGCAGATTCCCAGCGTTGTCCGTCCAGAGGCTCTGAATGAAGACGAACTCGTCCGGGTACTTGCTCTCCATAGCGTAGAACCAGTCCATGCGTGGGCTAGGGTTCCAGGTAAGCAGCATCCGGTAACGAGGCCGCTCCCCATTGGGAAGAATCTGACGGAGCCGTCCATTGAGCAGTCGCACCGTGTTCTCCGGCACTTCCTCCACCTGATCGACGGCGATGCAGCCGTACTCAGCGGATGGGGAGTAGTCCTTGAGCCCAAGAAACGTGACGCGGCTGCCGTTGTGGAACCGTGTCCAGGCAGGAGCGGACCGATAAATCTGAGCGACCTCACCCTGGGCAACGAGACGGTGGAACAGATCATAAATCTGGGTAGGAGCCATAACGTCGGAGTAGTCGTAGCGAGCGATAACGCACTCGATGCCCGGATACTTGCGCATCACGAGGATGGTGACCATCGCTTCCCAGAAGGTCTTGCCACCACCCTCCGCCCCACCATACCCCGTCCAGCGAGCCCGTACCGCTGTCGCCTCCCGTTGCTTGGGATTGGGCGGCTTTTCCGCAGCAAGAATTTGACGAGGCGCAGCAACAGCCATTTAGCTACGTTTTAGCAGACTTGACAGGAACCTTGCAATCAGCGTAGATTCGCGTCAATCGAATAGCAGGGTATTCCCGTTTGGTGTTTGGAGTCTCGTCTACGCCGTCCCAGAAACCCCTAACCGCCGTGAGGCCGGAGCCGAGAGCGTAGATACTCAGCAATGAGCGTCGTGGCCCACTCACCGTAAACGGGGGTACCATCCCCTCCTAGCCCCACTTACTCGGACGTACTCTTAGCTTCCCCCTGCGAAACACTACCTTCAATCCCTTCGCCGCCATCAGCTGCGTACTCGTCGGGTAAATCTTCTCCTCACCACAGAACTTGCAAACGCCGTAGTTCTGCTTCTGCTTCTGGCCGTTCACCTCAATGAACCGCCAAGCAATCGCCTCTTGATGCGCCCCTGTCGGACTACCATCACACATAACTCCCTTTTTACCGCTTCTACTATAAAAAGTAAATCGTCCACCTCAATCCCCTTTTCCTGGGATCGCAGTAAATGTGAGACGCCCTACCGAGACGTGGCCCGGCCTCACTCCCCAAGCCTTCGTTTGATGGGGCGAAGCCAATACATACGCTCACGTCAGCATTAGAGTATGAGAGCGTAGCGGCAGCGGTGTAACGCATAGTCTAGGGCTTGGTACGATTGCGGTCACGCAGTGGGCTGTAAGGTAACGCTTGTAAGGTTGTAAGAATGCAGCGTCGCTATTCGTACCTTATGTTGCCTTATAGGTTTAGGTGCTTACGTTAGCTTACAATGTTTCACGTGAAACTAAGGCTCCGGCCACTCGGTCTTGACGATAACTTGGTTGACGTTCTGGACTGAGACTCCACCCATACCACGACCTGCTACCTTATCATCAAGTATGCCAAGAGCGACTGCGAGATCACGCAACTCGCCGGGTTTCACGCTGTCGATAGCGACCTCGAAGCGCTCTGTTAGCTTCGATAACAGGTGCTCACGGCGTATCTGCAAGCCTTCCTGGACCTGCTCACGCGGCGCTTCTCCTCTTTCATGGGCAACGGACGCCTCCCGGGCGAGGGAGGCTAAGGCACGTCTCACAGTTATCTCTGCGATACCGACTTGTCTAGCAGCGGTCTTAGGTGGAACGCCTTGTTCAATAAGGGCTAAGGCTTGAGCGCGTTCTTCGGTCTTCTCGGGATTCATAAGGTCACTCTAAGTGAACGGTGCAGCGGCGACAAGTTTTACACGGTATTGGGCAAAACTCTCACACTTATTGGTGGGTAGCATGGTTGACATGGATAGCGCGGTATACTATAGTTAGGGTATCAAGCGGTAACGAGACATCGGAGGTAAGACGATGGCATACACATTCCAGACATGCGACTGCGGAGTAGCACACGATACCGCTCACCACTTCTACGTGAGCGTCCTCGACGGCAACCGCAAAGGCTACCTACTAGGTCCGTATGACACGCACCAAGAAGCACTAGACAACGTGAAGCGTGGAACCAAGATGGCATACGACAGTGATACCAAGGCTCCCTGGTACGCCTACGGAACCGCCAGCACCGAACGAATCCTCAAGACGGTATTCGGAGCATAACCAACAAAGCGGCGGGCTCCCTCTAGTCCAGGGAGCCCATAGACACAACGACTAGGGGGTCGAAATGTCCACACAGATTCTAACAGGTCACGACAGCGCGGTGACAGCCTACGTAGTCGAGGACTACCCTTACGGATTCAGGCTTCGCACCTCAATCCGATATTGGATAGAGACTCGCCCGGGCTACGGCCAGCGGTTTATGAGCCAGACGCTGAATCCAAAGACTGGACGCTGGAATAAGCCGAAAGCATCCACGTACAACGTTCTCATGATCATGCACCTAGACGCTCAGGAACATGTGACCTACGCCACACCTGAAGAGTTCGACCTATTCCGCGGTGACGAGGGGCTAGACCGCTTCGAGGCCGCTTACAGTGAGGCGTTCGGGAACTACGAGAGAGAGGCTATCCGCTACCTACGAGCTCGCAATCGGGCGGACAAGCGCGTCACCTGGACCGTCAAGCCCTATGTTCAAGGTGATCCGGTGCAGACCTTGAAAGAGCAGGCGCAGCTTTACGGCGCCGTCGTTCGGGATGAGCTGTGGAGGGAATCGGAGGAGGCGCGACGTGGCTAACCTACAGACCGCTATCCTTGGCCTCTGTCTCGCGGCTGTGCTCACCATCCTCGGGCTGCAAATCGCCCGGGATCCATTCAGCCAACGCAACTTTGTGTGCCAAGAGGACGAGGCTTTGGTTTTCATCGACACACCCACCAAGGACCGCACCGGCTGCGTCAACCTCGACCGTCTGGACTAAGGAGAATCAAAATGCCACGGTTAGACTCATACGCCTACAAATGCAGATGCGGCAATTGGATTCACAAAGACATGGCCTATCTGCGCTGGAAGGAGCGAGATGACTTTAGATACTGAATGGTGGTCAAGGATTTGGAAGGAACTAGAACCACAGGTCTATTTAGAGCTAGAAAGACTAGAACAGGAGTCCACCTACATGGAAACTCAGGACGCTCTGAATGCCGTCCATAACGGAGAGCTAGTGAACTGCACACGGGATGAATATATCGCCACGATCCGTACAGCACTTCAAGAGTACGCTAGTGACCGCGTGGATAACGGCGACGCGCTGCGAATGTACCTAGCGCTGTCAGAAGTGAAGCGATTGGATGCGCTATACAAGCCATTCGGCAAAGCACGAGCCTCCTAATGCCTACCGTCAACATACGCTCAGTTCCCGACGAGGTGAGGGCCCGCTTCAACGCGGGCGCCTCCCTACGCGGCCTTACACTCGCCAAATACCTTGAACGATTGCTAGAGCTCCACGAGGGTCTGCGAAGGGACAGCCTCATCGAAGGTCACACCGAAATCCTGCTCTACGAACTCGGTCTCCAATCCGTCCACAAGGAAGGCTAGGTATCCTTACCATTGCCCTCTTGCACACGTACACAAGTAATGGTACCCTGTAGGCATGCAGATTCGGCTAGAGAGGCGTTGCGATAATTGCGGGGCGTTCTACAGCCCAAAGGCCAACGTGGTAACAGGCAAGAAGCGACAGCGGTTCTGCTCCAAAGAATGTCGGCTGACCTACTGGAAGCGAGTCCTTAAGGCACTCCGCACAGCCGCTCTCTCAGCATACGAACAAAGCGAGACTCCCGACCGAGTGAGCCAGGAGTCTCTAGCCGCTCAAGGAGGTAAGCCATGAGCAACACAACCCCAGTATCGCAGCCCCTGCAAGAGACCGCAACGCACACGCCGGGGCCTTGGCATCGGGGGATTGCGCACGGCAATCCTCTCCTCATCTTCGAAAACGCCAAGGACGCTCGACTCGTTGCGAGTGCCTCCATACCGCACTTCACTGCGCACGAACGAGAAGCCAACGCACGGCTCATAGCGGCAGCGCCCGACTTGCTCGAAGCACTGCAAGCCGTCGTTGACATCTGCGATGTGGACGAGACGAACGACCGTATCGTGAGCGCGAGCATCCGGTATTTGCTCCCAGAGATGCGAGAGGCAGTCGCCAAGGCCACACAGCCATGACCATGGCCGCGCCTCTACGTATCTGGCCTTGTTGTGGTGGCATAGGATTGCATTCATACCGCTGCGCAGTCTTAGCGAAGATGAACCGTTATAGAAATGTTGGAAGGCGCAACAAGGAGAGAAGGCCATGACCGCTGAACTCCAGGCTGCCGGCGTTATTCTTTCCAGCGATCCGCTCACAACGTTGACCGCTGATCTCGTCAATCATGAGGTGGTGCTGACACTCAAAACGCCGATAGGCGACGGCTTCTATGCTCCTGTACACTCGCTCCGCATCGGCGGTCAGAAGCTCCTCGACCTCATACGGTTCGCTCAGTTGGCAGTCGAGAAGCCTTCCCAATGTTGGCGGTGTGAGCGTCCCATGATAACCAGTTCGCTCTACTGCTCTGTCTGCCACATGCAAGATCACTGCCCTGATTGCAGCGAATGGCTACACCTGTGATCCACAACGGCCCGACGATGGGCGAGCCCACTACCTCCCGTTGCGGGAGTACACCCAACGTATGTGGGCGATGACCCCATCGAAGGGCCCATGACCCTAACCGTATACGGCACTAGCAGGCAGGTGATGAAAGAGAGACAGACCGAGATGTGGAGCCAGCCCTGTAGAGAGATCGCAACTCTAACGGACATCCCAGTAGCTGGCGTCTTGGGGAGCATGGCCCCAAGCCTGACGTAAGCCTAGTGAACCAAAGGAGACTGAAAATGAGCACCATCCAGAAGACACTCAGCCTTGATGAACTCATGACACTCTGGGAAAGCACGCGGCTTGGCTCAGAGATCGCGCGGACTACCGTGGGCATCGTTTGGGATCACGTCCCCATCCTTATCGAGGCTCTACGGCAACATGATGCTATGTGGGGCATCACCCTGCTCGGCGAACTCAACGCCATCAGCGAACTGCTGAATATCAGAGGCGACGAGAGCGAGCCTGCGAATAACGCCAGGAAATACCAAGCTCATACCCGCCTCGACCAGCTACGCGTCCGCATCAGCCGCGACGTGCGCCGCCTACAGGAGCAAGAGGCCGGGTCCACCAATGGCTAACATTGAATCCAAGTACATGTTCTACTGCACGGCAGAAGATGCCCAAGCGTTCAAGGACTTCCTCGATGGAAAGAAATTTCCGTCTGCCGAGATCCGCGAGCGTCCCAACTCCATTGAGACGCACCGCAACGCCGCTGGAGCATGGAGTGTCACGGTCAAAGTATACTTCGGAAACACGCAGGAGGACGCCGAAGCCGCGAACGAATGGCTGAATGAGCTGAACCTGCGTCTACTGCTCACCTATGCGCCGGCCGACATCATCCAGTCCGAGGTCATGGCCGCTAAGTTGGAGCGCAGCCTAGAAGCTGCGAGAGAACGGGATACCATCAAGCCTGCCGCTGGCGCTATGCGTGAAAGGATTATCAAGGAACTTGAGTGATGACCGCACTGAGTGAACCAAAGAGCCTCCCTATCGCCCTCCTGCGCTACCAGCAGCAGGTCAAAGCCTACGTCCCAGAGGCACGATGCCGCCTGTCCCGCGATGGGTTGCGCTATGAAATCATCGACCCTGACAAGGGTAAAGAGGTCAACATCAACCTCTGGGGCATCGACGGCAAGGTCAAGGCAGGTGAAGCCATAGCCGCTGTCCCCTTCGGCATACGCGAACCTGGGGGCCTAATCGAATACCGCGCATGGCAAGCCGCCGCAAGGCTTCTGTCCGGCGAGTGGGATACCAAGAGCCAGGGCTGGAACCTGGACGACATCGCCTCCACCATCCTTGAGGTCAAGATGGTCCCAAGTCAGAGTACCCCTGGCAAGGTGTACGAGCTCGTGAGAACAGGCGTTGGTTGGCAGCACGTCGATACGCGCTGCCTTGGCTGGCTGGAGACCGGGACGTGCTGGCACGTGGAGCGTCAGTGATGAATACAGAATTAGCTCATTCTGAGACAGAACGTGAGCCGATTTACCTCCAGCGAGAACGGTTTCGCATCTATGGAGAAGGCTTGTGTTATGCCTCCGTTTGCTCATCGTTGCCACTAGAAGAAGTAGCTGCGCGGATGATGAGCCACGAAACAGGCATCAGTTCACAGTGGCATTTCAGCGATGAACGCGAGTTCTCATCAGGGCAATCGAACCCTTGCCCCTGTACTGCCTGGCCTGACACCCACACCCACTATCTATTCGTCTGTTAGGAGCAACCATGACCACAGAATCACCCGAAACAACCGAGGTTACAGCTCTCGCCACCATCAGCGGCGACGTGCTGGCCCGCATCGAAGAACTAGAGGATACCGCTATCGTCGAAGCGCTCACCGGATCGATCACGGCTGTTTGGGCATACAGCTTTCCTGTGGGCGGCAAGCAGATCAATGGCCTCAGCTCCAAGGGCGTCGAGGAAGCTGGCCGAGAAATGGCGAAGCAGGGCGAGGCACTGCGAGAGATCGACGTGCGCGTGGACTACGAGGACGAGACCGAGGCGCGATTCATAGCCAAGGCAGGCCGCTATGCCATCGGCGGCAACGGGTCTGAGGTCATGCTTGACTCAGCCATTCGAGGCAAGCGCCAGCCTAAGTACATGATGGCCAACGGGCGCAAGGTGTTCGATGAGAACTGGTATGAGAAGGGCGTGACCAAGGCCAACCGCAACGCCAAGGAAGCCCTC
>Ga0184639_10000114_pt1 | contig 27285 bp, 40 predicted proteins | sample PLM31_170_b2_FD_133155 | JGI IMG/M metagenome (GOLD analysis project Ga0184639, IMG submission 133155) | Groundwater sediment microbial communities from an aquifer in East River, Colorado, USA - PLM3-1_170_b2 | ecosystem: Environmental > Terrestrial > Soil > Riparian zone | place: USA: East...
AGATAATGCTATTGAGCGAGAGGCTATAAATTGGTTTATTCAATCAATGGGGCATGATATTCTTAAAATATTCATAATAGAGGTAATGGATAAACTTATTCAATCTGAGCTAGAAGGAGAAGGAAAGGCTTTATTAGTGTCTGAGGTTCATGATGATTATACATTAGATTGTCCAAAAGCATTAGTGAATTCAGTGACAAAAATTGTCACAAATGTTTCCAACAATCTCAATTTATTGATATTTCAAAAGTTTAGCGTCAAGATGAGTGTTCCTATTTTATCTGATGTTAAAATATTAAAACGGTGGGAGTGAGGTTGACAATGAAACGTATGTATGTTATATTTATCACTGTAAGTTTAATTATGGGAGCAATTATGGGAAACTTTAAATATAGTTTGGCTTTTACTCTAGAAAGAGAGGGCGGATTTATAAATCATCCTAATGATCCTGGTGGAGCTACAAATAAGGGCATTACTCAGTTTACTTTTGATAATTATAATAAATTGTTGAATCATCCTCTACGAAGTGTAAAGACAATTACTGATAGTGAAGTTGAGTCTATTTACGAAAAGATGTATTGGAACAAAATAAATGGAGATAAATTACCTCAACCTCTTGATGTAATTGTTTTTGATACTGCTGTTAATATTGGCCCTGCTAAAGCTCTTATGCTATTGGAACGTATTAAAGCTGCAACACTATCACATTCAAAAATATTTGGATGGGAAGAATTATGTAACTTACCACATACAGAAAGAGAACCTTTAATGAGATTATTTGTATTTCACTACCTGAATGAGCGTAGAAATTATTATCATAACTTAGTAAAACAAAATAGTAAGTTTGATGTGTTTCTTAAAGGATGGTTGAGTAGAACAAAAATATTAGAGGAGCATGCTAACACAATTCTAAACAAGGAAGGAGAATAACAGTGATATTTGATAGTCAGGAACACAAGGACATTACATTGCAGCTACTTGACGCTGCAAATTTTCCAGGTAAGAGTTTGGATGTTTTATTCTCTTACAAACAAAGTATAAAGGGTGCAACGGTGGCTAATCCTGAGACTGTAATTATTGTAGTAAAGCCACCTAAAGAACTAACATCAGTAGACGAAGAAGGAGGAACAAATGGCGTTTAAGAGACGTAATAAGGAGAATGCAAAAACAACTACCAAGGCTAAATCAAGCAAGAAGAACCAAATTGAAGAAGTAGAGGAGGAGGAGGAAGAGGAGGAAGAAGAGGAAGAGGAAGAAGAAGAGGAGGAGGAGGAAGAGGAGGAGAAGAAGAAGAAGAGGGGATCACGACGTAAGACTACTAGTCGTGGAAATGGTCGAGGAGGAGATTTAGAATTTGAGTTTATTACTGGCCTCTTCGAGAGCAAGAGTGGCAATGCTTACACTGTGTTCTTAAAGCCTGAGCATGTGGAAGCATTTGCTAATCTGGAAGAGGATGATATGCTTTGTGTATCACCTTCTAAAAAGCATGATAATATGCTGACACTCTCAGTTGGCCGACAGAAATAGCGTTGGGAGATTAACCCATGGTGAACCACGCTATAATAGGGTGCATGGTTGGGGGCAGCCCCGTAAAATTAAGTCCATGCACTTTAGTTTTAGGAGGGCGATAAAATGTTAGATCTGGTTCTTTTTGCTATTCTAAAAATAGTAGGAGTTATTTTTGTTATCGGTATTGAGACTTTTGTTTTAATCGGATTAGTGAGGATTTTGAATGAAAATCGAACGAGATGAGAAGTTTGCTACAATGCTTTATAAAAAGATTGAAGCTCATATGGTTGATGGCAGTCGTCAACCGGATGGAAAGTTTCATGTTAGCGAGTTACTCAATCCTCGTCTTGCTTACTTTTCTCGTAAGTATGGCAAGAAGCTAACTAAGACTGATATTGGTTTCTTTATTCCTGGTATTGCCTTCCATGAGTTTATCCAAAAAGTCCTTGGTAAAGAGATGGCAGAAGTGAAACTTTCGCTCCCGCCAGATATTGAAGGTACAGCAGATATGGTTGGCCTCTACTTTTCTGAAATCAAAACCTCTCGAAAGTGGACTATACCTGCTGATCCTGAACCTCACTATGTGGAGCAGTTTGGTAAATATTTGGCTATAGCTAATAGAAAAGAAGGTCACATTATTGTCATTTACTTTACAGCCAATCGTACTTGGAATGGAACTAAAGCTTCTACTCTTGAGATTGTAACTTGGAAAGTGACAACTACTTCAAAAGACAGAAATTATATAAAGATTGGTTTGGTTAGCACAAGAAATCTCCTTAATGCAGTTGTTAACGATAAAGAAAAATTTAATAGCTTACCACTTTGTTGGGATTGGATGTGTGGGCAAGAGTTTAAAGGAGAGGTGAGATTATGTCAGTTCTATGAGAAGTGCCAACCGGAAGGCCGATACCCTGAATCAATTTTATTTGCTAAAGAAGCTAAAATTAAACCAAAAAAGATGGTAGAATTTTTTAAAAAGGAGAAATGTGCAAGTAAAAACCCAAGAATTCCTACGATTGTGTGAAGACTCAGGTAAGCTAGTGTTCTTTGATATTGAAGCTACAGGATTACGTGGTGATTATAACTCAATTCTTGTTATATCAATCAAGCCATATCACCAAGATCCAATATCCTTTTCTGTTATGCAACCAGGTAATGATAGGCGAGTTGTCAGACAAGCTGCTGATTATCTTAGCAGCGATAAGGCTCTTATATGGTGTGGATACTACTCTAAGGGATTTGATTTTCCTATGATTACTACTCGCCTTTTGAAGTGGGGGCTTCCACCACTGGAAAAGAAATTGCATCTAGATATGTACTATATGCTCAAGTCCAAGATACTCACAGCTAGACGATCTCAGGGGCATCTCTTATCATGGTTAGGCACTGAGAACACTAAGATGGGGGTAGGAGCTGATGTGTGGAACAACGTGCTTGAGGACCCTAAGAAGCACATGCCTACTATGATTAAGAGGTGTGAATCTGATTGTGCAGGTTTGGAGGATCTTTATGATAAAACATCACATCTCATCTTGGAGGTTACTCGTTAATGAAGACTAGCAGTTGCAAAGCAAAAGGCAGAAAGTTGCAAAACCAAGTTAGAGATGACCTACTTGCTCTTGGATTTAAAGTGCGATCCAGGATCATGGGTGAGAGTGGATCGGATATTGAGGATCTAGGAGATACTTTACCTGTAGTGATAGAGGCAAAGAACACTGAAAAAATTCAAATCTGGAAAGCTATGGAGCAGGCTATAAGCAATGCCAAGAATGGCAAAGTAGCAGTGGTTGTGTTCAAGAAAAATGGTAAAGATCCACTCATAGTATTGCCATGGGCCTATTATCTCACCTTGTTAGCTAAGGAGGAATTAAGTGGAAGAAGTAGCTCCTGAAACGCTGGAAACAATAACTACAGAAAAGAAATTAGAAACGCTTAGGAAGATTGCTATCAATTATTTTCTTCCTGGTGAATACATAAATCAGCGTAGGCAAATAGAGGCTCTTAGTGCATCTATGCTTTTAGTCACAGATGTATTGGGAGATTTGATTAAGGTAAAAGAAGAGAAAAGGATAATTCAAATATGAGGCTATTTTTGATTGAGTGGGAAGATGCTAGTACGCGTTCTGGATGGCAATGGCTAGAAGATATAAAAGAAGATACAAACTTATTAATGATTCGCTCAGTTGGATGGGTTGTATATGAAGATAAAAATCAACTTATTTTAGGCTCTCATATTTCTGGTGAGAGAAATAAAACCATTCGGCTTGGAATAAGTGATTGTATGAGCATACCAAAATCTAGTATTATCAAAATGATTAGATTAAAGGGGGGAGAACTAAAATGACAAATGAAGAATTTACTAAAATACGAGGGGAGTTTAATGAGCTTTGCGAAAGTGCTTTGAAATTAAAGGGGGACGCTTATACTAGGGGCACTGGTGATAGGCTTGCTAACTTTAAGAAGTGCGCTGAGGATCTTGGTATAACTCCAAGACAGGCATGGAGTGTATACTTCCATAAGCACCTTGATGCTATCTTTTATTTCATTAAGACTGGTTCACAGGGGCCAGAAGGAATAAAAGAAAATATCAAGGATGCTAGGAATTACTTGGATCTACTTGTTGGATTGATTGAAGAAATTGGTCAACTTGATTCAGTAAGAGGAGATTCTAATAGCACACTAGGATCTGAATTGGCTGCTTCTGATCCTATCTACAACCTCCTCAATGGTAGTATTAGCCTACAAAGAAAAGGAATATAAAGATGGAAAGTTTAAAGATTAGACTTCCAGTTCATAACCCATGGGTAGCTGTAGATTTTGATGGTACACTTTGTGAAGATGGGTATTATCCTGATGTTGGTCCCCCAAGAAAGGGAGCCAAAGAGTTTATTCAATTTTTCCACAATCATGGAATAAAAGTTATGATATTTACTGCTAGAACCTCAATTACTGGCCTGGATGGAGATTATCAAGACGTTACAAAAGAAATTGATAAGATCAAAAATTGGATGAAGAAATATGATATACCAATAGACTATATCTTTCCTTTGCCAAAGCCCGTGTTTGTGCTGGCATTTTTTGATGATAAAGCTATTCATGTTGGTCCAGATTATCCACGTCGGTGTGGTGACGGGGTATATACTTTTCAAGACAGTGATTTAGGACTAGACAGAGCTATAGAAGCATTTCGATTCAGGTTTCCTACTTTACTGAGTGGGCAAAATAAAGAAGATTGGAAGAAAGAGGTTCTACCACCTAAGATAAAAGTGGAGGAATAAATGGACGAGTTGACACAAGAAAGCAAAGAACGGATTCGCAAGACCTATGAATTATCAACTAGACTGCATAATGAGGTATTTAATCTACTTGGAGATATTGAGGAAAGAGAACATTTTGATCCAAATGTTTTCTTACCAGCTATGTTGCATTTTTTCACAAAAGCTGCTCTTGGTGCTTATAATGTGGTGCAATCGGTTGGCATTGTACATGGTAGGATGACCGAAACTGAGCTTGATGATTATATCAAAGAAGTCCAATCTCTTGATAGTCAATTTAACAAATCTAATCCTGATGTAGAAAATAAGGGTTAAATTCTCTTAATCATGTATTGCTATAGCATGAAGCATTCCAGTTAAACTTCCTACTGATTGGTTAAAAATTTGAACTGTAATTGATGCTGCTGTTTTTGCTGTTATCCTCTCAGTCAGCAAACCAAGACCTAAAACACTCGTGTCTTCTATAGTACAAGCCACAGTATAATTTGTATCAGCAAACGCAGTCGCCCAAGTAATTGTGATGTTCACTCTAGTAAGGGTTAAAATAGTCCCTGTCGAAGCTCTTCCTTGTCTTACTGATTGGGTTGAAGTCTCTGACAATACTCGTGAAGCTAATGAACCAGAATCGGCCATTATTGATGCACCCCCATCACATAAAGTGTTCCTGTCTTCGCAATCGCCCCATCGTCATTTACCACCCTTACTACAACTTGAGTAGCAGAGAAGCTTTCTATATGATGTATTCTTAATGTAGATGTTGAAGTAGTTGCTTCAACTAAACTACATATAGGAGTATATGAGGCATTTGCAAATGCAGTTGCCCATGTTAGAGTTACAGCAGCAGAAGCCCCTCCTGCTATTGATCCGGTTGAGACGGATTGATGTTTAAATCCCCCACTGTCATTTGAAACAGCACTAGAAACAGTAAGTGTTGGGGTGATTACTGATGTTCCAACATAAATAGTGCGTGGCCTTACAGCACCACTATTTCCAATATCATAAGTATTATCCAACCCTCCGACAAAATGTCCAGCAGATTGTACCCTCCACCTTTCTACTCCTGCGGTAGCAGCATTAGGAGTAGTTACAAGAGTTAAATAGGCTTCATTGTTAGTACCGGACCAATTACTTCCTGCAAAAGAATTAACAGACGCTCTATTACCTAAAACAAATATACTACCATCATATCCGCCCCCACCAAAAGCAGAAAGTATATCCCCACTTATAACAGCAGTTGGTGATGCTAAGGTCCCATTAAACCGACTACCAGTAAAAATTGAAGCTACTGAGGAGCGTATTTGTAGTCTTTCCTTATTATCTACCCCTTGAATAACTAAGGTAGGATTAAGAGCAGCTAGATTATTATCTACAGAGTCTAATGTTACAGGGAACCCTGGTGTTTTAGTCCCAAACCCAAACTTACCACCAGATCCTACTTTATAGTAAGATGGGTTCCCCGTATAAGTTTCTACAACAAACCCTAAAACTCCGTTAGAATATAAAAATAATTTACCACTTTCAGTAGGCCCAGCAGATTCAGTCATACCGAGACCTACAACTCTTTGCGCAGCACCTCCAACTGATGGTACTCCATCAATATGAATGATATTATCATCATTACCAGAGCCAAAAGTGTGTCTAATATCTAATTTACCAATCGGAGTATTCTTGCCAATTCCCAGTCTAAAATTAGGTATATCCCAAAAGAAATTTGTATTACTTTGAGAGACAAGCCCACCAGTTCCAGCAAATAGAACTGAGCCGGAAGTCATATTACTGATTGTAGCATCAGGGGTGAAGAGAGAAGTACCAAGATACAATGTTCGAGGTTTGCCAGTAGCAGCAGAATCACCAATATCATAAATATTGGTAGTTTTAGCAAATAGATGGCCTGTTGATTTAACTAACCATCTTTGAATGGAGTTAGTTTCCAAAACTAAATTATCAGCAAGATTGGTTCCAATAAGAGGAGTTACAATCTCTGTTCTAACTTTTAATTTAAGATTTGCTCTATCCCAAAAGAAATTGGCATTATCTTCACTGAGAGTAGACCCATCTGAAAATATAACAGATCCATCGGTGAAAGTGCCAAATGAAGGGAGAGATGGAGTATTGGTTAGATCAAGGTAGGATATTTGATTAGAGCCATCAGCAACAGTATGATGATGGCTATGTTGATTTGCTCTAACATCTACTAGAGTATCGTGGTCAATGCTTGCAATAGAAGTTGATAATCCATTAACTACATCAACTATAGATTCAAACCAGATAAGCCATTGGCGGGTTGGCTTTTTATCATCGGTCTCAAGGACCGTATTAAATGGAGGTTTCTGGATCACTTTAGATCCTTATTTAGAGGAGATTCTATCTCCAAACCAACTCCCAATAATGGCCTCAAAGAATAACCTAATGCCATCTGGAATTGGTATTTGAATAAAAACTGAGCCAAGAAAGATTAAAAGTCCAATGGCTACAGCAATTGGTCGTATTGAGGCACGAAGATCATTGACCCATGAAGATGTAGTTCCGACTACATCACGATTGAAGTACTTTACCTGAGAGTCAAGGTATGTAGCCATAGCTGTAGTATAACCAGCCAAAGCTTCTGGTTTTGTTGTTGCAAGAGTCCCCATAGTACGTTCAGGAGTATCACTTTCTGTTTTAATAAACTTCTTACGTATGAAATCAAACACAGGGGCAATGAGCATACTCCCCAATGATACTGCTAAATCAATCCCCATTTATTCAATCCTTTCTACAATATCAATACGTTTGGTTAATTCAGAGTGCCTTTCATCATCTTGTTTAGTATGCTCAACTCTCCATGTATTCAAAGAAGTTAAACCAACAAACATCTTCCATTGGACACCAACAGCACCAATTATTCCGGCACCAATTACTGTGTTAAAAATTGTGCTCCAATCAATTGAAATTGGCATATTCTCTCCCTTTTATACTTTAAATATGTTTACTCTAACCGTAATGGCACTAATTGTAGAACTGCCTCCACTAAGATCGGCTGCTTGAATAGTTAGTGTAGTTGCTCCTGTAGATGCTGCCTTTAATTGAAATGTCTTGGTATATGTATAAGTAGTATTGTTTGGAGCAAATATAGTTTCTTTAACATCTGTAACCCACACTCCTCCACTAGTTGTTATAGCAACATAACTACCGCCACCAGAAGCAGAATCAAATCTAATAGTTACTAAAACTATACTATCAGTATTTACTGTACCGAGGCTCTGAGTAAAGATTGTAGTTGGAGTTGCACCTATCCCAGATGTAGTTCCAGCAGTGTATGAGTCTGATGTACGACTTATCTCATTTAGACTTAAATTAGTTCCAAGAGTAAGTGCACCAAGAATATTAACACTTCCATCATGATTAAAATCAATTATATTGGTAATTGCACCATTACTACTAGCTCTCCTTTTAAGAGAAGCAGCTATAGTTGCATCATCCGGTCGCAATATAAAGGCAACTCCTGGCTTGGTTGTATCATCTTCTGCGTCATCTTTTTTCCAGTTGTTAGTGAATCCAGCTGAACCAGCACTATCCATTATTAACCGACCCCTCATAGTTTGGCCGGTATTCTTTAGAATGTAATATTCATCATCAGCACTGGATTGATCTACTTCTATTGGAGACGGAAATATTGGATTGGTGTTAGTGAAATAGTAAGGAAAGAAAATATTCAACGCTATTTCTAAAGGATTAGCAGAAATAACTCCGCTTATCCAAGCCACTGTTATAGTAGTAAGAGATGTAAAAACTGCACTAACTATTCTGCCATAGACATATACGCCTGGACTTGTCTTTGCCCTAATGAGCATATTGGCAACATAAGTAGATGTTTGATCTCCTGTAACAGTAAAAATAGTATCAGCTGTACGAGTGTATGGGCCTATCTGTGGGCACCACTGAGATGATGTAAGAGAAGGTAGCCCCGTCTTGGTTGGAGTCAAGATCCCAAGAGATAGGGTAGTGAGAGTATTATCAAGAACATCTGTGCCATCAAAACTGCATACAACAGTTGTAACTGAGGTAAAGGCGGAAGATACAATTACTCCATAGATTGTTTTAGAGGCAAGTACTATCTTAATTCTACGCTGTGGTGTATAGGTTAAAGTTAAGTCTGTAGGAACAGAGAAAGATGCAGTATCAATGAAAGTAGCTACATCGGCTTGATCTAACCATTGAGATGTAGCAGGAGTTGGAGCTACTGAGGTTAGAATAGAGAAGAAGACATTTGATTCAGTCCAAATTAACACATCTGTTGAGCTGGTAAGCTTCAAATCATAAGCACCATTACCATAAAGAGTAGCTTCGCCATTAGAATCCAAAATAACTGGATTAGCTGCTGGTATGGTAATATTAGCATCAGTAAACAGTGCCTTTGGAGTAGTTGTACCAACTATATAGCTGTAAAGTTTACCTCCTGAAAGTGGCACATTAGTAATAGAAGTAAATGCTCTAAATTTGGGATAGACCAAAGCAAACCCAGTAGCCATTATTGCTGCCCTCCTATTTGTTTATTAGGTGGAGTTTGTTTATCACCAAACAAGGAGTGATAAATATTGTATGGATAGCTATTCATCATAGACATAAAATGATTAACAGAGGGAGCTTGTTGGTAAAGGTATTGCATTAACATCTGAAATACGTTTGGCATCTGCATATTAGGAATACCATTAGGCTGCTGTGGTCCTGGCATGTTTTGCATACTATCAGGTTGCATTTGCCCTTGTTCCAGTAACATCGTATTCAACATTTGATTTCGTGATAATGCTTTGTTGGCAGCACCTCTAGCATAACCTGTGCCTAGCATTTCTGGTTGTGGTTGAGGATAAGGCATTAAAATTCTCCTTGATTTGGCATCTGCCAATCTTGTGGTTGATTTTGTGTTTCTGATTTTAATCTTTGAACAACATAATTGGTTAGCAAAGTAATTCCCCTACTTGTCAGCGTTCCTTTTCCACCACTCAAAATGCCATTAACTATTTGAGGTCCACCAGGTGTCCTTAAAGCAGCAGAAATTAACTTGAATGGATAAGTAGGAGATAAAGCATCAATACCAATTCCTTTTAATACTGATATTGTAGTGACGGAGGGGGATTCTATACCCTTTATATTAGAAAGAGTCATTAATATAGATTTCTGCTCTGCTGGACTGAAAGCCTTAGTAAACAACCTATCTTTATTGATTAGTCTTTCCACTGTATTAGCATTGATAAACATATCTCCGCTGCCATCTGACTTTGTTCTGGATGCTTGTCTCATGTAATCTTCAACCCGATCAATAGCTTTTTCTTTGAAATAGGCTTGTCTAGCTGCTCTAATTTCTGGTGCACCAGCAATTTTAGAAGTTGCAGCAATTTCTAAATCAGAATTCATAGCATTTTTTATTTGACTCAAATAACCAAAAGAAGAGGTTTTACCAGTCCCCATACCACCAGGAGCCATCCTAGCTGAAACCTCGTCACCAAGTTGTTTAAGCTCTGCTTCAAACTTTGGCAGATTCCATGATCCTCTAGTGTTAGTTAAATTTGCTTTCATGTTCATGAGGTATTCCATTTCCTTTGCATACGTCTCAGGATTAGATGAATTTTCAATCGTATTTATAACTTCATCAATCTTAGATGATGTATTCTTCAAAGGAATAGATGCAGCAGGACCACCCTTTAATACTTTATATAGCTCTGAGGATGGAATGGGAGGTCTAGCTGCTTCCACTGCCTTTCCAGCAGACTCTCCAACCACTTCTTGTAGGGGAGCTCTTTTACCCCTAAATAGCCATGTTAAAGCTGGCATGGCAATACCCTGTCCAGCTACATCCATAGCTGCACCGCCAGCAATATCAGCTCCGGCTCCTAATGCTCCAATTAAAGATAATGGATTAGCTTTATGTTCATAGCGGTTCATTAAAGCATTAGCCACAGCAAGACCACCACCAGCTCCTAGTGCACTACCAGTAATAGATCTTCCTATAATTCCTCCACCAATTCCTCCTAATCCCAATCCAATTGCTTGTGCTGTTGGCCTCATCCATCCAGGAGCAGGAGTGTATTGAGGGGCTTTAGGTATGTTAATTTCATCTTGTGTCTCACTATAAATTGCTTCTGCTTCTTCTTTTGTCATTTGATTATTTTCCTAAATATCTTCCTTGCTCTTCTTTACTCATAGCCCTAAATTGTTCTTTAGTCAAAGCTTTGAGAGGAGGCATAGATTTTTCCTCAGCATCAATATATTTTTTAACTTTTGCCATGTATGGAGTGCCCTCAGATTGAGCAGCTAATCTTGGTATAATCATACGTCTAAGGGTTCTAGCTTGTGCAAGTGCAGCTCCAATAGGCAAATTAACATTAGTCACTTCTTGCCCTAACTTCAAAAATGCTTCTCCACCCTGAGCACTACCAAATATCTGTTGCAATTCTTCTGCTGTTAGTGCAGCTATAGTTTCAGCAACTACTCTTGCTCTACTTCCAAATTCTCTTTGTGCTCTACCAGTTAATTGGTTAATTGTCATCCCAGGAGGATAATTAAGTCCTTTCAAAGCTTTTTCATATTGATCTAACGTACCACCTGGCCTCAATAGAGTATCTGTCCTAGTTAATGCTCTATAAGTATTTGGATTCTTATACCATGCAAATTTCTGAGAAGACTCCACAGCATTAAAATTTGGGTCTAATTTAAAAATTTCTTCCTGAATTTGAGCAGCAGCAGAAGGATTAAATTTACCTGGTATCTGGTCAAAAGATTCCTGTCCGCTCACTATGGCCTTAGCAATCATCTTTGCTCTTTCAGGAGGCAACCTATCTAAAAGAAGCTCTTGTCGTCTCTTTTCAACAGCTGTACCAATTTCTTTTGTCTCTAAATACTCATTAATCTGCTTGTATTCTTCTTGATTTTGCGGTAATCTACCTAATTGACCCATTGATGCTTGAACAAATGCAGGGGTCATACCAGCTGTTGGACTTTTATTGCCTTGACTATATAAGTTATATATTTCAGCTTCCGCCTTTCGTTGAGAAAGAGGGATACCAGCTATCCCAGCTTGCATATTAAGGTACTGTTGCACTGGATCATAGACATTGACATTACCAGAAGCATAAGCTTGCTGTAACATCTGCATAGGATCTTGCTGCTCTCCGGTAAACATCTGTTTGAGCATATTAGTGCCTTTTAGGGCATTTTCTAGCTGCATTGAACCGATTCTATTTTGTAAGAGAACATTCTGAGTTGCAGCTTGTGTAGAACCAACATTAGCTCTTTGCTGCATCACATCATAAGCATCTGGTCTTCCATAAACATCAGGCATAATATTCTCCTTTATGGCATTGGTAATGGCGGTAAATTAAAGGCTCCCCCACCACCAATACCACCAGGAATACCACTAGAAACTCCACTCATCATTCCTCCTCCTCCACCTAGACTTCCCATACTGCCAACTTGACTCAATATTCCACCATACATATTTGCTCTATTCTGCATGAGCGCATTAGCTATATTAGCATTCATTCCGCCTTGACCCATAAGAATGTCTGCTATTCCTCCACCAGTTCCCATTCCCCACTGTCCCATTTGGGCAGCTGCATTCTGTCCCAACCCCATCATTTGTAATAGTTGATTTACATTCTGTCCTTGACCAGCTAGATTCTGATTAAATAATCCTTGATTATAATTCATATAGCGATTAAAAGCATTTCCATATTCCTGCCCAGCCATTCCTTGAGAGTAGTCAGATAGTCCTTTCATAGTAGCAGGAGAAAAGTATTGCCCTCTTGCAGCAGCTCCACGATTTATAGATTTTTGACCCTGTTCCAACATAAATTGATATCCAGGGTCATTCATAAAATTCTGCATTGAAAATGGAGTAGCAAGAGTAGATGGAATTTGCTGCCCTGTAGCTTCATTGAGCTGTCCTATCTTACCCATACCCATTTGATTATATGGGCTAAGAAATCCTTGACTGGATTTGAGATACTCTTCTAATGTGTTTCTAGCCTGACCAGCATATTGATTATATTGACCCTGGGCATTCTTTAGCCCTTTTTCTCCAAACATTCCACCTAGAGCTGTACCAGCTATGTTTGTAACCGCTGGTAGAGCTGCTGCTGCTATATTCATTCTATCTCCATTTCAAAGATGTGAGCAAATGGTTTAAATCCATGTGCTTGCCACATTGCCAATTTATTATCTTCCGAATATCCTATTAAGTGGGTTGCCCCTCTTTTCTTCATTAGTTTCTTTACAAACTCAAGACTAGATTTGATAGTTCCATTTCCTCTATACTCTGGTTTAAGATAAATATACCTAATGTGTGCTTCAAATCTATTTTCCATTGCATTAAGAATCCATAGAATATCAAAGAATCCTACCACTTGCCCATCTTCATCGAATACAAACATATCAAAATCGTTTGATCCAAGTAGTCCCCTTATCTCTACCATCCACCAATTAACTTTGCATTGTGAAGATTCATGCAATTCTTTTTGCATCTCTTCCCACAGTAAAGAGACTGTCTTGATCTCCAAATCATCTACTGGCCTAATTTCCATTATGATGAGTTTCCTTCAACTTCTGCGGAACAACCTATTAGCACAACTTTCACAGGATCAGACACAGAAACCTCAAATATTCTTTCATCTGTTTGACCTAACTTCCTCCAAATTGATCTAGTACCATATTTGCCTTGAGATCCTATGATAGCAGAGTAATAATTAGACCACGTATGTCCTCCGTCGTCAGACCATCGTAACTGAGCAACTGGATTTGTGCCTGGTGCCAATCCACTTCCATCTCCAACACCAGCCTCAAATTCAACTTGTAAGGAATGAAAAATGAGTCTTTTCCTATCATTCCATCCAACCGGAGTAACTCTAATTCTTTGTATTGGATTGGAGTTTTCTGTATATTTAGTTGAACTAAGAACATATAGATTAGAATTAAAGAAGTCACCGACCACATGTTTGTCAATAAAGTAGGCATGGCAACTTGGTCTCCATTGACCTAACTCAAAACTCATTCTTTCGTGCCATAACTGAGTACGAAGATCATATACAAATGTCTTAGCAGCAGTAGGAAATGTCAATATGTAAAATTGATTTCCACTCTGCTCATAGCTAAAAGCATAAGCATCTGAGATCACCCCATAAGTATTCCATTCCTGCTCAAGAGCTATGGTAGAAATTACTTTTACTTCATATCCAAAAGCAAGGAGAACGTGTTTAGCTCCTGCTTTATTAACTCCTAACCAAACTAGAGAATCATAAGCTTTAACTACGCTGTGTGGTGCTCCAATTCCATAATCAATCACTCCGCTTGTAGTGGCAAAAGGAAAAGGAGATGTCCCAGCATCAAACCATATCTCTGTTGTAGTCTCACCAATTAAATAGAGCTGTCTATGAGACTGACGGCATGTCAATAAATTATCTGGATCTGCTTCTGCTGTTCCAAAATCAGTTGGGTCCCATAGTGTGCCATCATTTAATTCACTTAATTGAAATTTATTTGTTTGGTCTATACTTACAATAAAATACTGATCAATGAAACAAATTGAAGTTGGAGGACCAACTGGTTGAGGATTTGGTATACTAAAAACCCCAGTTAATGTATTATAAATATAAAGTTTAGCTCCATCAACTACAGCAACTTGATATCCATTATTTTCTATATCTACTGGACCTGTGCTAGAAACTAATTCACCTAATAAAGTGTTGGAAGCATCATTCTTCACTTGGTATAGTTTGTTTCCTGACACTACATAGAGATTAAAATCAAGATAATGAATTCCTCTGATTGGACCAATTCCAATGGAAGCAAATAACGTCATTCCTGGTATACTCACTAGAGCCACTGGTTCTTTCGGCTCTCCACTCTCAGCAAGGAGAGGATAAAGATTTATACACCTTTGAGCTGCAAAGTTGGTGGATCGCTCTTTGTAGGTAGGACCTAAAAATCCCTTTAATACCATTTAATCACCTAATCAATCGCCGGTATAAATTGCCCAAGGTCCACTGCGTCTTCGCACTGGATAATCAATAAAAGAAGTCATGTTAGGAGCTGATAGTCTCAATAAGATATCAAAAAGCTCCCTTGCTCCATCAACAACCACTTGTTTTGGTTCAACTCCAAATTCAGGAGCTAGTCTGATTGCTAAATTATATTTTATAGTCTCAAGATATACTGGCTCCAATGTAATATCAGATGTTAGAAGGGTTAAAGATGAAAGAGCCTTCCAAGATTTAATATAGAGAGTATAAGCCTTATCTGGCGTTGGGTAAATAAAGATGTTGCCCAGTGGGTAAATAGGGTCATAGTATAAGTACCTCGTGATTCCTGTGATTACTAGACGATCAAGATAAGCATCAAATTGCTCAGAGCTAATAAGGTCTATTGGTGATAACATATTAGTGTCAGGAGTCAATTTAAGATAAGCACTCTCAATTTGGATCGGGAATGCAGTATTAATACTTCCTCCAACCCCTATGGTATACTGAAATCCACTACCAGCAGTTAGAATTTTACTATCTTCAACTATATGCCTAACAGTCACTCGTCTTGCACTCCATGAATCTAACATGAAATTCAATGCTGTGAGAGAATTCTGAGCATCAGCATCATCTAGTGCTTCATTTTTAGTTGCAACTCCAATCAGTCTTAAAGAGGAGTTGATAATTCCTAGAGCAGTAGTAGCCATCTAAACTCCAAAATAGTCTCTTAGGGCAGTCTTTGTAAGCTGCCCTAAGAGGTAACACGTTGAATTATTAGCTTGCAATTCGACAAGCCAATTCTGGATATGTGGCCTTCCAACCGTACATTACATCTAGACGCACAATTTCTACGTCATTTGTCACATCGAACGCTCGGAGGAACCGCATTCCAAGACCCTGATACTCTACAGTCTCAGCCCAAACCGCTCCCTGGGGAGCAACTAAAGGCACTGTTACCAAGGCAAACGCATTGCGCTGCCATGCCATGTTAGCAGTATGAGTAGCGAAGATCGTTACTGTGCTAGAATCAGCAACAGGTAGAGCAGTGACAGTCTGATATGGACCAGTGAGGATCAGAGAAGGAGATATAGAAACCAGAGTTGGATTGGTCGCATGAAGTGTATAGTTAGCATTCACTACAAACTGTTGCAGAGAGCCTGTATCCTGCTTAGTAATAGGATTAACAGCATTCACACCAGAAAAGGTGAGAATATCACCCTGTACAAGGGTTCCAGCAGCAGATTCATTCAGATCAATGGTTGAATCACCATCTAACGGAGTGGTATTGACAGATAGATTAGCCGTTACCGCTGTTCCCTTAGTATGCTTCTGGACGTTCTGTGTTTCATAAACATCCATCATAGCAACTCGGCCAAGAGCAGCTTCCTTCGTAATATCTTCGATCAACGAAGGCTGGAAGTATGCAGTTAGATCCTGCATTACTCCATTAGAAGCAGCTGGATTCAATGCCACAAACCTATCGTTCTGAGGAACTGCAAACTCATTCATCTTCTGACGAGCATTGAGCAACGTCGGAAAATCAGGAGTTGTAGAACCAGCACCAACCGTATTAAATACGGCTTTGTAAAGCTTTGCACCATCTACATCAATCTGGTTAGCAAGAGAAATAGCAGCAGGCTTGATGTACCTTTCAGAGTAATCATCAATTTTCAGAGTTAATTCCTGAGAGCTAAATTCCCATGCTGTGTGGAACCGACTATTGATTACAATAGTGTCCGACTTCTCATTCACATCCTGTAGTTGAAGAACAGCACCAGACTTAGCAGTAAACCGTACAGGCTTACGATATGTCACAGTATCACCGATCTTCACGCCGAAGTCGTTTTTAAATTCTTTATTAGCAAGTCGAGCAAACTGCAAATTATTGACTACCTGTAAGGCAGCTTCTTTCGCAATTATACTCGGAGTTAGAACTGTATTAGCCATTTAAGGCTCCTTATTTTTTCTTCCGACTCCCACCCTTGAATTTCAGTGCTTCTTCACGAGAAGCAGCATATTCTTCCATTGTCATGTCTTTAGGGTCTTTGCCGGAAGCATTGGCATTGGCCCCATCAATAGGAATTATAGGTTCGGGAGCCTGGGTTACATTTCTCGGCGTTGGTGAAGCAGATAACTTCATTTCCAACCGCCCTATCTCACGCACAGCAGCAAGAGGAGATAGTGTAGAGATCCTTCTAGCTTCCTCTGGATTCTTACCGAAGAAATAAGCAATCTCCGGCCCTTTATCACTATCCATCATGGCTTCAACCATGACTCCTGTGATAGGAAGCTCAGGAACCATCACTACTGAATCGAAATCAGTGGCAGTTTTCTTAAACTCTGTCACAGATTTTTCAAAGTTACGCTTTTTTGTTATAATCTGATTCTGAAAATCAATTTCCCTGACTTTTTGGTTGATTCTGTGATCGGCAGTAGCCTTCACATACTCACCATAGTCAGTAAAATCATTAGGATCAGGTTCTTTGTTAGGATCTGCAACCGGAGCAGCTGATTCTACTGGTTTAGGAGCATGTTTAATAGCCTCCTGTCGCCAATATTCAGCCTCATTCTCAGCCTTTTTCCTCTTTTCAGTTAGTTCAGAAAAGCGTTTCTTGGCCCACTCAGGTGTTTCTTTGGGCTCTTCTTGCGCTGTTACTTGGGGAGTTGCCTCTGTCCCCACTACTGGATCGGCAGTTGCCCCGCTCTCAGCGGGTTTGTTTTGATCTGTGACCGTGACTTGGGTGTTAGCGTCCACGTATTTACCCCTTGACCTCGCTTATGTTAAAACTAAAAGGTGCGAGTGACCTATTAGTTTATGTCAGGACTAATATCCCTTCATTCCACCGCTCATGATAGTTCTAGGTCCAGCACTATCACTTTTCTTTTTTCCTTTGCGGTTCATTTTACCAAGAGTCTGAGCCAATCTAGCTCTTCGTCCTAATGTTCCACCCTTCTTAGCAGCAGCAGTTAGTTTCTTAGCAGGAATATTCTTTCCCTCAGGAACCCCTAATTGCTTACGCAATGCTCCTGGATTTTTAATAGCACCCTGAATCCACTTCTTAGCCATCTTAGCTCCTCGGAGTTGAGCTTCGCTTGAAACTCGAAGCACTACCACTATGATCTGTTTCGATCTTAGTTTCAGGTTGACGATCAGGACCAGCTGATCCAGGCATTGCCTCTGCTTTCTTTACTTCTGATGCTGTAGATGATTCCTCTCCTTCACGGGAGAAGCTGCCAGCATCATGAGATTTCTTTCGATCTTTCATCTTAGTTCCTTTCTGACAGTTATTACGGACTGCCTACCGACTGTCAAAGTTAATCTGCTGGATGTTGGTCAGCAAATAACTCAGCCAATATATCCAAAACTTGTTTCTTAATATCTCTACCCTCTGCATTTTGTTGGAGCTTCATCATGCTCTCCATAGCTTTGATCTTTGCGATCATACCTTTAGTTTGAGCGATCTTAACTCTTTCCATTTGCTCTTGAACATTGGGCGGAGGAGGTTGAGGGGGCGGAGGTGGGTCGCCCCTTTTGATTCCAGGTGGTAATGTCTTTGCAAGTCTTTCAGCAATCTCGTCAGCATATTCCCAATCTTGCATCTTAGCAATCAAATCAGAAACAAGAGGAGCAGCTTGTGGAAAGTACTGAGCAAATTGCATCATTCCTTCCGATGCTTCTCTCCTTGCAGTAGCATAAGAAGGACCAGTATCAATTAAGACTCCAAATTTGGCAGAAGATAGATCATTAATCATTACAGGATTCCCCATCTGATCTTGTCCTGGCGTGTTAATTGGAATAGAGCTTTCTGAACCATCGTGTGCTCTAATTCTCTCTACTCTACTTGTATCATAAACAATTGGCAATGCTTCTAAAATAATCTTTCCCGTCAACTTTAAAGCTTTAGTATAATTATCAATATAGGAGAAATTACCCATGTCTCCACGGTCTTGTCTTGCATTTATGGCTTTTCCAGTTCTTTCATTTCCTGGAAGCCCCATAGAAGCATCTGGTCCTCCTGTAGTTGCTCTTAAATCATTTAAAGCTCTATCAGAAGATTGGAATACTCCATTAGCAACTTGTGGGGGTTCAACTCTCTGAGGAGGTCCGGCAGCAGATGGATCTGGATTATATCTTAATACTGAGATATTTTTAGTATTAGCCTCTTTCCAATCATTCTCAAACCCTTCAATCTGTTTTGCTGTGGCAAGCCATGGAGTTTTAGGTTGTAAAGCAACAACCTCAGTCTCAAGAGAACGCCAATAATTATACATTCTTTGTGGATCTTTACCAAACCTTACAATACCACGATTATTCTTCTTACCATCTACTATAATCTGCTTACCAATTACAGGGATGATAGGAATAATCGAAGATGGAAATATTTTAGCACCCTCCAAAATACTAGATCCACAAATAAGGTAACGCTTAACTTTAAATGAGTCCACTACTTTTGTTTTAGTAATCTTTAATGGTCCAATAGGAGATGGTTGCACTGTATCCTGTAACTGACTTTCAGCTAATTTAGTCTGAGCATCTTTCTCATTCATTATTGAGCCATCAGAAAGTAAAACCAGCGTCTTCTTTTCTGGCTCTCTTATAAAATATTCAGCAACTCTAACTTGCTCCTTTTCATACCAACCAGCTCTATCTCCTTTTCCCACTTCTGGTAAAGAAGTTGCATCAAAACCAGGGTATAATTCAACAAACTGATCTCTTGGTATCCATTGTGTTATAAAACACCAATCAGCGTGTGTTTTATCAAGATCAAAAGGTTTTGGGTCAAAATAGACACTAAATGGGTTGGCAATAGGTCGTATTCTGATCTCTTGATTGAAAACATCATTATCAGAGTATTCAGTCACTATTCTCCAATAACCAATACCACAAATTAAAGCAAATTCCATAGCTGAGTCGTAAGCTATTTCGGCATTAGACTCCGATTCAATGCTACGGATCAATCCGTCCACGACTCTTGCGAAATCTACATCAGCAGAGCCTCCCTCTGGTCTTGTTTTAATCCTCGGCCTATTTAATTTGATGTCCCCAATCACCTGGTCTACAATACTAGGCAAATAATTAATTACAAGAGACGGTCTAGCGTCCTTACTGCGAATATTAACAGTCTCGATGTCCCATTGCTCACCATTATAAAACTTCAAATCTTCCAGCATCAGGTCACGATTCTTACGTTCGTATTCAATAGATCTATTAAATCGCTTCATTGCTGTATTTATGAAGTCGTCGTCTGGTTTAGGTATTATTCCATCACTGGTTTCCAATTATGACCTCAGCCAATTTAAGTCTCTATCAGAAGTATCTTTCTTTGCTATAACAAATCTGGAAGATTCCTCTTCAATCTTGGCTTCTGTATAAGAAGTAGCAAAGTAACGAAACGCATCTGATCCATTTGATGACCAATCATGAACAGGAGCACTTGAATATTGTCTCCTGGTTTCATTCCAGCTCTTATGATAATTTTTCAAGGAAGAGATCCCACGTTTACATTTCTCTTCATCAAAATAGCACCTGGGAAGTAAAGATCGAACTGCCTCTATGCCACTTTGAACATCTTCCTTAAATACTATTTCCATCTTTAATCCTAACTTTATTGCAATATCCCATGCACTACGTCCAGAAGAAAAGTCACGCTTCTTGATGTCATGAGGAGCATAATGTAATCCATAACTATATCTCTTAGTTCCAAGATGCTTGACATAATGATCTATTCCTTCTCCAACATTTTCATAGTAATCAATAAAATAGATTGCTCTGCCTTTCTTTTGGTAAAACCAGATAGAAGTTGCATCTTTGACTCCTATATCCCACGCCGTATAGACCCTGGAAGTTGGATCATAAGGAATGTCCCCAATGCGTTTGTCTTTTTTAGCCTCATCAATCAATCTCCCATAATAAGCTCCAACCTTAGAGCCAGTAAAGGAGCAATAATACTCCTGTTGAATCAGCTCCTCATCCATTCCACTCTTTCTCTCTTCTGCTATATCTTCAAGAGAGATAATTGGTTTACCTGTAACAGTTCTGGTCTCATCAACCGTTAAAACTGACCAAAACCATCTTGGATTATCATGAGTTGACATATATATGTCATGGGCATGATTAGAACCAAAGGGGGTAAAGTTAAACATGGCCCAGCCACCATTTTCATTAAGAATGGGTCGTAATACATCCCATGACATTGGGTCGTGATAGGAAAATTCACTGAACACCACACCTCTAGGGTTAGTTCCTCGGATTGCATTGACGTTATCCGATCCTATCACCTGAATTACACTACCATTCCACAATCGCACTTTCATATCTGTGTCGTGTGACTTGCCTTCCAAGATACTATCCGGTATATGATCCAAAAACTTAATTCCTGCTTTGTCGGTTCCTTCCCAAATAACTTTGCGTCCTTGATTCTGTAGAGGGAAGATATAATAATATGAACCAACAATCTGACAGGCTTCCGAGATCATTCCATTCCAGCAAACTCTATCCTTGCCAGCCCTACGATGCCAAACTAAACCCATTCGCCGTATTCCAGAGTGAAGAGCCTTAAAAGCACAAATCTGATATGGCCTTGGAGTAAAGAGAAATGGAATCTCTACTTTTGCATCTCTCCCTATATCTCCACGGATATAGTCAATCGTTTTGTCTTTAAGTGGTTTCGACTTCGGCATCAATAGTCCTAATTATTACTCTATCCGGCACAACCAAAGCAGTACTTTCGCCTTGAGGTTCAACCAGAGCAAGATGAGTTTTATCCTCAATTTGCTTATCTGATCTTTCAGCCAACCGAATGGGTTTCTCAGCGAAATTGACAATTCTAACCTCGACAGACTTACCTTTATCTGTATCACTTCCAAATCCCCTCATTTTAAGTCGTGCTACCGCTGCCTCCCACTCTCCTCTCTTTACAGCATCAGTTAGAGCAGAAAGATCGGTAACATCACATTCACCAACTGCTTGTCGTATTCTTTGTAAAAAGGCACCCCAATAAGAACGAGGACTCGCGACTCCCTTCGCCATCCACGCTTTAAGCTTTTGGGGATCTACCCCAGCGTAGAGAGCTGACATGTCGAGCGATGAACCATGTTTTAAAGCCGTGATGATCTTAGGAGCTGCTTGCCACATGTGGCGAAATTTATTGAGGCTATGCCACCGTTGGTCGGGGAATAGCATCTTCTTTTCAGCCTCAGTAAGATGTTCCCCTCGGTTGGCTTTTGCAGCAGCCTCCTTCCAAGCTAACTGGCCCTTTTTATGCTCATCAGGAGTGCCTTTTTTAATTCCTATTCGTACTTTCTTTGGCATAATTAAACATGCAGTTGTTTACACATTTCTGTATACATCATCTCTAAGAAACTTGCTATTGCTTGCTGATTTTGAGCAATTATCCTATGTTGGCTATCTACCAATTTTACTAGCCTTAGATTCTCCACATGTAAATATAGCAAAGAAAAGACAAGAAAACTCAACCCAATTCTTTTAGTCCATTTCTTTAGGCTGTTTAAGCAAAAACTCATGATAGTTCCCTGTCCAAGTTTTTCTTCCAGTATGTGACAAAGTTAAATCTGGCTCCACCCACATAGTGCCACCGATTAATTCCCATCGTTTACAAAAAGCAAGATCGTCTCCCCACCATCTACCAAACATTATGGTACAACCAAATAAATCATATATCTCTTTACCATCTTCAAAATATTTAAGATAAGGATAGGCTTCATACATCTTTTCAAATACAAGCCTATTTATCTTTAGGAATCCAGCAGGAAGTCCAGTTGCCTCTATCAGCCCATCTCGTCCTATTGGAATCCCATCCTCAGTCTTTACTATAACAGGATAATTCTCTTCTTTAGTTTTCATTGGGTAGATTCCACCAACTACATATTCAGGTCTTTTTAGGATTTTTAGCACAGAATCAGCAGTCCATGAAACATCAGCATCAATGAAAAAAAGATCAGTTCCATCACCTTTTAAAAACTCAGCTACTATATGATTCCTTGCAGCAGAAACATAACAAGATCCAGCCATAAATAGAATATCTGACTCTATCTTAGATTCTTGAAGTATTCTTCGTGTTACATCTAGACTAACTGCACATGGAACTGTTATAGTACCATCATATGCAGCAATCCCGAATACAACCTTCATTTAATTGTCCTTAAAACAAAAGCACTGATTTCATTATTCTCTTCTATAAGAACAGGCTCGAAATCAGCTTTATAGCAAAATCTAAAGTCACTCATTGGGGTTATTCCAACTTGCTTTTTATACTCCGCTTGAAACAAAAAGGTAAGAGAACAAGCAGGAATAACCCTTGTATGTGAGGGATCTCCCCATGCCCACATAGATTTCACAGATGGAACAATTGCACAGAGGTATCCACCAGGTTTCAATACACGCCAAAAATCTGTGAACTGGTTAAAGAAAAACTTCCAATCACCTTGTTTCCCTGTGTGCTCAAGCACATCATAAGCGTGGATCTCATCAAATGTATTATCTTTAAATGGTAAAGAACACTCATTTAAGTCATAAACTACATCTGGATGATGATCCACATTATTGTCAAGAGTGACAAGATGATCCCACTTACTTATTCCATCTACAACTAACTTCTTGTCCCGATTAGATCCACATCCAATCAGAAGCTCCACTTATGCACCAGCCATCAAACCAAGTCCAGACAAAACTGCTCTGATCTCGTTTACTAGAGTAACGATGGCATTTGCCTGAGTAGTGGTTGAATAACCAGCAGGAGAGGTGGTAGTTGAAGCTGTAGTTGCAACCGCAGCCTGAGCAGAACCGGATCTCTGTGTAACGGGAGCCGTCCCGTAGAAGCCAAGCTTCTTAGATGTAAATTTCTGTACCTGACTAGCCATTTAATCTCTCCTTTTTACGCAGCACCTTTGATAACACCAAACGCTACCATTGCAGCCCGCAACTCATTAACCAATGTTACGATAGCATCAGCTTGTGTAGTTGTCGAATAACCAGCCGGTGTAGAAGTCGTTGAGGCCGTAGTCGTAACAGAAGCTTGAGCAGAACCAGCTCTCTGTACGATAGGCGTTTTACCATACAAACTAATCTTTTCTGACACATCCTGCCCGAAAGATGTTCCATCGGGAGGATAAGCACTAATATATAATCCTACTGCCATTGTGTTTCTCCAATTCAATCCTGCTTGTTGACAGCAGCCAGGTGCAGGATACCTTTGCTGCCCGATTGTATCTCCACAACTATGAAAATATGTGGTGATTCCAAGTTTCTGAATCTTGCGTGATACCAATTAAATCTGGTTGACACCAACACTGACTAGAAAGACGATGAGCTGGATTATCTCTTGTAGGAACAACATGATAAATATTCACGTTGTAACTTCCACCATCATTTATTTCAGCAGTATCTTTATCCGTTTGATAAGTTGATTGGTAAACCATATTAAAAAAGCACCCACTGATTTATTCTAAATCGTTGTCCACCTTTATATATAACCAAGTTTGCAGAGTTAGCACCAGCATCTTCAATCATAATTCTACCATTCTCAGCAGAACCAGCAGCAGGCAGACTAGCTGTGAGTAAAATTTCTGCTCTCTCACTTGTTAGATTAATAACTTTTGTTTTAGAAGTAACTTGAAGTGGGGGAGTACCATCAGGAAGACTAGATCGTAATTGCCCTATTGTATTAAAGTTTCCAGAAGCATCCCACGAAAGGACTGTAACAGGGGAGGACTCATATGACGTCTGAACCTTGACTGTATTGTCTATATCAGAGACGAAAGCCCAATCACTAGGAGAAATAGTAGCATTAGCTTTTAACTGTAAAACAGCTTGTACTGAGCCTGCGCCAGTAATCCTAAATCGAGCTGGAATAGTAGGTAAACTTAGTTTGCCATCAAAAAAGTGATACTGTGCCCCTCCAACAAAATCAGGAGGAGTACCTGCTACTCCTGGTGGAGAAAATAAAAACCCTACTGAGTTGGTTCCAGAGTTTCCTTCGGCAACATTAATTTGAAGTGCAAAAGCTATATTAGCAAGTACATTACCTGAATCTCTTCCACCAAAAGTATTGTTATGCAAATTAAATGGAGCATTATATGTAAGCAAAAATCCTTTTTCATAAGTCCCAAAATATTGTCTCCAAGGACCAAACTTACTTTCTCCACCACTCCATTTATTAGATTCTTTGTGAGTATAAGTAGGATCTGGTAAAGCTGGTGCTACAGGTAAAACATATTCTGTTACCGCATCATTAAGTTTATGAGTTTTAACTTCATTTGAAGCCATTATATTTTTCTCCTTATCTGGTTGCCAATAATTGAATAGTTACTGTATTTCCTGCTCCTATTGTAACAACATTGTATCTTATATAATTGAAAGGCCCACTTACACCATCCCTAACCATAGCAGGTTCAACTGCTAAAGATAAAATTTGTATAATTGACTGGTTTGTACCAGGCCAAATAACTCCATCATAACTACCTTCTAAATTTATTTCAACAGTATTTGTACTTCCAGCAGTTCTATCTACAATTATAGTAAATTTAGACATTGGAGTAGTAGTCATGTTAATAGCAGTGCCAGCACCATTAGCTACAATGCCTGTTGTAGTTTGCCCAAAACTATGTTTTACTCTATCAAGATTTCCAGAGAGATTAGTTTCATAGACAAATGCTCTAGCGTTAAGTGATCCAATAGCAGAATTAAGTACCCCGTCAATATTAGTACCATTCCCTTGTAATCTTTCCCACTGGCCTGATGATGTGTCATAAACCAGAAGGCAAGCACCAACTAGAGGAGAAGTAGGATTAGATAGGGCATCTCCAAGAACTACAGCAGCCGGTAATTCTGTATCAACTGTCACAGTTCCAGCAATACTTACTGGCTGAGTAGATTGAAAGAATGTTCCTGTTACTGCAATAGAAGCACTAGAATCTATAATTACATGTTGCTGATCTGCTGGCTTTGTACGTGTAGATAACAAAACATCTATATTATCAGTCTTAGCTTTAATTAAGGCTAACGTAGCTTCTGTTGATGCTCCGCTTGGTAAAGGTAAACTTGCAGCTGAAATAGGAATAGCATTACTTAATGAAGGCTGATCTGTTGCAATCACAACTCTTTGAGTGCCAGCACTTTTATTTCCACTATTAACATCAACAGCAACACCATTTATTTGAGTTTGATTTACGTCTACTGGCATTAAAGCTACTCCTATACCAACAGGATTTCCACTTGTATCATAAAGTGTAACCCTAGCAGCATTACTTGTTGGATCAACTATCTGTTCTGTAGGACCACCGAAGATTGATGTAGACCTTCCAGATACAATAACTTTTCTTGGTGGTGCTCCCATAATTCATAGCCGTTAATCATGAAAGAAGACAGTGGTTGCAGGAGTAGTGCCTGAAAGAACCTCTAAATATAGTCCCAACACTGGTAAAGATTTTGGTAGCATCACAGGAACGGTAGTAAGAATGGGGGTTTTGATTGTAAAAATAATCGGACTGGTGACTAAAGGTCCATTCCTAATATTAACAACAGCAGCATCAGCATCCCCAGCAACTTCTACTCCCCAAAGAAATGCTTGATCGGAAGAAACTATTCGTGATGCTGTACCATAATCAAATTGTGTCATTTAAACTACTCTCACTTCTCCTGGTGTCCCGCTCATGATAATTGATGGAACATCAGATTTAATTTGAATATCTTTTACTTCTAAATCCACCGATGTAGAATAAGTAACATCCCCCTCGTCATTAACTCTGGATGGTTTAGATTTGGAAGAAACACGAGCAGTTACTTCAATAAGACACTCATCTCCAACCTCATAATCATTAAAAAGCCTTGCATCTTTTCCATGAAGATAAATGGTGGCTTTTGGTTGATCTGGTTGTGATGGCATTGTTTCGTGTGCCACTGTTTACTTTCCTTTCAAATATCCAGTACTCATCAAAGTATTTACTTGCGATTTGGGGTTTGATTTCTTAACCTTTTTAGGTAATCCTTTGCGCTTGGTAGCAGCATATTCTTTCAATTGCCTAAGACTCATCCTGGTCTTAGTGCTCTTGCCAGCTCGCTTGCGAGCTAGTTCAGCTCCCATAAATGCTTGCTGTGCCTGACTTGGTGCTGGCATTACATCTCCTTTAACTTAAAAAGTTTTTAGATCCTCTTTGGTTATCCTAACCAATGGATTCTTTTGCAACCAAATTTCCAAAGTTTTTGGTCCGCAACTTCTTGTAATCTTTTTAATTTTATTCTTGCGTGTTCGAGTAAACTGCTTCAGGTATTTTCCCTCATTCTTCTTTGATTGTCTACCCTTAGCTTTGTTTACTGTGCCTTTTACTCTAGCCATACTATGCCTTTTGTGGTTAATCCCATTTACTATTGCCAGGTCCAGTAATAAATAAATCTAGTATGGTATCTTCATCATCCAGCATTTCATTATCTAAAGCAGTGCTCATTTTAATGCTCATTCTGTATAAAAGTAAAATTAGGAAATATTTAGTGA